>Ga0209796_10001031_pt1 | contig 12986 bp, 13 predicted proteins | sample AgamicOrSfrz_FD_187167 | JGI IMG/M metagenome (GOLD analysis project Ga0209796, IMG submission 187167) | Agave microbial communities from Guanajuato, Mexico - Or.Sf.rz (SPAdes) (version 2) | ecosystem: Host-associated > Plants > Phyllosphere > Phylloplane/Leaf | place: Guanajuato, Mexico...
ACGGCTGGAAGTGTGGGCTGTGACCATCCGGAAGCTGAACGCAACCTTGATGATGGCGACACAGTCGCTCGCCCAGGTCGCGCGAATCGCCGACTTTGAGGTGTTGAAGGAAAACATCCCGAACATCTTCTATCTGCCGAACCCGGATGCGAGGAACAACCTTCATCTCTACCGCGACAAGTTCGGTCTCACGATGAGCCAGATAGACATGGTGGCCAACGCCGTGCCGAACCGCGACTACCTGTGGGTGACGCCGACCCAGACCCGAATGCTGCAGGCGAGTTTCCCGAAAGAAACGCTCGCTGTGCTTCGGTCAGATGGGCGCGCACAGGCGGTGCTGGACAAGCACTTCAAGTCCGGTGCGCAGAACTGGAAACAGAATTACCTCGCAGAAATGATGACACTCGACTGACCCGAAGGGGACCAACCATGAAAAAACTATTTGTACGCGTGGCCGCGGCCGTCGGCCTGACGTTTTTCGCTTCGCAGGCCGCTTATGCGCAGTTGACGGTCATCGATCCGACCAACCTGATCCAGAACACCATTACGGCCTTGAAGTCGATCAAGACCGAGGTGTACCAGGACAGCAACATCGCGTACCAGTACCAGATGATGGCAAACCAGATTTTGCAGGCGACCAACCTCGATCCCACCGCGATGAAAGCGCAGTACGACCAGATCACGGGTGACATCGACAAGTACAAGCAGCTTGCGAGCACCGCAACAGATCTCTATGGCGACCTTCAGGACGGCGGTCAATGGCTGAACCATGTCCAGTCGCTTATCTCGCGATCGGGCAAGTCAAATGCCCAGTGGTTTGCCGACATGGCTTCGCTCTATAACCAGCGCGACAAGCAGGCGACCCAGCTTTTGCAGACCGGCAACAGCGTGATGACGCATATCCAGACGCTCGCCAAACGCCGCCAGGATCTGCAGTCCCAGATGGCACTGACTCCGACCGCCCAGGCAACCGCGGAACTGACCACGCATTACCTCGACATCGTCTCAAGTCAGATGAGCGACATGCTCCAACTGGCTGCGGGAAAGCAGCAGAAAGAGGCACAGCAGGAATCGGCGTCTAACGCGGATGACAAGAACAAGGCGGCATCCGCGAAGGCGTTCCTCGAGCAGCAGGAAGCCGAGCGTGCGGCATACGGATTCTAGGAAGGACGGGCCCGACCATGTGGCATGAATTCAGGCGCATCATCGCCGCCATATTGCTTCCTGTGCTGCTGCTCTGCGCGCCGGCGGCGGCGTTCGCCGATGATCCTCAGGTACTTCCCGACGGCACGGTCGTCCCCGGCAACTCGTTGGGCAGCACTGCGACGACAAATGCGAGTTCGTATGTCAAGCCGGGGGAGTTTGCAGCAGGCAGCAAGCAGGCGATGGACCGGATCACAGCGCTGTTCTCGTCGGTGATGAACACAGCCGTGACGATCAGCGAGCAGATCAAACCCGAAGCGGACAAGTTCGCAGGAGGGCTTGGCGTTATCACGCTTGTACTGGCTGCTGTCCGCTTCGCAGCGACGAGAGATCCGGTGATGGCATGGCTGGCAGTCTTCGAAGAGATCGGCATCCTCGGAATTTTTGCATCGTTCTATATCGAGTTTTCGCAGTTCGGGCCGGGGTTTTACAAATGGTTCCTAACGCTGGCGAACACCATCAGTGGCGCCGACATGTCGAGCTCGCTCAGTATCATTGGCAATGCGGCGGGGCAGATCCTCGATGCGGTCGTGAAGGCCTTTTCCGGCGCTGGATGGACCGCGATTTTCGGGGTGCTTATCGCGGTGGTGCCGCTGCTGTTCGCATGGCTTGTCCTGTCTGTTACCGCCGTCGTATTCGTTTTCTTTATCAACCTCGGCCAGCTGCAGTTCGCGTGCGGCGTTGTCATGGGTCAGATTGCGTTCGCCCTTGGCTTCTCGTCTTTCACGCGGGGCTACTTCAAGACGTGGCTCGACTTCATGATCAGCGCGGGCATGTACGTCGTCGTTGCCGCGATCCTGATGCGCCTCGTGACTCATAGCCTGATTGAGGCGGTTCAGGATGCCGCCGGTAAAGGCTTGACGACTACCGGGGCAAGTGGCTACGTGTTCGACCTTGCCATCTTCGTGTTCCTGGTGTCGTTCGAGATTCCAAAGATCGCGGGCATGTTTGGCGGTGGCGCGAACGCGAGCGGCGCGATGGTCGGCAAGGTCGGCCGGGCGCTTACCGGAGGGCTGATGCCATGAGCGGGCCCACGGCAACCGGCGCGGCAGCATTGCTGGAACAGCACCAGCGTCGTATTGACCTGATCACGCAGTGCGCCAACGAGCCGAACAGGACCGAGTTCGAACGCAAATGGCTCTCGGTGCTGCGCGGCTGTGCGGCGTGGTTCTCCACGCTCCCGCTCAGCCCGCAGCTTTACAAGGACGCCGGCGGGGCATTTCGCTGCACCATCGAAACGGCCTTCTTCGCGATGCGGCTCGCCGGCGGGCGCAAGTTCGGTACGAACCTGCCTTCGGAACAGCGCAGGCGGATAGAGCCGCAGTACAACTACGCAGTATTCCTTTGCGCAACGTGTTCGAGGTTGGATGAGCCCTACCGGTATTTCCAGATCCTGCGCGACACTGACCGGGTCGAGTGGAATCCGTCGATTCACGGCGGCCTCGAGCCCTGGCTTGGAAATTCGCCCTACCGGATCGTGGTCCGGCCGGTACCGCTGGCTGTCGAGCGCATGCGCACGGGCATGCTTGCGCAGGTGCTGATCGGCTCGCAGCTGCTTGCCGGGCTCGATGGTGAAGTGCTCGCGGAGACGTTTGGCGCGATTAATCCGGTTCCTGATCCGCAAGGGATCGAGACGCTTTTGCACAAGGTGGTGCGGGAAGCCGTCAACGTTGCGGACGAGTCCGACCGGAAGGCCCAGCGGGGCGTGTTCGCGCCGGTGAGCTATACCGTTCCGTCGGCCGTGCAGGTTGCTGCCGAGCTACAGCCCGTTGTCGCGCCAGCGCCCACGCCAGTTTCGCCGTCAACACCACCGTCACCGTCAGCCGCGCCCTCAGTACCCCACGGTGCTCCGCAGGCGCCGGCGGCGGGGGACGCGACCGTCCAGGAGCCGTCTGCGTCGCCTTCGCCGTCTGAGCCGGCCGCCGTGCCAGTTCCGATGCAGGCGGCGGAAGGCGCACCTCCGGCCCGATCGGCAAGCACGTCGCCTGAGCGCATGGCCGCTTCTTCCACGGCGCGCGCGCAGTCGTTGCATGAAGCCATCGGTATCACGGGAGAGCCGAGCCCGGCCGCGGCACCGGATCAGATGCCGGTCGACCCGACCGGAATGCGCGCGACTCCTCGGGTGGACACGCGCGAAAAGCCTGAAGCGCCAGCGGGCTTTGACGACGTGCTCAAGGGCCTGCCCAACTCCGTGCGCGAACTGTTCGTCGCACTGCGGGAGGACGTCATCGCGGGTTCAGCGAAGGTCGAGTGGAACGACAAGGGCCTGGTGATTGGCAAGCGCCTTATTGGGAGTTACGGGCTGGCATCCAGCACGCTCGTTGAGCACATGCGCAAACGAAGTCTGATGGTTGCGGATGGCTCTACTGACATTACGCTCGCGCCACGGGCAGGGCAGCTAATTCTGGAGCGACCGGCGTGACCAGTTACATCAACCACTTCAGACCGATATACGAGTTCCGCGCGGCGGTCTTCTGGCTCGCCGCGTGCGTTTTACTGCCGCTCTCCGGCATGCCGTACGCGTGGGCATTCATGCTCGTTGGTCTCTCGTTCCTGCTGGTGCGATCCCTGCAGATCTGGAGCGCGCTCAAGTTCCGCATGGCGATCTCGACCAAGTGGCTCACTACGCTGCAAGTGCCCAGGCTGCTGCAGGTCCAGAAGCGTATGCGCGAAGAGGCGAACTCAATGTACCTGGGCATCGGCTACGAATGGACCCAGAAGCATTGCCAGATCGCGCACGACATCCTGCGCATGCCCACGACTGACATACCGGGCCTGCCCAAGTGGCTGAACAAGACGAAGACGGGTCGCAGGATCGAGGAAGCGATCGAGGGCATCTTCGCTCCCAAAGACAGTATCCGCGATGTCATGCCTCAGGGTTCTTCGTGGATACACGGCATGGAACCGAAGAAGGCGCTCGTTCCGTTCCACTACAAGGCGATGGGCGGCCACACCCTGGTGGGAGGCACGACCGGTGCCGGCAAGACGCGCACTTACGAGGTGATCTCCACGCAGGTCATTCACCTGGGCGACGTGCTGATCATCGTAGATCCGAAGAACGACGCCGAGTGGAAGCGCCGGGTCGAGAAGGAGTGCGCGCGGTCCGGCCGCAAGTTTCTGTACTTCAATCAGGCGAAGCCGTCCGAGTCGATCCGCCTGAACCCGATCGAGAACTGGTCGCAGCCCTCGGAAATTCCGAGCCGGATCGCGCAGTTGATGGAGGAGGGGCCATTCCGCGACTTTGCGTTCCTGTTCATCGACCGCGCCGTGAAGGGCGAACTGTATATCGGCGACAAGCCGACTTTGCGCTCCATCCTGAAGTATGCGCAGTCGGGCATCACCACGCTGCTTGAGAAAAGCCTGAGGCGCTTTTTCGTGGAGCAGGGGCTATCGGACTGGGAAGAGCAGGTCGCAACGGAAACGACTCGCCAGGGTGCGCGCAACAACGGTGCCGGGCCGATCGACGCCATGATCGCGCTGTACACCGCGCGGTTTGCGGCGCATGAGCGCGGTCATGAAGCGATCGACGGTTTGATCGCGACGCACGTGCACGACCGCGAGCACTACATGCGCATCATTGCGTCGGCCCTTCCTCTGCTGCAGATGCTCGCCACCGGCGAGACCGGATTGATGCTCGCGCCGAAGGCCGACGACTTCGACGACGAGCGCGAGATCTGGGACATCGACAAGATCATCAAGCAGAAGGCCGTCCTCTATATGGGCCTGGATTCGCTGTCGAACAACATCGTCCAGAAGGCGATCGCATCGATGATCCTTTCCGACGTGGCGGCAGTGTGCGGCTCGATCTATAACTTCTACGATTCGCCACCGGAGGTGGTCCTCATCATCGATGAAATCGCGGAGGCGATCAACGAACAGGTGATCCAGATATTGAACAAGGGGCGGGGCGCTGGCTTCAAGGCATTCGTCGCCTTTCAGGCACGGGCGGACCTGGAGGCTCGCCTTGGAAATGCCGCGAAGATGTTGCAGGTTTTGGGTAATTTGAATAACCAAATCATTCTACGCTTGGAGGACAGTGATACAGCGCAGTGGTTCTCGGACAAGGTCGGTGAAACCGCCATCCGGAACATGACGATCACTGGCAGCACGAGCACCGGCAGTGAGGCTCACATCGGTGAATTCACCGGCGGGGTTTCCCGTTCGCTACAACTGGAGAAGGCTCCTCTGATTCCCACTGGCCTGATACATAAACTTCCGAACCTGCAGTACTTCATGCGCATCTCGGGCGCAGCTGTGTATCAGGGACGTATTCCAATCCTTCAAGGCTAACCAAACGCATGTCTGCCGTATTCAAAAAAATCATCCGCGACTACAAGCTGTCTTCCCGCCTCATCCCGGTATTCACGGTGGCGCCGGAGCTTGAGCTCGCCTGCGCACGTGTGGCCGATTTCATCGGGGAGAAGTTCATCGGCGAGTCGGAGCCGCTCGTCAAGGAGATGCTCGACAGTGGCCTCGCGGCGTACAAACGGACGCGAAAGACAGGGAATCCGCATGTCGCATTCATGCAGGGACTGTTCGCAGGAGCGCATCTGCTTTACGCGCGCCGGTACGTCGCACGCGACGGCGAGCGCTACCACGTCTGGCCGCCGATGCTGGAGCCGGTCACACAGTTCGAGGCGCGGCACGTGGCGCTCGGCACCGAAATGGTCGACGAGCAATGCCCGGAGTCCATCACGCAGCGTTCCGCCGCCTTCCAGCTAGCTGCTCGCGCACTCACCGGCGAGCATTTCCGGCTCTATTTCGAGGACTATGATGTCGCCCACACTTTTCCTGATAGCGAAGCTGTCGCGGGTTGAGCCGGACGTCGCGCGGCGCGCGATGTCCACCGCGAGAGCACAGGACGAGGTCGACGCGCCGCGGCCCATTGAATTTTCCAGGGGCAGCGGCGCGATGGTCTACGCGCTGGCCCTGTTCGTCACGCGTCGCCCCGTGCACTTCTGGCTGGGCTTAAGCGGCCTCGTCGCGTTCCCGAGCTACATTCTCGCGAGGATCGTCACGAACCTGCTGGAATGGGGTGTCCACACCTATGGCCAGTAGCCGCTTTGTATCCCACATAAAGTGGTGGTTCTTCTTCGTGCCGCTGATAGCAGTACTGGTCATGCCTGCGATACCCGACCGTTCATGGTTTTCGATCAAGGACGAAGAGGTAAATTCCGTTGTCTCCATAGTAGGAGCCGACCGGGCTGACGAGGCCGTAGCGCTGACCAACGCCCGTTTCAGGCGCTGGTTTGTGCAGAGCGGTCTCGTGCGGTCCACCATGAACGCGGCCGGCAGCGGAGAAATCAGTGATGGCGGCATGTCGGACCTCGCACAGGCCTGGGTGCACAACTTCTGGCTGGAGATCTACCGCGTTGTGTATCGCGCGACCGTGATGAAGCTGTTCATTCTCGGCACGCTCGTCTTTTGCGTCGCCGCCTTCGTCGACGGGACGGTCCGGCGCAAGATCAAGGCATCGGCCGCGGGCTTCGCGAGCCCGCTGTCGTTCCATCTGGCCGGGCATGGCATCCTGCTCGTATTCGGCGTCTCGTTCGCCGTACTCGTCCTGCCGGTTCCGATCTACGCGCAGTGCTGGATTGCGGTCGCCGCGATCCTGGGCGCGCTTTTGTGGAAAGCGGCCTCGTCGTATCAGTAGAACGACCGGGGAAAGCTATACGGTTTTCTGTAGCTTTCCCGGTTAAGACCGTGAGCCGGCTCGTCCGAGACGTGTTTTTGCGCCCATCAGTTCCTGTCCCGACCCTCCTTCGCTTTGCACTCGTCAGTCGGTTACACGCCGACCACGAACTCCCTCGCATACCGCAGGCCCCTTCGAACACCGTTGTGCAAAGTGCGCGCTGCGTTCCCGTTCGTCTCTACGAAGCCGTCCAACGATGACCTGACGCGAAAGCGGCTAGAAATCGACCACGTTTTACCCGGCGATCAACGGTTGCCGCGCAAACAATAGAGTCCATGCCGCGCGCGGGCGCGTGCACTTACCAAAGGACACAAAAATGAGCGCCATCACCGAAGAATCGAAACCAGACGCCGCCACTGAATCTGTTGAAAAGCCAGCGGGAGTTAACGCGGCCGCGGGAGATGCTACCTCGGTCGAACCGGCGAGCCTGGTCACCGACGGCGCGGACGGCGGTGAAATCGAGGCCGAACTCCAGCAGATGGAGGAAGCTGCAAACACCCTTCAGAAGGAAGGGATGATCAGCGACTCGGAGGCCGCGGAAAAGCGCGAACAGGTCGCGCGTACGCGAAAGCTGTTTCGCGAACTCTCGCCGGCAGAGCGCGTGGCGATCGTGCAGCGCCGCCGGGAAATCGGCCGCGAACTGATGAACAGGCAGTTGTCCGGCGCTGCCGTCGTGCAGGCCACCGTGCGGCTGAACCATACGCGTCTCAAACCGCTGTTCGAGCAGTGGTGGCCGTATCTGAACCGCATGAGCATCAACCTGCAGCGCTTTGGCCGATCCACCTTCGGCACCGAAGATCTTGGCACCGTTACCGCCTGGTTTGAAAAACAGGTCGGCGAACTCGAATCCTACGTCGAAGAGCAACTGAACGTAGCGGCCGGCTTCCGCGAGAAGACGGAGGGCAGAATGAAGGAGCAGGGCGACATTGTGTTCGCGCCGACGGTCACGAAGCCTTCGCTCGATATCCAGGTCGAAGCCTACTCGCGTTTCTCCATGCGCGTTCTCTCGCTTCTGCTGAAGTTCGACAAGGTGATGGATCACTTCGACTTCCTGGTCTGGAACGGCGTGCGTGATCAGTCCGACGTGGACGAGGAAACCACCCGCTTCCTGCGCAAGTTCCATCCAGTCGGTGTGCGCGGCTACATGACCCACTTGCGCCTGATGACAACGGTGCGGGGCCGCTAACCGGAGCCTTCAATGCTTGATGGGCTCAATCCGCAGCAGCGCGAGGTGGCGGAACTTCGCCGGCACTGTGTCGCCATAGCATGTCCGGGCGCGGGCAAGACGAAGACTATTGCCACGAAGGCAGCGTTGCTTCTTGCCGACCCGCACACAGTTGTCGGCGCGGTGACGTTCAGCAAGGACGCGGCCGTGGAGCTGCGCGACCGGATTCTCGCATCGGCCGGTAGCGGCGCGAGAAGCCGGCTGATCGCGGGGACGTTCCATTCGCTCGCGAACCGACAGCTGGGCAAACGCGATATTGCGACGGATGGGGACCGCGCAGGCCTTCTCGCGCGCGTGCTTGCAGAGCTTGGCCTTCAATGGAAGGTCGACGAGGTGATTCCGGTCATCGAGCGGATCAAGACCAACTTTGGGCGCGTGGACGGCAACAGTCCCGACGCCCAGCTGTACCATGCCTACCAGGAAGCACTCACGCGCAACGGCAAGATCGACTTTCAGGACATGTTGCGACTGTCCGTGGCTGGCATGGAAAGCGGGGACATCGAACCATACGGGTTCACCGATCTGCTCGTTGATGAATTCCAGGATACCGACCCGCTGCAATATCGGTGGGTCGAGCTTCACGCAAGGGCGGGCGCGAACGTCACGGTTGTCGGTGACGATGACCAGAGCATCTACGGCTTTCGCGCGGCGCTCGGATTTCGCGGCATGGAGAGCTTTGCGGAATCCTTCAGTGCCCAACGCGTCGTGCTGGGCAGCAATTACCGCTGCCGCAGTGAAATTCTGTCGGCGGCCGACCGGGTCATCCGGAACAACGTCGAGCGCGTCGCGAAGGTGCTGCAGGCCGAACGCGGCGCCGGGGGCGCGATTGCCACGCGCCGCTTTGACGATGAGTACGCGGACGCTGTGGCCGCAGTCGAGCAACTCCAGCCCCTACTCGGCGCGGGTAAGTCGTGTGCGATTCTCGCGCGCACCAACCGCATTCTCGACCCGATCGAAGCCGTTTGCCGCTCTCACGGTGTGCCGTACTTCCGCGCCTCGGGCAGTTCGGTGCTCAACCGGCCTCAGGGCGCGCTGATGTGCAACCTGCTGCTGATAGTCGAAGGGCGCAAGCAGAACGGGCTGGACGCTGTGCTCGGGTACACCGGCATGAGTTCGACGCATCTCGGTGCACTGCACCGGGACATGGGCGCGGAGCTTGTCCAGCGAGCAAAAAAGGACCTCGTCGGCCTCGGCTTGCCGGAGGACACAGCAACCGCGTATCGCACCTTCATGAAACGGCTCGCGGAGTGGACGCAGATGTCCGAACGCAAGTTCTATTCGCTGGCGCTCGACGGGGTACTTGAAATGATGATGACCTACGCCCGGGACGATCAGGCAAAGCGCGCGATCCAGGCAACATACGATGTGCTGTCGCGCCTGACCGGGACGTTTGGCGAGCGCATCGAGTATCTGAAACGTGACAACAACAAACCAGCGGACGGTGCACTGGTGCTCACGACCATGCACAGTTCGAAAGGCCTTGAATGGGATCACGTGTGGATTACACGCGCTGAGGAAGGCGTCGTTCCCGACGAGAAGGCTACTGAATCGGAAGAGCGCCGGCTTTTCTATGTCGCCATGACGCGGGCCCGGGACACGCTCACCATCGCTACGATCAAGAAGAATCCGGTCTCGCGATTCGTCATCGAATCCGAGGTTCGCTGACTCAATGGAGTTGTTAATGCTGAAGCGCCTGTTCGGCGTGCTGGGTTACTTGCCGGCGTCGTCCCTAAGGATCGTCCCGGAGGACGCGCAACAACCCGCGGTAGAACGGCCTGCGCTCCATCGGCTGTCCATCCGGGAATTCGACTATGGGCGCGCTAGCGCAGACGCCCAGTGCCACTGGCACTCTGACGGGGAAGACTTCCACTACGCCCTCGGTCGTGACGATTGGGTCCCCCTCGCGGTCGCCGGCTTCTATCTCACGTCCAGTCGTCAGTGCCTGGCCTGGCTCGACGAGAGCTTGCGGGTGCGCACCGGGGTAAGCCAGGATGTAATCGACGGGTGGCGCCGGGCGAACCGGCCCGTGCTGGAAGCATACGGATCGAGGCTGGACGAGCGGGTTTCCTTCCCTTCGCGGCAACAGGACACCGGTATCGCGGAAACGGACACGGTGCCGTTCATCGCGGTGACGGAAATGGCTGAACTGTTTGCGCTGGCGTGGCAGCGCGCGCACCTCAATTCGCCGTTCGTGTTCCTCGGTAACTCTGCTCCGTATGTAGCCCTCGGCGGCCACCACGTTTTGCGCGCTGTTCGCGATGCCAACGAATACGCATTGGAGCGAACGCTTGGATGGCTCGCACTGTGGCTGGAAGCCCGCGGGCTAACTGTTGACCGGCGCAGGCATGTGGTCCATATGCCCGGTTATCAGGCACTCTACTATCGCGGGTCCGCGGAGATGTGGGATTAGGTCGACTCGCGCTAGCGTCACAGCCGCCAAAATAAGAAGGGGCGCTCCATGCGGATGCGCCCCTTCCTGCATTGTCCGATACGGCGGTGTGTTTGCGTCAGGGCGATATGACGCGCAGTGTAAGAGTCAGGCGATAGCGGCTGTCCCTGAGCGGCACGTCGACCGTCTGGCCAACCGGAACATCGACGTGAATGTCGTCCTCAGACAGACCGCGCACATCGGGTACCTCCGAGCGGCAGTCTGCGGTGCCAGCCGGATGCATGCCTTCGAGCGTCGTATCACGCGCCGATACGGTCAGTTGCGCCTTACTGGAGTCGATCGTGATGGGCTTGATCAGCAGCGCCCGGCCTACGAACAGGCTCTCACTTCTCACAGTTCTTGTCGGACCGTCGCCGGCGCAGGTGGCATAGGGCGTGCTCGTTCCGCTGAACAATGCGAAGGGGCTGGCGCCGAACGCCTCTGAAAAGAGCAGATGGCTCGCTACCTGGATCTGCTGGCCGTCCTTCAGCCAGGCAATATCGAGTTCCTGCGGCATCGTTGCAGCGCGTGATTGGGCGGTTACACTGGCTAATCCGATGACTGCAAGCGCGATTGCGAGTTTTCTCTTCAACTGTTTTCTCCGAATCGGAAGTGATTGCTCAGGTGTTGCCGCCGGCCGCACGTGAGAGCTGCTGGACGTTGCTCGAGTTTTCGATGGTCAGTTCGCTTTTGCGCTTGATCTGACCTTCGAGCGTCGCGCGGGGACCCAGCCGGATCGTGCCGTAGTAGTACACGTTCCCCTTCACGCGCCCGTTGATTTCGAGCACGCCTCGCGCGTGTACGTCGCCCTCGACCGTGCCGTCAATCCGCACGTGCTCGCCCTCGACCTGGCCTTTCACCATTCCGCCCTGGCCGATGTGAAGCAGCCCCGCGTTCGAGACGACACTGCCATCGACAATGCCGAAACTGCTGAGACCGTGATCGAGGATGACATTTCCGTGGATCGAAAGTCCGGTGGAAAGCAGCGTTACGTTAAGTGGTTGAGATTTCATGCCGGGACCTCATCAGAACAGTTGAACATCGCCGGACTTCGCGGCCGGTGCGGTGGGTTGCGCAGGTGGCGCCGAGGGAGCGTCGTGGGTCACTGAAGGAGCAGCTTCACGATGTGGCTTGATGTGATGAATTGGACGCAACGCCGGACGGGTAGCCGGAGCCTGCGCACTTTCGGCCTGCGAGGCAGGGCTCGCTGCTGTGTTTGCAGCAACTCGCGCGGCGGCAGGGTCCTGGCGCTGGGCGGGCTGTGTAGCGACGGGTTCGGACGCTTGCGGTGGCGTCTGCGCCGCGGGCACTGTTGCACGTGTCGCCCTGATAGGCGAAGCGGCCGCCTGCGTCACTGCGGTGGGCTGTATGTCATGCGCGGGCGCCACCGCTACTGGCGTCGGAGCCGAGAGGGCCTTCGGATCGACATGAGAAAGCGGTGTGCGTCCGCCCGTCATCGCAGTGTCGAGATCGCCGGAGGTCAATGGTCGAGGTGGCGCGGCGTTAACCGGCATGTCAGCGGATGCGGGCTGCTGGGCCACTGCCGGTGCAGATCCCCCGGGCGTCTGCGCGTCGTGCGGGACGTGAGCCGCCGCATGCATCGCCTGCCAGATCTGGGCGGCGCTTACGCCGCCTGCACCGGCGATTGCGGCGATAGCAAGCGCGAGCAATGCGGGTCGGCCGGCGCTGCGCATCTTCGACATGAGAGCGTGTGCCGAAAGCGACCCGCTCGAGGAGCGCTCGGGTGCGGGCAGCATCGGCATGGCCGCGGTATGGCGCGAAAGATCGATGATGACGGGCTGAGCCGTATATTGCGCGTGCAGCGCCTGAATTTCTCTGATGTCCATTTCCTCTCCAACAGGGTGATGGGCCGAGCGTATCCATCCGGCAGCAAGGTCAAGTGCCGGCGAAGTCGACTACGGGATGATGCGGTTCAGGAGCCCCGGCGTTCGCCGTCGAACTCGTACTGGTCGTTGTCAGGCATGCAAACCTGAACGATGTGCTTGAGCCGCCGTTCCGCGTTCGACAGCATCCGGGCGCGGGCTTCAGGCGTGATCTTTCCCATCACAACGGCCGCCAGCGATTTGACAAAGATGCGGTCGAACTGCGTGAGACAGCGAACCAGCAACCCGGCAAGCGGGCGTGTGACGACGAGCTCGATCTCTTCGTGCGGCATATCAATGGCGCGTAGCTCATGACGCGCAAGCCAGCCATCGGTCTTCCGGAGCCACTCGGCGGTTTCCCGCAATGCGTTCTCAAGAGCGCGGACCTTACCGCCTCGCGCGACGGCGATCTTTGCCGCGCAGAAGTTGTAGTCGGAGCGGATGTAGTCGCGGGCAAACTGCGAGCTATAGCGCAGGACCGTTGTTGTATCGGATTCCGGATTGATCCGGGCGATACGCGTGTCACTGGTCAGGCGCTCAATAGGCTTCAGCCCG
>Ga0209796_10001034_pt1 | contig 12969 bp, 12 predicted proteins | sample AgamicOrSfrz_FD_187167 | JGI IMG/M metagenome (GOLD analysis project Ga0209796, IMG submission 187167) | Agave microbial communities from Guanajuato, Mexico - Or.Sf.rz (SPAdes) (version 2) | ecosystem: Host-associated > Plants > Phyllosphere > Phylloplane/Leaf | place: Guanajuato, Mexico...
CAACGCGCCGTTCTGGGACGCGCTCGCCGGCAAATTCTTCGACATGACCTTCCCCGAAGCCGACGAATTCAATGCGGTCCACGGGACCAAGTTCATCGCCGACCTGATGCCGAGGACGCCGATCTACGTCGCCCTCCTCAACGAGGGCGCCAAGTCGGTCATGGGCCAGCCGCACCCGAGCGGCCGCGCGGCGCTGCGGATGCTTGAGGACGAAGGCTTCCGCTTCGACCGCTATATCGACATTTTCGACGGCGGCCCGACAGTGACCGCGCCGACCGACCAAATCCGCACGGTCCGCGAGTCCACGACCGAGACGGTCGGCGAGATCGCCGACGGCGGCAAAGTGAAGGCGCTGGTCGCCGCTGGCCGCCTCAAGGATTTCCGCGCTTGCTGCGCAAGCATCCGCAAGCTTCCCAAGAAGGGCGTGTGCATCGACCCGCAAGCCGCGGAGCTGCTGGAAGTGAAGGTCGGCGACGAGATCCTGGTCGTTCCGCGCTGATGGTCACCGAAATCAACTTCGACGGAATCATCGGGCCAAGCCACAATTATGCCGGACTCAGCCTCGGCAATGTCGCGTCGATGAGCCACGGCGGCCAGGTGTCGCAGCCGCGCGCCGCGGCGCTGCAGGGCATCGACAAGATGCGCGCCAATCTCGCGCTCGGGCTGGCGCAGGGCATTTTCCTGCCTCATCCGCGGCCGCACCGCGCCTGGCTTTCCCAACTCGGAGCCGACATTGCCACCGCGGAGCCCGCGCTGGCCGCCAATTCAATGTCGGCTTCGGCGATGTGGGCGGCGAATGCGGCGACCGTGTCGCCGGCCGCCGACACCTCCGACGGCAAGTGCCACCTGACCGTCGCGAACCTTCGCACCATGCCGCACCGCAGCCACGAATGGCCGGCAACGCTGGCCCAGCTGCAAGTGGCGTTCGAGGGCGGCGAGTTTTCGGTTCACGCCCCAGTGCCGCCCGCGTTCGGCGACGAAGGGGCGGCGAACCACATGCGTCTCGCGGCGGACCATGGGGAGCGCGGCGTCGAAGTGTTCGTCTACGGCGTATCCGGGGGCGCTTACCCGGCCCGCCAGCACCTCGAGGCGTCGAAGGCGATCGCCCGGCTTCACCGCCTCCATCCCGAACGCACCATCTTCGCTGAACAGTCCGAACGGGCAATCGCGGCGGGCGCCTTCCACAACGACGTCGTCGCGGTTGCGAACGAGCATGTGCTGTTCGCCCACGAGCTCGCATTTGCGGACAAGGAACCGCTACTGCTGCAGCTGGAGCGGCAGGTGCCCGGCTTCGAATATGTCGAGGTGAGCGCCGACGACGTGCCGTTGCAGGATGCGATCAGATCGTATCTCTTCAACGCGCAGCTGGTGACGCCGCCTGACGGCGAGATGACCTTGGTGGTGCCGGAAGAAGCGCGCGAGACGGCGTCGGTTTGGAGCTGGCTCGAACGCCACGTCGCCGGCAACGGCCCGATCCGGCGCGTCGAGGTGGTCGACGTCCGCCAGTCGATGGCGAACGGCGGCGGCCCGGCGTGCCTGCGGCTACGAGTCGTTGCAGAGCCGGCGAGCGTCGACCCCCGCTTCATCGTCGACGCAGCCAAGCTCGACCGCATCGGCGACGTCGTCTCGCGCCACTGGCCCGAGCAGATCGCCAATGATGAGCTTCAGGAAACTGCGCTGATTGGCGACATCGAACGCGCCCGCGCCGCGCTTTTGGAAGCGCTAGACCTTTCCGAGCTTCTTTAGCCTTCCAAGGAATCCCGGAACGGGACAGCTTCCCACTCCTTACCGCGACTTTAACCCTATCCCTTAGGAAAGTTTCGGCGCAAAACTGCCGTTCGGACGTTCAACCGTTTACGAATGGCGATGCTCAGCAAGATCGGCAGGCTTTTCACCATCAAGACGCGCTTCGAAGCGTGGCTGGTGATCTACGCCATTGCGCTCGGCGCGGTCGAGCGGGGCCGTCACTATATGGAAGTCTATCCGGGGTTCGGCGGCTGGCTGCTCGCCCTTGCCTGCACCGGGGTCGTCTTCATCGCCGGCGGAAAGCTGCTCGACTCGGTGAAGGCTCCGGCACCCGCAATTGCCGCGGGGCCCCATCCGGCCACTCTACGGCGCCGTCAGCTCAATGGTCGTAGTCGACCCACGCGCCAGCCGAACCATCGCGATTCAGCGTCACGGATTTCACGTCGCAGAGATTGACGCCGGCCCAGGTGACGGCACCGCTGCCCGGCACGTTGGCACGGATATCGAACGCACAATCATCGTCCTTGAAGGAAACCGGCGCCTTCGCGCCCGCCTGCGGTGAGGCACCGAGCGGCTTCCAGTCCTGAGTCCCCGCACGGCGGATCGACACGTCGGCGAGCGCCGCGTTGGTGCCGTTGACGAGCGTGAAGTTGGACGCGCCCGCAAGCGCGGGCGACGCGGACAGCGCCAAGGCTGCAGCAGCGATGACATGTTTCATGGGGCGCAACCATATACCGGTCGCGCCCCGAGGAAAATCAACTATTTAATTGAAGCTCAGGCGACGTTGAGCTCGGCGTAGCTGGGACGCCTGCCGCTCCAGAACACCGGCGCTGCCGCAGGGCCCTGAGTTGCGGCTTCGCGGAGCGGGAGTGCGGTCGAGCAGAAGGCGCATTCGGCCGAAACCCGCCCGATCAGCCAGTGCGTGCGGCCGCAGCCGGGGCAGTGATTCACTTCGCCGTCGTGATAAACCGCATGATAGCCGCGCGCACTCGGATTGAAGAGATTGCGGCGGGACTCAATCGAACTCAGCATGGTGCTTTCCTTCGAAACCATTTGCCACCTCAACGAGCGTCGAGTCGTTAGGTTTCAAGGATGATCCGCCGGCGGGCGAAGCGTGTCATTCCGGTCCAACCGGGTTGTTCCACGCCGGGACAAGTGCCGTTATGGAGGTGATTCGTTACGGCAGCAGCATTTCCGCTGTGGATATTAACCATCTCTTAGGCATTCGGGGGGATGGTCCGGGGGTTCTCCAGCGGAGAGGGGACCAGGGGTGGAGTCGAACGAGCGTTATTATCGCCGCCGTGCCGTCGAGGAACGCATGGCTGCCCAACGGGCGATCGGGGAGAGCGCCCGCGCCTGGCATGCGAAGCTTGCCGAGGATTTTGCGGAACGCGCAATGGCCTGCACGGGCACTGCCTGCGTGCAGACCGCTATCGCAAGTTAGTATTGATTTCAGGGGAATTTAACCCGACCACCTGCCGGTGGAGGACTGGGAGGAATTCTTCGTCGAAAAAAGCCGCCGCCGCGCCGAGAAGGAGCGGCTTGGCAGGCGTCGCCGGCGCACTGCGCGGCTGCTCACCTTCCTGATCATCGGCCTGATGATCGCCGGCGGCATCGTCGGCCTCGCGCTGCAGCGCTGAACGCCCATCTTTTCATCCGCAACCGTGCTCGAGCGCGCGCCACGCGCAACACGCCAGAACCTAGTCAACCGAGCTGATCGGCCGGTGTGCCGAGACGGCACGAAGACCGCGTCTTAACTTTCGGTAATCTTTCTCGTTATCCGTCGGAAGTTTAACGGAAAGTTTCCGCGGGCGACTCGCCTCACCCGTGGGGGGTGAATGTTTCCATCCACATGAGGCGACAGGGGCAACCGGCATGAAAAAGTTTTTGGCCGCGACGGCGATCGTCGCGATGACCTTCTCCATCACCACGCCCGCCTGGGCGGATGACGAAGATGAGAATTACGACGACGTCGTACTTTCTCCAGTCACGCTGGAAGGCGATTACACGCCTCAGCAGATTTGCGACGAGGCGCTCAAGCCGAACCCCCATTCGGGCTTCACGACTGAACCACTGGTCAGCACCGACACGGGCTGGCTGAACGACGGATCGCCTGTCCGCGACGAAAATGTCGGCAACGCAATCCCGACCGGGACTCCGACTTCGTCGTTCCTGATCCTCGACGGCGGATATTTCCGCAATGGCGGCAGCCCCAACGTCTGGGGTCACGGCACGGCGACGCTGAACTATCCGAACAGCACGCAGGAATATACGACGGTCCAGAACCTCGTCCGTACGCAGACCGTCAGCTGCCATGTTTACAAGTGGGTGGGCCAGAACTCACCCAAGGGCCCGCACATGGTCGAGCCCGCTGGACTGCAGACCACCGGCAACGTCGCGGTCGATCATGACCAGACGGCCGGCCCGAACGGGTTCGATTACAACGCTGGTCCGGTGACGATCACGGGCCAGGAAGTTTATGCGCTGATCTGCATCAGCCCCGGCAAGAAGGGCGGTTCGTGGACCGGCAAGAATGGCTTTGCCGCGAACAAGTGCCAGGCGGCCAGCACTGCCGCCGGCGGATATATTCCAAGCGGCAACGTTCCGCAGATCTAACTTCACCAGCGGCCCAGAACCGCGCGTGGACGCCCTGCCCGGACATCGTGCCGGGCAGGGTAGCGCGGGGGCCGAAGGTGGTTCGAACGCCTTTTCTGGGGGGGCGGGCATTATGGAAAGCGAAAGGCGCAGGCACGGCGCCTACCACGCCGCGACAATCGCCGCGCTGCTGTCGACGGCATCGACGGCCGTTCCTGCGACGGCAGAGACGAGCGGCGGATCGACGGGCGCCAATAGCGCGGCAGCCCAGCCGAGCACGCCGCCTTCGGACGCTCGCGACATCATCATCTATGCGCCGCCGCTGTTCCGCGACATCCAGCCGGAGCGCATGCTCGATGAGGATGCGATCGAAAGCTATGGCGCGAGCACCGTCGACGAGTTGCTCGGCGAAATCCAGGTTGAGCTTGGGAGCGACGCGGATCAGCCGCTGATCGTCGTCAACGGCCAGAGGCTGAACGACCTCGCCGAGATTGGTGCGCTGCCCGTCGAGGTGATCAGGGATCTGCAAGTGCTTCCCCGCGGGTCCGCGCTGCGCCTTGGCGGCACCGCCAACCAGCGCGTCATCAGCCTCACGCTCAAGCGTCAGGTCCGCTCCGCGACCATGACGGCCGCGCACAAGGTGTCGACCGAGGGCAACTGGAATGCCGACCGCGGCGAAGCAATCCTCACCTACGTGAAGGCGGATACCCGAGTGAACGTGTCGGTGCGGGCACGAGACGAAAGCTCACTGCTGGAAAGCGATCGCGGCATCATCCAGCCGACGCCGTCGCGGCCATATTCCATGGTCGGGAACATCGTCGGCTATCCGAACACCAGCGGCGAAATCGATCCGCTATTGAGCGCACTGGCTGGCGAAACGGTAACGGTCGTGCCGCTCCCGGCTCCAGGCGAGCCGACCTTGTCCCAGCTCACAGCCGGAGCGAACACGTTCAGCACGACGAACCTCGGCGCTTTCCGGACGCTTCGGCCGGAACAGCGCAGCTACGATCTCAACAGCACGTTCGCGACGCGACTGGCGCCGTGGCTCACAACGAACGCGACGCTGCGGTTCGGCCGGAACAGGAGCCTGGCCCTCAGGGGATTGCCCACCGGCTTGTTCGTGCTTTCGACGGCCAACGCATTTTCACCCTTTTCGACGGACGTCGCGATAGCGGAATATGGAAAGCGCGCGATCCGATCGCGCTCACGGCGCAACAGCGCGGACGCGGTGGTCACCTTCGACGCCAACTTCGGTCGGTGGCAGGGCAATCTGAACCTTCGTCACAGCGAGTCCGACGACGTCTACATCAGCGAACGGCAGAAAACTTCCGGCTCGATCGCGCTCGACGACAACATCAATCCGTTCACGACCGACTTTTCCAGCCTGATCAGCGTCGGCACCGATCACACGAGTGCGCGCTCGAACACGAGCCTAGCCGATCTCACGCTGAACGGCCCGGTTGCCAAGCTGCCGGCCGGAGACCTGCTGGCAACCGTCGAAGGCCGCGTCGGCTGGAACAAGCTGCGTTCGACCAGCACCTTCTCGACCTTCGGGAACGGCACATTCCGCCGCAACGAGCAGACTGTGCGCGGCGCCGTCGAAGTGCCGCTGACCAGCCGCGACAACGATTTCGTCCCGCAGCTCGGCGAACTCAGCGCTAGCCTCGAGTATAGCCGCAGCCACTTTTCCGACACGGGCAACGTCAACCATTACACCTACGGCTTCACGTGGGAGCCGAAGCCGGTCTTCAGGCTGCACGGAGCAGTAGATTCGACATCGGTGCCGGCGCCGATCCAGACGATCGGAAATCCGGTCATCGTCGCGCCGGACGTGCGCGTGTTCGATCCGCTGACCGGCCAGACCGTCGACGTCACGCAGATCAGCGGCGGCAATCCGGCGCTGCTGCCGCAGAAGACGACCATCCGGAACCTCGCGGCATTGCTGCGCCTCGTCCCCAGCCTCAACCTTCAGCTGAACGCCGAATATACCGACAGCAACCTGGGCAATTTCGTGTCGTCGCTGCCGGAAGCGAGCGCGGCAGTGATGCTCGCCTTCCCCGACCGCTTCATCCGCGATTCGAGCGGCGTCCTCACCACCGTCGACCTGCGGCCGGTGAATTTCACCTCGCATCGGCAAAAGAGCCTTCGCTGGGGGCTCAGCATGAACACCAAGATCGGCGGCGGACCACCGCCGGGAACGCCGGGGGCCCGCGTCGGCCCGCGGCGCCCCCCGACCTATCTGCAGCTCAATGCCAATCATTCGATCGTCTTTTCCGACAAGATCCTGATCCGGTCGGGCCTTGATCCGGTCGATCTGCTTCATGGAGGCGCGATCGGCATCGGCGGCGGTCGAGTCCGCCACCAGCTTGACGGTACAGCGTCCATCAACTCCGGCGGACTCGGTGCCCGCATGGGCGTGACGTGGCGGGGCCCCAGCGAGCTCGACACGCGCATAGGCGGCGTTTCCGACACGCTGCATTTCTCGGCTGTCTTCCTCCTCAATTTCCGAGCCTTCGCGGACATGAAGAGGTTCGTGCCGCAGTCGCGTTGGGCGAAGGGACTGCGGCTGTCTCTTGATGTAATCAACGTGACCAATGACCGGCAGAGCGTCCGGGCCGCATTCGGGTCGACGCCTCTCCAGTACCAGCGCGCGTACCGCGACCCACTCGGCCGCACCGTCGAGCTCGAGTTGCGGAAGATATTCTAGGGAACCTCCGCCTCGGTCTTCTCGATCGCGTCGAGCACGGCCTCGGGCTCGACCCGCTTCTTCATCTCCTCGAGCTCGTGATGCTCGGCCGTCGACAGGTTCATCCGCTCGGCTATCATCGAGACCAGCTCGACGAGCTTCGTGATTTCCGCCTCGGCGAGAAGGCTGACCTGGAGGTCGAGCTCGGCGCGGCGGTCGGCCGTGATCGCCATGCGGTTCTGGGTGATGAGGATGAAGGTCGAGAGGAAAATGGCTTCGACCGATGCGACCATGGCGAGGATGACGAAGGTCGGGTCCCAGGGCCGTACGGCTGGCACAAGGCCGAGATTGGCGACGATCCAGGCGCCATAAAGCGCGGCGTGGACGTAGACGAAATAGAGACTGCCCGTGAAACGCGTGATGGTCGTCGCGATGCGATCCTGGAAGGGCGCGTTCGCTTCCTCCTCCGCACGTCGCCGCCGCAAGACATCGATGTTGCGCCTGAGCGCGCTGTTGAGAGACCCATCGTCGGCCACTGCCCGCAAACGAAGGCCGCAGCGGCGGCGTTCCAGCGTCGCCTTACCAACAATTCACGAAACGCGGGCGCGTCCGCGCGTGTTCACGGGCACGAAGGAGAAGCGGGATGGCCGATCGAGCTGAAACGCGCGCGCGCAACATTCCGGCTGACATCCTTGCAGCAATCATTGGTCTCATGGGGCTGTGGCTGCTCGTGTTCGGCGGCGAGCTGCTGACGCTCGGCGGCAGCCCATATTATGTCGTCGCGGGCGTCGCGCTCCTTGCCACCGCTTTGCTGCTGGTGCGGCGGAGCGCGCTGGCGCTGTGGGTCTATGCGGCGGTGGTGGCCGGGACGCTGATATGGGCCCTCTCCGAAGTCGGGCTCGACTTCTGGCACCTGGCGCCCCGCGGGGACCTGATCGTCCCGATCGGCGTGCTGCTCCTGCTGCCCTGGTTCCGGCGCGGGCTGAACCCGCGACCGAGCCTCGTTCGAGGCGGCGGCGCCGCGCTCGCCATCGCCATGCTGCTTTCCGTCGGCGTCGTCGGCGTGGCCGTGGCTCGCAACTCGGACGACGTAGCGGGATCGCTGCCCGACAGGGCTTCCGCTCCCGTTTATTACGCCGCGGCAAAAGGCGACTGGCCTGAATATGGCGGCACTTGGGCGGGCCTCAAATGGTCGCCGCTGACGCAGGTCGACGAAGGCAACGTCAAGCAGTTGAAGGTCGCCTGGCACATCCACACCGGCGACCTCAAGCGGCCGGGCGACCCCACCGAGATCACGTACGAAGCAACGCCGATCAAGGTCGGCGATTTCCTCTACCTGTGCACGCCGCACGATATCGTCATCGCCCTCGACCCGGTGACGGGCAAGCAGCGCTGGCGCTTCGACCCACATGTCGCCGTGCGCGGCACGCAGCACATGACGTGTCGCGGCGTGTCCTATTACGACTCCGCAGCCGCGATCGGAGCGCCGCCGGGACCGCCGCGCGCCTCGAGCGACTGCGCGACGCGAATCTTCCTAGCCACCAACGACGCGCGCCTGATCGCGCTCGATGCGCTGACGGGACAGCCTTGCGCCAAGTTCGGAAACAACGGCCAATTGAACCTGTGGCCCGGCATGCCGTCCTATCACGAGGGCTGGTACCAGTTTACCTCGGCGCCGCTCGTCACTCGCGGCCTCGTCGTCGTCGCGGGAAGCATCTACGACGACATGTCGAAATGGATGCCGTCGGGCGTCGTCCGAGCCTTCGACGCGAAGACCGGGCGCCTGGTATGGAACTTCGATCCGGGCAATCCGGACAGCACCGCGCCGCTGAAGCCGGGCCAGCGCTACAGCTGGTCGTCGCCCAACAGCTGGAGCACGTCGAGCGCCGACGAGAAACTCGGCATGATCTACCTGCCGTTCGGCATGGGCGCGGTCGACCAATATGGCGCCGGGCGCCCGCCAACGACCGAGAAGTTCGCGACCAGCATCGTCGCGCTCGACAGCGCGACCGGCAAGCTTCGCTGGGTATTCCAGACCGTGCACCACGATTTGTGGGACATGGACGTCCCCGCCCAGCCGGCGCTGATCGATCTGCCGGTGCCGGGCAAAGGCATGGTCCCGGCGCTCGTCCAATCGACCAAGACGGGCAACATCTTCGTGCTCGACCGCCGCACCGGCAAGCCGATCATCCCCGTCCTCGAGCAGAAAGTGCCCGGCGGGGCCGCGCCCGGCGACCATGTCTCACCGACGCAGCCGCTGTCGGCGCTGACCCTGCTGCCGCCCCAAGTGACCGAGAGCGACATGTGGGGCGCGACGATGCTGGACCAGCTGCTGTGCCGGGTGAAGTTCAAGCAGGCCCGCTACGAAGGTTGGTATACGCCGCCGTCGCTCAAGCCGACGATCGTCTTCCCCGGCAATTTCGGGGTGATGGACTGGGGCGGGATGGCGATCGATCCTGTCCGCAAGATCGCCTTCGCCCATCCCAATTACATGGCGTTCATCGATCAGTTGGTGCCCGAGAAGAAGGCGGTGCGCAGCGAAGCGCACGACCAGGGCTATAACCCCAACACCGGCGCTCCTTTCGCGGCGATCCTCAACCCCTTCCTGTCGAAGCTTGGGCTGCCGTGCCAGGCGCCGCCGTGGGGCTATGTCGCGGGCCTCGATCTGGTCACCGGCAAGGTCGCGTGGATGCACAAGAACGGCACCATCCGCGACGAAAGCCCGCTGCCGCTGCCGATCAAGATGGGTGTCCCCTCGCTCGGCGGTCCGATGAGCACCGCGTCGGGCCTCGCCTTCATGAGCTCGACGCTCGATTATTACGCGCGCGCCTATGACATGCGGAGCGGCCGCGAGCTGTGGCGGTCCCGGCTTCCCGCCGGTGCCCAGGCCGGGCCGATGACCTATCTCGGCCGCGACGGCCGACAATATGTGGTGATCGTGGCGGGCGGCCACGGCTCGCTCGGCACCAAGCGCGGCGACGACATCATCGCCTACGCTCTGCCGCCGAGGGGGTGAGGCAAGGGTTGCGTGGGGGCCATCATCCCCCTATGTCGCGCCCCTGCCGTTTCCCGGCACCTGCGCGCCCGTAGCTCAGCTGGATAGAGCACCAGACTACGAATCTGGGGGTCAGAGGTTCGAATCCTTTCGGGCGCGCCATTTTCCTTTTAGAGCCGGACGCCATGCGCTCGACGCTGCTCGCAACCCTCCTGACCCTCGCCGCCTGCTCGACGCCGGGCGGGCCCTACCCTTCACTGCAACCGCGCGCGGCCGAGGCCATCGACCCGCGCGTGCCCGTGGACCGGCCGGTCAACGATAGGCCTGTCGCATCCGCTCTCGCAGCCCAGCTCGCCGCGCTCGTTCAACAGGCACGCGGCGGGGATGCCGACTTCGACCCCGCGATTGCCGAAGCGGAACGCCTGGCCGCGAGCGCCGGCGCTCCGCAAAGCGAAGGCTGGATCGCGGCCCAGGAAGCGTTGTCGGCGGCAATCGCCGCTCGAAAGCCAACGGCGCTCGCATTGTCGGACGTCGACGCGATCGCTGCGGCCGCTCTCCAGTCTCAAGGTGGAATTGCCCCCAACGACCTTGCGGCGATCCGGAATGCCGCCGCGCAGGTCAGCGAGATCGCCGCAGCCCAGACAAGCCGCATCGACGCCTTGCAGAGGCGGCTGGGGATCTAGCTCAGCGCCGCAGCTCGGGCGGCGGGCCAATCGGCAGCGTCAATCCGACAGACGATCTGCGGATTGACGGGACTGTCGGGCGGGAAGCGCCGGTCGACGAAGTCGAGATCCTCGGCGCGCCTCATGCCCAGCCGCTTCATCAGCCCCTGACTCGGCGCATTGTTGAGCGCGGTGATGGCGACCACGTGCGGCGCGCCATATTTATCGAAGGCGAGGTCGAGTGAGGCGATTGCCGCTTCCTTGGCATAGCCGCGCCCCCACGCATCCTCGCGTAGGCGCCAGCCGATTTCTACGTCACCGGCGATTCCGTCGCCGCCCGGCGCGTTTGCGCGCTTCAAGCCGCAGAAGCCGAGGATCTCGCCGTCCGAGCGGCGCTCGACGAGCCAGAAGGTGAAGCCGAAGTCGCGCTCGTAGTTGCGCAGCCGCTGATAGCCCGCGCTCCACTCCTCGAAGCTCTGCTGGCCGCCAAGCCACCGCATGACTGAAGGCGTGTTCATGACGTCGTAGAAAGCGCGCGCGTCGGCCTCGTCCCAGGTGCGCAGGCGCAGCCGCTCCGTCTCTGCGACGACCTCAGCCACCGATCGCCCTGACGGCGCGAACGACCGCGTCGACCGCGTCGTCGACATGCTCGAGGTGGGTGCGGAAGCAAAGAATGGCGCAGCGCAGCCGGTAGGTGCCGTCGATCCGAGTGCCGCTCATCATCACTCGGCCTTCCTGCTGAATGTGGCCCATCAGCTCCTCGTTGAAGGCATTGGCGTCGCCGCTTTTTGGCAGGTAGCGGAATGCGACGACCGACAGTTGCGGCTCCGGACCAGCGTCGAAGCCGTCGATTTCGGACAGGCGGGCGTGAAAATAGCGCGCGAGCGCGAGCTTCTCGGCCTGCGCCGCGCGGAACGCCGCTATCCCCGCGATCTGCAGCGGCAGCCACAAGCGAAGCGCACGAAAGTGACGGGTGAGCTCGGGAGAGAGGTCGGCAGGCGAAGGTCCGACCTCGGACTGGCCGAGCGGGCGAATATATTCGCCTGTCGCGCTGAACGCCTCCTGCAGCAGCTTGCCGTCGCGCACCAGCGCGGCGCCCGTGCCGTAGGGCAGGAACAAGGTCTTGTGCGGGTCGAGGGCGACGCTGTCGGCCTGCTCGATCCCGCCGAGCAAGGCGCGGCCTTCTTCGCAAAGCGCGAACAGGCCCCCATAGGCGCCATCGACATGGAGCCAGGCTCCGTAGCGACGGCAAAGGTCGGCAATTTGCGGCAGCGGATCGATGGCGCCGGTGTCGACCGTGCCGGCGGACGCCACCACCAGCCACGGCGTAATTCCGCTGCGGCGGTCCTCCTCGAGCGCCTGCTCAAGCGCCTCGACCGACATCCGGTAGGTCTCGTCCGTTGCGATCAGGCGCTTGGGCGAGCGGCCGCGCCCGGCGATGTGAAGCGCCTTGTCGACGCAATAATGAGCAAAGCGGGTGAGGTAGACGGCGCCTCCGCCGTCGCCGTCTCGCGCCTCCCGCGCAGCGACGATCGCGGTGAGGTTCGCCGTGCTTCCGCCGGACGTCAGCGTCCCGGCTGCGTCGTCGGGATAGCCGACGAGCTGCGCGAGCCATGCGGCGCACGCATTTTCGATTCGGACCGCGCCCGGACTGGCCGAGGCGAAGCCGGAATATTTGTTCGATGCGGCAGCCAGCAGGTCGGCCAGCGCCGAATAAGGGAGACCGCCACCGGGAATATAGGCCATGAAGCGGGGGCTGGTCGTCGCAAAGCCCGGCGCGTCGATGCAGGCGCGCACATAATCCAGCACCGCTTCGCAATCGCGCCCGCCTTCGGTGAACTCGGGATGGAGCCGCTGGCTGAACACTTCGGACCATGGCCGGTTGCTCGGAGCGGCATCGACCTGATCCCAATAAGCAAGCGCATGTTCGAGCGATTGCGCGCCGGTCGCGCGCCGTTCGTCGGGACCAGGTTCGAGCGGCGCAGCGGCCTCGCGCAGCTCGCCGATCCTTGCGCGCAGTTCCTCGATCACGCGATCAGCCGTGCCGCGTCCAGCGCATGATAGGTAAGAACGCCCGTCGCGCCGGCGCGCTTGAACGCCAGCAGGGTTTCCAGGATGAGCGCATCGCGGTCGCCCGCGCCGGCCGCCGCGGCGTGCTCGATCATCGCATATTCGCCGCTCACCTGATAGGCGAAGGTCGGGACGCCGAAGGCGTCCTTCACCCGCGCGACGACGTCGAGATAGGGCAGGCCCGGCTTCACCATGACGAAGTCGGCGCCTTCCTG
>Ga0209796_10001036_pt1 | contig 12963 bp, 14 predicted proteins | sample AgamicOrSfrz_FD_187167 | JGI IMG/M metagenome (GOLD analysis project Ga0209796, IMG submission 187167) | Agave microbial communities from Guanajuato, Mexico - Or.Sf.rz (SPAdes) (version 2) | ecosystem: Host-associated > Plants > Phyllosphere > Phylloplane/Leaf | place: Guanajuato, Mexico...
CGAGGGCGTCGTACCGATATCGCCCACGCGCGACACGGTCGGCCCGATCGCCCGTACGGTCGCCGACGTGATGTTGCTGGACGAGATCCTGTCGGGAAGTAGCTCGGCGCTTCCCGTGGTCGACGATACACGCGAATTTCGCCTCGCGGTTCCGTATTCGACGTTGTGGGAAGGGCTGTCACCCGATGCCCGGCCCGTACTCGAATGTGCGCTGCAGAAACTCAAGGATGCAGGCTTTGAGTTGGTCGACGTGGATCTGCGGCGTTATCCGCTCTTCCGTGCGCAGAAGAACGAAACCATCCCTTTCTTCGAGTTCAGCGGTGCCGTGGGACGCTATCTCGAAACCGGTGGCGTGGCGGTGACGTTTCCGGAGATCGTTGCCCGGATCAAGAGCCCGGATGTGATCCGGATCGTCGGCGACATCCTGGGGGCCGGTGCGATTTCAGCAACCCAATATGCGGAAGCGCTCCTCGCGCGAGAACAGTCGCGCACGTCTTACGCGGCGTGTCTTCGCGAAGTGGACGCAGATGCGCTGCTGTTTCCGACAGTCCTGGTTCCGGCGTGCAGCATCGGCGCTGAAACGGTGGCGGTCGGGTCTGAAGCGCTCGACGTCTTCGCTGCGTACACACTAAATACCGAACCGGGCAGCAACGCAGGCGTGCCCGGCATCACCGTGCCTGCAGGTCTGACCCGGGAAGGGCTCCCGGTCGGATTGGCGCTGGACGGTGCGCCGCATTCGGATCGGCGAATCCTGCAGATCGGCAAGGAAATGGAGCGCGTTCTGTGTGCCGCGACGTTCCCGCGTCTCGACGCACACGTTTAATCCATCCGACAACGTCTTAACGAGAAAGGCAAGCAAATGAATCGTCGAAACATCCTGAAAAGTATTGCGCTCGGTGCTGCAAGTGCCGTGGTGGGCGTCGGGGGGCTCGTGCCGGTATCGGTACGCGCGGCCAACCAGCCGCTGAAGTTGGCGCTGATGGCGCCGATGAGCGGGCCGGCCGCATTTTTCGGTCAAGCCTGCAAAAACTGTGCAGCGATGGCAATCGACGAGATCAATGCGCGCGGAGGCGTGTTAGGGCGCCCCCTCGAGTTGCTGGTGGGAGACGCCGGCGCCGCACCTTCCGAGTCGGCGCAGACGGCACTTCGTCTTTGGAAACGCGACAAGGCGGAGGTCTTCATCGGCTCGCACGACAGCGCTGTCCGAACAGCGCTGGAGAGTCTGTTCCGGGGCCAGGTACCTTACTTCTATACCCCGATGTGTACGAGGGGGGCGATTGCGCAAAGGGGACGTTCTTCGTTGGCGAGACCCCCGCGCAGCAACTGACGCCGGTCATCCCGTGGCTGACGGCCCAACACCAGATCAAGCGCTGGTTCCTGATCGGCAACGACTACATCTGGCCGCGCAAGTCGAACGAAGTGGCGAAAAAGGCGATCCAGGGTGCCGGCGCGACCGTGGTCGGCGAGGAGTACGTGCCGTTCGACGTCGACAACTTCGACGCGGTGCTGGGCAAGATCCGGGACAGTAAGGCGGATGCGGTGTTCATCACGCTGGTGGGCGGATCGGCCGTCACGTTCAACAGAAGTTTTGCGAGCTTCGGTCTCAGCGACAAGATGATTCGTTTCGGCACGATGATCGAGGAAAACACGTTGATCGGCATCGGTGCGTCCAACGCCAGGAATCTCTACTCGGCTTCCAGCTTTTTCTCGACGCCGACCGCCACGTCCGCGCAGTTTCTGGAGCGCTATCACAAGCAGTTCGGCGCGTCGGCGGTGTTGAGCAGCATCGGTGAGTCGACGTACGAAGGCATCCGCATGTATGACGCGATGGCGAGGAAGGCGAATTCCGTATCGATCGGCGATCTGACGAAGGCTTCCGACGGGGCAAGCTACAAAGGCCCGCGCGGCGTCGTCACGATGAAGTCCCGCAATGTGACGGCCGACATCTTCCTCGCGAAGGCATCAGGCGCCCGCTACGACATCGTGAAGACGTTCTCGCAACTTGGCTCGGCGGAGACCTGTGCGAGCGGAGCGGATGCGGGTTGACTTCATGCTGCTTTCCTATTTTCTCAATCTCGGGTACGCGTGTGCGGCCCTCGCGCTCACGACGATCGGCCTCGCAATCGTATTCGGGTTGCTGGGCGTGCTGAACATGGCGCATGGCGAGTTCATCATGCTGGGTACTTACTCGGTGGTTGTCGTGCAGCGTCTCGGGTTACCCGCTTTACTTGCCATCCCTCTGGCGATCGTCGTGTGCGCTGTTGCCGGGTGGACCGTCGAGCGCCTGCTGGTTCGTCCTCTATATCAACGGCCATTCGATACCTTGCTCGCAACCTGGGGCGTTTCGATCCTGCTGCGCGAGGGCGTGGTCGCGCTGTTCGGAAAGGGTTACCAGGACGTGACAGGTGCGGATGGCGCATCGGTCAACGTTTTGGGCACTCCGTATCCGGCGTTCCGTCTGGCGATGATGCTCGCGGTGGGCGTCGCATTCGCCGGGCTTGCGGCGTGGTATAGCCGCAGCCAGACGGGCGCGCGGATTCGAGGCATGGTCGCGAATCCCCTTCTTGCCAGGGCGGCCGGCATCAATACGACACGACTGGCAAGCGGCACCTTCATCACGGGTGTGGTGCTGGCCGGGTTGGCGGGGGTACTGCTCGCACCGATCGTGCGGGTCGAGCCGTACATGGGCCTCGACTATCTGCTCAATTCGTTCTTCGTGCTCGTCGTCGGTGGCCTCGGCAGCTTGCTCGGTCTCGCGGTCGGCACGTTTGTCATCGGCGGAACGCAGGTCGCGGTGTCGAGCTTCATCGATCAGACGTCCGGTTATACCACCGTGCTGATCCTGTCCATCTATTTCTTGTGGAGTCGCCCAAATGGCCTCATCGCGCGCCGTTGAAACGTTCCTGCAGATTGCCACGGCGGCGATCCTTCTTAGCTTGCCGCTGTGGGCGGGCGACTACAGCGCAAACCAGGTTGGCCTTCTGCTGCTGTACGGAATGGCCACGCAAAGCGTTGCGTTGTGCTGGGGGAACTCGGGTTTCTTGCCGCTGGGCCAAAGCCTGTTCTTCGGGCTGGGCGCGTATGTCAGCGCGTTCGTATTGCGCTCTGCGGGCGCGGCCGGCGGCGAATGGCAGATCATTCTGCTTTCGCTTGCCATCGCGGTGCCGGCGGCCCTGGCCTATGCCATCGGATTCATCGTCTTTGCGCGCCGGATCGACAGCGGGCCGTTTTTTTCGCTGATTACCCTTGCGTTGTGCATGTTGGCGTTTCTGCTGGCCAATCAATGGAGCAGCGTAACCGGCGGCTTCAACGGGCTCACCGATATCCCCGATCTGCCGATGACCGACAGGTATGGAAATCTGTATTACGTGATCGCCGCGGCTGCGGTCGGAGTCACGGCACTGATTACCTGGCTGAACCGCAGCCCGATCGGGACGCTCTGGGCAGCGATCTCGGAGAATGAAGATCGCCTCCAGTTTTTCGGATTCGCGACGCACAAGCTGAAGGCCGCCGCTTTCGGCCTTTCGGGCGCGATCGCCGGTTTGGGCGGCGCGCTGTATGCGCCTCACGAGGGTCTTGTCGGTCCTCAGGCGGTCGGGGTGGCATTGTCCGCGCAGTTCGTGATCTGGGCGGCCGTCGGCGGGAAGCGCAGTCCGCTGGGCGCGCAACTCGGTGCGGTTGTGATCGGACTGCTCGCCGCGACCTGGCGTGACCTGTTCACCTATTGGGAAGTGCTGATCGCGCTGATTTTCATCGGCGTGGTGCGGCTGTTTCCCGAGGGCCTGGCCGGGGCGGCCGCCGCGCTTGCCCGAACGGCGGGTCTGCGCGTTGCGAACCCCATTCCGGAGAAACGGATCGATGCGCACGACATCGCGACGATCGACCTGCGACCGGCTCAATCCCCGCTGCTCAGCTTCAGGAAGGTGGAGGTCAGCCAGGGAGGCGTCAACATTCTCAACGGGCTCGATCTGGAGGTGGGCGCAGGGGTCGTCAATTGTTTCATTGGCCCGAACGGCGCGGGAAAGACCTCGACGTTCAACGCGATGACGGGCCGCTTGCCGGTCCGCTCCGGTGAGATACGCTTTCGCGGGGCCGAGATTTCGTCCTCGCAGGCATGGCAGGTCGCCCGCCTCGGCGTTGGCCGCAAGTTCCAGATTCCGTCGGTTTTTGCGCACTTGGCCGTCAACGAGAATCTTCAGATCGCGCTGTGGTCGAACCGGATCCGTCCGCGAGAGATGTTGACCGCGGCGCCGCTGCATTGGAATTCGCGTCAACGCGTTCGCACGCTCGAAAAATTCGGATTTCTCGAATCGAACATGGCTGTGCGTGCCGGCGACCTTTCTCAAGGCATGCGCCAGATGCTGGAGTTCGCGATGGTGGCGATCACCGAGCCGCGGCTTTTGCTCCTCGACGAACCTTGCGCCGGCCTCTCGGCACACGAGACCCGTCACATGATGGACGCGATCAGGTCGACCGTGGGCGAACTGGACGCGTCGGCCATCGTGATAGAGCACGACATGAGCGCGCTGGAAAAGATCGCCGACAACGTGGTGGTCCTGCATCAGGGCAGAAGCCTCGCGGTCGGCTCCCTCGCGCAGATCAAGATGTCGGAAGACGTCAAGGCCGTCTACTCGGGAGGAAGAAAGTGAGCGAGCGCCGGGGAGAAGCGATGTTGAAGTTTTCGTCGATCGTCGCGGGCTACGGCGACACGATGGTGCTCAAAGGGATCAGTGGCGAGGTGGCCGCGGGTAGCGTCCTGGGCGTATTCGGCCGCAACGGTGTGGGCAAATCGACGCTCATGCGCGCTTTGACGGGCGTCATCCAGCCCGCGTCCGGTAAGGTCATCGTCAACGGCAGTGAAGTGGGCAAAGTGCCGTCGCATCAACGGCGGCGTCTGGGGGTGAGCTATGCGCCGCAGGAGCGGGTCGTTTTCGACAATTTGAGCGTCTCGGACAACCTGACATTCGGATTCAGGAGCCGAAGCCTGGAGGCATACGACGATCTGTTCCAGGTTTTCCCGCGGCTGAAAGAGCGCTTGTTCCAACCGGCCGGGAAGCTGAGCGGTGGGGAAAAGAAACTGCTTTCCTTCGCCAGGATCATCGCGGAGCGTTCGCCTCTCACGCTGATCGACGAGCCGTCGGAAGGGGTTCAGCAGGAGAACCTGGAGCGGATGGCATCCGTAATCCGGGCTCGAATCGCGGAAGGGGCGGCGTTCGTGGTCGTTGAACAGAATCTGACGTTTCTCACTTCGATCGCCGACCATTTCATCGGTCTGGATCATGGAGAGGTCGTACTGTCGGGCGACTCGGTCGACATGTCTCGCGACCGGCTCGAAGCGGTATTGGCGGTTTAGCCCGTCGTATCTGACGATGCGTCGCGTCGTCCGTACGTTCGCGACCGCGCCGCTCAACAGTCATGACGGCGCAGTCGTTCCCGCCGCGGCGACGGAGGCAGCAAGCTCCGCACGGTTGGAGAAGCCCTTCTTGTCCATGACCCGCCGCAAATGGGTGCGTACGGTCGACAGGCTGATACAGAGAAGGCGGCCGATATCCTGGTCGGTACACCCCTTTGCGACAAGCTGGGCGATCTCGCTCTCACGGTCCGTCAGCCCCGTCGCGCTGCCTGCGCGACGTTTGACGGCGCGGCAAAGGAACGGCTCGACCGCATCGAGCACGAGTTTGTCGCGCATCTCGAACTCCGGTCGATTCCTGGTTCGCCAGATTCTTAGGTCGCAGAGCTGGCGATCGCCATCGAAGACAAACACGTTGATTCCGTGATGCAAGCCATCCTGCGCGAGAAATTCGTTATAGAACTCGCTTTTCTCCAGTGCAGGCCGGTCCATCACCTCCTCGACGAACGTGGCCCTGCGCATCTTGCAGAGCTGCGCCGTCATCGGGTCGTTGTGCTGGTACCAGGTCGTGTAGCGACGCACGTGATCGGAGTCGACATTCACCGCAATCGGGTCGACATAGGTCCCTTTCCCGGCGTCCCAGTTGTAGGAGACGCAGAAATCGGATCGCATCAGCCGGGTCAGGTCCGGCAAGACGACGCGCCTGACATCCACAATGGGCCCGAGCTCTTCGAGCCGTCCGATGATGTCGCCGAAAAGTCGGAGTTCGTCGAGCGTGAGATCGTGAACTTGTGGCTTCAAGGGTGCCTCATCGGTAGGAGGAATTGGGGGCGGCATGCGCGGCAGACTCGAAGGACTGGTTCGCATTACACATCAAGCATAGCAGGGTAAAAAAATGCGCTCAGCAACGATCTTCGCTGCCGTTGCCCGTCCGTTGTATCCATGCCGCAGTCAGGTTCACTGCCTATTGCAGATCGGAAGGGATGATCGCGAGGGCGCCTGAATTTCGTGAGCGCGGGCTCAGGCCAAGGTTTCCCTGTCGATATTTCTAACGATGGGGCTCAAAAAACGCTGCCCATAGAGTAGACGCACAGTGGGAAGCGGACGTGCTGAGACTGTTCGTTGTAGCGAGGCTAGCTGGAGGATTACCCGGAGACGCCTGCCCATTGACCGAACGATTCCGATGCATTTTCAGCGGGACGTTTTCCTCAGTCATTTCCGTCAACGAAAACTACGCCATAAAATTAGGATAGCGATATGAATAGGGTAATCAAGCGAGGCATGGTGGTGTGCGCCACGATTGGGTGCGGAGTGGCAAATGCGCAGTCGTCCGTGACGCTGTACGGGCTCGTGGATGCAGGCATTACTTATACGAACAATGCGACATCGAGCACCGGACACGGCGCGCTCGTGCAGTTTGCGTCCGGGTCCTCGCAGGGAGATCGTTGGGGGCTGACGGGTAAAGAGGACCTAGGTGGCGGGCTGAAGGCGATCTTCACACTCGAAAGCGGCTTTCAACTTTCCAACGGGGCCTTGGCGCAGGGCGGACTGTTGTTCAATCGCGCTGCCTTCATCGGCCTTGACGGACGCTTCGGCACACTGACGCTCGGGCGGCAATACGACTTCATTGGTGATATTTTCCCGGCCTACTCGATCGCAGGAAACACGGCAGCGGGCATCCTCGGTTGGGGAATTCCGGCCTACGCTGCTGGCGGCTATACGCTTGATAACAGGTTGTGGGGCGATAACGTCAATAACTCGGTGAAGTATCTTTCACCCACAATTTCGGGTTTCAGTGCCGGCGCCATGTACGGTTTCGGCAATGTTGCCGGCTCGTTGGGCACCAACAGCTCGATGAATTTTCTGCTGAACTACAGCCAAGGCGGGCTCGCCGCATCGCTATCGTATTTCAAGCAGCACAACGCGACGGCTTCCGCGAATTTGACGGAATATGCTGGCGGAGCAACTTACAGCTTGGGCAAAGCTCAGATTTTTGGCGTAGTGACCGATGTCCAGTTAAGCAGCGGCACCAAAGCTCGGGCGCTGACCTATGACGGTGGCATGACTTACCTTGTTAGGCCGGATATTTCACTTGGAGCAGGGTTTCAGTTTCAAGAGCGCAACAACGGAATTGGCAGCGCAAATCAGGTAACCATCGGCGTAGATTATTTTATTTCCAAACGAACAGACGTCTATTTCGTTGGCGCGATCGCGCATGATCATGGCTACGGCGCTCAAATCGAAGCAGCGCTCGGATCGCCGTCCAGCACGGATTTTCAGACTGCAGCACGGATCGGCATTCGCCATAAGTTCTAACTCTGGCGAGTAAAAACAGCATATATTTCGCGCAATGGGTTGAGCAAGTGCGTAGGCGGCTCCCTGCGGCCGTCATAGGCGGTCGCAGGAATCCACATCACTTGATGTCGATCATTTTCACAATGATGGACGCCACTTTGTCAGAGTCAACGCAGAGGCTTGCCCTGTTGCGGGCACCACGGACACAACACAACACTGCTTGGACGCTGGCACGCTTCCCGATCAGCTGCGATCGGCTGGGGGAAGAACTCGCCCGTAGTATTCTGAAGAAAATGAAACTCATTGCACCGAGCATCAAGGTCACAATCGTCCTCGCGTTCGGTGCATGCGTAGCCCTGACGGTTGCAGTCGCTGTTTTTGGAAAAGGTCTGACGAACGTGAATCTGGCCGCGCGCACAACGTATTCACAAGTTACCGCTGCGATAGTCGATTTATCTGAGATTCGTATTTCTCAACTCGATTCCCGCCTTCAATTGCGGCGGAATCTATATTTTCGCAATCTAGACAAGACAAAGATTTCTAACGAAATTGCCATCGCCACAAGTTGGATCCCGTGACCAAACTTGAAGAACGAACGATGAAAATCAATGTCCCACGTGCATTGACGCTTGCAGTGTTTGCGCCGGTTCTGGTGACGAATGTCATGCCGGTGATCGTGGCGTTGCAGGACCGGCATATAACCCCATTCGTAATTTCTCTGATTGCTGGATCGGGCGCGGCGACTGCAATCGTCCTGAGACTGTGGCTCAATATCAAAGTGAAGAAGCCGCTCGATGAACTCATCGCTATCCTGCGTTTACTAGCGTCCGGTGATCTAAGGACACGGCCGTCCGTTACCGATCGGACCCAGGCCAGACAAGTATTCGTCGCTCTCCAACAGATGCACGAAGGAATCATGCGCACGGCTCAAACGGTCAATTCCGCATCGCAATCGATTGATCTCGCCGCGCATGAAATCGACGATGGAAACAAGGAATTGTCGACGAGGACACAGCAACAGGCCAGTGCCTCCGAGGATATCGCAGAGATCCTTGCGCGTCTTACGGAAACAGTACGAGAGACCTCCGGATACGCGGAGCGTTTGGCGCGCCTGTCACAGAATGCCACTACTCATGTAGAGCATTGCGACAGCCTCATGGTGGAGGCGATCTCCGCCATGCTTGCCGTTGCCGAGAAATCGTCGCGTATTGGAGCAATTGTTGATGTGATAGACGATCTCGCGTTTCAGACCAATCTACTCGCCTTGAACGCAGCAATTGAAGCGGCACATGCAGGAGACCACGGCACTGGTTTTGCTGTTGTGGCCGCGGAGGTGCGTGCACTTGCCAAGCGAAGCGCTGTTGCAGCGGATCAGATTCGCGAGGTGATCGCACAGTCAGGGCAGGAAGTGGAGCTCGGAACGTCCCGGGTGGTCACTGCGGGTGAAACGATCCAGCTGCTCGTCGAGGCGAATAGAAGCGTGAGCACGCTGAGCGAGCAGGTAAGTCAGGCTGCATACCAGCAACATTCTGCAATCGAGCGCGCCAGCGGAGCGGTCGCGCAGATTGAAGATGCGGCGCAACGCGTTGCCGTATTGGCAGAACAGACGGCCGCCGCGTCCCACGCTCTTGCTAGTCAGACCTCACATCTGCAGACCACAGCGCGCTTTTGGCGTCTGTCAGAAACTTGAAATCGAAAGGAATCCCGATTGTATTTAGCTGAGAAACGTGATGCCGGGGCAGTGGGCAATCGGCATGTGCTCACCTTGGGGGAAGGCGGCTCAGCACTCCTGGACGCGCGCCGAACAACAGGTGGTGGCGCAACTGGACGAGCTGGCCGACAACGGCCGAGATCGAATGGACACCGCCCTCCCTCCAGGGAAGTGGGCACGATTGAGGGACTCCAGGACCGAACGAAATATTGTGCCAAATCTATGGTCCACCCCGTTTTTGCAACTCTGATCTTCGATGGCGAGTTGGCTTGCTTAAATTTATTCGGCGTCATTGTGGGGATCGCTCCCCGCGCCACGATGAGATTCGCGCCTGACCATCCTTAACACCTGGAGAAAGCGCTGTTGCGAAGCGGGGCGTGAGCTCCGCGAAGTACCGTGACCCGAAGACCGGGGCGACATGGACGGGTCGTGTGTTGCCGTTCGCGCAATGATTTCGTTGATTTCACACCGATCGGCAATTAACGGCCATGAAGAGACGTTCGACCTCACGACCTGAATCGTTGACAATCGTGGTCAAAATGGCGCTCCGCAGCTTGAAAGGAAGACTATGGGATACGACGTCCACATCACGCGCAGGGAAAATTGGTTCGACGAACGTGGACCCAAAATTGGTATCGACGAGTGGAAGGCACTTGTTGTGTCCGATCCAGATATGCGTCTCGATGGGTACGCGAGCGCAGTTGTTGGCGACGGCAGTGTTTTGCGTGTGGATAGTGAGGGGTTGGCTGTTTGGACCGCCTATGCAGGAACAGGGGTAGGTGGAAACATGGCGTGGTTCGATTTCAGGCAAGGCAACGTAGTAGTCAAGAATCCTGACGGCGCGATTCTCGAAAAAATGTGGCATTTAGCCCAGAAGCTTGACGCAAAGGTACAGGGCGACGAGTGTGAAGTGTATGGCGCAGATGGCAATGTTACTGGCTAGCTACTCAAGCTGCGCCCGGATGGCCCATGCACTTCCATCGCTGCTCCCATCGACCTGACGAGGTGCCGAACCAATGAGCCGAGAGGAAATGAACAGCGCTCTAAACGCGACTTTGTTCCGGCGCTTCGTCAGAGAGGCTTCAAAGGCTCATTGCCTCTCCTTAGGAGACAGCGAGAAAGCAGGGTTGATCTTGTGACGATCCAGTACGACCGTCACGGTGGCGGTTTTGTCGTGGAGATTTTCAGGTGTGCTGTAGCGGGTGTTACGACTCACTGGGGTAAGCACATTCCTGCGAGCAAGGTTACCGGGTATGACATACATCCGACTCTGCGCCACCGACTTGGTGCGTCCGGGCTGAACTCCGACCATTGGTTTAGGTTGGGTCAAGGGGTATCGGCGACGGTCATCGCAGAGTCACTGCACGCCTACGTCGACGAGGCGGAACGGTGGTGGGCAGCGTCTGAACGTCCGCTATGAAGAAACCGGAGAGTCCCCTCAAGGTCGGTTATGCCTGTTGCATGAGAGCGCGAGCCGTGGGGGATCGGCGCTTGGTCGTCGGGCGCAGTGCGGCCAATTTGAGACGGTCGGCACTGTCACCCACGTCGTCGACAGAGCGCCTCTCTGGGTCGCACCGGACCGACGAGCAGCTTGATGAAGGAGTCTGGAATCCAATCCAACAGACGTCGACGCGTTAGCCGCCGCCCATGCTGGCCCATGCGAGCCTCTGCGAGCGCATCTTGACGTATGCCGGATCGGAGGACAACGCCGGAGAGACTTGACTCCAGGTCAACGCGGAAGGCGGTCCAAGATAAAGGATGGCGTCGAACTGCTCCTGCATCACAGGAGAGCGCACGGGATCGACATAAATTTCTACGATGACGTCGTCATGTCTGGTGAACATGGCGTGCGGGTAATAGGAGCGAAAGCTTGCCTCCCCGAGCGGGGTGCCGCGAATGTGCGCGAGGCTGGGGGTCGGCCAAGAGATAACGTCGGCCTGTAGGGTTGCCGGATCAACAAGTACTGGAACCCAGACAGAGAATACTTTGACGCCCTGGTTTTGCAGCAACGAAACGATGCCATCGGCTAGTGGGTTGAATTGGTGGTTCACTAGCTTTTGGTTTTTCGCTTGCCAGTAGACGTTCTTTCGCAACAAATGCATGCCGCCGTAGATGACCAAGGCGCGACGCTGTTTGGCCAACACTTCACGTTGGATAATTTCTGCTGGGCAACTGTCACGGTCGCCGACGACATTCCAGGCTTGAGCGAGTTCTTCGGCGCTGCTGATTTTCGACCAATCGATCGGCGGATCACCCAACAAGATTCGAATCTGACGGTCTTTAGGGAGTGACGTATTCACTTCGCGGACTTCACGAAATAGACCCTCAAAGACAGGGCGATCCCATACGTCGTGGGGTTGTGTCGTGTTTTGCCATGCCTGTCGGAGTTTCTCTTCGGGGACGTCTTCCCCTGCAACGAACCGGTCCATCATCTCCTGATAAAGAGAATTGCCACTTTCAACCACGATGTCGTTCACCACATGAGCAAATCGAGCGTCCCGGATCAGCGAAATCCGAAACGCATAGGCTTGTTCACATCCGTGGCCGCCGTCGCAAATCGCGACAACATCGTGGGATGCAAAAGCTTCAAGCACACCGGTAATTGGATCGATAGGACTTGCAGCTGTTGTCATCGTGCGAGCTCCATTGTTTGGTGACCAATATACGATCCTTGACGATCAAATTAATTTACGCAGATCAGACAGACGGCAGTCTTCTAAGTGCTTCGTTTTTTGAATGTCTGCTTCGTAGAAAGCTGATCGTCCGTTGTGGGTCGCGCTGAGTCCGTCCGTTCTTCAAACTCATCGCCGGAAAAGGGTCAGTGGAATTCTGTTGTCCGAAAGCGGCCACTTGGCAGTGCGTCTTCCCGACCCGAAGGAGACGTTCCTCTAGCTCTCTAGCTCCATTTCTAAGCCGACAGTTTGCCTTGCCGTGGAACTCTCGATCTCGCCAAAGATAAGCTCGACCTTTGTAGTCGGCTTGCGCAAAAAAGGCAGGGTTCTGAGACGTGGCTGTAGTACCGCGAAAAGCCGCTTGACGTCTGGGCCTCGAAAGACGGCTTCACAATCGCCACCGTCGATTGCCATGTCGTCGCCCAGAAACTCACCCTCCCCGATTTCGGCGAGCAGTGGCCGCAACTTTTCGATAAACGCTGACCAAGGAAGGATGTCCTCGATACCATGGTCGAAGTAAAGGATCAGATGTTGCATTCGTTGCTCCTAGGCATCTTAATTTTCGCGGATACACTTTGCCGGGCTATTGGGCAGAAGCGCCTATTGGACGACTGCTCCGGGCGGATAGAGGCAGTGTCACCCAAAATTTACTCGCCGCAAAGCGGTCGCTGAGCAAGGGCCTAGGAGACCTCGCGCATAGGAACTGGACGACGACCGCGAACGGCAGTTCATGGCCCAGACCGTGTCAAAACGCGTCGCCGGTGGGAATTTGACGGCACGGTGTCTCGTTAACAGATTGCGGCTTATTGATTGCGGCACGACAAACGCCAATTCAGCGCTGAACGTATCGCGAGGACCGTGATGGGCGTGTGGGCCTCACACCCGCATCGCCTTCATAACCGTTTCTGAACCGAGAAGCTTGATAACCCGTTTCA
>Ga0209796_10001039_pt1 | contig 12932 bp, 10 predicted proteins | sample AgamicOrSfrz_FD_187167 | JGI IMG/M metagenome (GOLD analysis project Ga0209796, IMG submission 187167) | Agave microbial communities from Guanajuato, Mexico - Or.Sf.rz (SPAdes) (version 2) | ecosystem: Host-associated > Plants > Phyllosphere > Phylloplane/Leaf | place: Guanajuato, Mexico...
CGCGCGCTCGCACAATGCGCGCGCGCTCGCCGTCCACCATCACTTCGGCGGCGCGCGGGCGGGTGTTGTAGTTCGAGCTCATCACGAAGCCGTACGCGCCCGCCGAGCAGACCGCGAGCAGATCGCCCGGTTCGACGGCCAGATCGCGATCGCGCCCGAGCCAGTCGCCGCTTTCGCAGACCGGACCGACCACGTCGTACTTGTGCGCCGGCGCATCGCGCTTCGCGACGGGGGCGATGCGATGAAACGCCTCGTACATCGCGGGGCGCGCGAGATCGTTCATCGCGGCATCGACGATGGCGAAGTTCTTCTCCTCGCCCGGCTTCAGGAATTCGACACGCGTCAGCAAGATGCCCGCGTTGCCGACGAGCGAGCGCCCCGGCTCGAAATACACTTCGCGCTGACCGTGGCCGCGCTTCTCGATGTGATCGAGCAACGTGCGCACGAAATCGCCGATGTCGGGCGGAGTCTCGTCGTCGTACGTGATGCCGAGGCCGCCGCCGACATCCACGTGACGAATGCTCATGCCGTCCGCTTCGATCTGTTCGACGAGTTCGAGCAGCTTGTCGATGGCATCCAGATACGGGCTGATTTCCGTAATCTGCGAGCCGATGTGGCAGTCGATGCCGACCACGTCCAGATTCGCCATCGCGTGTGCGGCGCGGTAGGTCTCGCGCGCGTCGCTGAAAGCTACGCCGAACTTGTTCGACTTCAGGCCCGTGGAGATATACGGATGCGTCTTCGCGTCGACGTCCGGATTCACGCGCAGGGAAACCGGCGCGCGCTTGCCGAGCGATTGCGCCAGGTCGTTCAGCGCATGCAGCTCGGGAATCGATTCCACGTTGAAGCACTTCACGCCGGCTTCGAGCGCTTCGCGCATTTCCGCCGCCGTTTTGCCGACGCCCGAAAACACCGTGTTCCGGGCTTTCCCGCCGGCAGCGAGCACGCGCGCCAGTTCTCCCGACGACACGATGTCGAAGCCCGCGCCCAGACGCGCGAACACATTGAGGACGGCGAGGTTGCTGTTGGCCTTCACCGCGACATGAACGCTCGCGCGGCGGCCGGCGCACGCATCGGCGTAAGCGCGATAGGCACGCGTCAGCTCATCGCGGGAATAGACGTAGAGCGGCGTGCCGAACTGCTGCGCGAGCGACGCGGCGGAAACGCCTTCGGCGTGAAGTGCGCCGTCGACATAATGGAATGCGGAATCACTCATGCGTGTGCGCGGGTGGAATCGGGATCGGGTTCGGAATGCGCCGGAAGGCGCACAGGCTTGCTGTCAGTACGCGGACGAAGCCGCTTTCGGTGCGGCGGCGGGCGTCGATTTCAGGTCCGTCTCGGGTGCGAGCGAGAGCGCGTCGCCGGACGTATCCGGAATGTCGCCGGATGCGGCGCGGGCCGGGTTGGCGCGCGAGGCAGTTTCGTCGTCGGGAGTCACGTCGGAAGGCGGCGTATCCTGCAGATTGTCAGGACGCTGCGGCATGGGAGGCACGACGGGAAGATAAAGCGGACCGCGTTGCCCACAACCGCCGAGCGTGATTGTGGCCGCGGCGCAAACGCTGACAGCCGCTACAATCGCGCTCATCCTGAAAACAACTCGCATGACCGTCCCTGTACATAGAATCGATGGAGTTTAGCATGACAGACCAGGAATACCTGACGTTGGCGGAGGCCGTGCTGACCGCGATCGAGCGCGATGTGGACACGGCCGAAGCCGACATCGAATTCGAGCGAAGCGGCAATGTGCTGACGCTGGAATTCGAGAATCGCACGAAGGTGATCGTCAACTTGCAGCCGCCGAAGCACGAGATCTGGCTCGCGGCGAAGTCGGGCGGATTCCACTACAAATACGTCGATGGTCAGTGGCGCGACACCCGGGACGACAGCGAGTTTTTCGCCGCGCTGAGCAAGTATTCGACCGAGCAGGCAGGCGAGCCGATCCGCTTTTCAGCGTGACCGGCTCGTGAGGTGAGGGAAAAGCAGGCGGTGTGGAAAAGGGCTACTGGCCCTTGAACAGATTCATGATGTCCTGCTTTTCCTGCTCGCCGACATCCGGCGTCGGCGCGGTCACGCCCGACACGCCGCCTTCCTGCGGCGGCGCCTGACTTACCCCGATCGTCGCGATGAAGCCGTGGCCCGGCGTCATGTCGTCGTAGTACAGCTCGCCACCGAGCGATTTCACATCGGGCGGCATCATCGGCTTGTACTCGGGCACGCCTTGCAGCGCGCGGGTCATGTATTCCATCCACACGGGCAGCGCGAGACCGCCGCCGGTTTCGCGGTCGCCGAGACTGCGCGGATTGTCGTAGCCGATCCACGCGATCGCGACGAGCGAACGCTGATAGCCGGCGAACCACGCATCGCGCGAATCGTTCGTCGTGCCGGTCTTGCCGGCAAGGTCGCCGCGCTTCATCTGATTCGTCTTCGCAGCCGTGCCGTGCTGCGCAACGCTTTGCAGCAGGCTGTTCATCACGAAGGCATTGCGCGGCGTGATGGCGAGCGGCGCGCTGCCCTGCGCGACGAGCGGTTGCGGATGCGACACCACCGCGCCGCGCGGGTCGGTGATATCGGCGATCAGATACGGATTCACGCGATAGCCGCCGTTCGCGAACACCGCATAGCCCGACGCCATCTGCAGCGGCGTCACGAGGCCCGCGCCGAGCGCCATCGGCAGATACGCCGGATGACGGTCCGCGTCGAAGCCGAAGCGCGTGATGTACTGCTGCGCGTACTTCGTGCCGATGTTGTTCAGGATGCGGATCGACACCATGTTCTTCGACTTCTGCAGCGCGGTGCGCATGGTCATCGGGCCGTCGAAGCCGCCGCCGTAGTTCTTCGGCTCCCACGCCTGGCCGCCGGTTTCGGCGGCGCTGAAGAAGAGCGGGCCGTCGTTGATGATCGTCGCCGGCGACAAACCCTTCTCCAGCGACGCCGAATAAATGAACGGCTTGAAGCTAGAGCCCGGCTGACGCCACGCCTGCGTGACGTGATTGAACTTGTTCTTGTTGAAGTCGAACCCGCCGACGAGCGCGCGGATTGCGCCGTCCTGCGGCACGAGCGAGATCAACGCGCCCTCGACTTGCGGCAGTTGCGTGATGGACCAGTCGCCGTCGCTGCTTTTCGCGAGCCGCACGATCGCGCCCGGACGAATGCGCTGGTTCGGCTGCGCACGCGGCGAAAGCGCGTTCGCGACGAAGCGCAGATCGTTGCCGGTGATGGTGGCCACGTTGCCGTCGATGAAGCTCGCCTTCACTTCCTTCGGACTCGCCGACGTCACGACCGCCGCGACGATCTCGCCGTTGTCCGGATGCTCGGCGAGCGCATCGTCGATGGCCTGTTCACGGTCATCCGCGTCCGCCGGCAGATCGATGAAACCTTCCGGCCCGCGATACCCATGACGCCGTTCGTAGTCCATCAGGCCTCGGCGCAGCGCGTGATAGGCGGCGTCCTGATCGGCGGAATCGATCGTCGTCACGACGTTGAAGCCGCGCGTATAGGCTTCTTCGCGATATTGCGCGTACATCATCTGCCGGACCATTTCTGCGACGTATTCCGCGTGGACACTGAACTCGCGCCCCTGTCCCTTCACGATGAGCGGCTGTTTCACCGCCGTCGCGTACTCTTCCGGCGTGATGAAGTTGAGCTCGCGCATCCGCTGAAGGATGTACTCCTGCCGAACCTTCGCGCGCTTCGGATTCACGACCGGGTTATATGCCGACGGCGCCTTCGGCAGACCCGCGAGCATCGCCGCTTCGGCGAGCGTGATGTCCTTCAGGTCCTTGCCGAAATAGACGCGCGCCGCGCTCGCAAACCCGTACGCACGCTGTCCGAGATAGATCTGATTCATGTACACCTCGAGAATCTGATCCTTCGTCAACGCACGCTCGATCTTGTAGGCGAGCAGCATCTCGTAAATCTTGCGGGTGTACGTCCTTTCGCTCGACAGGAAGAAGTTTCGCGCGACCTGCATCGTGATCGTGCTCGCGCCTTGCGATGCATGCCCATTCGACAATGCAACCGTTCCCGCGCGCACGATGCCCATGACATCGACGCCGCCGTGATCGTAAAAACGCGCGTCTTCGATCGCGAGCACGGCTTTCTTCAGGCGATCGGGCACTTCCTGAATGCGCACGACGCTGCGGCGTTCCTCGCCGAATTCGCCGATCAGCACGTGATCGGCGGTGTAGATGCGCAGCGGCACTTTCGGCCGATAGTCGGTGAGCGCATCGAGCGATGGCAGGTTCGGCATCGCCACGATGAGCGCATAGCCGAACACCAGCGCAATGGAGACGATCAGCGCGAAAACGCAGACGAGCGAGCCTAAAAGCAGCCGCGCAAACCACGAACGTCGAGGCTTTATCGGGCCTTCGGGCGGCGTGGCCGGCGGATTAGTCGGGGAAGAGGATTGCATAGCACCACCAAAAACAGTCCCGGGATTATAGCCGTCCGGGTTTCGGGAATTTCCTAGGCACTCGGGTAACAGTCCAATGCAATCCGCGTCGCTTTTCCTGTTGCCAAGATACGCGCGATGTCCCGCGAAAACATCGTGTCATCGCTCGCGTTAGCCGTTCGGCCGAATGTTCGCCGTGTGCCGCCTTCACGAGAATTCGTGCATCGAAAGCGCGCGAATGTTTCGGCGCGCGAGTGACGGAAGGAGTGGACATGAAGAAGGAAAGCGCCTTGCGCGGCGCGGTGCTGACGGTCACGCGCCGGTTCGCGGCGGGTATCGCCATAAGCGAGGACGCAGTGCGGCTCGCGGTTCTCAGCCGGCGGCTGAAGCGGGATTCGACCGTGTGCGTCGAGCATCTGGATGCGGTTCCAATCGCGGCGGGCGCGGTGGTGGGCGGCGATTTCGTCGATCGCGCGGCCGTCGCTGCGGCGTTGCGCGAAGCGGTCGAACGCATGCCGCAGAACGGCGCGTGGAGCGCGCTGCGCTGTTCGATGGGCCTCCCCGCATCGGCGACGCTGACCACGCGGGTGCCGCTCGCGCGGCTGATCGAGGCGCGTCAGCCGGACGTGCCGGACATCGGCAGCGATCCATGCGGCTTGCTCGAGCCGGCGGTCCTCGCCGAGGCGGAGCGCGCATCGGGCATGGAGCGCGGCGCACTCGCAGTCGACTGGTCCGTCGAGGCTCGCGACGACGGGAACGCCTATGTGACGATCGCGGCGACGGCCAGGCGGCACGTCGAGGCGCGCGTGGAAACGGCGGCGGCAGCGGGCATCGCGTTGTGCGCCATCGACGGCGAACCGGCCGCGGCCCTGCGCGCGATGCGTCATTCGGGCCGCGTCGAACTGGACGCCGACGCGCGCTATCTCGCTTGCTGGCTCGAAAGCTCGGGGCTGCACGCGTGGGTCGTGAGCGCCGGTGAAGTGGAGAGCGAGGCGCGCTATCCGGCACCGGAATACGTGAGCATCGCCGACGCGCTGCGCCATCTGGCGGGCGAAATGACGCCGATCGACTGCGCGTACGTCGGCGGCCACACGCAGTTGCTGACGAACGCGGGACTTCCGCTGCCGGCGCTGGCGAAGATCGTCGGCTGCCCCGCGCTGCCGTTCGAGGCTGCGCCGTATTGCAACGGCGCGTCGGAAATCGATACCGCGATGAAGCATTCCCCGCTTTTCGCCACCGCGTTCGGACTCGCATTGCGCGAGGTGCTGCAATGACGAGCGCCGCCACCATCGACGGCTTCAATCTGCTGCCTTACCGGTCGCGCAACCGTCGTGCGCTGCGACGGCAGCGGCTTGCGATCCTGGCCGTCGCAAGCCTCGCCGGATGCGCGGCTGTGGGAGGCGTCGCGGGCTGGGACGCGTTCGAACGCACGCGTCTCGATGAACGGCGTATCGCACTGGAAGCGACGCTGCGCGCATCGAACGCGGCTATCGACGAACACGCGCGCCTTCTTCGCACCGAGGCCGAGCGTCGCCGGGCGCGTGACGCGGCGCAACCGCTCGCCGGACCGCGCGACCGGTTCCTCGCGCTGCTGGAAGCGCTCGCGGATGCGCCGCCGCGCACGGACGTGGTTCTGCAACGCGTTTCCCAGCGGGCCGATGAAGTCGAGCTTGCCGCGCTCGCCCCGGATTCCCAGACGGCGGCGCGCTGGCTCAAACGGCTGGAGGACTTGCGCGGCGTGCAGTCGGTCGAGGTCGTGGAGATGAAGCGGCGCGTGGAGACGGGACCATCCGCGAAGCGCGATGCCGTCGCGCCGGCTATCGATCGCTATGAATTCATCGCGCTGGTGCGCTATGCGTCGGCTGAACCGAAAACCACGGCCGTACCGGCGAAAACATCAATGCAAAGGAAACCGCAATGAACACCCTGTCGATGACTGTCCCCGGAGGCTTGCGCTCGCACTCGCACGGGCGCGCTCGGACTCCGCTGCTTCGACCGCTGCACGCGTGGTCGACGCGCCGCACGGCTCTTACGGCGCTCGCGCTTTTCGTATGCGTGTTCGCGCTGGGCGTCGAAGGCTGGCTCGCTTCGGGCCTGAGCCAGCGCGATGCCGCCCGCACCGCGCTCGCCGCAACCCAACGCAAAGCGGACGATGCCCGCGGAATCGTCGCGGCATTGCCGGAACTACGCGCGCGCATTGCGGCCACGAGCATGACGCCCGCCACCTGGACCGCTGCCGATGCGCTTCACGCAGTGGCCGCACTCGCTGCGCAGAGCGGACTGCGCGTGACGGAGATCGAGCCGCAATCGGCGGCGAAAAGCGGAGCCCGGACGTCAACGCAGCCGGCAACGGAACGCGCGCTCACCTTCCGGGCGGACGGCGCGTTTCCCGAAGTTCGCCGCTTTCTGGAGGCGCTCGCCGGCCTGCCGCGCCTGATCGTGCCGGAGGCTGTGCAAATCAAGCGTCAGGCCGGCGCGGTGACGATCGATGCGACACTGCGCATCCACGAAACGCTGCCTGCCGTCCCGCTTTCGGAACCCGCGCGCACGAACGCCTTCATCGTCGATCCGTTCGGCAGGGACGGCGCAACCGGTCTCGCTCGTGATGCGGGGATGCTGCTCGTCGGCACGATGGTGGCACGCCACCGCGCGATGGCGCTCGTGCAGAGCGCGAAGAACGTCGACCACTACGAACCGGGACAGCAGATCGGCGACGAGCGGCTCGAACGCGTTCAGCCCCGCGCGATACAACTTGCAAGCGGCGAGGGCGCGTCGCGGATGCTGACGTTCGCGGAGGATCGCAAGTGAGCAAGGCGCTATGCATCTTCCGCGCGATGAGCGTCGCGGCGATCATCGTGGCGCGTGCGGCAACGGCGGCCGACGTCGGCGATGCGCCCGTCGCGCCGTTGCCGCCGCTACCGGCAACGCTGGATACGCTGCCGACGGATCAGTTCGCAATCGATACGGCCATCCCGCTGGCGCCACCGCCGCCGCCCCAAACAACGGCCACGGCAAGCGCGGAAAAGCCCGCCGTCGAATCCGCCGAACCGCTCGAAGGACCGCCGGTGCCGCTGCGGCAGCTGGAACGCCTCAGCGGAACGAAGGCCGATGACGGCAAGCCGATCACGCTCGACCTGAAAAACGCCGACCTGAGCGCCGCGCTGCAAGGCTTCGCGCGCTTCACCGGCCTCAACATCATCGCGAGCGAGAAAGTGCGCGGGCTGGTGTCGATCAATCTCGTCGCGGTGCCGTGGCGGCGCGCGTTCGACACGCTTCTCGAGGTCAACGGCCTGGCGATGGAACAGCACGGCAACGTGATCTGGGTCGCGCCGCTCGCCGAACTCGCGGCGCGCGAGAAGTTGCGCTATGAGGCGCACGCGCGCGCGGCGGAACTGGAGCCGCTCGCAAGCCGCACCTTCATGTTGCGCTATCCGCGTGCCGAAGACGTGCGCAAGCTGCTGACCGGCTCGGGCACGCAGCGCGTGCTGTCGAAGCGCGGCTCCGCCATGGCCGACGCGCGCACCAATCTGCTTTTCGTCACCGATCTCGACGCTCGCGTGCAGCAGATCGCCGAGCTGATCGCATCCATCGACAGGCCCACGCCGCAAGTGATGATCGAAGCGCGCATCGTCGAAGGCGAGACCGGGCTGTCGCGCAACCTCGGCGTTAAGCTGGGCGTCGCGCCGACAGGAGACTCTGCGCGCGGCATCGCGGGGGGCAAGGACGGGGTGGTATACGATCTGTCGGCGCGTCCGCTCAACGGTTTCGACGCGGCGACCGCTGGGCTCACGCTTTTCGCCGCGCAGGCCACGCGGCTGCTGGACATCGAACTCAGCGCGCTCGAATCCGAGGGGCGGGGACAGATCGTGTCGCGACCGCGCGTCGTGACGGCGGATCGCGTGAAGGCGATCGTCGAACAGGGCACGGAGCTGCCGTATCAGGCGAAAGTCGGCAATGGCGTCTCGGGCGTGCAGTTTCGGCGCGCTGCGCTCAAACTGGAGGTCGAGCCGCAAATCACGCCGCACGGGCACGTCATTCTCGATCTGGATGTCGCGAAAGACAGCGTCGGCGAGCAGACGGCGGCAGGGCCGGCCATCAACACGAAGCACGTGCAGACGCGCGTGGAAGTGGAGGATGGCGGGACCGTGGCGATCGGCGGCATCTATTCAGAAGACGAACGGGTCGATGTCACCGGCGTGCCGGGATTGTCGAAGCTGCCGCTGATCGGCTGGCTGTTTCGTCACGACGCGCGGCGCAAGTCGCAGAGCGAGCTGGTCATCCTGATCACGCCGCATGTGGTGGCGGCGAAGGGATGACGCCGGGCGCGCGACTCGACAAAGCGGGCGGTTTGCCCTTAAGCTGCCGCACGAACAAATTGCATATTGTCAAAGGATCAAGGTTGCAGGAAGGGCACGCGAACGCGAACATCTTCTTCGTCGGACTCATGGGGGCGGGTAAAACCACCGTGGGCCGTGCGGTTGCGCGCCGTTTGCAGCGCTCGTTCATCGATTCCGACCTGGAAATCGAAGCACGCACCGGCGCGCGCATACCCGTGATCTGGGAACTCGAAGGCGAGGCCGGATTCCGCCAGCGCGAAGCCAACGTCATCGACGAGTTGTCGCAGAAAAGCGGCATCGTGCTCGCGACGGGCGGCGGCGCGGTGCTGCGGCAGGAGAATCGCGAACATCTGAGGAATCGCGGCATCGTCATTTATCTGCGCGCGAATCCGCACGATCTCTGGCAGCGCACCCGCCGCGACAAGAACCGGCCGCTGCTTCAGACCGAAGATCCGCGCGGCAAGCTGGAAGCGTTATTCAAGACGCGGGATCCGCTCTATCAGGAGTGTGCGCATTTCGTCGTGGAAACCGGGCGGCCGACGGTCAACGCGCTCGTCAACATGGTCCTGATGCAACTGGAGGTGGCCGGCGTCATCAAGTCGGCTGAGTCATAATGTCCGCCATGATTACAGTCAATGTCGAACTGGGCGAGCGCGCCTATCCCATTCATATCGGTGCGGGGCTGATCGGGCGCACGGAGCTTTTTGCGCCGCATATCAAGGGCTCGTCGGTGGCCATCGTCACCAATGCGACCGTCGATCCGCTCTATGGCGATGCGCTGCGCGCCGCGCTCGAACCGCTCGGCAAGAAAGTCACGACCGTCGTTCTGCCCGACGGCGAAGCGCACAAGAACTGGGAAACGCTCAACACCATCTTCGACGCGCTCCTCACCGAACGCGCCGATCGCAAGACGACGCTCATCGCGCTCGGCGGCGGCGTCGTCGGCGACATGACCGGCTTCGCGGCGGCCTGCTACATGCGCGGCGTGCCGTTCATTCAGGTGCCGACCACGCTGCTTGCGCAAGTGGATTCGTCGGTCGGAGGCAAGACCGGCATCAATCACCCGCTCGGCAAGAACATGATCGGCGCGTTTTATCAGCCGCAGGCCGTCATCGCCGATATCGCCGCACTGCACACGCTGCCGGAACGCGAACTGGCCGCGGGCATCGCGGAAGTCATCAAGACGGGCGCGATCGCCGATGCCGGTTTCTTCGACTGGATCGAAGCAAACATCGGCGCATTGAACAGCCGCGACGAAAGCGCGCTCGCGCATGCGGTCAAACGTTCGTGCGAGATCAAGGCATCGGTCGTGGCGTCGGACGAACGCGAAGGCGGGCAGCGCGCCATCCTCAATTTCGGCCATACGTTCGGCCACGCCATCGAAGCCGGACTCGGCTATGGCGAATGGCTGCACGGCGAAGCGGTCGGTTGCGGCATGGTCATGGCGGCCGACTTGTCGGTGCGCCTCGGCAAGCTCGACGACGCTGCACGCAAGCGGCTGGTGCGCGTCATCGAGGCGGCGAAGCTGCCGGTCGTCGGCCCGAAGCTCGGCGATGACCGCTATGTCGACCTGATGAAAGTCGACAAGAAAGCCGAAGCCGGCGAAATCAAATTCATCCTGCTGACTCGTTTTGGCGCGACGGAGATCACGAGCGCGCCCGACCAGGCCGTGCGTGCGACGCTCGCAGCCAGCGTCTGAGCGCCACGCAGCAGCCGGAACCACGACGATGCGGAGGCAGCCGGTGAGCGAAACAGAAGCAGGATTCGGAGCGCCGTCGCAAGGGGCGCTCGAAGCCCATCTTGCGCCGTATGCGGCGCGTTCGTCCACGTCGCGCGGACGCCGCTATGCGGAGACGCCGCCCGCCGCGCGCACCGAGTTTCAGCGCGACCGCGATCGCATCGTGCATTCGACGGCCTTTCGCCGGCTCGAATACAAGACGCAGGTTTTCGTCAATCACGAAGGCGACCTGTTCCGCACGCGTCTGACGCACAGTCTGGAAGTGGCGCAAATCGCCCGTTCCGTCGCGCGCAATCTGCGGCTGAACGAAGACCTCGTCGAAGCAATTTCGCTTGCGCATGATCTCGGTCACACGCCGTTTGGTCACGCCGGGCAGGACGCGCTGCACGAATGCATGCGCGATCAAGGCGGCTTCGAACACAATCTGCAAAGTCTCGCGGTCGTCGATCAGCTCGAAGAACACTACGGCGCGTTCGACGGGCTCAACCTCTGCTTCGAGACGCGCGAAGGCATTCTCAAGCATTGCTCGCGCGAAAACGCGCGCAAGCTGGGCGAACTCGGCGAACGCTTTCTCGCGGGCAGGCAGCCATCGCTCGAAGCGCAGATTGCCAATGTCGCGGACGAGATCGCCTACAACAATCACGACGTCGACGATGGCCTGCGTTCCGGCCTGCTCACGCTCGAGCAAATGTCCGAAGTGAGTCTCTGGCATACGCACTTCGATGCGGCGCGGGCAGAGTTTCCCGGCATCGAAGGCCGCAGGCTGATCCACGAGACCATACGCCGCATCATCAATACGCTGATCGTGGATCTGATCGAGACCACGAGCCGCAATCTGGCGCGCGTGAAGCCGGCATCCATCGAAGACGTGCGCAGTGCGCCGCTGCTCGTCGCGCATAGCGATGAAGTCGCCGCGCAAGCCGCCGCGCTCAAGCGCTTCCTGTTCAAGAACCTGTATCGCCATTACCGCGTGATGCGCATGGCCAACAAGGCGAAGCGCGTCGTCACCGGCCTGTTCGACGCCTTCACCGACGACCCGCGCTTGCTGCCGCCCGCGTATCAGGCGCGGCTCGCCGTGGCCGAAGAGTCCGCGAACGACGCCGCCGCGCCGTGCCACGAGAGCACGCAGGCGCGGCTGATCGCGCATTACATCGCGGGAATGACCGATCGATACGCACTGAAGGAATACCAACGTCTGTTTGTCATCGACAACAATTAAGATCGCGCGTTTTCAAGCGCGAATCTGCAAAAAAGGAGACTCATCGATGAAATGCACGCCCTCGTTCCGCTCGATCACGGCGGCTGCCGTTCTGGCCTTCGGCGCCAGCACCGCAGCGCACGCCGCGACGGAAATCCAGTTCTGGCACGCGATGGAGGCCGCCCTCGGCGAGCGCGTGAACGACATCGCCAAGGACTTCAACGCGTCGCAGAGCGATTACACGATCGTCCCGGTGTTCAAGGGCACCTATGACCAGACGCTTGCGGCGGGAATCGCGGCGTATCGCAGCGGCAATGCGCCGGCGATCCTGCAAGTCTACGAAGTCGGCACCGCGACGATGATGCAGGCGAAAAAGGCCGTGCTCCCTGTCTCCGACGTGTTCAAGCAAGCGGGCGTGCCGCTCGACGAGAAGGCGTTCGTGCCGACCATCGCCGGCTATTACAGCGACGCGAAGACCGGCCATCTCATCTCCATGCCGTTCAACAGTTCCACGCCCGTTCTGTACTACAACAAGGACGCGTTCAAGAAGGCGGGTCTCGATCCGAACCAGCCGCCGAAAACCTGGGCCGATGTCGAAGCCGACGCGAAGAAGCTGAAGGCGGCGGGCTATTCGTGCGGCTATTCGTCGGGCTGGCAGAGCTGGATTCAGCTGGAGAACTACAGCGCGTGGCATGCGGCGCCGTTTGCATCGAAGAACAATGGCTTCGACGGGCTCGATGCGAAGCTCGAGTTCAACAAGCCGCTGCAGGTCGCGCATATCCAGTTCCTGCAGAAGATGGCGAAGGAAGGCACGTTCACTTACGTCGGGCGCAAGGACGAGCCGGTATCCAAGTTCTATAGCGGCGACTGCGGGATCATCACGAACTCGTCGGGCTCGCGGGCGACTATCCAGAAGTATGCGAAGTTCGATTTCGGCGTCGGCATGATGCCTTACGACGCGAGCGTGAAGGGCGCGCCGCAGAACGCGATCATCGGCGGCGCGAGCCTGTGGGTGCTGGCGGGCAAGGACCCGGCGGTGTACAAGGGCGTCGCGAAGTTCCTCGCGTATCTGGCCACGCCGCCGGTCGCGGCGAAGTGGCATCAGGACACCGGCTATCTGCCCGTGACGACCGCCGCCTATGAACTCACGCAAAAGCAGGGCTTCTACGACAAGAATCCCGGCGCGGACATCGCCATCAAGCAGATGCTGAACAAGCCGCCGCTTGCCTATACCAAGGGCCTGCGTCTCGGCAACATGCCGCAGATTCG
>Ga0209796_10001042_pt1 | contig 12859 bp, 32 predicted proteins | sample AgamicOrSfrz_FD_187167 | JGI IMG/M metagenome (GOLD analysis project Ga0209796, IMG submission 187167) | Agave microbial communities from Guanajuato, Mexico - Or.Sf.rz (SPAdes) (version 2) | ecosystem: Host-associated > Plants > Phyllosphere > Phylloplane/Leaf | place: Guanajuato, Mexico...
CAAACCCTCTTGGAATCGAACCAAGGATTACAGTTTTGGAGACTGTCGTGTTACCACTACACTAAGGGAATATGATTCTGTACCAGCCTTACGCGTAACCAGTACAGAAAATCTGATCCAAGATATGAAAGAGAGAAAACATATGGCGAAACGTATGTGTAACGTTTATAAGTTAATCTTAACAGTTATAACTTAACTTGTCAACAACTTTTGCTAAAGTTACAGTTTAGCTTTGAAATTCGAATGAATCTAAATCTTTAAAATCAAACTCCCTTGCTGTAACTCCTAAAAGGACGATTTGTAATACTGGTTGTCCACTAAGTTCAGTTCCACTTTTGTATTTAAAATGCAAAGGCCTAGCTTCTTCAGAAACTTGTTTTGTAGTTCCTCCCCATTCAGGTACAGTCCTTTTGATTATTGCTTTCTTGAGAAGATTCTTTTGTACCTCTTCAGCAGCAGGGTAAATGTTATTTTTGTCAATTTCTATAATCATATTATAACCTCCAATATTTAATAAGAGTTAAAATAAATACAAATTATATATTAACTTTAAACTATAACTTAACTCGTGTAGTCTATAATTAAATTATATACGGCATGCTTTGTGCTTGTCAAGCTTTTTGACTCATGTAATTATTTCCAAATGCTATCCCTTCCCAGTAGAATAGGCTTTATTGTTTGAAAATACTTTTCGACAAATTACTAACTTTAACTTCTGACTGTCCTATTGGAGAGGGCGGTTCGCGAAATCATACACCTCAGAATTACCCCAATTATCGTGTAAATGGATATTCTTTGGATCGTCACCTGTAACTTTTGCAATACGTTCTTTTTCTTTTCTGATACGTTCAGCTTTCATCATATAATCTCGTTCATCTTCCAACACATGTTCACGGTCACGGATCATAGGTCGGTTGTCGTAATCTCCCCACGAACGAAGACTTGCTTTGAATTTTTCTTCACGCTGCAATTTAACTTTTTTCATTTTTATCACCTTTTCTTTTATATTTAAAATCTTCATAAGTTTCCATTCCTAATGCGAACAATCCTAAAATCATAAGCGGACACCATAATAAAGCGAATAATATATAACCTAACCAACTATCAAAACCGATTTCTATAGAAGAAAGCAACCCTATTAATAAGTAAAATAAAACAGCTACTAACATTACATACGCCCCTTTCTTTCTTCGTAAATAATTAGCGCAATAATAGCTAGTCCAACAATAAACATTGGTAACCATAAAAATACAAGTAAAGCGAATGATACTTTAGAATAAACTTGAGTTTTAAAAGCAACAATAACCCCAATCAGTAAATAAATAAATAACCAAAATAGAAACATTTCTTCATCCTCCAAACGTAAGTTCTTGTGTAAAATATACCATTTTATTCACTAAAAAGTCAAAATAATTATGTATAAAAAAAAGTACCCAACTCTTAACGAGCAGGTACTTCTACGACACCTTGTTTATCTACTTTATATTTCTTCCCTGAATCTGTATCTAAATTGAATCCTATGGATTGTAAAGTTTGTATCGTTTTAATTAAATCATTATTCTTAGCTTTCTCATGTTGAAGTAAATCTGAAATAACTTCTAACTCTTCACTGATTTTGTTTAATTTATTCTTTATGGCCTGATTCTCTTTTTTAAGTTCTTCATTATGTTTTCTTTCTTCATCTTCTCTACTTACTTTTTCGCTATATGCTTTAACAACCTTCAATACATCATTGATTCCTATTTCATCAGGATTTGGATTTTGAGATTGTCTATATCTTTTCTTCTTTTTCTTTTTACCTTCTTTAAGAGCTAAGTTAAACGCGTGTTCATACTGTTGTTTCAATACAGTGAACCATCTATGTTTTAACGTTGTGAACGTTCTTGTGTAATTTAATTTTTCCTCAACTTCCTTACACGCATCATTTATAACTTCCCCATTCCTAACATACCGTAAAACCGTTTCAGCAAGTAACAGATCATCATTTTCCCAATCGCCATATTTAATTTTTGATTTAGTCATAAAAAATCTACCTCCTTGTTTACAGTATATTCACTTTAACCTCAAATGATACTAGCTATAATTAATTTATAACATTTATCATTGAAGTTAATCAATAGTGAATTACTGGAAAAGGAGGTAGACGTTAATTAAGCTTCATATCCTTCTTTTGTTGATTGGCCATTTTGTCGCGCAAAGTTTTCCTTGTTCTTTTCAAGGTATGCAGCTTTAATTTCTTCAGGTGAGAAACCAATTTGGTTAGCGAGTCCTAAGTATGTGCAAACTAAAGCGTGATAATCTTCAGAAAGGTAATCGTGCATTGATTGTTGTAAGCCGCCGTATAACTCAAGTTCTAATGCAATTGCATTTGTGAAGTAAGACATTACCATTTCATCTTTACCTGTACCTTCTCCAAATTCAAGTACGATTGGTAAGAAATCATCATCAGATGGATCAGGAATTAATTTAGCAGCAGCCAAGTTATTTCCACTTGATAAAATGAAATGTAATCCGTCAACATATTCTTCTAAAGTAGTTGGTTTAGGTTGGTTATTTGGTTTCCAATCCTTAAATGATTCTTGATGGTCATTAGCACATTCTGTAAATTCAACGATACCAGCGAAGAAACGTTTCATTAGAGAAGTACGTTCGGTTAAAATTAAACCACGTTTCTCAGCAATATGAGCATCTAAAGTTTTTTGGATATCGAATAGTTCTTTCAAATTAATTGTCTTTGTCATTAGTAAAACCTCCAAGTATTTTATAATTTAATCCTAACATAACTTAATTTTTACGTAAAGTTAATTCTGTTCGTAATACTCTTTCATAACACCTATAGCCTTTTCGTACCTACGTTTTGCTGTATCAACCGAAAATCCCATCAACTTTCCAATCTTAGTTAAGTTGTGGTCATCGATTATTTTATAACAAAGTACTTGATAACATTGGTCATCTAAAAGGTTCTTTGCTATTTCTAACATTTCACTTTTAGTTTCATCGTAACCATCATCAATGATTTCAATATTAGGTAAGAACTCTTCTTCAGGGTTTTTAGGTTTGTAAACCTGACTAATGGCCTTACCTACCTTAAATTTAATCCAGCTACGCATACTATGGATCAGTAAACTAATTTCATCGGTGTCATCATATGGTCGGTAATTCTTTTTGATGTGATAGAACATTTGCCATTTTACTTCATGCAAGATAACGTCCATTGAGTATCTAAACTTGTAAAACTCACCGATATTATGTGTGTAGTAATGAATGAAATTACGGATATCAGGAAGGTCGGAAAACTCGTTCCAAGCTTCATCATCACTTTCTTTAATTCGTTCAAGCAAACCAACCACATAGACTCTAATCGAATCTAAGTAGTGGTCAGCAGCTTTCACAATTAATTCATCTTCTTTGTTATCTTTTTTTAGTTTTCTTGCAGCTTTAATTTTATCAGCGAATGTTCTGTTTTTGTCCACTTCATCTATTAGCAATTTTACATCATTAATTTTCGTCATCACCATATACCTCTATCTCTTCAGGTTCAAAGTTGATCCCAATTGTATTAGGAATATAAATAACTTGCATCGTTCCGTTAGTTAAAGGGAACATGATAGTATCACACATTCCCATTATAGCATTTTCGATATCACCTGTTTCTTCAGCTTCAAAGTATCTTGTTTCGCCATTCTTATAATCAACTGTCACTCGTTTCGCCATAATTCAAATCCATCCTTCCGATTGTTTCATCAATAATTTGTGGGTATTTTTTTCGATTAGTGAGCATAATATCTATTAAGAACTTATCCATTTCGGATTCATCATAGACAAGTTGCAGCCTGTCTTGAACGAACCAAACAGTTGCATGGTCAAATTCGATTAGGTATTTAATCTCAAGAGTTGTTATTTCAGTTGTATCAATGATGTTTTTATCTTTGTCCCTATCAAGTTTCTTTTGATCCTCATAATGGACTTTAACTTCACGGATGATACCTGTTTTCCCTTGAGAGTAACCTTTCACTTCAACCAAATCGTCAATTTTATAAATCGGCTTTAGTTCCATATAAACACCCCTTTAACTGATTTTACGTGCTAATATGAACGTGTACTCATAATCGACATCTACAGCTCTTACTATAAGATTTTCTTTATCTTTCATATAAAAAGTAGCTGTATCAACAAACTTTTTAAGTTCTTTAATCGATTTAAGGATGTTGGCCATTAATTCAGGATTATAAGTGAATTTTTCTCCCCATACTAATAATCCCTCTTTATCTAACTTATACTCGAATGACATATCTTTAACGCCTTTAACTTTGAAGTTAACGTTTTGGATCATTTGCAATTCACATACAGGATTAAGACCTTTCATTTTACAAATGTCAATCATAGCATCATTAACTTTGATTAAATCTTCAACTTCTTTCTGATCCACTTCAAATGAATCATAATCAGTTAAATCTAAGTTGTGATAAAGTGATGGAACATCAGGATAACCAGCAGCTATTTCATCTATTGCAGATTGATTTTCGATTTTCCTGAATTCTTTGTCGTGAACTTGGTAATAATCAATTCCGGTATGACGTGTATCGTATTTGTTACGGAACATAATCATACAAGCCACTGTTTTATCTGTTGCAGCGAAATCTACATCATCAATTCGCATATAAGCCTTTAAATGGTCAGGGTCGGTTTTATTACTAGCGATAAACTTCTTTAGAACCACGTCAATCTTCTTTAATTTTTCTTTTCCAACTACATTCTCTAAGTTATTTACGGTTGTGGGTTGATCCATTGTGGTTCAGCTCCTTGCGGTACAGGTTGATTTTTGTTAATTCTTAAAGCTGCATTCATTTGCTTTACTAAACTTTCTAATTCTCCACCTCTTTCTTCATCAAGAAGTAGTTCAGCTAATTGAACGATAAGTTCATCTTTAGTTGGTTTTCTCTTTGATAATTCCGTGTAATCTTTCGCTAAATTATATCTGTCATCATCTATTCTTTTATTTTCTTCTCCCAATCGTTTCACTTCTTTTTTTAATTCTGAAATTGTATCCTTATGTCCAGCGAGACTATGTTCTAAATTATTTCTTTCTCTTTCTAATCGAGCTTTATCTCTTGCTAATTCCCATTTTTCACCTTCAAGACGTAAAACTTGTTTTCTTTGGAAATTTAATTCCTCTTTCAAAGCTTTCTTCCCAAACATTAAAATTCCCCCTATTTAATTAATGTAAGAACTAACGAATTAGGTTGTCCATCTTCAGCTTTACTGATTTCTTTTAACTCGCTTATTTTAACTTCATTCATTGGAGTTTTTCCGTATAAATGAAGTTGGTCAGCATCGAAACTTTCTAACAAATAAAGTTCTCCATGATGTTCTCCACCATTTCTATCAACACCTGAAACCTTAACTCCTAAAATTTCATTCCACACTAACGGATCAAACACTTTAGCATCAGCAAACATTTATTCTTCCTCCAATTCATCGATTACATCAGAAAATCCAGCTAAATTATATCCAATTACATTAAACGCCTTTTCTTTACCGTTTTCTTCTACAACAAATTGAGTTACAGGAGTTGCAGCTACACCACTATCTTCAAGGAATTTTCTAGCTGCTGCATCTTTTGTGATATCAACAGTTTCATAATCAAATCCATTACCATTCAAGAATTCCTTAACTCGGTCACAATTAGGACAATTAGGTTGTGTAAATACTCGTGTTTCTTTAAGTTTCATAACTTATTACCTCCAAATTTTATAATATAGCTAAATACTAAACTTTAACTTTATTGCAGTCAAGTTAATGAAGTGTCTTTTGCAATTCTTCAGTTTCACATTCTTGCAAATAAGATAAGTACGTTTCTATACATTTAATCTCTTCTTCTACAGCCATTACAGCTCCATCTATCATACCTTTTTGGTAAGTTTGAAATATATTCAAATCTTTACTTTGTTTTTTAGCATCTTCTACTGATTGTTTCAAATTATCCTTCCTAGTTACAAGCGCATCTATAAACATAGATTTTTGCATCGTGTCCATTTAATCACCCCAATAAATTAATTGTTCTTTCTGTTGGAATTACAAAAAGATGTTCTCCCCACATTTCCCATGCTTTTTTTAAATCATCACATGCTTCGTTTCTATTTTCGAAAAACTTAGCCGAAAACAAATCAGTGATAAAATGATATGATCCATTCCTTTCACATAATGCTCTTCCACAACTAGTCATTAAAATATAACCTTGCTCTTTTCTAATCATTTAATAACCCCCTTATGTTGATAATTCCATAATATACTAACTAATTTAACTTGTCCACATTTATTTTTAAATTTTGCGAAAAAAATAACCCTACTTGGTAGTAAGGTCATAATCTCTTTAACTCTTTTCCATCATTCTTATTAACTATGATGATAGTAATGTCACTTGCAGCAGTAATTCCAGCTTCTTTACCATATAATTCAAAGCATTTATTTTTAATCCATCCCCATTGTTCTAAATTAACCTGACTAGCGAAATAATCTTTACCTATTTTACGATCAACCTTGAAGTAATCCACAAAAGCATCCACATTATAAATTAAAGATATGTTTCTACCGGATTTATCGATAACAACATCAGTTTCTAATATACTAAGCTTTTCATCGTTCTTATAAGCTTCTCGTAATGCCATTTTAATGATGTTTTGCGTGTCTTTAACCTTAGTTTCTAATTGGTTATTTTCCTGAATTATTTCAACTTTATTGTCATTTTTTGGAATTTCTTTAGTTTTTTCGTAATTATCCCTTACCGAACAAGAAGTCATAATTCCAGCGGCCAATATACTTAGAAGAACCATTTTAATTTTTATCTTAACCACCCCTTTTTACTCAAGTTATGCACGTTAGGAAGATTTGATTCCACTTTTTTAAATCTTGACCTTAAATCAAAATTTTCATTAAAACTACGTCTAGCTGAAGCGTAACTTACAAACCATAATTTATCATCAGTCCAATAACCATTGTAATGATAAGCATAAAAGTAACCATCATGTTGTTCTACAATAGCAAATGACCAATCTTCTTGTTCTGTAAACCATATATTTTTAGCTGCATATCTATTTGGTATGCTTGCAATTTTCTTTTCTGTATAATTCACTTTACACCCTCCAATAAATAACCGTAATTTTTATCCAAGAACAACATTAACTCTTTTAGTTGTTTTTTATTTATTTTAGAACCAGCAACTTGTCTATCGTCGCCATTTTCAGAACAAACGTATAAATTTCCATCTTTATGTTTTTGGAATTCAGTCAAACTTCCATGTTCATCATTGATAAGTATTATATTTCCGTTGTCTTCAAACCTTATTCTTTTTAAACACCATAAACATTCATCTTTATTAATATGACAAGTACATGCGCTACTCATATAAACAACTCCCTTAATTTGTATTTAACTTATTATAAACATAACTTTAACTAATTGTAAACAAGCAAAATAAAAAACCCAGCAGTTAAGCTAGGTTTAAAGGAAAATATATAATCCGAAAAATAATGCTACAGGGAAATATATAAGCATAGTCCATACCCTGACATCACCTTTGACTTTATCGTTGGCAAGGGATCGGAACAAGGTATAAATCATTATAAGGAAACAATAACAAGCTAAATACATCATCACACTTCACCATCCTTTGTTGTTGGTTCAAAGTTATAACGGCCTAATCCGAAGAATGAACGTTTAGAGAAAACAGGTCGTCCATTTTGATACAATGGAATAACTTTAATTTTATGTTTATCTTTTGAATCCGGTTCTTTATTTTCTGATTCACCTTTAGATGTAAATTCCATAAAACGGCCACCGTATTCTTTTATAAATTGTGTTCTATCATCAAAGTTTCTTATAGCAACCATGTATTGCCAACGCGCGTAACCATCCTCATCTTCCCAACTTAACTCAACCATTTGTCCAATTTCGTAATTCATATTAATCATCCTCCTTGATATTCACAATAGCATTTTTCACATAATCCAGCTTCTAAAGCCCACGTACCATTTTCAACAAAAACTTCTTCGTCACAATTATTACATTCGATTTCAATTTCATCTACTTCTGATATATCTAACCATTTTATAGTACCGTCACTTAGTTGTATCTTCAAAGATTGATCGTCATTTTCTTTTTCTAGAACATCATATATACTTTCTTCCCATTTAATTCTCATTGATCCAACGCCTCAACTTTATCGATTTCTATATAATATTCTTGGCCTGTCGATTCTCTTCTTACCTTCAATTTACTAAAAGTTAATAGCTGCTTGTACGTTTCTTTAGGAAGAGAAAGAATAAGAACTTCTTTATCCTTTCCGGTAACTTTGACGGTCATTTCTTCACTCATTTTCATCTACTCCAAATACTGAAATAGCATAAACTTTATAATCCATCAACATACCGTGTCTATGAAAAGCAGCTAAAGAATCGAAAGCATTATGCTTCCTTTTATAAACCTGATTTTTATATACATCAAAAATCTTCTTATCTACAACTTTAGCAATAACGAACAATTAAACCGCCCCCTCTTTTAATTCCAATCGTAATGTTCCATATCTTCAATAGTAACTAAATCGTAAGAAACAATTTTAATGTTAGGGTTTGTTTTTAGTGTCAGATCATCGTTATAAGAATCTTCGATATACTTTAGTTTCTTTTCAAAGTTAGCTTTCTTATTTACTTGCACTTCAGGTTCGCTATCGTAAACCTTAATTTGTAAAACTAAAAGTTCAGCAGTATTGCGCCCCAAATCTGAATTAGCTAAATTTAATAATCCTTGTAAAGTTAATGGATACATATTATTTTTCCTCCTTAGTCAATACAGATATAGCATCAGCATTAGTTGTGTTTACCATAGTTCCGTTCTTATCAAGAATAATGCATCTTTTCCCTTCAGCGTAACATTTTGTAACCATTTCCCTTTCTTTGTAACTTAGAGGTAAGTCATAAAAATTTTCTCCAAAGAAACACCTCATAAATTTCATATCAGTTCAACTCCTTAAAATTTTTAGCAGCTTCACCAAGCGCGATTAATTCATCTAATGATTCAAGTGGATAAGTTTGTCCGTAATGAATGCGGTCAGCTAAATCTTCAATTTTACGAGATAATTCTAAATCCATTACAGGTTGTTGTTTTACTTTTTCTGTAACGATCATATATGTTTCATCAGTTGAATTAGCATTACCGACTACAGATTTACTTTTGATTCTGATTTCTCCATTGTTATATCTTTCTTTAATTTCATTTAAAAATTCTTCTAAATTCTGTCCTTTGTACATTAATAATCATTCCCTTCAGTTAATTTAATTCGATTATATATGTAATGGAAAATATAAGCAACATAATTTGTACAAACTTATTATTATATTCGGACTGATACTGATTTATACTTATCCGATTATATATACGAGTAAAAGTCGAGTAAAACATTGATATATCAACGTTTTCAAATTGTCTCATATTATATATTTAGTTAGTCGGATACAGTCGATGAATTGTCGAGTATATAGTCGAAACCACCCCCTCCCCTTTGTATAATTGAGTTAATTTATGCGTAGATATACACCAGTTATACAGATTATCCGTGTGAGAGAAAGTGGGGTCATGCGGGCGAAAGTTTGTTCGTATATATAGCAGAATGTAAACCACCTCCCCTTACGGCTCTACATATGCAACGTAACATTAGTTATGTACGGTAATGTTTTTACTTTGCAACTGTGCAGCTTGAAATTGCGTGGTACTATGCATAAATTACTGTATGAAAGACACTCGAAAATTCCCATGAACTCGGCTCGATTGTTAACAATTCACTGGAACATGACGACTGTACGTTACTGTATCACGCTCACAATTCCCTTACTGCATCACTCAAAATTCCCCAATGCATACATACATACTCACATGGCATACTACATAATACACTCAAATATTCCATCAAATACACTCTATACTATACTGCTTTCTTAAAAATTCCCCATAATACACATAAATGACTTCTCATATTGTACTGTATTACATACTACACTACATACTAATGCATTTGTATTACTACACACTAACTACTCTTATACGCACTGTTAGACACTTTATATTACATCCTACGTATTACACGTTACTTATTAACTGGTAATTGATAACCTTACAATGTATCAATGCACTATGTTATCTTATCTCATTGTACACTCATACACTATTGCATTGTGTACTCATTGCATACTACTACACACTACTACTATACATACACACATACATACTATACACATACACACTGTACACACATGCATATACACTCACACTACACTACATACACATACGCATACTACTACACTATATACGCGCTTACATATAGTACACATACAGTACATACCATAGCTTATATATATCAGCTGTATATATCGCGGTTGTTATGGTTATGGTATATAGGGAACATGGTACATATGGTACACATGGTACATATAGTAGATATGGATATATAGGTACATATACCGCATATGATAAGCTTTATATACAGCAACCTATATAACAGTACATACGCGCCTATATACGTACACCCTACATACAGTAACCCATTTGTATTACTCTATATCTAAACGCCGTATATGAGTCAATACAGTACGTTATACAATGCATACAATACATTACATCATACACTATACACATACATACTATACAATGCGCTATATATACGGCCATATATAAGCATACATATACAACAACCCATATAGAGGGACATATACAACAGGTGCATATACGAGTACATATAAGAGGGCTTATATATAAGCTGCTATATAGAAGGGCTTATATACAGTAACTAATTCTATTTTTGATATTATGAATTTTAAGGTTGATATTGATTATTTGCGTTATGATCCGGTTTCTAATTATCTATATTAATAAATTACAATATAAAAATAATACGCGATCCATCCATAAGTTTTTCAAGGTATGATCCTAATATATTTACATATTACAATTTAATTATATATGAAAATCTAAATATTTAAATTAGAACAATTGTTCTATTTTTCATTTTGAAAATATTTTTCATAATTTCATTTTGAGTATGAAAATAATTTTTTGATCGGGATGTGAAAAATGAAAATTGATAATCTTATGATCCGGTTTGTAAAAATAAAAAAACCAACTGCATTTCGCAATTGGTCTTCGATAGAAACTCTATTCATTTTTTAATCCTCCTTAATATCTAATTCGATTCTAAATTGATTATCGTTTATAGGTACGTTGAAATATTTGATATTGTTATCAACTAAGTGTTTTGTGATTGTTTTCATTTCGTTATGATTAGCATAAACCTTTCCATCTTCTAATAATGCTTTTAATTTACTTATCATTTTTCATACCTCCAACATGAACCATTACTTTATACCATGTGTGCAGCTCACTGTAATAGCTGATAATTTTATATTTACGTTTCATCTTGCTGTACATCGGAAAATTGATAACATAGAATTCATAAGGGCAATATTTCATTTTGTCATTCCCTCCACTATCCAGCTTGAGTATAAATGTAGTAAATAGAAACCTGCAATTATTAGAGTTAATACTTTTAATGAACCTCTCATTGTTCATACATCCCTTCTTCTTGCCACCATTCATCGTATTCTTCTTGTTCATCATCTATTTCACTTTCAACTTCCTGCATTTGTTTAATAATATCATCTAAATCGAATAAGTGTGTAACGTCTTCAGATATCATATAAGGCGCATCAGTGAATCTTTCTAATATCATCCATTCGCCTTTTAAACAATCTAATCGGAATATATCAGAACTATTACCATCGATATCATTTTGAATGTAATCAGGTGTTTCGAATTCATAAGCTTTTAGCCCATCTTCTTTATTTTCGTACTTGCAAATGAATTTTACTTTCATAATGTACACGCTCCTAATATTTTTATATACCTAACTCCATGAATACTTCTTCAACCTTTTCTAATGCATCATATTTCGCTTGTAGACGCTTTTCGCCTTCCTCGTATGTTCCTGCTAGGTCTTGAGGTTCGAATGTTTCCATTAAGTCCGTAGCGTCCTGTAATTCCTCTCTTAATTGTTTTATCAATGCTTTTAGTGTACTAATCTTTGACATAAGTTACCATCCTTTCAAATTCGTATTGATTTCAATAGAACGACCTGTTTCACCTCGGTTGTCGAGTTCCTGTATAATATCGTCCATATCCCATACATCACCAATTCTATTCTTTTTTAAATCGTATATGATATATTGCACTGTTTGTTCATCTGCTGTAGTTTCGAGATATTCGTCACCTAACTTAAAAACCGTCGTTTCCATTCGTTGAACACTCCTTCTCATTCGCTTCTATATTGTTTGTAAGCTTGCATTTGTTACATTTAATACTAATGCTACCCTTAATCATGAAACCCTTAAATAATAGCTTCCTGCACATCTGACAGCGATACTCTTTCATTACTCGTTACCGCCTTCGTAAAAATCTTTAGGTACAAATGAACCGTCCTCAGTTTGAACGTAATCAGGATTATCTTTGTTTGGGTCATGTTCGGCGTTGTAATTGAATGAATCTTCATATTCGTCAAACGTACCGACTTTAACAACTTTAGTAATAATATCATGTATATCATCTTCAAACGTTACATTTACAATATCGCCTTTCTTGTGGTTATCCCTTTCCAGTACGACAGTGTTTTCCGGTTCATCGTTATCAATTCCAAGGATGTACTTGCTTTCGTCAAGGTCAACATTGAAATCTTTAGCATCGACGAATTTATATTGGTGTGTCAAACTCTTATCATAAACAGCATCAATAGTTGTATCATGGTCAAAAGTAACTACAA
>Ga0209796_10001044_pt1 | contig 12815 bp, 13 predicted proteins | sample AgamicOrSfrz_FD_187167 | JGI IMG/M metagenome (GOLD analysis project Ga0209796, IMG submission 187167) | Agave microbial communities from Guanajuato, Mexico - Or.Sf.rz (SPAdes) (version 2) | ecosystem: Host-associated > Plants > Phyllosphere > Phylloplane/Leaf | place: Guanajuato, Mexico...
GCGAGATCGTGGGCTTGCCCACGGACGGCAAGAGCTTCGCGAAGGATCTGCGAGACAGGCTGAACGCGGCGCTCGACGAGGCCGATGCGAACTACCCGGCAAACGACAGCACTGAGTCCGTCAATGAGGAACTCATCATCCACAAGCCGGGCAAGGAGCCCGAGCCGCCGAACCGCACGCTGATCGATCAGGCCATCACGGCATCGATGCCGCAGCTCAGCATCCTGGATCTCCTCACCGAAACCGAGCAGTGGCTCGACCTGCATAAACTGTTTGGACCGCCCACCGGCTCGACCGCTACGACTGTATGCCCCAACGCCGCAAGAGCGGCGGCGTCGGTTCCGACACGCACCGACGTCGAGAATGCAGGCCGGGTGCGTGGGGATGAGATGCATGACGGGCTCATGCTGTTCCTCGAACGAGATGTCTTGCCATTGCTCGATGAGCGATTCTGCGTTCTCCGCGTAGCCTTCTGTTCCGCTTACATTGACGGACATCACCGCCCTCCCGGTATCGGCGCCTCGCGGAGTTTGCCAGACTGTCAGCAATTTGTGCAGCCGACCCGATGTCTGGAATTGGCCGCAGTCAGTCACCGTGTCCGGCCGCTCCGATAAAGCGTTCACCGAAGATTCGCTTTGAAGAACCGGAGCGTCATTTGGTCGAAGTGGGCATGGAAGGCGGACCGGTCAAACCCGACGGCATCGACACACACTTCAGGCGCGATCTGCTTCAATTGGACGGAGCACGGAGCGAGGAAAGCGAAGTGTGCCGCTTGCGGGACAAAATGGAACTCTGGCCGTTTGGGAAGTGCATTGGCAAGCGCCGGGATGGTCTCGGGCAGCACCCCGTCCCCTCCAAATTGCGAGGCCCAGAGCTGAATGGGCGCTGCCACGTTTTCAAGCTCGCGTGCTCGCGGGAACTCGTTAAGCGGATCTGCCAGCACGTAGGCCTTAATGCGGTCGTCGCGCACTAGCGTCATGGGCGTCCTTTGAAGCTTGATCTCATGACAGATCGGAAGGTTGGGGTCCGAGCAGGGCACGTTCGCATTGGCGAAGTCCGGGGCGCCCCCGGCTAAGACAAGGCCGGTATAGCCGCCGCGCGAAAAGCCGAAGAACCCTATCCTGGTTGCGTCGATTTTCGCCGCGTCTGGAGCGTCATCGAGCATAAAATCGACGAGGCGTTTGATGTCCGTTGGTCGCTCAACAAACTCGGACATTTCGGCCGCACGGCTCATGTCAGAGAACGTATCGCCTGGGTGGTTAATTGCTGCCACAACGAAGCCAGCATCGGCTAGGAACTCGGCAAGGTCGTGATGCCCCAAATACGATCCGCCGTGCCCGTGAGAGACAACGACGAGAGGTAACCTGTGCCCAGCGGTAGGACAGTCTCGACGCCCTCGCAAGACGTACGGACCCACCGTCAAATCCTCTGCCGAGTCGGTGCAGGGTGTCCAGACAATGGCCTCCAGGGCTGGGGCGGAACCATCGGCGGGAATAGTCAGGAATTTGATGCCTGCGGCATGCGAGAGCGTCACGAACGAACAGAGGACCACAACCGCAAGGAGCGTCCGCATATGTCTTCCGCCTGATAGGGAGGTTGCGATAACGACTCTGCTTCGAGTGCGGCCCGGCATGGCGACCCCGAGACAGACAGTTGCCACTATAGATTGTCGGTGGATTTTTGGCATCACCGTCTACGGCCCGCTTGGCGCGCAACAGCGTCCGGCGCCGGCGGCCGCACCAAGCACACTGACACGTCCTTTGGTATCAACCGAAGGAACGGCAATTAAGCATCGTCGACGCCGCAGCGAGCGTTCTGTTCTGCTTCTGGGCTAGCGCTTGATGATATTGAGTTCGCTTTTCATGCGACCAGCATAAGCAACCGTCGCGTCACAATCAGCAGCCCCGACAGCGGCCGTTGGCGTCGGCGTGCCGCACCACTCGGCCCGGCATTGGCCATGCACAAGCGTCATGCATGGCTTGAAGCTTGGCCGTCGTTGATCGGCTGGCCGAACTTGATCAGATTCCCGTCAGGATCGAACACGTAGAGCTCGGCCATGCCCCATTTCCTTTGGAACACGCGCTCTAACGCAGGTATTTTGAACTTCAGTTCACCATGGAGTGCGTAGACATGATCGACGCGCACGTAGCATGATGTGTTTCCGCTATGTGCTTTTCGTCACACAGCCAAAAGTGAATCTCGACCTGACCTCTTGCGGCCATACCATACGAAAAGTCCGTTAAGTGACGCGTTTCGAACCCGAGGACTTCGGCGAAGAACTGGAGAGTTCGTGGGATGTTGAGCGACGCGAGAACAGGGATAGCTTTACCAAACGCCAGATTCTTTCCAGACATGCTCAGACTCGTTTGTTCCGACGTGGATGAGCGTCATTGTCGGCGATGTGGCAAAGCCCGTGCAACGTCCGTTCATGCCCGACCCAATTTCGAGAGCCTGGAAATGCGGCGCCTCGTAGACCGCCAGTTTCCTCATAAGCCTGCTGTTTATATTCGACAGCAACTGACGCCGGGCGGGGCAAGGCCTGCTGAAAGGACTGCGCGGGACTGACGCGGACTTCAGGATCGCCAAGTTCGCCTACGCATTCCTAGCGATGAGTCGACGGATCGCCTTACCCGATGATGGGCTGACCAGCTGCTCGTCAAGGAAGACTGTCGCGCCAGACAAGGCTTGCAGAACCAACGAAGGATCGAAGCTAGTATAGAGCCGTCCGTGTTCGTCACGCCGGTCGTTTCCCTCGGTGACTCGCCAGCTCAGATATAAGATGCCGCCCGGCTCTGTGATGTCCAACAGCTTGTGCACCGACGGCTCTATCGTTTTCGGCTGAAGATGCATGATCACCGTTTCGCACAGCACGTTCGAGAAACTGCCGGCTGGGATGCCCTCAAGCTCTGGTAGCGCAGCTGCTTGAAACTGGACGTCGGGATGCCGCCGCCGCGCCTCTTCCAGCAAACCGTGAGAAGGCTCGAAGCCCACAGTCGGAAAACCATTTTTGGTCAACCAGCCCGCATCGCGTCCGCTGCCACAGCCGACGTCCGCCGTTCGTCCCGGACGAAAGTACTTTTTAACAAGCGCATGGAAGTCCGCATCTGGCGGCTGCTCTTCCCAGTCTTTTGCAAACGAGGACGAATGCTGGTCGTAGGCGGTAAGCGTTCTGATGTCCATGGGATCTCGCGAGTGTTGTGCTCGGCGTTTTGTGCTGTCGGCTTGATGGTGCGGACCAGCCACGCCCTCATCATAATGCGCAAGACCTCGATCGCCATGGAAACACTGCCGATACTCGTGTCCGTATATGAAGATATGCCCTTGGCCGCCCACCATCAGAGTGTTGACGATCTAGCCACCTCTGTCGAATGGCCGGTTCTGGCCGGACTCGGAAGTCCATCGGCGGCCGACATGGCTGTTTCCCGACCCCATATCAGCGACCCGCGCTGGAAAAGATGAAGTGATCGCCGCACCGTCTGCAAGCGCGGAAAGCGGTATTTCGCGAAAATAACCGGTTTCTATGGGCGGGCGTAACGCCCGCGCCTCGTCTTCGATGCGGTCGGGCCGAACACCGACGTTCGATCAATGGGGCCGTCCATATCCTGGGGTCGGCCAAGTTCGGTAGAATCGGCTCGACCGACTCGAGCATTATCAGCGCGATCATAATCCTCTACCCAATCTGTCAACTCCTTCAGCGTCGCCCGCTCCTGATCGGTCAGCGTCGCAAGCATCTGCTGTATGCCGTCGTAGAACTGTTCACGCGGAAAGTCGACCTTTCGCCACATACCGCGCAGCAGCCGGGCTGCGATCTCTAGCCTGTGCTTTGCGCGTTCTGACAAAGGGCGAGATGCCATGTGTGTCCTGGCGTCGTTAAGGGCCTGTTACCCAGCGGAAGTCGAAATTCTTGGGTCTGGAGACGTCGCCGCTCGGCGCGCCTCGCGGTCGTTGCGGTTCTTGGCAGTCCGTCAAAGCGATCAGTTCGGTGCCCGATATCGCTAGACGCAAACATTGTCTGCCGACCTACGTCCCAGCGCCGACGGTCTCTTGTGGCGAAGAGCGGCTGATAGGCGCTCTGTACCTCGATCGCGAGCGGCCGGTCGGTTCTCTGACGCGTCTTTGTTGAAGTTCACTAAGCGAGCCCCAAAACGTGCCCGGTTGGCCTACGCAATTCGCCGCCTGCTAGCCTAAGGCCCGATGCGTTTTCCAAACCTGGAGCATACCGATGAACCGCCCAACAACGCCTCTTGATCTGGCCGACAACATCCGACGCCTTTCATGCCCACAGCGTCGTGGCACTATGTGATGGTGGCCACGGTTGCGAGCAGGCTTACACGTTCAGGGTCTAGCTAATCCGTGATCCGCGAGTTGCGGACGCCGTAAATGACATCGCGGTGGAAAGTGGCAATTCTGTACTAGGCGATCATAGATCGCGTCGTCGGCGGCGACGACGTGCCGGAAAGAATTCTGCGCGACGCGTGGCAGAACACGGCGGGCTGTCGACCCACAGCAGCCCTTGCAGACGGGACAAAGCCGACGCTGATCAATGGAGCTTGCGGCAAGGCCCCGTTTGCTCAGCGCGAGAAAGTGGTGATGGCTTGCACGAGCACGTCTTGTTCCGAAGAATTCTGGAAAAACGCTTCAAGAGTCGCATGCTCATCGCTCGCGACTTGCTGACGACAAAGGTTATTGTTTGCGCGAATGCTTGTCGGCGCATAGGCGACAGCCGTGAGGAACAACGCAATCGCCGCTACAGCAATGGCGATGCCCGCGGCCCATCGCGCCGCTACCCGCAATCTCCATGATTGTCGCTGCAAACTTCGCAGCGTCGCCCTGCTCTGTGTCGATACGTTTATCATCGTTCTTCCGTTTTAATTAGCATGACAATCATTTGCAACAGGAAACCGGGACTCAAGAGAGCGCCTTCCTGGTGTCGCGCATGCTTGAGACAGCCGATTCGAACAGTTCCGGCCCAACTTTCGCACGCAGTGCTCTCGCGATCTCGGCACTAGCATCGTTAATGGGTCGATCGAGAGCCCTTCCTGCTCGGGTTGGGTAGACGCACCATTCCCTACCATCCGATTCAGCCTGGCGCCGTTCGACCAATCGTTTCTCAGAAAGATTGTCGATAAGTCGGGTGGCGGTAGGACGGGCAATGCCTAATGTGCCAGCGACCTGACTGCTCAGGCATCCAGGCGATGCAAGCACTACGCGCAGCACAAATCCCTGTGCCGGCGTCAGCCCGAATGGCGCATACATAGCTGCCCATTCGCGTTCTGCGAGGCGCGCAAGTGCTGAAGAATTGAAGTAGAGGCAATGATCGAACATGGTTTCATTAAACCGCAATATAGTTAGCAATGCAACTGAAGTTAAACGAAGCTATTGCGGGAGAATGACTCACGGTTCCCCTTGCCAACGACCGCTTTCGGGCACGGCGCTCATCGACCGGGGTCTGGCCGCTCACTGCCTCACGCAGTCAGCATGAGCACACGAGCCTAACACGGTCGCGATCGACAGGGCTCGACCGGATCATCCATCTGAAAGACTCAGGATGTTCTGCGGGACACGCTTGCGGAATGTCCACCGGTCACCGATGAGCGGGGTGCGCGCCGCGCTTACCGGTCATTCGGGTGCCAGTCCGTCGATTTGTGCGGAAACGTGACGTGCGGCTGATTGTATTTCCGGCAAATTAACAAGACAGCCTCTGCATGGAATCGACATGATTGCCGGGTCGTACCGACCGTTCCGATTTCGAATAGGCGTTTCATAGCGTGAGGGGTTGACTTTGAAAGGGATCTGGCCGGCACCGTGAAGCGGGGAAACCAAACGCGCCCCCGGCTCTCGGGAGCGCATCAGAACTGGGCGGTCAGTTGGAATCCCAACGTGACGCGCGCTGTATTGAAGGCGGCAGGCTTATACAACGGTGTCCCTGCGAACACGTCGTAACCGAGCGCACCGAAATGACCCGAGACACTGCCGGCAAACCGACGACGGTGCCCGCGAGCTGCGTGCCCGCCAGGAATGCCGTGTTGGGCCCGAACACGTGACCGTAGTCAATCCCTCCGTACACGAACTGCCCCGTATGTTCGATCGGCACCTGCAGCTCGTTGCGCCAGTAGAATCCGCGCTCCGCCGCGAGCATCGTCTCGCCGTCGAAACCGCGCACGGTGTATCGGCTGCCGATGGTCAGGTCGTCAATGTAGTTCAGCGTGTCGTTGGTGAACTGCCCGTGAAAGGTCGTCACGTAATGCAGGTTCTGGTGCGCGATCGCAAACGGCACGGCAAGTTTGCGTCGAGCACCGCCATGTGGAAACGGTACGTCGGACCGTCACCTGCCGTATCGGGCGTTGCACCCAACCAGCCGATGCCCTGCCGGTAGGCGAGGGTACCGTCGAACTGCGCCGCCCCAAAGTAGTGACGGTCGGTCAACCCGGCTTCGACGAACGTGTTGTCGCGGCGCTGCTGCGGAATCTCAGTGTCTTCGATGAAGCTGGCGCCCCAGCGTTTGGTCAACTGGGCCTCGAAACCGAAGACGTCATTCTGGCTGCGGCGAAGCACGCGCTGGAGCCTGAATCCTGCCGTCTGCGAATTTCCGCTCGAGACGAACGTCTGGTTCACACCGGCTATCTGCTGGTAGTAGGTATTGGCGTTGGCCGAAAGCGTGGCAGTGCAGTAACCCCACGGAATCGAATACGAACCGTTCCAGCCGTGTGAACCGAGGCGTTTATCGCCGAATTCGAGATCCTGACTCGCTCCGACGTTGAATATGTCGTTCAGCCCAAATGGGTTGTCGATGCCGAGCGACAGATTCCCCTGGAGTTTGCCCGTCGCGCGTTGGCCGGAGTTGTCGACCGAGGCAACGGCCGTCCATGGCTTCGTGCGCTTTACAGCAATCACGACATCGCTCTCGCCGGGCGTTTCCGTCGGCACAACCTGCATATCGACGTCCTGACTCGCGACGCGCTTCATCTGCTCCAGTCCCTGTTCGAGATCGCGCAGGTTGAGCAGGTCGCCGCCACGTGTCGGAAATGCCGACCTCCACGTGCCACGCGTTGCGGCATCGGCAAAGCGCAATTTGCGAATGACACCGGGCACGACCGAGAGACGCAACGCTCTTTTCGACAGGTCCTGCTCGGGGACAAGGACGCGCGTGGTGATATAGCCTCGGCTGAGGATCATCTGCGACAGGCCCTTGACGATCAGTTCTACCCCTTGTTTGCCGACACATTGTCCGCTGTAATGCTCGAGCCACTCGCGGCCAAATGCAAAGCGGTCCTGCGGAAGCGTCGAGGCGCCTTGCGCACGAACGATTCTGCTGCAACAGCGCTTCGCTTAGCAAGTGCACGCACTTCCGCGGCCACAACAGCAAAACCAGTGCCGTGATCTCCCGCATGTGCCGCTTCGATTGCTGCGTTCAAGGCAAGCAAATTGGTCTGAAACGCGAGATCGTCTATTACATCGACAATTGCCGCAATACGCGACGATTTCTCGACAACGGCAACCATTGCGGAGATTGCTTCGACCATGAGGCTGTCGCAACGCTCAACATGAGTAGTGGCATTGTGTGACAAGCGTGCCAAACGCTCCGCGTATCCGGAGGTCTCCCGTACCGTTTCCGTAAGACGTGCAAGGACCTCCGCGATATCCTCGGAGGCGCTGGCCTGTCGATGCGTCCTCGTCGACAACTCCTTGTTTCGGTCGTCGATTTCATGCGCGGCGAGGTCAATCGATTGCGATGCGGAATTGACCGTTTGAGCCGTGCGCACGATTCCTTCGTGCATCTGTTGGAAAGCGACGAATACCTGTCGGGCCTAGGTTCGATCGGTAACGGACGGCCGTGTCCGTAGATCACCGGACGCTAGTAAACGCAGAAAAGCGATGAGTTCATCGAGCGGCATCTTCACTTTGATATTGAGCCACATTCTCAGGACGATTGCGGTCCCCACTCCCGGTCCAGCAATCAGAAAAATTACGGATAGGGCAATATGTCGGCCCCGCAACGCCAAGATCACCGGTATAACACTAGTCACCAGAACCGGCGCAAACACTGCAAGCGTCAATGCACGTGGGACATTGATTTTCATCGTTCGTTTTTCAAGTTTGGTCACGGGATCCCACTTGCGGCGACGGAAATTTCGTTAGCAATCTTTGTCTTGTCTCGCTTGTGAAAATACAGATTCCACTGCAATCGAACGCGGAAATCGAGTTGAGAGGTGCGAATCTAAGATGAACCAGCTATCGCAGCGGCAACTTGTGAATACGTTGTACTCGTGACCAGATGCATCTTCGACAGACCGCGAAGTGAGCGACATCAAGGTAACGTCGATCCCTGCGGCCGTCTATGACGGTCGCAGGGAGTCGCCTACCCTTGCCCAACCCTTTGCATGATATACATGCAGTGGTCACTCGCGAGAGTTAGAATTTGTGCCGAATGCCGATCCGTGCCGCCGTCTGAAAATTCGTGCTGGACGGCGATCCGAGCGCTGCTTCGATCTGAGCTCCCTGCGCATGATCATGCGCGAGCGCGCCAACGAAATAGACGTCCGTTCTCTTGGAAATGAAGTAGTCCGCCCCGATGGTGACCTGGTTCGCGCTACCGACCCCGTTGTTGCGCTGTTGAAACTGAAACCCGGCGCCGAGCGAAATGTCCGGCCTGACAAAGTAAGTCATGCCACCGTCGTAGGTTAGCGCCCGGGCTTGGGTTCCGCTGCTCAGCTGGACATCGGTCACTACGCCGAATATCTGGGCTTTCCCCAAGCTGTAAGTTGCACCGCCAGCATACTCGGTCAAATTCGCGGAAGTCGTCGCGTTATGCTGCTTGAAATACGACAGCGATGCTGCGAGCCCGCCGTGGCTGTAGTTCAGCAGAAAGTTCATCGAGCTATTGGTGCCCAACGAGCCGGCGACATTTCCGAAACCATACATGGCGCCGACACTAAAACCCGATATCGTGGGTGAAAGATATTTCACCGAATTATTGACGTTATCGCCCCACAGTCGGTTATCGAGCGTATATCCACCAGCGGCATACGCCGGGATTCCCCACCCCAGGATGCCTGCCGCCGTGTTTCCTGCGATCGAGTACGCTGGGAAGATATCGCCGATGAAGTCGTATTGCCGCCCGAGCGTCAGCGTGCCGAAGCGTCCGTCCAGGCCGACGAAGGCTAAGCGATTGAATAACAGCCCGCTCTGCACCAAGGCGCCGTTGGACAGTTGAAAGCCGCTTTCGAGTGTGAAGATCGCCTTCAGCCCGCCACCCAGGTCCTCTTTGCCCGTCAGCCCCCAGCGATCTCCCTGCGAAGACCCGGACGCAAACTGCACGAGCGCGCCGTGTCCGGTGCTCGATGTCGCATTGTTCGTGTAAGTAATGCCGGCATCCACGAGCCCGTACAGCGTCACGGACGACTGCGCATGTGCCACTCCGCACCCAACCGCGGCGCACACCACCATGCTTCGCTTGATTACCCTATTCATGTCGCTATCCTAATTTTATGGTGTAGTTTTCGTTGACGAAGATGACTGAGGAAAACGTCCCGCTGGGATTGCATCGGAATCGTTTGGTCAATGGGCAGGCGTCTCCGGGTAATCCTCCACCTTGCCTCGCTACAACGAACAGTCTCAGCACGTCCGTTTCCCACTGTGCGTGCACTCTATAAGGAGCGTTTTTTGAGTCCCATCGTTAGAAATATCGACACGGACGCCAGGGCCGGACCCGCACTCACAGAATTCAGGCACCTCGCGAACATCCTTTTCGATCTGCAATAGGCAGTGAACCTGACTGCGGCATGAATACAACGAACGGGAAAAGGCATCGAAGATCGTTGCTGATCAGGATTTTTTGCACTGCTATGCTCGATGTGTAATGCGAACCAGTTTTTCGAGGCGGTCGCGCATGCTGTCTCCCGATTCCTCTTACCGATGAGGCACCCTTGAAGCCACAAGTTCACGATCTCACGCTCGACGAGCTCCGACTTTTCGGCGACATCATCGGACAGCTCGAAGAGCTCGGACCGATCGTGGATGTCCGGCGCGTTGTTCTGTCAGACTTGACCCGGCTGATGCGATCCGATTTCTGCGTCTCCTATAACTGGGACGCCGAAAAACGGACCTACGTCGACCCGATTGCGGTCAATGTCGACTCGAATCACGTGCGTCGCTACACGAGCTGGTACCAGCACAACGACCCGATGACGGCGCAGCTCTGCAAAATGCGCAGGGCCACGTTCGTGGAGGAAGTGATGGACCGGCCTGCATTGGAGAAAAGCGAGTTTTATAACGAGTTTCTCGCGCAGGATGGCTTGCATCACGGGATCAACGTGTTTGTTTTCGATGGCGATCGCCAGCTCTGCGACCTGAGAATCTGGCGAACAAGGAATAGACCGGAGTTCGAGATGCGCGACAAACTCGTGCTCGATGCGATCGAGCCGTTCCTTTGCCGCGCAGTCAAACGTCGGGCAGGCAGCGCGACGGGTCTCACGGACCGTGAAAGCGAGATCGCCCAGCTTGTTGCGAAGGGTTGTACCGATCAGGATATCGGCCGTCTTCTCTGCATTAGCCTGTCGACCGTGCGCACCCATTTGGGACGGATCATGGACAAGAAGGGTTTCTCCAACCGCGCGGAACTTGCCGCCTCCGTCGCCGCGGCCGGAAAGACCGCGCCGTCATGACGATTGAATGGCACGGTCGGCGTGCCACGTACGGCCAACGCGACGAATCGTTCGTACGACGGACTAGACCGCCAATACAGCTTCGAGCCGGTCGCGAGACATGTCGATCGAGTCGCCCGACAGCACGACCTCCCCATGATCGAGACCGATGAAATGGTCGGCAATCGACGTGAGAAAGGTTAGATTCTGTTCCACGACCACGAACGCCGCCCCTTCCGCGATACGAGACCGGATCATGGATGCCATCCGCTCCAGGTTCTCCTGCTGAACACCTTCCGATGGCTCGTCGATCAGTGTGAGCGGCGAGCGCTCCGCCATGATCCTGGCGAAGGAAAGCAACTTCTTTTCACCACCGCTCAGCTTCCCCGCCGGTTGCAACAACCGCTCTTTCAGACGCGGGAAAATCCGGAACAAGTCGTCGTATGCTTCCAGGCTTCTGGTCTTGAATCCGAGTGTCAGGTTGTCCGCGACGCTCAAATTGTCGAAGACGACTCTCTCCTGCGGCGCATAGCTCACGCCTACACTTCGCCGTTTATGCGGCGGCGCTTTGCCGACTTCACTGCCGTTGACGATGACCGTACCGGACGCGGGCTGAATGACGCCTGTCAAAGCGCGCATGAGCGTCGACTTGCCCACGCCGTTGCGTCCGAATACGCCCAGGGCGCTACCCGCGGCCACCTCGCCGCTGATCCCCTTGAGCACCATCGTGTCGCCGTAGCCCGCGACGATCGACGCAAACCTCAACATTGCTTCTCCCCGGCGTTCGCTCACTTTCTTCCTCCCGTGTAGACGGCCTTGACGTCTTCCGATATCTTGATCTGCGCCAGGGAGCCGACCGCGAGGCTTCTTCCCTGGTGCAGGACCACCACGTTGTCGGCGATCTTTTCGAGCGCGCTCATGTCGTGCTCGATCACGATGGCTGACGCGTCCAGTTCGCCCACGGTCGACGTAATCGCGTCCATCATGTGACGGGTTTCGTGTGCCGACAGGCCGGCGCACGGTTCGTCCAGGAGCAAAAGGCGCGGCTCGGTGATCGCCACCATCGCGAACTCCAGCATCTGGCGCATCCCTTGAGAAAGATCGCCCGCACGAACAGCCATATTCGATTCAAGAAATTCGAATTTCTCGAGCGTGCGAACGCGTTGAAGCGAATTCCAATGCAGCGGCGCCGCAGTCAACATCTCTCGAGGACGGATCCGATTCGCCCACAGCGCAATCTGAAGATTCTCGTTGACGGACAACTGCGCAAAAACCGACGGAATCTGAAACTTGCGTCCGACTCCCAGTCGGGCGACCTGCCACGCCTGCGAGGATGAAATCTCGGTCCCGCGAAAGTGGATTTCACCGGAACGGACCGGCAACCGTCCCGTCATTGCGTTGAACGTCGACGTCTTCCCCGCGCCATTGGGGCCAATGAAACAATTGACGCCCCCAGCTCCCACCTCGAGATCGAGTCCGTTGAGAATGTTGACACCACCCTGGCTGACTTCCACGCTCCGGAAGCTGAGCAGCGTGGATTGAGCCGGCCGCAGGACGATCGTCGCGATGTCGTGCGCATCTATCCGTTTCTCGGGAATGGGGTTCGCGACGCGCAGACCCGCCATTTGCGCAAGCGCGGCAGCCGCGCCGGCCAGGCCATCGGGAAATAGCCGCACCACACCGATGAAAATCAGCGCGACCAGCACTTCCCAATAGGTGAACAGGTCACGCCAGGTCGCTGCGAGCAGTCCGATCACGACGGCACCGAGTTGCGCGCCCAGTGGACTGCGCTTCCCACCGACGGCCGCCCAGATCACGAACTGCGCGGACAACGCCACGCCGACCGCCTGAGGACCGACAAGACCCTCGTGGGGCGCATACAGGGCGCCGCCCAAACCCGCGATCGCGCCCGAAAGGCCGAAAGCGGCAGCCTTCAGCTTGTGCGTCGCGAATCCGAAAAACTGGAGGCGATCTTCATTCTCCGAGATCGCTGCCCAGAGGGTCCCGATTGGTCTGCGGTTCAGCCAGGTGACCAGTGCGGTGACGCCAACCGCAGCCGCGGAGATCACGTAATACAGATTTCCATACCGGTCGGTCATCGGCAGGTCGGGGATATCGGTGAGCCCGTTGAAGCCGCCTGTTACACTGCTCCATTGATTGGCCAGCAGAAAC
>Ga0209796_10001045_pt1 | contig 12805 bp, 9 predicted proteins | sample AgamicOrSfrz_FD_187167 | JGI IMG/M metagenome (GOLD analysis project Ga0209796, IMG submission 187167) | Agave microbial communities from Guanajuato, Mexico - Or.Sf.rz (SPAdes) (version 2) | ecosystem: Host-associated > Plants > Phyllosphere > Phylloplane/Leaf | place: Guanajuato, Mexico...
GCCGAGATGATCGATAACAAGATTCGACGGCAAGCTCGCCAGCATCGCTTCATGAGCAGGCAACGTGTGCCCATCGAGCTGCAGGTTGATATTCCATCCCATCGGTGCGATGCGCGCCGACATATCCCTGAGCACACTCCACGGCAGTACGCCGCCCGACAGCATCATGAAACGCACGCCACGTATGCCGGCATCGTGCAGGCGCTGCAATTCGTCATCGCTGACATCGGGCGGCACGACCGCGACGCCGCGCGCGCCGTCGCCCAACTGAGCGATGGCCGCGAGCGTACAGCGGTTGTCGAAGCCGTAGCCCGTCGGCTGCACGACGATTGCGCGCGACAAACCGAGCCCGCGCTGCACTTCGCGATATGCCGAAGCAGGTGCCGGCGGCGGCGTGAAGGTTGCGCTCGCCGCGAGCGGATAGCCTTCCTCGTACACGTGGATATGGCAATCGCATGCGCCTTCGAAGTCGATTGGACGTGTCATCGCGCGTCCGTCGGCATGGCAAAGCCCGAGACGCGATGCGCGTGCTCCGCATTCACCGCGCCCGCAGGCACGCGGCCCTGAAACAGTGCTTCGGTTTGCGCGACGGTTTCCATCGATTGATGCTCGATGGCGCCCGGCGTCAGTCCGCCAATGTGCGGCGTCGCGATCACGCGCGAATGGGCCGCCAACTCAGGCGACGGCATCTGATCTGCCGAGCGGCCCACGTCGAGCGCGCATCCTGCCAGGTGGCCACGCTCCAGCGCGGCGAGCAGAGCGGCGTCGTCGACCAGTTCGCCGCGGGCCGCGTTGATGAAGTACGCGCCCGCTTTCATCGCCGCGAAGGTCTGCGCGTTCATCAGATTCGCGGTCTGCGGCGTGGCGGGCGCAAGGCAGACGACGAAGTCCGACTCGGCGAGCAGATCGTCCAGGCCGACTTGCTGCACGCGCGTGTCGTCGATCGTCGCATACGGATCGGACACGATCACGCGCATGCCGAAGGCCGACGCGAGAGGGCACAGGTAGCGCGATATCTGTCCATACCCGATCACGCCGAACGTGCTGCCGCGCAACTCGCGGCCCATCTTCGGAGCAGGCGATTCGTGCCGGTGATACGCCTCTGCATACGCGGTGGTGCCTCGCGCGAGATCGAGCATTGCGCCTATCACCCACTCGGACACGGCCGGTATGAAGCCTGCGCTCGCCTGCGTGACAAGCACGCCGAGTTCGCTCGCCGCATCTACATCGACGGTACGGATATCTACCGCGCAGCGCACGAAGGCGGCCAGCTTCGGCAGCGCTTCGAACAGCGCGCGCGGCGCGGGCGTCTGCCGGTAGGCGATGATGACATCGGCCTCGCGCGCGGCGACGGCAAGTTCAGTGAGCGTCAGTTCGCGATCTTCGGGGTTGTACGTGACGTCGGCGAACTTCGCCAGCGCCGCGGCGGCGCGCGTGCCGAAGTAATGATCCAGCATGTGCCGGGGATGACTCACGAATACCTTGTTCATGTCCTTATCCTGTCTTTCTGGCTTGCTTCGCTTTCGCCGCGGTTTTGCCCGGGCGTGCGACCGATTCGCGCTCCACGAGCGTGATGTCCGTGAACAGCGCCTGCTCCGACGCAGGCATGGGTTCGTCGTGCGGACGCATCGCGCGCTCCACCATCGCGGCGGCCATCGCCGGCACCGGAAGTTGCACGGTTGTGAGCGCGGGGTTTGAAATCGCCGCGAGGAAATGCCCGTCCATGCCGACGATCGACACGTCTTCCGGCACGCGCAGTCCGCACTCGCGCAGGCCTGCCATGAGGCCGAGCGCCATCAGGTCGTTGACCGCGACAATGCCGGTCGGGCGCGCGTCGTCTTGCGAGAGCAGGCGCGCGAGCGCGCGACCGTTCTCAGCAATCATCGAGTCGCCGTATTCGTTCACCGGGCCGCTGTCGAGCACGCGCGCCTCCTCTGATAGCCCCGCTTCCTGTGCTGCCGAGAGGAACCCGTTGATCTTGTCGCGGCGGCTCATCGTCACGCCGGTCAACGTTGCAAAGGCGAGCCGCGCGTGGCCGTGCGCGATCAGATGGCGCGTCGCGATGCGCGCTGCTTCGAAGTTGTCCGGCGTGACGTGTTCGACGCGCGTGGTCTCACCTTCGGTCGCGCGGCGGTCGTAGCTGACAACAACCATGCCGCGTTCGACGGCGGTTTCCAGATGGCGCTCGTTCGCAAGCGACGAGATGACGATCACGCGCCGCACGCCTTGCGACAGCAGGTCTTCGAAGAACGACGCTTCCTTCGCCGGATCGCGATACGTATTGCCGATCATCACACGGTAGCCGTAGCGCTCCTGTGCATACGTTTCGACCTCGCGTGCGATATAGCCGTACATCGGATTGGCAATGGACGGCACGAGCAGTCCGATGAGCGGCGTCTGTCCCGTCTTGAGTTGACGCGCGAGCGTGCTCGGCCGGTATTGCAGCGAACTCATCGCGGCCTGCACGCGCGCGAGCGTTTCCTGACGCATCTGGTCCGTGCGGCCGTTGAGTACGTTGGATACCGTGCTCACGGATACACCGGCCTCGCGGGCGACATCCTGAATGGTGCTCATAAGGTTTTGCATCTGCCGGCTACAGGCCGAGCCGGGTCGGCAACCACAACGAAAAGGATGGCACCAGAACCAGCACCACCAGTGCAATGCACAACACCAGCAGATATTTGAGCATAGGACGCGCCACAGCCTTCATTTCCGTGCCGGTGATGGCGCAGGTCGCAAAGAGGCCCAGGCCGACCGGCGGCGCGAACAAACCCAGGCCCATTGCGACGACGATCACCGTGCCGAAATGCAGCGGGTTGATGCCGAGTTGCGTGGCGATCGGAGTAAGCAGCGGGCCGAAGATGATGAGCGCGGGTGCGCCTTCCAGCACCGCGCCGAACACGATCATGATCAGCACGGAGAGCAGCAGGAACATCGTGGGACCGTATTGATGCGCGAAGGCGATCATCGAATCGGAGACGAGCGCGGGGATCTGCTCGATGGTCAGCGCGAACGACACGCTGGATGCTGCCGCGACGATGAAGAGAATGCTGCTCGCCATCGATGCCGAGCGCACGAATACCCGTGCCACCGATTTCGGCGTCAGCTCGCGAAACGCCAGCCAGCCGACGATAAGCGCATAGACCACGGCGAATGCGGACACTTCGGTTGACGTCGCGATACCCGAAGTCACACCCTTGCCGATCATGGTGATCATGACGAGCGCGACCAGCGCGCCGCCGAGCAGCGGCATCCACGCGCGCGGATTGGTGAGCGCATCGGCGAGATTGATGCGGCGCCCGAAAATCACCGCGACGATCGCCAACGCCACCGCAAGGACGGCTGCCGGCACCACGCCCGCGAGGAACAGCCCCGCGATCGATATGTTCGCGACGAAGCCCATGATGATCATGTTCACGCACGGCGGAATGGTTTCGGCCATCACGGCGCTGCAGGCGAGCAACGCTGCGGCTTCGTTCGGATCTTCCTTGCTCTGGCGCACAGCTGGCATCACGACGCCGCCGACGGCCGCGATATCCGCAAGCTTTGAACCGGACACACCGGAGAAGAAGGCCGTCGCCATGATCGTGATGAGCCCGAGGCCGCCGCGCACGCGCCCGAAAATCCGCAGCAGCAGTTCGATCAGTCGCGACGACATGCCGTTGGTTTCCATCAGCAGGCCGGCTAATACGAAGAACGGAATGGCGAGCAGCACGAAGTGGTCGGTGCCGGCCATTACTTGTTGCGAGTAGACGAGCATCGGCAGCGACGGGTCCGCGAGGAAATACAGCAGCGCTGAGAACGCGAGCACGAAGCCGATCGGCACGCCGAGCACCAGTGCGCCGACGAAGCCGGCTATCAGCAGCGAGCCGGGCTTGATCGCGTGAGCGGGCACCGAGGCGTTCCACGCGAACACGGCCGCTGCGAGCAACAGGCAACCGACCAATGTGCCCAGCACGGTCTTGCGCGTGCCGTTCACCGCGTTGGCGAGCGCGAAGATCGTCATGAATACGCTGCCAATGACGAGTGGATACACGTTGATCCATGCGGGGAGGCCGCTCGGCGTCATCTGACCGTACGAATCGACCAGCAGCAGGCACGACGACACGCAAAGATTGCCCGCGACGCCAACGATTACCCAGTGCCCCACATGAACGAGCGCGGGCTGCCAGCGCCTTGGCAGCATGCCGCGAAACAGGTCGACGCCGACGTGCTGACTGCGCGCAAGCACCGTGGCGGCGCCGAAGAACACCAGCACGATCATCAGCGCGCCGGAGACTTCCTCGGCCCAGTCGAAAGGATCATGCAGGAAATAGCGGTAGATCACGGAGAGGAACACCACGAGCACATCGGCCGCGAGCACCGCCGCGCACAGGTATTCGATCCAGCGCATGAGACGGGCGAGGCCGCGCGCGAGCATGGTCTCATGGCCGAAGCCCGGCGCGGCGAGTTGCGTTTCCGGCCCGGGCGTCGCGGAGAAAGTGGTCATGGTGTGCCTGCCTCGTTAGCCGCGCGCTGCGGCGATTGCGCTGAAGAGCGGCGCGGTCGAGGGATACTGCTTCGAGAAGCTAGCGTACAACTGCGACTGCATCTCGCCGCGCGCGGTGTCGCGGTCGGCCTTCGACATCGGATAGAACGTCATGCCGCGCTTTTTCAACTCCTGCTCGGCGCGGGCAGCCGTTTCGATGGCTACGACGCGCTGCTTCACCGTCGCGTCTTGCGCCGCTTTCTGAAACGCGGGGCGCAAATTCTCCGGAATCTTCGCCAGCGCGCGGCGGCCCATCGCGACGACGAGCGGGCTGAACACATGCTGCGTCTGCCAGCACGACTTCACGACTTCGTCGTACTTGCTCGCGAGCACGGTCGCGCAGTCATGCTCGAAGCCATCGACGACGCCTGTTTGCGCGGCCATATACAACTCGCCGATTGGAATGGGCGTCGGTACAGCGCCCATCAGCTTGAAGGTTTCCATGAAGGCGGGCGTGGGCAGCACGCGCAGCTTCACGCCCTTGATGTCGGCAAGCGATTGCGTGGGCTTCTTCGTGAACACGTTGCGCGCGCCGAACGAATAGCCCCACGTGACGACCGAGCAGCCCGCACGCTGTTGCAGCATCGTGTCGAACGTTTTGCCGACGGTGCCGTCCATCGCGCGCCCGACGTGGTCGAAGCTGTCGAACACATAGCCCAGATCGAGCATGCCCAGTTCCGGCAACACGGTCGCCCAGATCGACGAGCCGGTGACCATCATGTCGACGGCGCCGACCTTCACCTGCTGCACCACGTCGCTTTCCTTGCCGAGCTGGTTGTTCGGGAAGTAGTCGATCCGGATCTGATCGCCGACGCTCGCTTTCAGGTTCGCAGCGAGGTTTTGATACCACACGTAGTGCGCGGCGTTTTCGTTGGGAGGCATGGACGACGACAGCCGCAACGTGGCGGCGGGCTGCGCACGCACGATCGCGGGAAACCCCGCGCCCGCGGCTGCAAGCGAAGCTGCCGAAGCAGTCTGAAGGAACCGTCGCCGGGAAATGGAATGCATGGTGTTGTCTCCTGGATGCCGCGTTGACCGCGGACGAGTTTGTCGGGCGCGGCAAGACAGAACGCGCGACTGTATCGATTTAGTGTATCGATACAGTAAATCGCGGCATCGCTGGAACAAATGGGCGTTTACCCGGGCTCAGGTTGATTGGCGAGGAGGCAGTGCGGACCGAGACATCGCATAAAGCGACCGCGATACAGGCGTGAACAAGCGGCTCGCGGCGCTCGATGGTCAACGCCGCATCAAGCTGCGTGCGTTAGATTTCTTTACCGATGGCCTTGTCGATCGAATAGCGGCCGGCGCCCGTGAACGCAATATGCAGCGCAAGCAAGCCCATCAGGACGGGATATTCCATGCCCTTGTCCAGCCAGACCCATGCTGGCGCGAGGACGAAGCAGATCCCGATCATCTCGAACGTAATCATTGCGGCAAAAATGCGCGTCATGAATCCCAGGGCGATACACAACGCGCCGCCCGACTCGAGGAAGGTCACGAAATAGGCAAGCATTTCCGCTGCCGGAAGGTGAAGTCTGGAATCGATCAGCCGCATGGAACTCGCCAATGGATTGTCCATTGATCCATGTGAGTGGCCAAGCACCTTCGGGAGTCCGTGGGTGAGAAGGACAATGCCGAAACCAAGTCGCAATACGGCGTATGACACAGGATCAAAGAGCCGATAGAGCCGGCCGAGTTGCGGAATGATCAGCTTCGGAGCCGTCGCATCTGCGTTGCGGGTGTCGAGTTCCTGCGTGTCGAGATCCATAGCCAGGCTCCGCATGAATTGAAAAGACCGGGTGAGAGCAGGGTGCCGGACCGCGCACGGACCGGAACGAGTAGTCCGGTGAACCCTGCGCGTTCCCCGAACGACAGTTATTTCGACTTCGGAGCGAGTCCCATTTTTTCGAGCGTCAGGGTTTCGTCGGCGCGACCCCATCCTCCGTCGGCAACTTCCTCGACAAGAACCATCGAATACGGACGGACACCTTCACCGAAGTATTCGACGAACATCGCCGTAGTGCGATGGATGATCTCTTCCTTGCGCGCGTGGTCCAGAATGCCTTCCGGGAACTTGTAATTTGCAAACGGCATAGTGCTTCTCCTGTAGATGCCTCGTTGACGAGGCGCATGTCGTGGCACCGGGCGGTCCGGCATGACTGACCGCATTTTTGTCGTTGCCCGTCCTGAGATAAAGAGTGGCAGATGGACAACTGCATTCGAGGTCGATCAATAATGAGTGAGCGAAGGGGGCTGTAGACGGGCGCGGTGTTGCTTGCTGCCCAACAGCGCGTCACCTGGAAATGGACGTAAGTCGGTTTAGCTCCAAAACCGGTGTCGTCAGACGATTCGTTGCATCGTCAAGGAGCACCGCTGCGCGCCGGGCGGACCGCTGCTGCACGCGAATGTGTGCCCGATCGCGACGGACGATAGCGCGTCGGTACAAATAATGCTGACGCATTTGCAGCCAGGCCGGTTGCATGCAGTTATCGTTGATGCAAGACAAGGACTACAACCGGGGTAACGATGACTTTGAAAAAGTACCCAATGCGACTCTTTTTATGGCTGCTGACGCCCGCCCTCTTTTTGTCGACACCGGCATTCAGTCATGCACTGGATCAGGAAATGGCATGCGAGGGCACGCCCCATGACTTCGTCGAGGAACTGGTCGATCAGCAATCGATTGAGACGCCAGCCAACCGCGTTCAGCCGGATTCAGTCAACGCGTTCCGCCCAACCCGCGGTGCACATCTGACCGCGTTCGGTTTCCGGGTGAAGGCGATTTTTGGGTATCAGCCCGGCGATCCGCTTTTCGCGGCCGGCACCGGCAAGCCAGCGTCCGCGCCGCTCTATGGCGTGGTCGTGTTCGGTTCGTCCGAGTCGGTGCAGCGTGAACTGGCTGCGGCGGGCAGCCATGCCGTCACTCATTCGGTGATTCCGATGGTGCTAACCGCAATTGTGTGTGCGCAATGACACATGACGAAGCGCCGCGCCTGGTCAGCTCGACCGGTGGCGGATACGTTTAATCATGCCAGCGCCAACGGCACCCGCGAACGCGCTGCGCAGGCCGTGGAGACCGTTGAGCAGGCAACTTTAGAAGATTTCGATTGCGGTGGAACTGTGTATGTTTGCTAACACTAGAGCATTGGCTGTCGCGCTATTAGAGGCGAATCCCGCTGCGTGTGCAGTGCTCGCTCGTGACTTGACCGTAATTGAAGCTAACGTCCGTTTCAGCGACCTGTTCGACTATCGCCCGTCACCGTCGGTGTCCACGAGCCTTGTTTCTCTCGTCATCGAGAAGCTGCCGGTTCTGTCGAGGGAGGCGTCGCGAGCAAAACTTCTGGCGGTCGCGGCCCGAGCATTTGAAGAAGGTCGAACGCAGAGCGTCGTCATTGCCGACGCTGCGATCGATGCGGACGTCGCGCAGAATGCTGCTGGTTCTGAGTCGGGCATCACGTGGTGGATCGAATTCAATCCTCTTGCCGTGGACGATGCCACCGGCGCGGTGCCAGCGATGGTGGTGCTGGTGAAGTCCAAAGACGCCGCGGGCGAGGTTTCAGCGGCAGGCAGAAAGTTAGAGGGCACTGCCGCGTCCGGGAACGATGACGCTCGTGACGATTCGGAATTGCGCCGATTGCTGTTGGAGGCCCGATATCACGCGCTGGTGAAGGTGGCCAGCTCGGCGGCCTACGTGTGCGATGCCATGGGCAGGTTCGTGGTGCCGCAACCTTCGTGGGAAAGCTATACGGGGCAGCCTTGGGAGAAGCACCAAGGTTATGGGTGGGCCGAAATGATCCATCCGGACGATCGGCTCGTAGCGCAGACAGCGCTGAACAGGTCTCTCGAAACAGACGGGCCGTATCGCGCGGACGTCCGGCTGTGGCACGCCGCATCTTCGACCTACAGGCGTTGCCAGATTCGCGCGGCGGGCTCGCATGACGAGAGCGGCGCGATCTACGAATGGGTGGGGATGATCACCGATGTCGAAGAAACGCTAATCAACGCGCAAAGTCTCACGGAAGAACGCGAGCGTCTTGATCTGTCGATCCAGGCAGCCGAAATCGGCACGTTCCATTGTCCGATTCCGCTGGACCGGATCATCTGGAACGTCAAGTGCAAGGAGCACTTCTGGCTGCCTGCAAACGCCGAGGTCGGCTTTGACCTGTTCTACGCAAGGATTCACCCGGACGACAGGCAAAAAACCCGGGACGCTGTCGAGAAGGCGGTCAACGAAGGTGTCCCCTACGACATCGAATACCGAACCGCTTCGCCATCGGGCGATATCCGGTGGATTCGTGCCAAGGGACGAACACATGTAGACGAAGCGGGTCGGCCGTTGCGGTTCGACGGCATCACCATCGACGTTTCTTCTCACAAGGCGCTTGAAATGGAGCGCGACCGGCTTCTGACAAACGAGCGGCTGTTGCGGTTAGAGGCGCAACACGCCAATCAGCTCAAAGATGCCTTTCTTGCTACCGTGTCTCACGAGCTGCGAACGCCACTGAATGCGATGCAGTCGTGGCTCTATCTTCTCCAACACGAAAACACCGATCCCGAACTCATCGCGCGCGGCATCGAGGCGATAGACCGTAACGTCGAACTGCAAACGCGGCTTGTCGACGACCTGCTGGATCTGAGCCGGATCGCCGCCGGCAAGCTGTTCATCAATTCGAGCGAGGTGGATCTCGTGCCGCTGCTCGTCGCCGAAATCAGTGACGTTAAGTTGGCTGCGCGCGCTAAGGGAGTCGAGATCGTCCCGCGGCTGGCAGACACATTGCTCGTGGAGGGCGACCCGCTCCGGCTGCGTCAGGTGTTTTCCAATGTACTCAGCAATGCGCTGAAGTACTCGAAGGCTGAAGGGAAAATCGGGATCGTTGCCAGTCGCGCAGGCAACTGGGCAGAGATACGGGTTGAGGACAATGGAGCGGGAATTCCCGCTTCTTTCATCAACCACGTATTCGAGCCATTTGCACAAGCTTCACAGGCGACGACACGCCGCTTCGGCGGGCTCGGTATTGGTCTCGCAATCGCGAAGAGCATCGTGACGCTGCATGGCGGATCGATCACGGCCCATAGTGAAGGCGATGGGCGTGGGAGCACTTTCGTCGTTCACATTCCTTTGCTGGCCGAAGATAGAGAGCCACCGGCTGGACCGCCGCTGACCGACATAGTGACATCGTCCCGCGACGAAGCGCTTGCCGGCATCAGAGTGCTTCTGGTCGAAGACGAAGCGGACGTGCGCGATGCGATGCTCGCCGTGCTGGAGTCCGCTGGAGCCGGAGTGCGGGGTGCCGAATCGGCGCCCGAAGCGCGTCGGCAGATCGATGCGGAGCAATTCGACGTCATTCTTTCAGACATCGGCATGCCGGACGAAGACGGCTATTCGCTTATCCGCTCACTGCGGCAGCAGGCCAATCAGACGCCCGCGATCGCGGTGACAGCTTTCGGGCGTCCGGAAGACAGGGCTCGTGCATTGCAGGCCGGCTTCGACCTGCATATGCCGAAGCCCGTCGAGCCGATGAGTCTCTTCAGGGCCATTCGGGAACTGCTCCGAATCTAGGCTCCCACGGACATGGGTTGAAGCATACCGAGCGGCGGCGCAACGCTACGAGCGTGATCGAGGTCCTGCGTGCGCGCGCCGCTCTTCTTCACGCGTGGATCGTTGCGTGGATCGTTGTGTGCGTCGTTCTCTCGCGGCCTTTTTCTCGGCCGCCCCCTCTGCTTCCGCATGAGTGTCGCCGATTACCTTGCCGATCGCTTCCTTTACCGAGCCTTGCGCTTCACTGGTCTGAGTCGTCCTTCCTCGTGGGTGATTCATTTTTGTCTCCCGTCTTGCACCAAACAAAACCATTGTCTTTCATAAGGTAAGGAAGAGCGGCGCTCGGAAAGTTCCCGACCGACATTCGAACCGGAACTTTGGACGCTAAGAGGGCAGAATCACTTGCTGTCAACATGCAATTGCCCCCACCCTTTGGGTGCATTTGCGGCTACCGGTCGGTAAATACATCCCTGATAATCTCGCGATAGCGAACGCGTCCGGAAGACCCTGTCCGCACGTTCTGCATGTTGCTGCCGCATATGCCGTTCGGGACGATTTCCATGGCGTGTGCGCGACCCAGGCGGTTGCAACCGGCGAATGCGCCGGTGCGCCGCCGCGGGCGCTTTCGTCCTTGAACCTTGCCGCGACGCGGCGCCCGAACAGAACAGCCAGCCGCGATGGACGCTTCCGTGCAACGCCCGAAAACTGACCGCCGTCAGCTCCAGCAGATCATCGCAGGCCTGAGCGAAGGGGTCATTCTCATCGAACCCGACCAGAGCATTCGTTGGGCCAATCAGGCCGCCCTCGACATGCATGGCGCCAGCAGCATCGAGGAACTCGGCCGGAATGTGTCCGAGTACCGCCAAAGATTCCAGCTTCGCTACCGGAACAATCACCGCATCGAACCAGGCAGTTACCCGATCGATCGCGTGGTCGCCGGTGAAACTTTTAGCGACGTACTGGTGGAGGTCGCACCCGCCGGGCAAGCAGAGCCGCGCTGGGTTCACCGCGTGCGAAGTCTGGTGATTACCGACACGGACGGCGAGCCGGATTGTCTCGTGCTCATCCTGCACGATGCAACCGAGTGGGCAAGCGCGGAAGAGCGTTTCGAAAAGACATTCGGCGCTAACCCGGCACCTGCCGTTATCTGCAGGCTCAGCGATCTGCGCTTCATCAAGGTCAACCGCGGCTTTGTCGAGATGACGGGCTATACACGCGAGCAGGTAATCGGGCGTTCAGTCTATGAACTGGATGTTCTGGAAAATGCTTCGCAGAAGGAGCTGGCCGTCGAGCGTCTGACAGCAGGGCAGACGATTCCGCAAATGGAAGCGTTGCTGCGCCTCGCGGACTCGGAGTCCAAGCTGGTTATCGTCGCCGGACAGCCGATCGATCTCGCCGACGAGCCGTGCATGCTCTTCACGTTCATGGATCTCGAGCCGCGCAGAAAGGCCGAACAGGCGCTGCGTCGCAGTGAGGAGCAGTTTGCGAATGCGTTCAGGATGGCTCCCATCCCGACCATCGTCTACGCACGTGATTCGCTCCGGCTGCTCGAGGCGAACCACGCGTTTCTCGACGCCACGGGTTTCGCGGCCGAAGAACTTGTCGGTCACACGCTCGAAGAATCGACCTTCTGGGACGCGGAGGATGCGCACGCGAAGATAGAGCAGATGCTCGCCACGTCGGGCAACCTGCGCAACGTCGAGTTCAAGGTGCGCACGCGGGCCGGGCTTGCGGTCGACTGCCTGATCTCCGCCGAGTCGGTCCCCATTCATGGCGACGACTGCGTGCTGATGGTGTTTCAGGACATCACCGAGCGCAAACGCACCGAGCTCGAACTCCTTCTCGCGATCGAAGCGGTCATGCAGGACGCGTCGTGGTTCAGCCGGTCGATTCTGGACAAGCTTCGTCATATCCGCAGCGGGACGGCACCCGGCAAGATCGATGCGGCGATTTCAGACCTGACGCCGCGCGAGCGCGACGTTCTCGCGCTGATCTGCGAGGGCCTGGCCGACAAGGAAATTGCCACGAGACTCGGCGTGGCTCCGAACACCGTCCGCAGCCGCGTGAGCACGCTATACGCAAAGCTCGGTCTGCACAGCCGCAGCGAGGCGATCATCTGGGCGCGCGAACACGGCCTGCCGGCTGGCGGCGTTGCAAGCGCGCGTCCTGCGGCACGCGCTTCCCGACGTTCTTCCTGACTCCGATGCCGGCACGGCCGGCGTCTTTTTACCTCTCATGGAAAATCAAAGTTCTGACCTCCGTGGCAGTAACATGGACCACCGCGTATCAACCGGCGTTGCCGGCCTCGACGAGATCCTGGCCGGCGGTCTTACGGCAAGCCGGGTCTACCTGGTCGAAGGGCCGCCCGGCGCGGGCAAGACGACTCTTGCACTGCAGTTCCTGCTCGAAGGTCGACGCCTGGGGGATACCGGTCTCTACGTCACGCTGTCCGAGACCGCGTCCGAGTTGCGTTCCGTTGCGGCGACTCACGGATGGTCGCTCGACGATCTGGCAATCGTGGAGTTGTTGAGCGACGAAGGGCTCACGCCTGAATACGAACAGACGGTGCTGAATCCGGCCGAGCTCGAACTCGGCGAAACGGTGCGTAATGTGATGCGAGAGGTCGAGCAGGCTCGTCCGACACGTGTGGTGTTCGACAGCCTGTCCGAGCTACGGCTTCTGTCGCAGAGTCCGCTGCGGTATCGGCGGCAGTTACTCGCGCTCAAGCGGTTTTT
>Ga0209796_10001047_pt1 | contig 12804 bp, 12 predicted proteins | sample AgamicOrSfrz_FD_187167 | JGI IMG/M metagenome (GOLD analysis project Ga0209796, IMG submission 187167) | Agave microbial communities from Guanajuato, Mexico - Or.Sf.rz (SPAdes) (version 2) | ecosystem: Host-associated > Plants > Phyllosphere > Phylloplane/Leaf | place: Guanajuato, Mexico...
GCGCTTACGGCGCGAATCGCGTGAACACGTAGTCGCGATCCTTGACCTTCGCCGCGTGACACGCGAAGCAGGTCTGGTGTTGTGCGGCATCGACCGGCTGGCCGTTGACGAAGCGCCCGAAACCCCAGCCGCCCGTCGATGCATAACGGCGCGAGTCCTTCACCATCACCTGGACCGTCGTGGGCGGTCCGGGAATCGTCGCGGTCGCGAACTCGGGCGACTGCTTGCGCTTGTACGCGAGCTTGACCAGGATCGTGCCGTCGGGATACGGCAGCGTCGAGTTCTCGATCGCCTTGATCGCCGCGGGATTGCCGAGCACGACGCGCAGTTCGTCGAGCGGCGCGGCCTCTTCGGCCGGCGCGATCATCTGCCACTTGCGGTAGCCGTCGGGAATCGTCACCCCATAGATCGGCGACGGCGCCGACTTCGCGGGCCCGGCCAGCGCGTGTTCCGCGATTGCGCCGAGCAAGAGCGCCGCGATCAGCGCAACGTATGCGGTCCGTACTTTTCGCATCTGCATCGTCATGTGCCTGTCTCCGCTTCGCCCGCTTAAAAACGGGCGACGTCGATGACCGCGTCGGCGAAGGCTTTCGGCGCTTCCTGCGGCAGGTTATGCCCAGTGCCGCCGCCGACATTGCGATGCGCGTACTTGCCGGTGAACTTCTTCGCGTAGGCCGACGGCTCGGGATGCGGTGCGCCATTGGCATCGCCTTCCATCGTGATGGTCGGCACGGAGATGGTCGGCCCCTTCGCGAGACGTTTTTCCAGATCGTCGTATTGCGGTTCGCCCTGGGCCAGCCCGAGACGCCAACGGTAGTTGTGAATCACGATCGCGACGTGGTCCGGATTGACGAACGATGCCGCCGAGCGCTCGAACGTCGCGTCGTCGAAATTCCATTTAGGCGACGCGGTATGCCAGATAAGCTTGTTGAAGTCGTGACGGTTCGCGTCGTAGCCGGCTGCGCCGCGCTCGGTCGCGAAGTAGAACTGGTACCACCACGCGAGTTCCGCTTTCGGCGGCAACGGCGCCTTGTTGGCTTCCTGGCTGCCGATCAGATAGCCGCTCACCGAGACCATCGCCTTGCAGCGTTCCGGCCACAGCGCCGCGATGATGTTGACCGTGCGCGCGCCCCAATCGAAGCCGCCGAAAATGGCCTTATCGATCTTCAGCGCGTCCATCAGATTGATGATGTCGACAGCGATGGCCGCCTGCTGCCCATTACGCGGCGTATCCGCCGAGAGAATGCGCGTCGAGCCGTAGCCGCGCAAATACGGCACGATCACCCGATAGCCGGCGGCGGCCAGCAGCGGCGCGACTTCGACGTAGCTGTAAATGTCGTACGGCCAGCCGTGCAACAGGATCACGACGGGCCCGTTTTGCGGACCCGCTTCTGCATAACCAATGTTCAGCGTGCCCGCGTTGATCTGCCGAAGGTTCTCGAACGAGGTGGCGCCCGCGCCCGCCTTCGCGCCAGTGGACTGCGCATGCGCGAGTCCGCTCAAACCAAGTTCCATCAGGCTGATGCCCGCGACGGTCGTACCGAGCAGACGGCGACGCCGGTTATTAATCTGTTCAGTCATGGCTATTTCCTTTTCTTTTGAATGAAAACTTGCGAGAGCCTGCGCGTTGCCAGTCCGGCCGGCGTGGAAGTATTAGACGCCTTCAAAGTATCCGCCGTATGTCCACGACGCACGCCAGTGCAACGTTATGTGTCGCCCGGTTGTGTAGATACATTGCGATACAAAACGGACATGGCATTCGATCCGGCAAAAGCTGAACAGCAGCGAACGCAGAAATTTGTTTCTCAATGTGTATGAAGTCCAAAGCGATACACAGCCTTGCAATAGCCCCTTCCCACGACACAAGCCCGATACCTCTCCCGGTTCTAATGCATTCCAACGACGGACTCTGATCGACGCAGCACGGCAAGCCTCACTGCCGATAGCGGCTCGTAGATGCCCGTACGGATGCTTTCCATTTGAACTGTTCGAGGAGAACGACATGAAAGTCTCGATCATCGCTTTGGCCTTTACCGCTTTCGCCGCTTCGGCAATGACTGTTTCCGCTTATGCAGCCAATCCGGCGGTCAGTTCAACCAACGCAAACGCCGGCAGCTACGACGCGCAACAAGCAACTCAGTGGGCGCCGGTTCAGCCCGCACCGACAGCGAAGACGCGCGCCGAAGTTCGCCAGGAACTGGTGCGCGCCCAGAAGGACGGCCAGCTCGCGGCACTCAGCAAGATCTATCAGGGTAGCTAAGTTTTTCCATTCAATCATTGGAGGTTTCATCATGATCAAGCGTCTCGTCATCGCCGCCGTCCTTTCCACCAGCGCCGCGATCGCGGCGCCCGTTTTCGCAAGCAGCGGCTACGGCCCCGCGCCGCACTACGACCCGCTGATCGGCGCGCCGTCGTCGCAACGCGGCCAGAGCGCCGAGACCGTGCGCGCTGAACAAACCGCTCTGATGGCGAGCGCGGACATCGACGCGCAATCGTACGGCGGCATGCACGACACGAATTCGCAGGCCGGCTCGCGTTCGGCACCGCACGCATCGGACGCATCGAACAAATCCATCGCGCCGTATGCACATCATTGAATGGGCGTCGACTGATCGATAACTTGCCGGCTCGCCGCGATGAGCGCGCCGGATTCTCATAGCGTCAGGAAATAAAAATATGTCTTCAACACCGTTTTCTCCCGCTCGACGTCACGTGCTGGCCGCCTCCGTTGCAGTCGGCGCGATGGGGCTGATTCCCGGCTCGGTGTTCGCCGCCGCGGGCGACAGCAAGATCCGTCCGTTCAAGGTCAACGTGCCGGAAGCCGAGCTCGCCGATCTGCGCCGGCGCATCGCGGCCACGCGCTGGCCCGGCAAGGAAACCGTCGCCGACGAATCGCAAGGCGTGCGGCTCGCCAGAATGCAGGCGCTCGCGAAGTACTGGGGCACCGATTACGACTGGCGCAAAGGCGAAGCGAAACTGAACGCGCTGCCGATGTTCATGACTGAAATCGACGGGCTCGATATCCAGTTCATCCACGTACGTTCGCGCCACGAAAATGCGTTGCCGCTCATCATGACGCACGGCTGGCCCGGCTCGATCTTCGAACTGATCAAGGCCATCGGGCCGCTCACCGATCCGACTGCGTATGGCGGCAGCGCTGACGACGCGTTTCACGTCGTCGTTCCCTCACTGCCCGGTTTTGGCTTCTCCGAACAACCGAAGAAGACCGGCTGGGGATCGGATCACATTGCGCGCGCATGGGGTGAACTGATGGCGCGCCTCGGCTACACGCGCTTCGTTTCGCAAGGCGGCGATTGCGGATCGGTGATCTCGCATCGCATGGCAATGCAGAAGGTGAAAGGGCTGATCGGTATTCACGTCAACATGCCGGCGACCGTGCCGCCGGACATCGCGACGCTGCTCACGCTGGGCGAACCCGCGCCGGCCAGTCTGTCGCCGAAAGAGAAAGCGGCCTATGACTCGCTGAATGTTTTCTATCGCGACAATTGCGGCTATGCGCAGATGATGGTGACGCGGCCGCAGACCGTCGGCTACGCGCTCGCGGATTCGCCTGTCGGCCAGGCCGCATGGATGTACGACAAGATTTCGCAATGGACGTATAGCGGCGGCGTGCCCGAACGCTCGCTCACGCGCGACGAAATTCTCGACGACATCTCGCTCTACTGGCTGACGGACAGCGCGACGTCCGCTGCACAAATTTACTGGGAGGATCATTCGAACAACTTCAACGCGGTCGATATCTCGTTGCCTGCGGCGGTGACGGTCTTTCCTGGAGAGATCTATCAGGCGCCGCGTAGCTGGACTGAGCGCGCCTATCACAATCTGATCTATTTCAACGAAGTCGATAAAGGAGGCCATTTCGCCGCGTGGGAACAGCCGCAACTTCTCGCGACCGAAGTTCGCGCGGCGTTCCGCAGTCTGCGTTAAGCGGCGCGTGAGTCACGGCGACTGCCTTGTGCGTGCATTGCTCGTGCATTGCGCGGTCGTCGTGACGTTTGCATGCCAGCGCAACGGAGAGTTCACGCCGCGAGAGGCAGCGTCAACCTGGCTTCGAGTCCTCCGCTATGGCGATTTTCCAGTTGCAGTTCGCCCTGCATCGCGAGCGTGAGGCGCCGCGCGATCGCGAGTCCCAGGCCCGATCCCGGCGCACGCGCTGCCGTCTGCGGCGCACGATACCAGGGCGCGAACACCGCTTCCATTTCGGCCGGCACAATGCCCGGTCCCGAGTCGACGACCGCGACCACGACGCGCCGCGCATCGACGCGCACGCACAGGCGCACGTCGTTGCCATAGCGCAATCCGTTGTCGATCAGATTGACGAGCACACGGCGCAGCGCGTGCGGACACGTCACGACAGGATGGCCGACCTCGCCTTCGAGTTCGACGGAACGGCCCATGTCCTTGTAGTTATCGACGAGCGCGCCGAGCAGTCCGTCTGCATCGAAGCGCCGCAGCGGAGCACCGGCGCAGCATTGCATCCGCGCACAAGCGAGACTCGCTTCGACCAGTTCGTTCATCTCGGCGATGTCACGCTCTATTGCGCTGCGCAATTCTCCTTCGTCGACCCGCTCGCAACGCAGCGCCATGCGGGTCAGCGGCGTGCGCAGATCGTGTGCATAGGCCGCCAGCACGTCGAGCAATTCGGCGACGCGTTCGGCCTCGCAGCGCTGCGCGCCGTTGATCGCACGCGCGAGCCGCGCGACCGTGGACGGCCCGAATTCCGGCAAACTTTGTGGCAAGGTGCCCGTGCTGCTGCGTTGCTCGATCGCGGCGGCAAGCCGCGCGATGCTCGAACGTTGCTCGTAAGCGTGCACCGCCAAGGCCGCCGCGAGCAGCGCGAAGCCCGTTGCGAGCAGCCAGAGAAGCGGCAGCAGATAACCGCCGGCGCGATACGGCAGTGCGTAGAGCATCGCTGCATGGGCCGCGGGCATGCTTATCGCTATGAACACGGCGAGCACGCGAGCCGTCCAGAGCAATAAACGTCTTGCCGCGCGAGTTCGAATTTTCAGCAGGGAGTTGGGCGAGGCTTCACGCGACACGGTCCAATGGATGAAGGTCATCTTCGTTCTCCTGGCACCGCCACGTCGGACGGCTTGGCAGAATAAGATCATGCGGGGCGGGGTTCGCACCATCAGACATGGGGTCGTCTACCCCCTACTAAGGTTTGCCCTCGTCATGCGGTGGTGTACTTTCGGTTAGCCGCGGCCGAGCGCGCGAGGCCGCTGGCGGCGGCCTGCACGGAAGGGGTCATCGCCGGTAACGACAACGAGTTGTTCGGGCGCCCCGACATGCGGGCGCCCGAACAACTCATTAAGCGGACGTTTGTATGTGCACGGCTTGCAAGCCCGCCCGGTGCTATTGCGCCGCTTTCGCTGCTGCGATGATCGTGTCGGCGACCAGCTTCGGCTGGCTGACCATTGCAACGTGGCTCGCATTAGCCATCGTGATGTGCGCGCCGATGTTCTTCGCCATCGCTTGTTGCAGATGCGGGTCGATCATGCGGTCCTGCCCGGTCACCACGAAATACGACGGCTTGTCGTGCCACGCCGCTTTCGTGACCTTCTGGCCGATACAGGCCGACGCCCACGGACCTTGCGTCGCAGCGATCACACGGCGTTGCGGCAACGGCACGTCCTGCGCGAAATCCTCGAGTACCGCTTTCGTCGATAGCGTCAGATAGCCGGCCGAGTCTTTATGCAACTCGCCGGCCCACACGGGCGCTGGCTTTCCTTTGGTGATGTCGTCGATGGACTGACCGCTGTCCGGCGCGAACGCGGCGACATAGACGAGGTTTTTGACCTTCTCTTCGTTGCCTGCTTCGCTGATTACCACGCCTGCCCACGAATGGCCGACCAGCACCACAGGTCCGTCCTGCTGCTCGACCACGCGTTTGGTCGCCGCGACGTCGTCGGCCAGCGAGCTCAGCGGATTTTGCACGGCGACCACATGTGCCCCTCGCGCTTCGAGTAGCGGAATCACTTTGTCCCAACTGGAACCGTCGGCGAACGCACCGTGCACGAGCACGACGTTCTTGCCCTTCAGATCCTGCGGCGGCGCGGCGTGCGAAGCCTGCAAGGCGAACAGGCCGCCGAGCAACAGTGCGGCACCGGCGAATTTCTTGAGAAGACTTGTCATTTGTTTTTCTTCCGACGAGAGAGTTGACGACGCGCGCTTACGCCCGGTTAAGCGCGCCGTCGCGTGAATCACGAATGCGCGTAGATCGGGCCGAGACCGACCACGTCTTGCTGCGAAGTCGACACGTGGCTCATCGACGAGTGCGAACCCGCCGCGGAGCGGCTCTGCTCGACGCCGCCATATGCAGCGGATGCCGAGCCGTTCTGCGCGGCAATGCGTGCTTCGGCCGCTTCGATGTTGCTCGGATACTGCGTGTTGTCGCTGGCCGGGTTGTAGCCGGCCTTCTGCAACTGGACGAGTTCCGCGCGCACATCGGCACGCGTCAAAGCGTGACTCGATTGAGCGAACGACACGGCAGGAACGGCAACGAGTGCTGCAACGAGAAGAGATTGAACGAGTTTCATGAGCTTTCTCCAGATAATGACGGCATATAAAGGTCGAGGTTCGGTTGAAACACGCGGCAGCAGGAAGCTGCGAGCTAGCGTGTCACCCGGATCCGGCGCAGTGTTGCGAATCAACCTTGCGTGTAGACATTTAACCCCGCCGACGTATCTGCAATGTTTTCGCAAAGCCGTTTAATGCAACGGCGTTTATCTCGACACAGCGTGGATACACTGCGATACAAAAACCTCTGCGAATCGAATCAGCCGGCTATCGTATTCAACTCGCTGAACGACGGCCCGAGCGGCCGCACCCGCATGTCCGGGGCGAGATGTTCCCACGGCAGATCGGCCGGATCGGCGGCCATCGGGCCGGGCGCTTTGGCGACGAGAATCGCCTCGGCGATCGCTTCGAAATCCGCGCGAAAATGCACCGAACTCTTGTTGACGAGGATCTTCATTTGCTCCGGCTCGATGCCCGCCACGCGGAACAGATTGCGGTCGAAGATCTGCATCTTCACGGAGCTCACGGCAATGCGCACGCCTTCTATCCGCAAGCAGGCGACCGGTCCCAATTCGCCTTCCATGCCGTTCAGCATCGGGCCGTCGAAGCGGAAGCGCCCGTCCGACAAGTGCTCGACTTCGAACTCGGCTTCGAGCGGCGAGTCGCCTTCTACACTGGAACCGCCGCCGAGCCGCAGCGCGATCTTCGCTCCGACGCCCGCACGATGCGCCGCCTCCGCGGCCTGCGCGTCCCAGATCACGCCCACGGCCGCATCGGTCGCACCGTGGCGCAACAGCGCGCGCACCATGCCCATGGTGTTCGAATCGCCGCCCACGCCGGGGTTGTCCTGCGTATCCGCGATGATGACAGGGCGCGTTGCGGACGCGCTTAGGCGAATGGCCTCGAGCGCGGCTTCGTCGGGCGAGAGAAAGGGCACGTCCCAGCGCGCTTCCTCGCCGACGATCTTCGCGAACAACGCATCGGCGGCTTGCACGGCTGCATCTTCGTCGAACGAATAGGCCCAGATCGTGGGGCCGCACTCGGGGAAATCCGCCGCCGGGAAACCCGGCGCGAACGACACGGAAACTACCGGCCGTTTTTCCAGGTCGGCGAGCATGCGGTACATGTCGTTCGCGGGCTCGACGAGCGTGCACATGCCGTTCACGGGAATCAGGAAAGGAACCCGGCGCACCGCGCGATGCAACGGCCGCCGCTCGCGCATCAGGTCTTCGAGAATGCGCGCGGCGCGCTCGCCGGTTTCCGCCATGTCGACGTGCGGATACGTGCGGTACGCGACGAGCGCGCTCGCGTGCGCGAACATGCGCGCGGTGACGTTCGCATGCAGATCGAGCGACACGACCACCGGCATCCGATCGCCGACGATCCGCCGCACGCGCTCGAGCAACTCGCCCTCGCCATCGTCGTGTTGCTCGGTCACCATCGCGCCGTGCAGGTCGAGATAGATTGCATCGAAGCCGCCTTGTTCGAGCGCCGCGATAATCTCGCCGCCGATGCGCTCGAAGGCGTCGGTGGTGACATGCGCCGACGCGCTCGCGCCCGCCCAGATCACCGGCTTCAACTCGCGGCCATTCGCTTGCATGACCTTGATGAAACCGCCGATCGGCACGTTGACGTCGCGCAGATTGAGCACGCTGGCGCCGCGCACCATCGGCGGGAATCCCTCGCCTTGAACGAAACTCTCATAGGATGCCTTGGTCGGAGCGAAGGTATTGGTTTCGTGCTGGAAACCGGCGATCAGGATTTTCATTGAAGTCACCTTGCTATGTTTGACTCGTGCGCGAACGCACGGCGCTCACCCGCGAATTAATTCGGATGCCTATTTGTTGTGCCATAAGTGAGCGCGAAGAATACAGCTTCGAAGCCGCTATTCCTGCTTGAGCGTCAGCTTGCCCTTGAGGACGAGAACGGCGGCCAGCGCCGCTGCGCAAGCCATGACGAAGAGTCCCGCATGCATGCTGCCGGTCCCCGCCTTGGTCCAGCCGACAACCGCGGGGCCCCAGAAACCGCCCGACAGTCCGACCGTATTGATGAGCGCGATTCCGCCCGCCGCCGCCGTTCCTTCGACGAGTTGCGACGGGATCGCCCAGAACACCGTGTAGGCCATCCACAGGCAAGCGGTGCCGAGCGTCAGCGCGACAAGCGTGAGCGGCAGATTGCCGTCCGCAAGGATCGCGGCGATCAGGAAGACCGCAGCGCCTAGCGCGGGAACCGCGAAGTGATAGCGGCGCTCGCCGAGCCGGTCGGAACTGCGGCCGGCGAGATACATGCAGACGGCCGCGGCCACATAAGGAATTGCCGTGTACCAGCCTAGCCGCAGCGTGTCTTTGACGCCCTGCTCCTTGAGCAGCGTCGGCAGCCAGAAACTGATCGCGTAGATCGGAAAAATGACGCTGAAGTAAGCCAGCGCAAGCACATACACGCGCGGGCTTTTCAGCACCGCCTTGAACGAATCCGCGCGATGCTGGGTCGGCGCGATTTCGCCGTCGAGCAAGGCTCTTTCACGGTCGTTGAGCCAGCGTGCTTCGGCGGGCCGATCGGAGATCACGCGCAGCGTCAGCAGGCCAAGCACGATGCACGGCAAGCCTTCGACGAGAAACATCCACTGCCAGCCTGCGAGGCCGCCGACGCCGGCGAGATTCGTCATCAGCCACGCCGACACCGGGCCGCCGACAATGCCGCCCAGCGGGCCCGCGACGAACACGAGCGCAATGGCTCGCGCCATGCGCGCCGGTCCATACCAGCACGACAGGTAATAGATCATGCCCGGCGCGAAGCCGGCTTCGAATACGCCGAGCAGAAAGCGCATCGCGTAAAACGCGGGCACGCTGCGCACGAACAGCATGCACGCCGACGTGATGCCCCATAGCACCAGAATGCGGCTGAAGGTCTTGCGCGCGCCGACTTTCGGCAGCATCAGGTTGCTCGGCAATTCGAACAACACGTAGCCGATGAAGAAGATGCCCGCGCCCACGCCATACGCGGCGTCGGAGAAACCCAGATCGGTCTGCATCTGCAACTTCGCGAAACCAACGTTCACGCGATCCAGATACGCAAACATGTAGCAGGTCACCAGAAACGGCAGAAGCCGCCAGTTGAGCTTGCTGTACAGCGCGGCGGCGGGATCGCCGGCGGCCGATGGATGAATTGCTGACATGGTTGTCTCCGGATGTCTCACTGGACTCGTCGCAGGGGTTGAGTCGATGGTGGCAGCGCAAAAGTCGGCTAGCAAGAGCAACTAAGTTCACGTATCGTTGCCTTTTAAGCAACGCAATGGCGATCGCCATGAATGCGCCAATGCGGCGTTAGGAGCGGTGAAATGCGAGAAATCAACCAGCAGCGTCTGCGCTATTTCCATGAAGTGCTGACTCATGGCACCGTTCGCGGCGCCGCCGAGCACATCAACACGTCGCCGTCGGTCATTACGCGGCAGATCAAATTGCTCGAAGACGAACTCGGCGCCGTGCTGTTCGAGCGCCAGGCGCGCGGCGTGAAGCCGACCGAAGCCGCGATGCATCTGCTTGAATTCTGGCGCGGCTATCGCTCGCAACAGGAGAAGCTCGAAGACCAGTTGCACGCGCTAAAGGGTCTGCGCACCGGGCAAATTCAACTGGCCGTCAGCGAAGGGTTTGTCGATATCTTTGTGGACGATGTGCTGGCGCCGTTCTGCACGCGCTATCCCGGTCTCGAAGTCAGCATGACGATGCTGGCCGTCGACGCGTTGCTCGACGAGATCGCGGAGAATCGCGCTCATATCGGGCTCGCCTATAACCCGCCGCCGCACGCGCGCATCGCGTATCGCGCGAGTTCGGCGCAGCCGGTCGTGCTGTTGCTGAGAAAGGATCATCCACTGGCGAAACGGGGCGGCCCGGCGAGTCTCAATGACCTGCAGGCGTATCCGCTTGCGCTGATGCCGTCCACGTTCGGCATTGGCCATGTCGTTTCGATGGCGCAGGTGGCCGCGAACGTGTCGATCCGCCCCACGCTCGTCACGAACTCGTTGAGCGCGCTAAAGCGCTTCGTCACCGCGGAGAACTTCATGACGCTGGTCGGAGAATTTGCCGCGTACCGCGAACTCGGAAGTGAGGAACTCACCACGGTTGCGGTCGCTCATCCTCTGTTCGAGAGCGCGCAGGCGAGAGTACTGGTAAAAACGGACCGGCCGCTTGCCGCCGGACCGCTGGAACTATTGAAATGGATCGAGGAACGCATGCCGATGTTCGCGCCGGTGAAACGGCCGGCGCGCCGGAAACCCATACGCTGAATCGAAAGGCCGCGTTCGCTCAGCCTCCGCCTTGCTCGCGCAGCGTCAGTTTGCTGCTGACCGAGGTCACGCCTTGTACTTTCTTCGCAGCGTCTACTGCCAGACCTTCCTGATCGTCGCTCTCGATCTGTCCGGCCAGCGTCACATGACCCGTCTTTGCATTGCCGAACACGGCGATGGTTGTGTCCTCGAGACCCTTGGTCCGGAACAGCGCTTTCTGGACTGTCTTTGAAAATGCACGATTAGCTGCCCGAACTGATTTCTTGCTCGGCGCCGGGTTGCTGGGTGACACGCTGCTGGCGGACACGCTGCTGCCCGATGCCGCAGCCACGGCGTCCGCGGCGAATGCCGGCGTGTATGCGAATGCTGCCGCAGCTAATGCAAGGCCGCTGCTCACAACGAGATGTCGAAGTTTCATGATTGATCCTTTTGAGGTTGGAGAAAACAACGTTTGGTTTTTTAGAACGATCACTGCAACTGGCTACGCTTGTGCCGTATAGACATTAGAAGCGCGGAATGTATCTGGTGTGTGTCGGCGACGTATCGGAACGTATCGCCCAGATACTGGCACGCGCGCGCCGCCATCACTGACACATTTTGTGCGCCGCATCCAACGCGCGAGCAAAAAGTATCAGCGCCTTCGACCTTTTGCAGTGGCCCGCACTCGACCGCGACTACTACAGTTCTCGTCACCGTACGTCTGCTCTGCTGCCAACCGCAGCGCCCGTATGGCGATGACAAGAACATTCCAAAATGCGGAGACGAGCATGAAACCGATTCGATTGTTGACGGCCTGCACCGTGCTGGGCGCAGGCTTTCCCTTGCTGGCGGCGGCCCAGACCTGCAACGTTCCCGTGCTCAAGGTGCTCGCGCAAAAGAGCCTGGGCCTCACGGTCATGGAAAAGTCGCTGCCCGATTATCAGAAGCGCAGCGGCACCCGGATTGAGATCAATTACTTTGGCGAGAACGACCGTCGTTCGAAATCGCGGCTCGACGCGTCGACGGGTGCCGGTTCCTATCAGATCTACTACATCGACGAAGCGAACGTCGCCGAGTTCGCATCGGCGGGCTGGGTTGTGCCTCTGCTCAAGTACTATCCGAAAGATGCCGACTACGACGACTTTCTGCCCGGCCGCCGCGCGGTGGCAAGCTATAAGAACGTCGCGTATTTCGCTCCGCTAATCGGCGGCGGCGACTTTCTGTTTTACCGGCGCGACCTTCTCGAGAAAGCGCATATACCCGTGCCGAAGACGCTCGACGAACTCGTCGCGGCGATCAAGAAGCTCAATGCACCGCCGAACATGTACGGCTGGGTTGCACGCGGTCAACGCGGCTCGGGCATGAACGTGTGGCGCTGGGCGCCCTTCATGCTCGCAGAGGGCGGCACGTGGACCGGCAAGAACCAGGCGCCGGACTTCAACTCGCCGGCCGCGGTGAAAGCCACGCTGCTCTATCGCGATCTCTTCAAATATGCGCCTCCGGGCGCGGCGACCTATGACTGGAGCAACGCGCTCGAAGCGTTCCGCTCCGGCAAGGTCGCCTTCATGATCGAATCGACGCCGTTCGCCGACTGGATGGAAGACCCCACGAAATCCAGTGTCGCGGACAAAGTCGGCTACGTCAGGCCGCCGGCACCGTTGCCCTCCGCTGCGTATGGTCACGGTCTCGCGATTTCTTCCGTCGGTGCGAAAGACGAATGCACGCGTCAGGCAGCCGGCAAATTCATTGCGTGGGCGACGGGCAAGGACCAGGAGCAGGCGCGCCTGCGCGAGAACGTCTTTAGCGACTACAACCGCACGAGCACGATCAAGAGCGATTACTTCCAGAAGCATGTGAAGCCGCAGATCCTCGCCGGACTGAACGACACGAATCCGGTGACGAAAGTCACCATCTGGTCGAGTCCGCAATGGCCGGACATCGGCGACAACCTGGGCATCGCGCTCGAAGAAGTATTCACGGGCACGCAACCGGACGCTCAGGCA
>Ga0209796_10001048_pt1 | contig 12801 bp, 11 predicted proteins | sample AgamicOrSfrz_FD_187167 | JGI IMG/M metagenome (GOLD analysis project Ga0209796, IMG submission 187167) | Agave microbial communities from Guanajuato, Mexico - Or.Sf.rz (SPAdes) (version 2) | ecosystem: Host-associated > Plants > Phyllosphere > Phylloplane/Leaf | place: Guanajuato, Mexico...
AGACCAGGTTGAAGCGGCACTCGACGCAATGCTCTCAAGCGATGGGCCCTATCTGCTTCATGTCTCGATCGACGAGCTCGAGAATGTCTGGCCGCTGGTGCCGCCCGGTGCCAGTAACTCACAAATGCTGGAGAAATTATCATGATGCACCATGACGTCGCTGTTGAAGCCCGCTTTAATCCGGAAACATTAGAACGCGTGCTGCGCGTAGTGCGCCATCGTGGCTTTCAGGTATGTGCAATGAACATGGAAACGGCCTGCGATGCGCGCAACATAAATATTGAATTGACCGTTGCCAGCCCGCGGCCTGTCGAATTACTGTTTAGCCAGTTGAGCAAACTTGTCGACGTTGCCAGGGTCGATATCCGGCAGCGCGCTACATCATCATCATCACAACAGATCCGCGCGTAAGCGCAAAAGGAAGAATAATGACGACGAAAAAAGCAGACTACATTTGGTCCAATGGCGAGATGGTACGTTGGGAAGACGCGAAAGTTCACGTAATGTCTCACGCATTGCACTACGGTACGTCTGTATTTGAAGGTATCCGCTGCTACGACTCGCACAAAGGGCCAGTTGTTTTCCGCCATCGTGAGCATATGCAACGTCTGCGCGACTCTGCCAAAATCTACCGCTTCCCGGTCTCCCAGAGCGTCGACGAGCTGATGGAAGCCTGCCGCGCGGTAATCCGTAAAAACAACCTGACCAGCGCCTATATCCGTCCGCTGGTGTTTGTCGGTGATGTCGGCATGGGCGTTAACCCGCCGGCAGACTACACCACCGATGTCATCATCGCCGCCTTCCCGTGGGGAGCCTATCTGGGCGCAGAAGCGCTGGATCAGGGCATCGATGCGATGGTCTCCTCCTGGAACCGCGTCGCGCCGAACACCATTCCAACTGCTGCGAAAGCGGGCGGTAACTATCTCTCCTCCCTGCTGGTCGGTAGCGAAGCGCGCCGCCACGGTTATCAGGAGGGGATCGCGCTGGACGTTCACGGTTATATCTCTGAAGGCGCAGGCGAAAACCTCTTCGAAGTGAAAGATGGCATCCTGTTTACGCCGCCGTTTACCTCCTCCGCGCTGCCGGGCATTACTCGCGACGCTATCATCAAGCTGGCAAAAGATCTCGGTATCGAAGTGCGCGAGCAGGTGCTGTCTCGTGAATCGCTCTACCTGGCTGACGAAGTCTTTATGTCCGGTACTGCGGCTGAGATCACGCCGGTGCGCAGCGTCGATGGTATTCAGGTTGGCGAAGGTCGCTGCGGCCCGGTCACCAAACGTATTCAGCAAGCATTCTTTGGCCTCTTCACCGGTGAAACGGAAGATAAGTGGGGCTGGTTGGATCAAGTTAATCCATAAATACCCGTCATACTTCAGGTTGTCGGTGTGTTGGCGACACGCGTTCGGCCCAGTCACTTACTTATGTAAGCTCCTGGGAATACGCTCGTTTGTCGCCTTCCTGCAACCCGAATTATTTAGGGTAGAGCAAATAAATATGGGATGGCACGCACCATCCCATCGACAAGACAGACGGGAGTAAAGAGCATGCCTAAGTACCGTTCCGCCACCACCACACATGGGCGCAATATGGCGGGTGCCCGCGCGCTGTGGCGCGCTACCGGAATGACCGATGACGATTTCGGTAAGCCGATTATTGCCGTCGTAAACTCGTTTACCCAGTTCGTGCCAGGCCACGTGCATCTGCGCGATCTCGGTAAGCTGGTTGCGGAGCAGATCGAAGCTGCAGGCGGCGTGGCGAAAGAGTTTAATACCATCGCCGTGGATGACGGCATCGCCATGGGTCACGGCGGCATGCTTTACTCTCTGCCTTCACGCGAACTGATCGCCGACTCCGTTGAATATATGGTGAATGCCCACTGCGCCGACGCGATGGTGTGCATCTCCAACTGCGACAAAATCACGCCGGGGATGTTGATGGCCTCTCTGCGCCTGAACGTTCCGGTTATTTTTGTCTCCGGCGGCCCGATGGAAGCCGGGAAAACCAAACTCTCCGACCAGATCATCAAACTCGATCTGGTGGACGCGATGATTCAGGGCGCGGACCCGAAAGTCTCCGACGATCAGAGCGAGCAGGTTGAGCGCTCCGCCTGCCCGACCTGCGGCTCCTGCTCCGGCATGTTTACCGCTAACTCGATGAACTGCCTGACCGAAGCGCTCGGCCTGTCGCAGCCGGGTAACGGTTCGCTGCTGGCCACCCACGCCGACCGCAAAGAACTCTTTATCAACGCTGGCAAACGCATTGTTGAGCTGACCAAACGTTACTACGAGCAGGGCGATGAAACCGCGCTGCCGCGCGCGATCGCCAGCAAAGCAGCGTTTGAAAACGCCATGACGCTGGATATCGCCATGGGCGGCTCCACCAATACCGTGCTGCACCTGCTGGCAGCGGCGCAGGAGGCGGAAATTGATTTCACCATGAGTGATATCGACCGTCTCTCCCGCCATGTGCCGCAGCTGTGCAAAGTGGCACCGAGCACGCAGAAATACCACATGGAAGATGTTCACCGCGCGGGCGGGGTGCTGGGCATTCTGGGCGAGCTGGATCGCGCCGGGCTGCTCAATCGCGAGGTGAAAAACGTGCTTGGCCTGACGCTGCCGCAGACGCTGGAAAAATATGATGTGATGCTGACCGAGGACGAGGCGGTGAAAACCATGTTCCGCGCGGGTCCGGCGGGCATTCGCACCACCCAGGCGTTCTCACAGAATTGCCGCTGGGATACGCTGGATGACGATCGCGCCGAAGGGTGTATCCGCTCCCTTGAGCACGCTTACAGCCAGGAGGGCGGTCTGGCGGTGCTGTACGGCAACTTCGCAGAGAACGGCTGTATCGTTAAGACCGCGGGCGTTGATGACAGCAACCTGACCTTCACCGGCCCGGCGAAAGTGTATGAAAGCCAGGATGCGGCGGTTGAAGCGATCCTCGGTGGGAAAGTGGTCGCGGGCGATGTGGTGGTTATTCGTTATGAAGGGCCGAAAGGCGGGCCGGGCATGCAAGAGATGCTCTATCCGACCAGCTTCCTGAAATCAATGGGACTCGGCAAAGCGTGCGCGCTGATCACCGACGGTCGTTTCTCTGGCGGCACCTCTGGCCTCTCTATTGGCCACGTTTCACCGGAAGCTGCCAGCGGCGGTAATATCGGTCTGATCGAAGATGGCGACATCATCGCAATTGATATCCCGAACCGTGGGATCCAGCTGCAACTGAGCGACCGCGATCTGGCGGCCCGCCGCGAAGCGCAGGAAGCCCGTGGCGATAAAGCCTGGACCCCGGTTAACCGCGAGCGTCAGGTCTCCTTTGCGCTGCGCGCTTACGCGACTCTCGCTACCAGTGCGGATAAAGGCGCAGTACGCGACAAATCCAAACTGGGAGGTTAATGATGGCCGACGCCCAACCCCTCTCTGCCGCCCCCGAAGGGGCGGAGTATCTGCGCGCCGTGCTGCGCGCGCCGGTCTATGAAGTGGCGCAGGTAACGCCGCTGCAGAAGATGGAGAAGATCTCTGCCCGGCTGGATAACGTTGTGCTGGTGAAGCGGGAAGATCGCCAGCCGGTGCACAGCTTTAAGCTGCGCGGGGCCTACGCGATGATCGCCGGCCTGAGCGCAGAACAGAAAGCCCACGGCGTGATCACCGCCTCGGCGGGCAATCATGCCCAGGGTGTGGCGCTGTCATCCACGCGGCTCGGCATCAAATCGCTGATTGTGATGCCGGTTGCGACGGCGGATATCAAAGTCGACGCGGTGCGCGCGTTTGGCGGCGAAGTGCTGCTTCATGGCGCAAACTTTGACGAAGCGAAGGCCAAAGCGATTGCCCTCTCTCAGCAGCAGGGCTACACCTTTGTGCCGCCGTTCGATCACCCAATGGTGATTGCCGGACAGGGTACGCTGGCGCTGGAGCTGTTGCAGCAGGATGCGCATATCGATCGCATCTTTGTGCCGGTCGGCGGCGGTGGGCTGGCGGCGGGCGTCGCGGTATTGATTAAACAGCTGATGCCGCAAATCAAAGTGATTGCTGTAGAAGCGGAAGATTCCGCCTGCCTGAAAGCGGCACTGGACGCCGGTTATCCTGTCGACCTGCCGCGCGTGGGTCTGTTTGCCGAAGGCGTGGCGGTCAAACGCATTGGTGATGAGACCTTCCGGCTCTGCCAGTCCTACCTTGATGACATCATCACCGTCGATAGCGATGCCATCTGCGCGGCAATGAAAGATCTGTTTGAAGATGTCCGCGCGGTGGCGGAACCGTCAGGCGCGCTGGCGCTGGCGGGGATGAAAAAGTATATCGCCAAACATAACATTCGCGGCGAGCGGCTGGCGCATGTGCTCTCCGGCGCGAACGTCAACTTCCACGGCCTGCGCTATGTCTCCGAGCGCTGCGAGCTGGGCGAACAGCGCGAAGCATTGCTGGCGGTCACCATTCCGGAGGAGAAGGGCAGCTTCCTCAAATTCTGCCAATTGCTGGGTGGCCGCTCAGTGACGGAATTTAACTACCGCTTCGCGGATGCGAAAGATGCCTGCATTTTTGTCGGCGTACGTCTGAGCCGCGGGCTGGAAGAGCGCAAAGAGATCCTCGCTCTGCTGCATGAAGGCGGCTACAGCGTGGTCGATCTCTCCGATGATGAGATGGCGAAGCTGCACGTGCGCTATATGGTGGGCGGTCGCCCGTCCAAGCCGTTGCAGGAGCGTCTTTACAGCTTCGAGTTCCCGGAGTCGCCGGGCGCGCTGCTGAAATTCCTGCATACGCTGGGCACCCACTGGAATATCTCGCTGTTCCATTACCGCAGCCACGGCACCGATTACGGGCGCGTGCTGGCGGCGTTTGAGCTGGGCGAGCATGAGCCGGATTTCGAAACCCGGCTTAATGAACTGGGCTATGAGTGTCATGATGAGACCCATAACCCGGCGTTTCGCTTCTTCCTCGCCGGTTAATGGCCCGGCAGGATGTGCCAGAACGCGTTAATAAGCGGCTCATGCAGCCGCTTTTTTTGTGCGCAGACGCCAAGCTCGAAAGGCGTTTTTTCATCGCTACGCTCAAGGATCATCACGCGGTTGCGCACCGGTTCAGGGCTATTCTCCAGCACCACTTCCGGGATTAACGCCACGCCGCAACCCAGCGCAACCATCGAAACCATCGCTTCATGACCGCCGACGGTGGCATAAATCGACGGATTGCTGATTTTATGGCGGCGGAACCAGAGCTCAATACGGCGGCGCACCGGCCCCTGATCCGGCAGAATAAACGGCACCGTCGACCAGTCCGGATCGGGCTGCGAGACCTGGTTGCGTACCGGGCAGGGCAGCGCCGGGGCAATCAGCACGACCGTGAGATTCTCCAGCATCGAAAAGGCCACGGCACCTGGCAGCGTCTCCGGCTTGCCGGCAATCGCCAGATCCGCTTCGCCGGTCACCACTTTCTCCATCGCATCGGCGGCATCGCCGGTAGAGAGCTTAATCTCCACCGACGGGTGTTCCGCGCGAAAGCGATCGAGTATCGGCGGTAAATGGCTATACGCCGCGGTCACAGAACAGAAGAGATGCAGTTCGCCAGAGAGCGACGGGCCTTGCTGATCGAGAGTGTGCCGCAGCTGCTGATACTGCAATAACGTCTGCTGGGCAAAAACCCGCAGCTCTTCGCCCGCTTCGGTCAGCGTGACGGTGCGGTTATCACGTACAAAGAGCGGTTGGCCGAGATCTTCTTCCAGCCGCTGGATCTGGCGCGAAAGTGTTGAGGGGCTGACGTGCATGGCGCGCGCGCTGCGGCCAAAATGGCGGCTCTCCGCCAGGTGCAGAAACATTTTCAGATCGCGTAAATCCATGAGACCCGCTCCACAAAATTACATTGCAAAAATTGCAATGTCACATTGTTAATATATCAATTTAAGCAACGCATTTCCTGACATATAGTGGGTTCAACCTCGCGCAACAGCGAATCGAACAATAAGCACGACACAACATCTACGGAGTACACCATGGCTAACTACTTTAATACACTGAACCTGCGCCAGCAGCTGGCGCAGCTGGGCAAATGTCGCTTTATGACGCGTGAAGAATTTGCTGATGGCGCAAGCTACCTTCAGGGTAAAAAAGTGGTCATCGTCGGCTGTGGCGCACAGGGTCTCAACCAGGGGTTGAATATGCGTGACTCCGGTCTGGATATCGCTTACGCCCTGCGTGCAGAAGCGATCGCCGAGAAGCGCGCCTCCTGGCGTAAAGCGACTGAAAACGGTTTTAAAGTCGGCACTTACGAAGAGCTGATCCCGCAGGCGGATCTGGTGGTAAACCTGACGCCGGACAAACAGCACTCTGACGTTGTGCGTACGGTTCAGCCGCTGATGAAAGATGGCGCGGCGCTCGGTTACTCCCACGGTTTCAACATCGTCGAAGTGGGCGAGCAGATCCGTAAAGATATCACCGTAGTAATGGTGGCACCGAAGTGTCCGGGAACCGAAGTGCGTGAAGAGTATAAGCGTGGTTTCGGCGTGCCGACGCTGATTGCGGTTCACCCGGAAAACGATCCGAAAGGCGAAGGCATGGCGATTGCCAAAGCCTGGGCCGCAGCGACCGGCGGCCATCGCGCTGGCGTGCTGGAATCCTCCTTCGTTGCCGAAGTGAAATCTGACCTGATGGGCGAGCAGACTATCCTCTGCGGCATGTTGCAGGCGGGTTCGCTGCTCTGCTTTGACAAGCTGGTGGCTGAAGGTACCGATCCGGCCTATGCGGAAAAACTGATCCAGTTCGGCTGGGAGACCATTACCGAAGCGCTGAAGCAGGGCGGTATCACACTGATGATGGACCGACTCTCTAACCCGGCGAAACTGCGTGCTTACGCGCTCTCCGAGCAGCTGAAAGGCATTATGGCGCCGCTGTTCCAGAAGCATATGGATGACATCATCTCCGGCGAATTCTCCTCCGGCATGATGGCTGACTGGGCGAATGACGATAAGAAACTGCTGACCTGGCGCGAAGAGACCGGTAAAACCGCCTTTGAAACCGCGCCGCAGTATGAAGGCAAAATCAGCGAGCAGGAGTACTTCGACAAAGGCGTACTGATGATCGCGATGGTGAAAGCGGGCGTTGAGCTGGCATTCGAAACCATGGTCGCTTCCGGCATCATCGAAGAGTCGGCGTACTACGAGTCTCTGCACGAACTGCCGCTGATCGCCAATACCATCGCGCGTAAGCGTCTGTACGAAATGAACGTGGTGATCTCCGATACCGCTGAGTACGGTAACTACCTCTTCTCATATGCCTGTGTGCCGCTGCTGAAAGAGTTTATGACCACGCTGCAGACCGGCGATCTGGGCAAAGCGATTGCTGAAGGTGCGGTAGATAACGCGCAGCTGCGTGATGTGAATGAAGCGATTCGCAGCCATGAGATTGAGAAAGTGGGTCACAAACTGCGTGGATATATGAAAGATATGAAGCGTATCGCCGTCGCAGGCTGATTTTCGCAGAGCAGTAACAGAAGCCCGGTAAATGCTACCGGGCTTTTTTATTAGTTGCGGTACAGCACTTTGATGATGTGGTAACCGAACTGGGTGTGCAGCGGGCCGGTTGGCTCCAGCACCGGGCAGGAGAAGACCACTTTATCGAACGCCGGAACCATCTGGCCCTGACGGAATTCACCTAAGTGACCGCCCTTTTTGCCTGACGGGCAGATAGAGTGTTTTTTCGCCAGCTTCTCGAAATCGCCGCCGTTTTTGATCTGCTCCAGCAGGTCCAGCGCCAGTTTCTCTTCTTTAACAAGGATATGCAGTGCTGCTGCAGTTTTTGCCATGATCGTGCCTTGAGTGAGGTTATTGAGGCTGGCTATACTACCACGCCTTTATACACTTCGGCCTTCAGCCTGCCTCTTTGTTGGCCCGTCGTCGCCTTGCCGAATCGGTATATTTTCCCTGACTTTCATTGAGTGATGTTTCTTTATGCGTTTAAACCCCGGACAACAACAAGCCGTCGAATTTGTCACCGGACCTTGCCTGGTGCTTGCAGGCGCGGGATCCGGCAAAACACGCGTGATCACCAATAAGATCGCCCACCTGATCCGCGGCTGCGGCTATCAGGCGAAGCATATTGCCGCCGTCACCTTTACCAACAAAGCGGCGCGCGAAATGAAAGAGCGCGTGGCGCAGACGTTGGGGCGCAAAGAGGCGCGCGGCTTGATGATCTCCACCTTCCATACGCTGGGCCTGACCATCATCAAGCGTGAATATGCTGCGCTGGGCATGAAAGCCAACTTCTCGCTGTTTGACGATACCGATCAGGTGGCGCTGCTTAAAGATCTTACCGAAGGGGTGATCGATGACGATAAGGTCGTGCTGCAACAGCTGATCTCAACGATCTCCAACTGGAAAAACGATCTTCTGACGCCGCAGCAGGCTGCCGCGCAGGCAGTGGGCGAGCGGGATCGCATTTTCGCGCACTGCTATGGTCTGTATGACGCGCATATGAAGGCGTGTAACGTTCTCGACTTTGACGATCTGATTTTGCTCCCGACGCTGCTGTTACAGCGCAATGAAGAGGTGCGCGAGCGCTGGCAGAACAAGATCCGCTATCTGCTGGTGGATGAGTATCAGGACACCAACACCAGCCAGTATGAGCTGGTAAAACTGCTGGTGGGCCAGCGCGCACGTTTTACGGTGGTGGGGGATGACGATCAGTCGATCTACTCCTGGCGTGGCGCGCGACCGCAAAACCTTGTTCTGCTAAGCCAGGATTTCCCTGCGTTGCAGGTGGTGAAGTTGGAGCAGAACTACCGCTCTTCCGGGCGCATTCTGAAAGCGGCCAACATTCTTATTGCCAATAACCCGCACGTTTTTGAAAAGCGGCTCTTTTCGGAACTGGGCTACGGCACCGAGTTAAAAGTCCTCAGCGCCAACCATGAAGAGCATGAGGCGGAGCGCGTTACCGGCGAGCTGATCGCCCATCACTTCATCAATAAAACGCAATATAAGGATTATGCGATCCTCTATCGCGGCAACCACCAGTCGCGCGTGTTTGAAAAATTCCTGATGCAGAACCGTATTCCTTACAAAATATCCGGCGGCACGTCGTTCTTCTCACGCCCGGAAATTAAGGATCTGCTCGCTTACCTGCGCGTGCTCACTAACAGCGACGATGACAGCGCTTTTCTGCGCATCGTTAATACGCCGAAGCGCGAGATCGGTTCCGCCACGCTGCAAAAACTGGGCGAATGGGCGATGGTGCGCAATAAGAGCCTGTTTGCCGCCAGCTTTGATGTCGGCCTTAACCAGACGCTGACCGGGCGCGGTTATGAAGCGTTGACGCGCTTCACCCAATGGCTCGGCGAGATCCAGCGCCTGGCAGAGCGCGAGCCGATCGCGGCAGTGCGCGATTTGATTCACGGCATTGATTACGAATCCTGGCTATTTGAAACCTCGCCCAGCCCGAAAGCCGCTGAAATGCGCATGAAAAACGTCAATACGCTGTTTGGCTGGATGACCGAGATGCTCGAAGGCAACGAGCTGGATGAAGCGATGACGCTGGCCGAAGTGGTCACGCGCTTTACCCTGCGCGATATGATGGAGCGCGGCGAAAGCGATGATGAATCGGATCAGGTGCAGTTAATGACCCTTCACGCCTCAAAAGGCCTCGAGTTCCCCTATGTCTTTTTAGTCGGCATGGAGGAGGGGCTGTTACCGCACCAGAGCAGTATTGATGAGGACAACGTCGATGAAGAGCGTCGTCTGGCTTATGTAGGCATTACCCGCGCGCAAAAAGAGCTGATCTTTACCCTGTGCAAAGAGCGTCGCCAGTATGGCGAGCTGGTGCGCCCGGAGCCGAGCCGCTTCTTACTCGAACTGCCGCAGGACGATCTTATTTGGGAGCAGGAGCGTAAAGTTATCAGCGCTGAAGAGCGGATGCATAAAGGCCAGGCCAACGTTGCCAATATTCGCGCCATGCTGGCAAAAGCGAAGGGCCAATAAAATAAGCGGAAGCTTCCAGAGTAATTATCGGGAAGCTTCTGCTTTTATTTCCTTAAATATTATTCAGAATTTTGTTTTCTATTAAAGCATATTTATTGCATGTCTAATTCTCTTCGCTATTAATCGTGACTCTCTTCGCACTCTTATTAAATGCAGAGATATATCCCGTATAATCTTTGACATTATCAAATGGCGCTTGTAGTTTAATTTATGTCACATCTCTGCTGTATATTAGTTATTTATATTTACTGTCTAAACATGTTTATAAGGATATAAATATGAGCGAAAATCTCGATCACTTTCTTCGGTCATTGATTGATAAGCTAACGGATTATGATACCGCAGAGCTTAATCACGATACCCCCATCGAAGCGCTGGAGTTGGTTAGCCTTGACTTTGTGACTATCAAAGTCGAAGCGAAAAAGGTGCTTGGCATTGATATCGATTTGAATGCATTAGCGCAGTCGCAGCCCGAAACATACGGCGATTTAATCGGCTATTTGCAAAAAAACGCTCTTCGGGGGGAATAGAATGGATGCAGGTGCAGATCACGGACAACGCGTTGTTATTACAGGCTATGGTGCCATTTGCTCATTAGGCGAGAATAGCGAGCAAATATGGCAAGCGATACGCGATAAAAAAACAGGCTATGAAATATGGGACGAGCCGGGAAAAGGCGTCGGCGCTAAATTCTTCGGTCGGGTTAATTCTCCTCTAAAGCTCTCTCGGTTCTCGAGAAAAGTCCTTAAAAACGCCCCGCGTTTTGCCGAGTTTGGCCTGCTTGCCGCGGATGAAGCTATTACCATGGCCTTTGGTAATGGGCAGGATATCTTTTCCCACTACGATCCGTGCGACTGCGGCGTCATCTTTGGTACCGGCTGGGCGGGGTTTGATTGCTCAACCATCAACTATTATGCCTATTCCGATCCCCACTCGCTGACCGCATCGGCGCATAGCTGTTTTCACTCGATGCCGAGCATTGGCACCTCACTTATCACCGTCAACTGGAAGCTCAGGGGCTATCAAAATAGCCCGGTTGCCGCCTGTGCCACGGGCAATATCGCCATCGGCGATGCCTATGAAATTATCAAAAGTGGAAAAGCGCGGATGATGATTGCCGGCGGCGGCGAAAGCCTGATGCAGCCTTTTACCGTCTGGTCTGTCGACATCCTTGGTGCCTTGTCGAAAGAGCAGCAGGATGTTGTTAAGGCCTGCTGTCCTTTCAGCCTCGACAGAAGCGGGTTCATCCTCTCCGAGGGTGCCGCGACCGTCTGTCTTGAGCGGCTGGAAGATGCGCTGGCGCGTAATGCGACTATTTATGGTGAAGTGGTGGGCTATGCGAATCACAGCGATGCTTACGTCAATCTCACCGCGCCTGCGCCGGATCTTATTGGCAGAGTAACCACCATCCAGCGGGCGATGGCGTATGCCGGGCTTGGGGTTGAGGACATTGACTATATCAATGCTCACGGTACCTCGACGCCGATGAATGATTACAACGAAACGCTGGTGCTAAAAGAGGTATTTGGCGAGCGCGCGCATGCTATTCCGATTTCCAGCACCAAATCCTATACGGGGCATCTTATTGCCGCGGCTGGCGGGGCGGAAACGATCTTCTGCCTGAGAAGTATGGCCGATGGGATGATCCCGGCAACGATAAATCTTCAGCGCCCGGACCCGCAGTGCGATCTCAACTATGTCCCTAATAACCATCTTTTCGGTCAAAAATTAGATCATGTCATCAACGTGAATTACGGCTTTGGTGGGGCAAACAGCTGCCTGGTACTGAAGAGGTTCTCCGCATGATAAGACGCTATGGCGCGCAGGATATCGAGCGGTGGGCGCAATTTTCCGGCGATCGCAATCGTGTTCACTTTGATAAAGACTTTGCGATAAAAAATGGCCTGAAAGATATTATCGTGCAGGGCATGCTCCCTTTGCTTGATGCAAAGTTACTGCTGGCGGATAGCCTCGACCAAACCTCTGTGCTCAATTTCTATATTAAAAAGCCGGTGCCAATCGATACCGATGTTCAGATGAGCATAAAGTGTGAGAGCGGGAAGAGAAGTGTTGCGGTTAAAGTGGGTGATGATCCGAATAGCTCTATTACGGCGGCGGTTTTGCCGCAAAAGCCGCCGGATCGCCCCATATGCGCCTATCCTGCGGCAGTGAGTGAGCAAACTATCCAGACGCATCTTGAACAATTGCGACTCTGTTACCCACATATCACCCATCAATGGGTTATGTTTGATACCCTGCTGTTTTCAATTTCTTTTAATCAACGGAAAGATGACTATTTTAAAAAGCAGGCTGAGAAAATAGCTAAATTTCATTCTTTAGAGAATATTACGACATACCATGTAGCGAATAAGATATTTATCCACCAGCGGTTAATTACCGGAGGCGAATTAAGTTATTCCGATCTCAGGTATCTGATCGAAGATAAAGATATCTATATCGATCAGGACTCTGCTTACAACACCTTTACTATTCATGTGCTGGAGAATGATGAGATTATTTTCCAGTCCTCTATCGATTGTTTAACCAGGGTCTACGATCGCACGCAGGAAAGTTAAAGGATTAACAAAATGGGTAATAAAAAATGGGTTTTAGTCACGGCAGGCAGCCGTGGCATCGGGGCTGCTATTGTCAAAGAGCTGGTGCGGCAAGATTATCACGTTGTTTTCACCTATAAAAATAATAGCGCGCTTGCGGCCGTGCTGATGCATTCACTCAACGTTGATCACGAGGTTTGCTGGTGCTACCCCTGTGATGTCTCGAGCGTTGAATCGGTGAAGGCGCTCAGCGAAATATTACGTAAAAATCATGGCACCCCCTACGCCA
>Ga0209796_10001049_pt1 | contig 12796 bp, 10 predicted proteins | sample AgamicOrSfrz_FD_187167 | JGI IMG/M metagenome (GOLD analysis project Ga0209796, IMG submission 187167) | Agave microbial communities from Guanajuato, Mexico - Or.Sf.rz (SPAdes) (version 2) | ecosystem: Host-associated > Plants > Phyllosphere > Phylloplane/Leaf | place: Guanajuato, Mexico...
AATATTGTGCCCTTTACGCTCGTCCAGCCGCCATTACCTGTCAACCAGGATGGATCTTTAATATGCAGGTAATTAAGCGGAATCTCATGCTCGTCGTCGACGCGGTAATCTTCTGCCAGCTGATCGAAAAAAGCGGCGATAGGATTTTTAATATCCGCATCACCGGCAACGGAACGAATCGCCTGCGCCGTTGACAGCGCATACTCTTCACCTGATACCAGTTCACCTGCCACTACCTGACCGCCAACCACCAGCGTGACCACCATGCTTGCACCAAGGTTTGCGCAGGAGACCAGATGCGACAGCGCGCTGTCCTGCGTGCTGATGGTCGGCGTAGCGGCTGTTACTTCACGTTCTGTTTCCATCGATACCTCCACATACAGGCAGAAAAAAACCGCCCGCAGGCGGTTAGAGTTTAATGAAACTTGCGAATAGCTTGCTCCGTCTCCTGCTGGGTGACCAGATCGGAGAAACGGGCGACGAAGTAGGTCTCGCCGTCGAGCTCCCAGGGCTCGATCGGGATTTCCAGAAAAGCGCTTTGCTCATTTTTAAAGGTGACCGATTTGGCGTTATCTTCCACGGACACCTGCTCAACCTTACCACCGGCGCGAATTACCACTACATTTTTGGTCATGTCGGTTACCTCAGTTGCTTAAATTGCCTTCGACATTAACACAGCCATGCTCATCATGCCTGCACCATGCCATAGATTGTTAAGCGCTAAAAATTAGGTCCTATAATTTGGCTTAATGAGAGGGATAACGCTACGGCGGGAAACGTGAGGTGGGCCACACTTTCGCAATTGTGTGGGTATAAAAAGGCGGCAAAAAGCCAGAGACCGGCCAAATAACCCGTCTCTGGCTAAGGATATTTCGGTGATGCCGGGTGCCTCCCGGTGAGTGCGCGCCAGCCCGCACAACTCGCTTTCACCCCAAAAGATGTGGCTGGTAGCCCCTCCGCGTAGGGGGATTCATCACCACGTTTAACGTTATTAAGCGAAGGGAGATCGGTCAATGCTCATGCGGGTTATGTAAGTTTTTAAAGCATAAACCTTTATCGCAAGGCTGCCTCGCTCACTGCTCTTCATCGCGCAGCACGTAGAATCCCGCGATTTCAATTTTTGATAAAGAATAAAGGTTTTCTGGTCGATAACGGTTAACAGGAAACGTTCACGAGCGCTGACAGGGTCAAACCGGACAGGTCAACTTATTCAGGTAATCTCGACCGAGCGTTTTTTAACCAATCGATATGATGCATCAAAGCATTTCTTAAGGAGAGATGATGAAGACAACCGAAGAAACGATTAACGATCTGCAGTGTCGCGCTTTAGCCTATGAAGTCATTTTCCAGTCCATCTTCTCTGAGCTGCCGCACGTGTTCATTGAAAGAGCCGCTGAGAAGATTGAAGGTAACTTCAAAGCTTTCGAATCAGGCACCCATTCTGAAGCAGGAAAAGCCAAGCTTGATGCGGCGAAAGCTGTCGTTTCGCGGATCATGGGAACAAAGATTTAACCGCCCTACATATACCTTATAAAGTTGCGCGGAATAAAACAGCGTTGGCTCTTCATCTGAAGGCTTCCAGCCACTGGCAGGGGCGATCTCGCTGCTGCCAGCAGTTCACCAGATATTGGTGTTTTTATTGCGGATCAACCTTTGGCGACACGCCATTTTGTTATGTCCCTTTCCAGGACGTTTGAAGCGATCCCATCCATTCCCCACCAGAATCGTCAGGTTACCTGACGGGAAATTTCTGCAAGAATTTATATACTTCTTTATCAAAGCGGACAGCTGTTGACTAACAACCAGTCATCCAACGCCCGACAGGTAATCATTTATGTTCAGGGGAACAAATGCATACCACTAAATGCAATGGCGTGTACCGGGAGTCAGTATCATGACAAGTTACATGCTATTGACCTACATTCTCGAAGAAAAAGTCGATCCATCGCAATTTCAATTTATTGTCCAACCTCACCTTGCAGTACAAAGAATCAGAACCATGCCGCCTTCATCGGTGAGTTCCTTGTTTAGCCGCCAGGAGACTCTTCGCTCGCGCAATGGTGCAAATCCCTATCAGGCGGGTCGAGATGTACGCACGCTCGCTTCCGTGGATCTTGAGCGTGGCACGATGGTTGCTATCGATAGCAGTTCCGGAATGTGGTCGCCGGTAACAGCACTGTTCTTTATTGATAATGAGGGGCACCTTCAGCTTTTTTCGTCGCATCTGTCCGTCACTTATCCCGTCAACTTAATCATCCGTCGCTATGAAGAGATGGTTGGCACTTTCGGCAAACGCCCCTCTCCAACCGTTATGCCGCAAAGTCAGCTAACGCGCTCGGATTCAGCCATGCGGGGTGAAGCACCTAGCGCTGCCGGTGCCCGTAGTAGCCGAATGGAGGACCCTGCCCGCCCGCTTACCAAAGCTGAGCGCTGGCAGGAGAGAAAAAATCTCATCAGTAAAGGCAAGTATGGTCAGTTTCCCGATGCACAGGCCGCAGCTAACCGTCTGGCAGAGAACAATATTGCTGTTGAAAAAGCAAAGCTTGCTCAGAACGTTTATGGGCGCGCCGGGCAACCTATCAATGCGCTGGAAACGATGCCGGATGTGCCCGAAGGATGGGTTGATATAAGCAATGATGAAAATGCGTTGGCATCTCTTGGCTTGAAACGCGAGATGCTGTTTGACAAGGCGGTGGAGCCCAATTTCTTCAGTCGTGTTTACGCTCCTGACCAATATGTCTTCGGGGATGATATGAAACCAACGCTCGTTTTTAGGGGAACGCGTCCAGATAAGATGCTGGACTGGGGTAATAATCTTGCCCAAGGAGGAGGCTTTGACTCATCCTATTATGAAAAAGCGGTCAATCTTGGCCGGGCAATCTCTGAGAGTGGTAGCAACGTTGACATTGCCGGGCACTCCCTTGGTGGCGGTCTGGCTTCAGCGGCCGGTTTGTCCAGCGGTCAGCCAACCTGGACGTTTAACGCCGCAGGGTTGAATAATGGTACTGTTGAAAAATATGGTGCTCAGCGTATCGGTGACGGTTCGGCAATATCCGCTTACAGGGTCAATGGCGAGATGCTGACTAAAATTCAGGAAGTTAGTCTTACCGACCTGATTGAAGCCCAATTTGATACGGCAGCTTTCGCCGTTAAAGCGGGCATTTCAAACATGTTTCCTGATGCCATCGGCAAATCCCATGCGCTACCAGGTGGTGTTGGCGATATGCTGGATAAGCACGGTATGTCGCAGGTTATTGACTGTATCGAAGCACAAAAGGATGAGGATATTGGAATCATTAAAAGTCGGTATTAGCATGAAAAAACTGGTATTTACTCTCCTATTTTCGTTTCTTTTAGTACTGACATCGGCGTGCAATGATATGAAAAAAATAGAACCTGAGAAACACTTTACTGGCCCGCAATTAGCCCTGGCTAAAGCTATTGAGGCGGCGGATCGTGACGCCGTTGGCAGCCTGTCAAAAGAGACCGATCTGAATACTCCCGGAAAAGAGCAACTCACCCTGCTCTTTTTTGCTCTGAATGAAGCTATGTATAACGATAACTCGCAAGAAAGGCTGGATATTGTCACAGACCTTGTCCGCGCTGGCGCAGATGCGCAGCAAGCTCAGCCGAATATGCCGGGCACTCCCGCGCAGATGATGGCTATGAGCGACAGAGATATCTGGTTAAAAGCGATGCTTGATGGTGGCCTTGATCCAAATTCCCGGGACAAATTACTTAACGTGCCGCTTATTTTCTCAGCAGTGAATTCAAAAAATACCGATACGCTTGCACTTTTAATTGGGCGGGGAGCGGATGTAAATGTCCGGGATAGTCTGGGTAACACTCCCCTTGTCGACGCATTTTTAAAGGACGATTTGGATAAAGCTCTCTTTATGCTGGATCACGGCGCTAATCCTGACGTAGTTAATAAACAAGGACGCTCTTTCAAAGAGATAGTCGACAGGCATCTTCAGCGAATTAAGCAAGGCACTGAATATTACGAAAAGGTTCAGCAATTAAAAGAAAAACTTGCGAGCACGCCTCACTGACATACTGGCAGGAACCCCCTTTTAATAAGCGGGCTCCTGCCATGTCTTAGTTGCTTAAGCCACGGTTTTTCAGCATCGGCTCGATCTCCGGATCGTGCCCGCGCCACTGGCGACAGGGCTCAGCTAAATCCGTGCTGTTGCCGTGCGACAGAATGGCCTCGCGGAATTTATGCCCTTTTACACGGTCTACCCTCCATGCTCGAGGTTCTAGCGACTCAATCTTACCTAAGCCATGGGCGTATCATTTTTTCATCACTTTTTCCGCTAATCCGGCTATCGCTTCTACACCGTCAAACATGGAGGGTATATTGTTCTCATTCATTTGAATTGGACTGAATATCAAAGAATCAAAGCAGTCTAGAACTTTACTCACATCAGTTTCATTTTTTCTTCTGTATTCTACATAGCCATCAATAAATGCACAGAGACTCAATCTCAACTCTATTTGCACAAGTTGAGTTCGTATAGATTTCGCTTCCAGATAAGAAAGCCTGAAAAAATAGATCAAGGCCATCTCGATAGTAAAAAAAGGCAGCGCAATAAATATTGCAGAATAATCCTTTGGATAAACAGAAGGATAAACAAAATGTAAGATTACCGCCAACACTGGCGCTATAAAAATGCAACCAAATAGATTCCTATAGTTCATCTCAACATCATGCAACTCTTTTTCTTTCTTGTCTTTTATTTGATTAAAACCCGAACTTAAACCAACAAAATTATATTCCGACTTAAGGTTTTCGATTCGTTGCTCTAAAGCATTTATTTCGTTCTTCGCCGATTTTATATACTCCAAACCAACTGATGCTTCATTTTTAACGTTTTCAATATCACTTTGTATTTTGGAGAAATGATCTGTTAGCTCTGTAATTGCCGCTGCGTGTTGATCACTCAACACATTACTTTGCTCCCTTGACCGCTTATCAAGCATCTCTTGGGCTGCACCTAACGCCCCATCAATCTGTTGCTGATACTCGCTCCCTGTTTTGGTTAGCTCGTCAAGAAATTTTTCCCTCCGAGCATCAATTTCCATAAGAAATATTTTTGCTTGAGTGAACTTCTCCCCATTTAGCAACCATTGTACCAAGGCAGCACTCAGGGAATCTCTGATCCAGTCGAATTGAGCATAAGGGCCATTCTGAACTCCATAGCTATCATGTATTCGGGTTAATATGCCATGAGAAAAAAAATCAAAACTCAACGGAGCTCCGGTCCAGAACCTAAATTCATATAATACCCTCATTAAATCTGAAAGAAAAACAACTTCATTATCCTTGTAACTTTTCACTGTGAAGCGCATACGCTCCGATATATATTCCTGATTAAACCTTGTATTGTCATTCAATTTTTCAACATCATTTCTGGCAAGGTAAAAAAACGCTCTCCATGAGGAGGTTAATGCATTGTTGAATAATAGCGCATCAGAGTCATCTTCATTAATAATGATATTTTTATCATAATTCGGAAGTTTGCCTGAAAAAAATGCATCTAATTCCTCCAAACCCTTTATAACAACTGAATCTGAGTAAAACCCCATAATATATCCTTTCGCACCAACAGTTATCTTACGTTTAATAAAGCCTGATTTTGTACAGGCTTTATATTTACTTACTCGCTCAATCCCCGATTTTTCAGCATCGGCTCGATCTGCGGATCGTGCCCGCGCCACTGGCGATAGAGTTCAGCTAAATCCGTGCTGTTGCCGCGCGACAGGATCGCCTCGCGGAATTTCTGCCCGTTTTCACGGCTCAACCCGCCCTGCTCAACGAACCACTGATAGCCGTCATCGGCGAGCATTTGTGTCCATAAGTAGGCGTAATAACCCGCAGCATAACCGCCGCCGAAGATATGGGAAAAATAGCTGCTGCGATAGCGCGGCGGTACGGCGGCCAGGTCGAGCTTCTCTTTGGCGATAGCCTGCGCTTCGAAGCTTCCCACATCGTTGACTTCTACATTCGCCGCCAGCCCATGCCAGTTCATATCCAGCAACGCCGCGCTCAGCAGTTCGGTCATGTCATAACCTTTATTAAACTGCGTGGCGCGCAGCATCTTGTCGCGCAGGGCATCCGGCATTGGCTCGCCGCTTTGGTAGTGGCGGGCATAATGGGCAAACACCTGCGGCTGGCTGGCCCAGTGCTCGTTGATCTGCGACGGGAACTCAACAAAATCGCGCGGCGTGTTGGTTCCGGAGAGGCTGGCGTAGCGCTGGCTGGCAAACAAGCCGTGCAGCGTATGGCCAAACTCGTGGAAAGTTGTAATCACCTCATCCCAGGAGAGCAGCGCAGGCTGCCCATTGGCCGGTTTCTGGTAGTTGCAGACGTTATAGATAACCGGCTGCGTGCCGTTAAGCGTCGACTGCTCGATAAAGTTCCCCATCCAGGCGCCGCCGCTTTTCGAGTCGCGGGCAAAGAAGTCGCCATAAAAGAGCGCCAGCCCGCGATCGTCAGCATCAAAAATCTCCCATACCCGCACGTCCGGATGATAGACCGGGATATCAAACCGTTCTTGAAAGCGGATGCCGAACAGTTGGCTTGCCGCCCAGAAGACCCCTTCCGTTAACACTGTGTTCAACGCGAAGTAGGGTTTAATCTGCGTCTCGTCGAGATCGTATTTCGCCATGCGAACTTGTTCCGCGTAGAAGGCCCAGTCCCAGGCCTGCGCGGTGAACCCACCCTGCTTGTTATCGATAACCTGCTGAATATCTGCCAGCTCACGTTCAGCGCGCGCACGGGCAGCCGGCGCGATATTGCGCATAAATTCCAGCGCCGCCTGCGGCGTACCGGCCATCTGATCGGCAATCTTCCAGCTGGCGAAATCATCAAAGCCGAGCAGATGCGCCTGCTGAGCCCGCAACTGTGCCAGACGCAGCACCAGCGCGCGGGTGTCGTTGGCGTCGTTGCGCTCGGTACGCAGCCAGCTGGCTTTAAACAGATTCTCTCGCGTCTGACGATCGCGCAGTACGGCCAGCGCTGGTTGCTGAGTGGTGTTAAGCAGTGTTAACAGCCAGCGGTTTTCCAGCCCTTTTGCCCTCGCCGCCTCGGCGGCATGCTCAATCTCTTCAGCGCTCATGCCGTCGAGTTGGCGTACATCGTCCACCACCAGACCGCCCGCTTTATCCGCCGCCAGCAGGCGCTGGTTAAACTGGCTAATCAGAGATGCCGCTTCGGTATTAAGCGCTTTCAACGTCGCTTTATCCTGCTCATCCAGCATCGCGCCCGCCAGCACAAAGCGCTGATAGGTCACCTCAACCAGACGCGCCGATTCAACGTCGAGGCTCGCGGTATCCAGGCTTTTCCATACCGCCTCAACGCGGTCAAAAAGCTGTTCATCGAGATAAATGTCGTTCGCCAGCTCGGCTAATTCCGTGGAGAAGGCCTCATCAAGCTGCTGGAGGAAATCATTGGTGTCTGCCGAGGTCATGGCAAAAAAGACGCTGGTCACGTAAGTGAGCAAGGCACCGCTCTGCTCCAGCGCCAGGATGGTGTTGTCGAAGTCCGCTGGCGCGCTATTTTGCGCGATCGCCGCGATCGCCGCGCGTTTTTGCCGTATCCCTTCATCAAAGGCCGGGCGATAGTGCTCCTGCTCAATAAGATCGAAAGGTGGTGCCTGATACGGCAGCGGGCTGGCAGTAAAAAAGGGATTGGTGACCGACATAGTTTGCTCCTGAATGCGGTAAGTCTCCTCAGAGTAGGCATCCGCCGCGCGCGGCGCAATGCTTTCTCGTCCCTGCACAAGCCACCATTTTTTGCCACACTCTTTAACAGTCAAAACTTGTATTGCCGCCTCTGTGCGGTGCATGCTATGTCACGACATCACAAAAATCGTTGAGGAACAAAGAGATGATTATTCTTGTTACCGGGGCAACCGCAGGGTTTGGCGAGAGCATTACCCGCCGCTTTATTCAGAATGGCCACCACGTGATCGCCACCGGCCGCCGCCAGGAGCGTCTGCAGGAGCTGAAAGAGGAGTTGGGCGAGAATCTCTATACCGCGCAGCTGGATGTGCGTAACCGCGCGGCGATCGACGAGTTTATCGCCGCCCTGCCCGCGCAATGGCGCGAGATTGATGTGCTGGTCAATAACGCCGGGCTGGCGCTGGGCATGGAGCCCGCCCACAAAGCCAATGTGGATGACTGGGAAACGATGATCGACACCAACAATAAAGGGCTGGTCTATATGACCCGCGCCGTGCTGCCTGGCATGGTTGAGCGCAATCGCGGCCATATCATCAACCTTGGATCAACGGCCGGTAGCTGGCCTTACGCGGGTGGCAACGTCTACGGCGCGAGCAAAGCCTTTGTGCGCCAGTTCAGCCTCAACCTGCGCACCGATCTGAGCGGTACCGCAGTGCGTGTCACTAATATCGAGCCGGGTCTGGTTGGCGGCACCGAATTCTCCAACGTGCGCTTTAAAGGCGATGACGATAAAGCGAATAAAACCTACGAAAACACCACCGCGCTGAGCCCGGAAGATGTGACCGAAGCGGTGTGGTGGGTGGCGACACTGCCGAAGCATGTCAATATCAACACACTTGAAATGATGCCGGTCAGCCAGAGCTACGCCGGTCTGAGCGTACACCGCCAGAGCTGATGCTTCCCGCCCGGCCTGCGGGCCGGGTATGGGATGTACGCAGAAACAATGGTATGGTAGCTGGGTTAACCTTTTAAAAAGTAAGAGCGAATGGCCTCCGAAACGCAACTCAATCCTACGCAACCCGTTAATCAACAGATTTACAGTATCCTGCGACGGGATATTGTCCACTGCCTGATCCCACCGGGCACGCCGCTCTCGGAAAAAGAGGTGTCGGTGCGTTTTGACGTCTCGCGCCAGCCGGTGCGTGAAGCCTTTATCAAGCTCGCGGAAAACGGCTTGATTCAGATCCGCCCCCAGCGCGGAAGCTACGTTAATAAAATCTCGCTTACACAAGTGCGCAACGGTTGCTTTGTCCGCCAGGCGATAGAGTGCGCCGTGGCCCGCCGCGCCGCGCTGATGATTGACGACAGCGCCTGTTATCAGCTTGAGCAGAATCTCCACCAGCAGCGGATCGCCATTGAGCGTAAGCAGCTGAACGATTTCTTTGAACTGGATGATGATTTTCACCACAAGCTGGCGCTGATCGCCGATTGCCAGCTGGCGTGGGATACGATTGAAAACATCAAGGCGACTATCGACCGCGTACGCTATATGAGCCTCGATCACGTTTCACCCCCGGAGATGCTGCTGCGCCAGCACCAGGCCATTTTCGAGGCGCTGGAAAAACGAGACGCCGATGCGGTTGAAAATGCCATGACCCTGCATCTGCAGGAGATCAGCGAATCGGTTAAAACCATTCGCCAGGAGAATCGCGACTGGTTCAGCGAAGAGTAACTCCCCTCTTTTTTCCTTATCAGGTCACCTTTTTTGCCGGAAAAAAGTGTGACCTTGATCAAAAGCAAAAACTCATCATCTCAGTGGCGTATTTATAGGGCGTCCGTTTTGGGGCCATCTTCTGCCCCGGTTCGCTTTATGGATATTATCAAGGAGAAACCATCATGATGACTTATGACCGTAACCGTAACCCTATCACCACCGGCTCACGCGTGATGATTAACGGCACTGGCCGCACTGGCAAAATTGTCGCTATTCACGCCGAGGGATTAAGCGCTGAAAAAGTGCGCCGTAACAAAACGGTGGAAGTGGAAGGGTACGAAGGCAAATTCGAGCCGGTAGAGCTGATCCGCCTCGGCCTGCACTGATCGGCAAAACGTGATGAGGATGAATGCCGCCGCCGCGGCATTCATTATTGAGTTACAGCCCGGCAGCAAACTGCGCGACCGTCGCTTTTGCCCCTTTCGCCAGCAGCATCTGATACGCCTTTTGCACCTGCGTGACAAACGCTCTCTCTTTCGGCAACTCGCGGCCAAAGATCGCCTCAATGCCCAGCAACGCCTCTACGCGAGCTTCCCCTTCTGCACTGCTGTTGACTGCCTGCTGAATCACAGCCAGCAGCGGATCGCACACCTCAATCGCCTGCCCCTGCTCGTCAACACCACCGACATAGCGCATCCAGCCCGCGATACCTAATGCCAGCAGTGCGAAATCACTGCCCTGCGCCAGGTGCCAGCGCACAGAATCGAGCATCCGCTGCGGCAGCTTCTGACTGCCGTCCATGGCGATCTGCCAGGTACGGTGGCGCAGCGCGGTATTGCTGTAACGCGCGATCAGCAGATCGGCGTAGTGCGCCAGATCGACGCCTTCGACTTTCAGCGTCGGGGCCTGTTCGCGCAGCATCAGCGCATGCGCTGCGCGGCGGTAATGTTCATCTTCCATGCACTCATTGATGTGCTGATAACCCGCCAGATAGCCGAGATAAGCGAGGAAGGAGTGACTGCCATTCAGCATGCGCAGCTTCATCTCTTCAAACGGCACCACATCGCTCACCAGCTCAGCCCCCGCTTTCTCCCATGCCGGGCGGCCTGCGACAAAGTTATCTTCAATCACCCACTGGCGGAACGGTTCACAGGCGACGCCCGCCGGATCGCGCACGCCGGTAAGCTGTTCGATCTTCTCAAGGGTTTCCGCCGTAACGGCCGGGACGATACGATCGACCATCGTGGAGGGAAAGGTGACGTTCTCTTCAATCCAGCGCGCCAGCGCGGCGTCCACCGTGCGGGCATAGGCACAGACAACGTTGCGCGTAACGTGGCCGTTTTCCGGCATGTTGTCGCAGGACATCACGCTGAACGGCGGTAAACCTGCGGCTTTGCGACGCGAGAGCGCTTCGACAATCACCCCGGCGGCGGATTTTGGCTGATGCGGGTTTTGCAGATCGGCTACGATCAGCGGGTGATCGAGCATCAGCTCTCCGGTCGCCGGTGAGTGGCAGTAGCCTTTCTCGGTGATGGTCAGCGAAACAATGGCGACCTGCGGCTCACACATGGCATCCAGCACCGTTTCCAGCCCGTCCACCTGCGCATGCAGCGCGCGTTTCGCCACGCCAACCACGCGCGCGGTCCACGCATCGGCGGACATCTCCGCCACGGTGTAGAGATTATCCTGCTGTTTCAGATCGGTAATCTGCTGCTCGCCGCCGATAAGATTAACTTCGCAGTAGCCCCAGTCGCTGCCGTGCTCTGCGGCGAGAATATCGGTGTAGACCGACTGATGCGCGCGGTGAAACGCGCCAAAACCAAGATGCACAATGCGCGCAACCAGGGTGCTGCGATCGTACTGAGGTAACGTGGCTTTCGCCGTTAACAGCCTGTTTTCCATGGTGAGACTCGTCTTATTAAATGAAACAGTGGTTCACTAGATTAAGGCGTAGCGCAAACCCGACTATGATTTACGACAGGATTTGCTGACTACACCAACTAGAATGGTAACCAAATGTGTCTTATGCCTGAGTAAAAATGGTTCAACTCAGACGTAGTGGCGAGAGGCAACAGGCTGCGCTGCGCTTTGGTTCTTGCTTTGAGGTTCGGCGGCGTCTTGCAGAATACTCAAATCACGGTCGCGTACTTCCGGCATCAGCACGGCAGAAACGAGGCCAATCACCGAGTAAGCCATTAACATCACCGCGATCGGCCACCACGCACCGGTCATATTACAGAAGATACCCGCCAGAACCGGACCGAAACCAACTGCAATCAGACCGCCCGCCTCTTTTGAGATCGCCATGCGCGTAAAACGGTTACGCGAGCCGAACATCTCCGCCATGGTTATGTTCTCCAGCGCGAACAGCCCCAGTACGGCGATATTATGGATAACGATGATCGACAGCATAATCACGCCGGGCGCGTAGCTCTTATCGACAATCACCGCCATCATTGGCCAGGCAAGAAGCACCGATGAAACGCAGAGACAAATATAGGGCAAACGGCGACCCACTTTATCCGACAACCAACCGAGCAGCGGTATGGTGATAAAGCCAATAATCGAGCTAATCATTAACGCATCGGTGGGGATGCGCTTCTCAAACAGCAGCGTCTGCACCAGGTAGCCTGCGAGGAAAGTTTGAATCAGACCGGAGTTTCCCGCCTGACCAAAACGCAGCCCCGTCGCCAGCCAGAAGGTTTTACTGCTGAACATCGCACCCAGGCTAGACTGCTCCGGGGCGATCTTCGCCGGGGAGTGTTCACCTTCATGCACCTGTTCAAACACCGGGCTCTCTTTCAGGTTCAGACGTAACCAGATGGCGAACAGCATAACCACCACGCTGGCAATAAAGGGAACGCGCCAGCCCCATGCCAGCAGTGCTTCACGATCGAGCGCAAAGAACATGATCGCCCAGATGGCAGTAGCACTCAGCGTACCGCAGTTGGTGCCCATTGCCACCAGCGAGGAGATGATGCCGCGCTTACCCTTCGGTGCATATTCTGCAAGCATGGTTCCGGCACCGGAAATTTCCGCCCCGGCGCCAAAACCCTGAATGATGCGCAGCGTCACCAGCAGCACCGGTGCGAATATGCCAATCTGCGCGTAGGTCGGTAATACGCCAATCAAGGTCGTACAGATGCCCATCATGGTGATGGTGATAAAGAGCACTTTTTTACGCCCGATGCGATCGCCCATTTTGCCAAAGACAAACGCGCCGATAATTCGTGCGATATAGCCCGCTCCGTAGGTGCCCATCGCGAGGATGAGCGCCATCGCAGCGGACTGCTCCGGGAAGAAAATTTCATGAAATACCAGCGCCGCGCCGAGGGAGTAGAGCTGGAAATCCATAAATTCAAGGGCGGTGCCCAGCCAGCCGGACACCGCCGCTTT
>Ga0209796_10001050_pt1 | contig 12789 bp, 14 predicted proteins | sample AgamicOrSfrz_FD_187167 | JGI IMG/M metagenome (GOLD analysis project Ga0209796, IMG submission 187167) | Agave microbial communities from Guanajuato, Mexico - Or.Sf.rz (SPAdes) (version 2) | ecosystem: Host-associated > Plants > Phyllosphere > Phylloplane/Leaf | place: Guanajuato, Mexico...
CGTCTTTTCCACTTGTTCGGTGATTCATGACTATGACCGCATCCGCAGTCACAATTATGGTCATGACCTTGCTCTTTCTCATCAGATCCTGTCATATAAAAAACTAGTTCTGCAATAGTTAAAAACCACAGTAAAAAAATCGTTCCATATGAAATCCATGAATATTTCATGTTTATATATTTTGAAATATCTCCAGTGGCATGAAGATGCATAAAAATCATAGTAAAGCCTAACAAAATCAAAACCCTAAACATAAATGTCCCTCCTTATTAATGAACAATGAGTAGAGATAGGACTAGTACGAGAATAAACACGTATGCAAATAGTGAGAAAACAAATTTTGTCTTAAATTGACTCAACATCATTAATGTATTTTTTATATCAAACATAGGGCCAAATACTAGAAAGGCAATAACTGCACTATCATTAAATGTACTTCGAAACGATGAAGCAATAAAAGCATCAGCTGAAGAACATAGCGATAAAATATAAGATAGGCCCATCATTACTACATTTGAAGATACTGCTCCATGCCCGAGAGCCATGAGGGTAGAGGTCTTTACATAAGTTTGCATGCCGGCCGCGATTAACCCACCGATAATGACAAATTTTCCAACAGAAAAGAATTCATTAATAGTATGTTTCAGAGCATCTCCTATTTTTTCACTCATCTTCTTGGAAGCAGTGTGTGCATGGATTTCATTTTTAACTTGTGGCGTTTTAAATTGAAAGGCTAAAATTAAACCTACTGTTAAAGATACAAGAAAGGCAACAACACCACGTTCAATCATGATTTTCCAATCGTTACCGAAAGCCACAAATGTCCCGAATAGGACAACAGGATTAATAATAGGGCCTGTTAACATGAACGGAATAGCAGCATATAAGGGAACCCCTTTTGCCATTAAACGTCTTGTAATAGGAACAATCCCACATTCACAAGCTGGAAATAAAGCCCCAATTACACTTGCCAGAACAATCGCACCAAATTTATTTTTAGGGATAGCTTTTGCCATCATTTCATCCGTTACAAAAATTTGAATAATACCAGAAATAATTACACCTAGTAATATAAAAGGTAAAGCTTCAATTAAGATACTTATAAAAATGGTGTTCATTTGTAAAAGAGATGAACTCATTATACTCACTCCAACTAAGAAATAATCATGTTGTTTTCTATTTGTTTTTAAACATAGAAAAAGCCCCTTTAAATAGAGAGTAATATCACTTATAAACAGTGATATTACACTATTTACCTAAAGGGGACAAGCTTACAATTAAATGCATATATACAATAGCCCTAATAAAAAATGATCTTAATAACATAAATAAAGAGTAGTCTCTGGGAAAGTGAACATAATCAAAACCAGATCCTTTAATATTTACATGAACATTTCTTTTTACTTTACCATAGAAAAATGAAAGGTTGGTGAAATGCCGTTTAACAATTTCTTATTCTTAATTCTAAACATATATTTTACAATACTCTAGCACAATAATTTGAGTATGTAAATGATGGATGGTATGCAGCTAGCTCGTAGTGGCCTACCTTAAAACTGTCATATATTCTTTTTATTTACCAGGACCTATCAGTTGTTCACCTTGGTAAAGTTCGTATACGTATGGGTTATCCGGTTGGGGAATGTCCTCAATCTGTTGAACTTGAACATAAGGGACATCTTCTCCATTATACGTAGTTTTTTGTATTATCCCTTTTATACGAACCCAGCTATCGTTTTTTAATGTTGACGCATTTTCCAATTTAGATAATAAACCGTATACAGATGCATCTGCTGCACAACAAGATATACCAAAGCGAGCAACAACAAATTGGTTATCTTTAAATCCTTTTTCACGATATACAAAGCCATTGACCTCGATTTTTTTCCCAATGAACTGCTCTGTGTTGTTTTCAATAATATTCATAACTGGAATATAATCGGTGTCATTTATAGAAATCTTCGTTTGTTTGACTAGCTTCTTTTCAAGTAATTCATAGAAACCTTTAGGAGCCACTTTAGCAGCAATACTATTTTGATGTGTTGTGGGAACATTCTTTGGTGCTTCCTCTGAATTTCCAGACAATAAATCATTCGTATCTTTTTCTAGTTCTGAATTAGTGGCGTCAATGTTTTTATCACTTCCGGTTTGTTTCTGAGTATCAGGTTCAGTAACTGAAAAAGTTAATCCTCTTTTTACTGCAACGGAACTATCAAGTGTGTGATTAGAAAATAAAAAGCCCGTCATAATAGGTAATAGAAATAAAGAGTAAATAAACGTTGTTCGAATTTTGCCTTTTTCCGCATGATCATGACCGCATTCACAAGTTAGATCCTTATTTACGCTACTTCGCCAAATTTGGAGAATGCCCAACAAAAAAAAGGTGCCAGAAGAAAATAATATAAAAGGCATCATTTTGGGCGCGATAAATTGAACGATTTTACCTGTTAATATGAGTTTAAACATAAGTAGTGAAAAGCCAATTAGTAATATCCCCCTTATATAGAGAACAAACTGCCGATCAATTTTTTTCATACCACTTCTCCTATCTACTAACTATTCCATAAGTCATGACGACGAGATACACAATCACAGTGATGATAAAAATAAGGCTAAATGCGAAACGTTTTTTAAAAAAAGACAATAGCATAATTGTGTTTTTAAAATCCATCATAGGCCCATATAGTAGAAAGGCAAGAAGAGCTGTAGGTGAAAATGTATGAGAAAAAGATGAAGCAACAAAAGCATCTGCTTCTGAACAAAGTGACAGTACATAAGCAAATCCCATCATAACGGCAGAAGACATAAAATCATTGCTTGCAAGGCTTGTTAATAGGTGTCTATCTAAAAAGGTTTGAAACAGGCTTGCTACGAGTGCACCAAATAATAAGTATTTGCCCATGTCGAAAAATTCATCACCGGCATGATATAACGTTTGTTTTAATTTGTTGCCTACGTTTGCTTCTTCATGTTCGTGAACGTGTACATGCCGTAGCTGATTCGAATTTTTAAAAAAGAAATAAACGGATAAACCAATTAACAGACAAGCCACAACAGCCAGGCCCATACGACTGTAGACTATGGAAGTATTTGATTGAAAGGCATAAAAAGTAGCAGCAAAGACAATGGGGTTTAAAATAGGTGCCCCCACTAGAATGACAACGCCAATGTGAAGAGGCAATCCTTTTTTTAATAATCTCCGTATAACCGGAATAATGGCACATTCGCAAACAGGTAAAAGAGCACTTACTAGAACAGCTGGTAAAAGAGCTATATATGGATTTTTTGGAATCAGACGTTGAATGAGTTCTTCAGAAACAAATACTTGAATAAGAGCAGATGCAAATACTCCGAGCAAAATGAAGGGTATAGCTTCAAGTACAATACTTAAAAAAATGGAATTTACATTTAATAGAGATGCTGGAATAGCTAAATCATTTGTATTTATATCCACAAAGAAAAAGCAGTAACCAAAAAGCACTAGTAACAGCACACCTATTAGGTCTTTACTTAACTGTGATAGAGTTGTCATAATCTATCGTTCCACCTCCAATTACTAGAACTATATGATAGAGTTTGAACAAATTGTGCAGCTAATAAAAAAGAGTTAATATAAAATCTCAAGACAAGTACAATTTTACATACGCTATATAATATATAAAAAATTTTATTGGAAAAAGATAAAAAAAATCAAAAATAATAATTTTACACCTTCAATAAAACGTAGTGTTTACGATTTACTTTATATATTATGTGAAAAGTATAAGCTAAAGAACTGAGAAAAATTAACACATTTAGTTTTTCAATTTCTTAATTGACATTTAGTAATAAGAATATAGTGAATTTTTCGATAACATAGTTACTAATTGGGGATTTGGCTTTCTGTAATCTTATAGTTTCATTGTAAAATATTATGGAAATATATTTTTGGAGGATTAGGCTCAAATAAATAGATAGCTTTTCGTAAAGAAACCAATGAGACAGTCGATTCCATAATATTCTTACCGTTAACGTAAAGGAAATTGAAAGTAGTACGGTAAACTGGACACTAAACTAAATTAAGAGGAAGATGACTGACTAAGACAGTATATAGAATTTCTTATAAATATTACTCTTTATAATCTGTTTTAGGATAACAATATTTTTATTATCATCCATATTTATTGCTTTTGAGTTAACATTTTTCCTTAAGGAAAAATTTATGGTATAAAGAAAAATATTTGGTTCATTATAATACTAAATATGGATATAGTGAGAGTGGATATATGAATTGTTTGTACGGTGGAACCTTCTTGTTTATTGGCCTATTTTTGATTAATCTTCTGTTTTCATATCAAAATAAGCATATTGATCCAGCTTTTTGGACTACATTAAAATATCAAATTTACGCTTTCCCATTATTTTTAATCGCTAATATGTTAATTGGATATGGAATCAAATTTGGATTTAAAGCTGTTCATAACTTAACATTTGTTTTACTGACATCGAAAGGGATGGAAATAATAATTGCCGTATTAATGGGTTACCTTTTCTTTAAAGAAGCCCCTACATGGAAAACCTTACTAGGAATTTTCATTATGGTCATAGGGGTAGTTATTTCTAAAATGAAGTAGAGGGGTGAAATTTCATTATAAACTAATTAAAAAGAGAGAGGTATTATAAAGAAATCAATAAAATGTTCTTTAACTATCAAATAAAGAGACTTTAAACATCTACAATAAAGAAAAAGCATGAAAAATAATCCCTTTCATGCTTTTTTGTATAAATTAATTCTTTCTATAAAGAATATATCTATTGTTATCCTAAAACGGAGAGAATTTTATTACTTACTTGTACGTAATAAAATTTACAGTATTTTAATACTTATATTGTTATAAAATATATAAGTTGGTAAAATAAAGGAAAAAGATTGGTGGTATCTAGAAATTGATGAGTATTAAAGAAAAGATACTAATGAAGCATGCAGAAAGAAAATTACATAAATTACAAATCGATCTTGTACATTTCATTCCAGGAAGAATTAGACTTCGATCAACTGTTTGGAAAGAAAATAAAAAACTAGTTGAATTAATTATTTTAAATTTAAAATCTCAAGCTCTTGTCTATGACGCAGTATTTACACCAGATACGGGAAGTTTACTTGTTACATATAATGCTTCTCATATGACAACTAGCAAAGAAATCGAAGAGTGGTTTCAACTTATTGAGCAAATATATCAAGAAGAATCTAGATTTTAAGGAGAGGGAGGAATAAGCATGCTTCCTACTGTAATTGGTTTAGGTGCCTCTTTTATTGCTCCTAAAATTATGTCTCAATTCCGTGATCAAAAAATAAAAGTATTACATGCGATGCCAGGGCGGCTGCGTATACAATGTGACAGCTGGAAGCACCGTATCATTGCACATGCTCTAACAGAAGAAGTAAAAAAACATCCTCTTATTCTAACATCAAAAGCTTCAGAACTAACGGGAAGTTTAGTGCTTCAATTTGTTGTACCGCATATTAACCAGGAAGAGCTAGACGAACTGATGAGTTATATCGTACAAATAGCATCTAATGCCATTTTAAACAAAGATGCTACCTTAATGAATGGTATGACTAACACCCTTGGATTGATAGATAAAGGGATTAAAAAGCAAACCAATGGCTTTGCCGACTTTGATAGTTTATTTGTTCTGTTTTTATTAGGAAAAGGAATTCAGACCTTTGGAAGTGCGCCTGCGTTTTCTGCCAGCTTACTTTATTGGTCATACAACATCATTAAGGGTAAGGGGGAAAAGAATAGGTGATGGTGTTTGGGATAAAGGTAGCTCATTCTCTTCCTGGAAGAACCCGGTTTTATATGCCTAAACAGCTAGAAATAAGTCATATTGAAACTTGGTTACGCTCTTTTCCAGGGGTATATTCTGCAAGCTATAATCAAGTAACCGGAAGTCTACTTATTTATCATCATATTACTCTCTCTTTATACAATCTAAAATCATTCATCTATAAATATAAACACACACTTAAGCAAGCAACATATTCATGGAAGAAAGCTATACCAATTCTAGCTTGTGGGACTATATTTTTAGTTAACTGGTATCTGCAACGTTCTTCGTATCCTGCCATAGTAAAGGCAGTTTCCTATTGGCTTAGCACCCTTACTGCTATCAGTACTTCTTATGAGGTAATTAAAGACGGCATTGTTCATGTCCTAAAGGAACAAAGAGGGAATGCCAATACATTAACAGCTGCCTCTATATTTGCTTCTTTGTATATGAAGAATCCAGGATCCGCTTTAATTATTACTTTGATGTCTACTATTAGTGAGCTATTAACAGACTATACGTCTGAACAAACCAAGCATTATATTCACTCCGTCCTAAAATTAGACGTCTCATATGCTTGGAGAGTAAAGGAAAAGGGCGTTGAAGAAAAGGTTTTAGTAGAGGATATTCAAGTTGGTGATCAGATTGTTGTGTTTACTGGAGAAAAAATTCCTGTAGATGGCATTATAATAGAGGGGAACGGTACAGCAGATGAAGCTTCCATTACTGGGGAGTATATGCCGCGAGAGGTAAGTGGCGGAGATAATGTGTACGCTGGAAGTGTCTTGCAGAGTGGGCACCTTACGGTGACAGTGGAGAAAATAGGAGAGGATACGTCTCTTTCTAAAATTATAAAACTGTTAGAGGAAGCACAAGATAAACGCGCTCCTATTCAGAATATAGCCGATACAGTAGCTGAAAAAATGGTGCCTGTTTCTTTTGGGTTAGCACTACTTACATTTTTCTTCACTCGAAATCTTAATAGGGCTATGAGTATGTTAGTTATTGATTTTATTTGCGGGATTAAATTATCAACGGCCACAGCTTTATACGCATCCATTGGACGTGCTGCTAAAGAAGGAGCTATTGTTAAAGGCAGTGATCATATTGAAAAGATGTCTAAGCTAAATACAGTTATTCTTGATAAGACCGGAACTATTACAGAAGGAGCGCCTGTGGTTCAGCAAGTGATTGCTGCTGAAGGCTTTAATCAAGAAGATGTCATTCGTTTAGCTGCAGCAGCTGAGAAAAATTCTACCCATCCTATTGCTGATGCAATTATAAAACAAGCGAAAGACTGGAACATTTTGATTCCTATTAGAGACAATAATACTCAGGTAGAAACAACAGTAGGAAAAGGAATCTCCACTTGGTTAAATGGCAAAAAAGTTGTTGTTGGAAGTTTACGTTTTATGAATGAATTAAAGATTAAAACAACTACCTTACTTCAACAAATGCAAAACGACGAAAATGTGATTTATGTAGCTTATGATCAAACACTTGTAGGAGTAGTTAGTATTTTTGACAAAATACGTTCTGGTATGCACCGCGCAGTGCATAATCTCCGTCATCAAGGTATTAACGACATCATTATGCTCACAGGAGACAAGAGAACGGTCGCAAGAGAAATGGCGCGTCGTTTAAAATTGAACTGGTATCATGCAGAGGCTTTGCCAGAGGATAAAGCCTCTTATGTAAAAAGGTATGGGAGAACAGGGGCTGTCATGATGGTAGGTGATGGCATTAATGATGCTCCAGCTCTAGCTCATGCCCATGTAGGTGTAACGATGGGCGCTAAACGAACAGATATTGCTTCAGAAGCCAGCGACGTTATCATTACGTCTGATAACCCAGAGATGCTTTCTGAGTTAGTTGGATTGTCTAGAAAGACAATGAACATTATTAAACAAAATTTTGTTGCCACATTTGCTATTAATGGTATAGCAATTTTATTCGGTGCTTTAGGTATCTTCTCTCCAATTGTGGGAGCAGCTATTCATAATGCCGCCACTATTGGTGTAGTAATAAATAGTGCAAGAATTTTATGGTTAGGGAGGGAAAGCAATGAATCCCAAATTCTACGTTCTGCATGATATACCAGGTCGTATTCGATTTCATATCCCCGCATTGAGAGATAAGAAAAATCATGTGGAAATTGAGCATATGTTTTCTGCTTTAAAAGGTATAACGAGTGTGAGAATAGAACCTACCATTCAAACAATGCTTATTCACTACGATGTTTCACAACTTTCTCGCAATACCATTTTTCGTTATGTATCTATTTTTTTTCAGCAAACTCGTTTAGATCCACTAGATGATATTATGATTCAAATGGATCCTGCCACACGAAATGATTGGCTACGTACACTGTTTTCCGGAGGATTACTCCTACTAGCAGGTATTCGAAAATCATCTTTTTATAAACCAGATGCACTTGTATATGGGGCAGTAGTCGCAACAGGTTACACGGTCTTGTCTCATGGTACGAGTAATAAAATGAGGCACCCAGACATTTTAACCGGCATTGTTACGATGTTATCTCTAGGGCCATCAAACATGCTCTATGTAGCGATGATTACATGGATTGTAAATGTGTTGGAATTGTTACATGAAAAGCAGAAAGTGCAATCACAAAAGTTATCTGCAATTACTTAAGATATTCATTCATGCTCTTTGTATGAATTGATATAAAAAAACTTATGATTATGGGGGAGTTTTATAATGATTAACCGCGATTTTCTAATGGGATTTGTATCAGGAACAGTGGTAGGCGCAGTAGGCTACCGTTTATATGAACAAAATGGTGGTCAGCTACAACGTCTAGTCCAGCCTAAACAGGCATATGGTGGACAACAAGCTATTTCATCTTATCAACCTTCTATGGAAGAGCTTCAAGCACAGAAAGAGCGTTTAGAAGATATGATTGCTGAGCTACAAGTAAAATAATAATAAAAAGAGTGAGAGATAGTTCCAGGCTACCTCTCACTCTTTTTATTTCGTAATGAGGGAATCATTTTTAAATAATTAAACGCTTATTTGCCGTATGCTAAAAAGTTTCCTGTGGTAAACTCTTGTTATTATTATATTCTGCGATTTGAAAATTATCAATAATTATAGAGGGAAATGTTCTAATTTTATAAATGAAGCAGAGTGAAGTACATACATTTACAGTTGTCTTTTTAACACAATTAAATTTAGTCATTCTAATATCCGTGTAACAATGAGAGTGAATATTGATAAACATAAATGACTAGCACGCCTAGTGAAATTAATAGCCATACATGCAGATTTCTAAAGTGAGTGATAGTTTTGCCTATGATTTCATGAAAGATAACAAAGGACAATGTACCAATTGCTGCACCAGTCGATAAAGCTTGTAGTTTAAGCGAGGAAGCTTGTACACTATCACCAATTAATAAACTGCCACCTAAGGATAGAGATAGAAGGGCTATAATTAGTAAAAAAAAGAGGTTAGGTACTTTTGCTATAGAGAGGACTGTCATAATTGCCATCCCCTCTGGGACCTGATGTAAAAGTGTAGCTGCCAATACAGAAGCTGATTGGTGCATATCTGTTATTCCAAAGGTAATACCCGTGATGACATTATGAAAAAAGATAGCAACTGTTAATAAGATAAGTGCCTGTAAAGGTGGAATTTCTTTGTTTTGTTTATGCAAAAAGAGGTCAATACATAGCATGATGATATATCCGGCTACAATTCCTAATAAAACTCCTTTTAAATCATATAGATGCCAAGTGGACGGAAGGATATCAAAGAGCAATAAGCCTAGTAAGATTCCTCCGCATATAGCGTACATAAATTGAATTCTTCCCCTAGCCAGATGACTTACTAATTTAAGAAGTCCTCCCCCTACTAATAAACCCAGTAAAGAACCTAAAGTAAATAAGAGATTCATTTCTATATGCATAATTGCTACTTCCTTTCGGCTATATTGTTTTTTACAATTAGCCTATTCAAAGGAAGAATAATCATACCTATGTTTTATAAATGGTTAAAAAATAAAAGTCTATGATATTAACTGGGTAGTGGTTTCTGGGAAAATTAATAATAGCAAGAATACAAGGACTTCTAAATTACTGAAATTTGTTTCGAATGATTTGTTTTATATGTAAAACTAGAGTTAATTTCCTCAGAGATTTAGATGCCAAGTCGAAATTATTTTTAACGTTTATATATGCTTTCTTAGGTATTATGGCTCTTATTATATAAACTAAATTCCTTTCAAGTCTTAAATAATATTTAACCTATTTTAGTTACAATTATAATATTTTAATCTATTACACATCGTGTAGAAAAACGTTGTATTTGTCGTCAGTTAGAGTAAATAGTGAAACTTTAATTTTTATAAGTAAGTTTATTTACTTCTTTATATAAGAGAAATTAGCTTCATGTTTTAGTATCAATGTATCTTGTTAAATATACATTGATACTAAATACTTATAAAATTTAGGTTTAGATGAAATAAATAAAACAATTTTTTAAAAGGTAAACAGAAGAGAGCGTGGTATATGATAAGAGATTAAAACCTCCATTTTTCGCCGATTTATTTAAATAATAAACCTAATCAATTTAACGAGATACTTTGTTTATACTGAAATTATTATGATTGGTAACAAAAGCCCAGTTAATATTGTTATCATATTAGCTGGGCTTTTATAGATTTTCTTACTATATCTTATTCTCGTAACCATCTAAAATATTGTGCAATCTCTCAGCGAAATCTTCAAGGTGGGTTATGTTAAACTCTACATGATGATGTGCGGATAAATCAACAATTTCTGTTCTTAGTTTTCTTACTAAGGTAGCTGAACAGCTGTAAGGGAGAAAATCTTATGATGCACTTCCTTTGGCTGGACTTACAGTTGGTTCGCTTCTGCATGAGAAATATTATAAGGGTCAATAAACATCATTCTCTCTTCTTTAATTGAATCTCTCTTACCCTTTGACGAAGATGATCTGGCCACCATGCTCCACAATCATCCGACACAATGCAAGCAGCGCATGTTTTTAAATCATAAACCATCATCTCTTTAATCGGTGGAGAGTAGAGGTGAAGAGTAACGAGACTCGTATCTTCTGCACTATTCATCTTATGCACTCCTTTCTTAGGAGCAAAAAAAATTCTTCTTTCGCCCTGATACTGGGAAAACAGCTCTTCCGGCATTTGGTTTTCTTTCACTTCGTAAACGGTATTTATAGCTGTGCCATTCACTACTTGGATCCATCCATATGAATGACCGTGATCGTGAGGAGCACACTCTATTCCCGACCAATTCATAACGAGTAATTCTACTTCATCATTTTGGTAGAGAAGCTTTCTGTAATATGGCTTGTCTTCTGCCGACTGCAATAGTGGCTTTAACTCATTAAAATTTAGATCTAAAGCCAAAAGAGCTTCTCTCAATTCCAATTTGGTAGGGGAATTCAAGTTATCTAAAATGTTCTTTACCTGTTTAATTAAGCTCATACAAAGATTACCTCCTTATGAGTAGAGCAAATTTGGTAGTTTCAATATAGTTACAAATTCTTGTTTCTCCATGGCAAGTAGCTTAGAAAAGTTAGTAATCTTCCATTAACTAAAATGACTCCCATTATAATTATGATGCCTCCTAATATGCTTACGGGAATAATCTTTTCCTGTAACAGTAGAATGGCTGTTATCAATGTCGCTACTGGTTCTAAATAAAGGAACACAGATACCTGGGACGCCTCTAAAACCTCTAATGCCTTTGCCCAGTACCAATAGGCAACACCTGAAACGAATACACCGAGAAATAATAAATGAGCCCACTCAACGCTTGTTAAAAAAGGAATCATCTCCCATCCTTTATTCCTTACGAGAAAGGGAGTCGTTAGAGTAAATCCTATTAAACACATATAAAACGTAACAACAAGAGAGGGAAGCTGGATATGTAACCTTTTTAATAGGACAGAATAGATTGCCCAATTTAACGTACTTAAGATCATTAACAAGTAACCAACATTGATTGAGGGCTGAAAGGACTGCTGATTGGTAGCGGTGGTCACCAGCAGAACCCCAATGATGGCTACAATCATCCCTGATGCTTTTAATACGGTCATCTTTTCATGTAAAAAAAATACTGAGAGAATGACCGTAAATACGGGAGAAAACGAAATGATCCACCCTGCTGCAGAAGCATTTATTGTGAGAAGTGCTGTTGCCTGAATCACTTGGTGAACAAACACCCCAAGGATACCTAACACAATCAGATGAGGAATATACTTAAGTGGAATGTTTAATGGATATCGCTTTAGCACTAATAATACCAATAAAAAAAGTGCCCCAATTCCAAACCGAAGGACAAGGAGTGTATATGGATCAAGCTTATCTAAGACAGCTTTGGTAGAGACAAAGGAGACTCCCCAAAAACTAATAGACATTATTGCATATAACGAGGCAGCAAATTTAACCTTTGACGCAATCATAGGCACAATTTTCCTTTCAACAATAAAAGTATCTTCTATTAACATATGCCTTTTCTAAAGGAAAATGAAAAAAATCATGCCATTCTAAAAAAAATGGTAGAAACTTTAGTATTTGTATCGTTATCACTATCTTTTAATCTTCATTAAAGCAATTATAGATATCATTTATAAAAAACTAAATTTGGGAGTTTATAGTCATGTATAGACTAAATTCCAAAGGGTCTGTTACCAAAAATAACAACGCCAACTTTCATAAAGATTTTTCAGAATTTTAAAAGGTGCACAGTATTCTCTATTTATATGTATTAATTGTAAGTCATAAAACTTTTGTACGAGAACAGGTAAGAGTAACCAAAACACAATTGACATCGATCATAAACATCATATAAAATGATAATGATAATGATTATCAATATCAATTATAATTGTGTTTGTATTTATAATAAAAAGGAAATTTAACAAAATAGAAGGAAATAGAAGGAAATAGAGGAGAATCGGCTATGGATAAA
>Ga0209796_10001054_pt1 | contig 12721 bp, 10 predicted proteins | sample AgamicOrSfrz_FD_187167 | JGI IMG/M metagenome (GOLD analysis project Ga0209796, IMG submission 187167) | Agave microbial communities from Guanajuato, Mexico - Or.Sf.rz (SPAdes) (version 2) | ecosystem: Host-associated > Plants > Phyllosphere > Phylloplane/Leaf | place: Guanajuato, Mexico...
CCAACATCACGGTGCAGCCGAGCCCCGAGCCCCACAGCCGCGTCCGTGCTCGCGCCAGCAGAACGGCGGTCATGAGCTCCAGCGAACCGGTCACGAAATGGAACCAGTGCGGATATCCCCACTTCAGGTATTCCTCCAAGATGGATCGCGGGGCGACGATGTTGCTGAGTGATCCCACGACGAAAAAAGCCGCGAGAACCAAAGGTAACATCTGGCGCCAGGAAATCTTGGACATTCGTTCTACCTTCTCCAACCAGGGCGCCGCGAGCACCGGTGTGGCCGCTTGGTCGACGAACCGATACGGACTGCTCTGTTCATGCCGTGGTGGCCTTGTAGGCTGCCGCAAAGACATCGCAAGGCGATGTCGTGCCTGCGACGTGCTCCGCACCTTCGACGCCGAGGTCCATCCAGCCCGCGTTGACGGCATCGAACATTGCTTCGGCGGGTCCTGTGTGGCCCTTCGGGATGCCGAACTGTTCGAATGCTGCCGCCCACCCGGCCCGCGGGATGGCAAGGGCCTTGACGTCGCGCTGCAAGACTTCGCCCAGTTGGGCGGCGACTTCATCCGCGCTGACCATCGAGCCAAGCTCGACGACGCGATGCCCAGACCACGCTGGCCCGGTCAACAGCGTCGCCACCTCGGCGCCGATATCGTCGGTCGCGACCATGGTCGACTTCCGACTCGTCGGGTTGTAGTAGACGGGTAGCGTGCCGTCCTGGGCAATGTGCAAGCCGTAAAGGAAGTTTTCGAAAAAGGCGCCGGCTCGCACATAGGCGATCGGCAACGTCAGGTGGCGCAGTCCCTCCTCAAGAAGCGACAGGGCCGTGATCATTCCGAGCCCGCTGGTTCTGTTCGCACCCATCGACGACAGCACAACCACCCGCGGCGGCACTGCCCTGGTCAGCGCCTCGACATAGTTCGCGATCACGCTCTTTGCTTCCCTGAAATCCGGCGACGGTGCCCAGACCGCCGGCAGCATGACTACCGCGAAAGAGTTAGGGTTGTGGGTTATTTGCCAATGATCAGCCGGCACAGAGGTCGTTTGGAAGTTTCCTGTCGTTGTTCCCTGCCCTTGACACACACCCACATTCAACGTCGTTACAAGATTGCCAGCCGAGTTGGTGTAACCACTCGTCTGCGTCAATAACGTCAAGGCATTGGTTGCCGGGTCGTAGTCGTATGCCTGAAGCGTAATGTGGCATCCGGGCGTCTCAATTTGGCCGCACTAAACCTGACGACGATCGGCCCAGGTCGACCCCGAAGACGGTCACGGAAACGAATGCGGAGATTTGCGCGGATCATCGCCCGCCGGTCCACGTGTGACGTGAAAGCGATTGCCCGCGTCGTTTGCCGTGACAGCGGCGTATTTTCAGCGAAGAAGGCCCCTTAACGGTTCCGTCGGCGTCAACGGAACCGGTCGTGCTGGATTCGCCACGGGTGCCAGCCGTGTGGGAATGATTAGCGCATCGCCATCCTTTCGCGGCCCGACCCGTTCTTAGAGGGAACGAGTGATCGGCACGCGCCGGACTTCCACTTACGACGTGCGCAGTTGCACCGGAACGGTTTGCTTCTCTTCATGTATTACCTCTCGAACACGAACCAAACCGCTCTATAGGGGTTCTACTCCAACCGAGAGTTCTTCCTGCACCGCCGCGACAGGCTGAATTCGACGGACGAATTGGCCTGCGCAATAACGCTACCGCGTTGTGCATCGGAATTCATCGGACTCCTCCTCAAAGGGACACGAAGGCATTGCTTCCGCCCTCACAGGCGGCCGCCGCTGTGCACTGTGCGGTTGCGATCCGAAATGGCGCCGCGTCCGGGCGCTGAACCGCCAGTGCCATCGAAGGGCGGCTGATGACGGAAGCCTGCGCCGCCCGAAACGATTGCGATAATCGCGCCCACGACGAGCGCCGCGAAAGAGAACCAGCTTGCACGTGCGACGCCGCGTGCAGCGGTGTCCGCGGCCTCCCGCACATTTTGTTCCGTGTCCGGACCCGATGCCGCCGAGGCCGCCGACGCAACCGCCGTCTGAACCTGCTGTTTCACAGAATCAATCATCTGACCTGCCCCGCCGGTCTGGTTCGCGGCCGTCGCGCCCACTTGTGCACTCGTCGCCGCGACGCTGCCGACCGTACTAACAGCACCGGTGATGAGCGAGGTCATGCCGTAGACGACGAGAAGCGTCATTACAGCCCATGAGAGCAGCCCGTGCAGCCATCCGAGCACGGGCGCGCAGCGTCCAGAGTAATAGGAACCGACAAACACGGCGGCGACCGTGGTAATAATCACCCAGACCCCGGAGCCGAAGCCAAATCCTCGCAAGGCGTCCGGCTTGGACATCGGTGAGAGCAGCGATGCGCCGAGGGCCGTGCCAAGCACGCTCATGATGAGATACACGATCAACGACAGGATGACGCCAGCGATGATTGCTCCCCAAGAGAGCCGCGGGAGTCCGTCTTGTGTGGTTAGCAGTTTCATGACATGTCCAGATGGGTGGTGATTAGAAGTCCTTTGTTCCGCAAGCACCGTGCCTTGGACACTTACCGCGGTGCACCCCATCCGGGCCGCGCGGCGGTTACATCATGTTAGTTCGTTTCATGGGTAGCTATCAGGGACAGCGAGCATCGCATCAAGCCGCAAGTTTATTTACGTCGCCTGCATTGTGGCGACGGGGGTCGACAGTTAAAACCTGCGATCCGTCACCTCCCGGAGGGTGGTGCCACGCTTGGCTGGCGGACCTGTCGGGCAGCGGCCCTGACGGGGGATTGATCACCAGCTCTTTGCTGAACGCCCACCTCGGCGTCGTGGCTTAACCAGGTCGAACGATGGTTTGCCGCGCTCACTGAAAAATATCTTCGACGCGGTACGCATCGGTCGACACGTCAACTCGAAGAGGCGATCCGTCATTACCTGGAGGTCTATAACGCGAACCCCAAACCATTTGTCTGGAACAAGTCGGCGGACGAGATCCTGGCCAGCCTCGAACGGTTTTGTGTGCGGGTCCGCAAGGCTGCGACAGGAGCATCATGAATATCAATACCGACGCAATTGATGAAGTTTCCCTGGCGCTTCTCTACCTGACGCTGCATGACCGATATCGTGCATGGAAGGGTTTCGACTGGGATGTGCTGAACCGACTCCATGAACGAGGCTTCATCGAAGATCCTGTCAACAAGACGAAGTCCGTGATCTTTACGGAAGAAGGACTGCGCGAGTCCGAGCGGCTTTTTAATCAGCACTTTGTCATTCCGGAAGGAACAGGGAATTAATTCAACGAATTTCTAACTCACGACACTAGTAGGCGGGCCAATCAGCAGTTCGGGCCAGGCACCGCCCACTGTCCCATCGCCTCTCGGCTGCCGACGATACGGCTCACTGGGGCCGCACTCGCGGTCCGTTAATGCCCGTTTGCTGTACCGACGGCGCGCGGCAGTGACACCGAAAACACTGTCTCTGTTTCGTCGGAGCGTGCTTCGATGACCCCGTGATGCGCCTTGGCGATTTCGCGTGCAATGTATAGACCGAGTCCGAGGCTGCCCTCGCCGCGAGAGGTTGGCGGATTGCGCGCTCCCCGCGTCAGGGGCTCGAAGATGCGCGCGAGCGTCGCATACTCGATGACAGGTCCACGGTTCCTGACGTCGATACGGACCTGCGTCGCATCGCCCTGCCCCTCAATGCGCACGGGCGTGTCCGGCGCACCATATTTGAGGGCATTCACGATCAGATTCTGAAAGAGTTGCTGCAGCCGCCGGCCATCCCAGATTCCCCTCAGGCTGCCGCTGATATCCAGCTCGATCTGCCTGTGCGGATGAACCGCACGCAATTCGTCCAGTTCGTCGGCCAGTATATCCGCCAGGTCGACATTCGTCGGCACGACATTGATCCCCAGACCCAGCCTGGTCCTGTTGAAGTCGCTCAGGTCGTCCAGGAGTGCCTGCATCCGGCCTCCGCTGCGGATCAGACGGGCGGCGGCATCCGATACATGCTCGCCCGCATTCAGCGCTGCCAGATAGGAAGCGGTCATCTGGATCGCCTGGAGCGGACTGCGCAGGTCATGCCCAAGCATGCCCAGCAGCAGGTTCCGGGTCTGCTCGATGTGGGTACTGAAAAAACTGATCGACTCTGCAAGTGCCTGGTCGATCGCTTCGTTGAAGCGAATCATGTCGTCCACATCAGGGGCGTGAGGCCCGCAATCGTCCATCCACAGGCGAAGCACGCTTGCACGCAGTGCCCGATACTCGGCGGCGAGCTGGTTGATGTTGAAGCCAGCCCGGGCCCTCAGCAGCGCGTGGGTTTGCGCCGCAGTCTCGGCGGCATCGATGAGCACCGGGGCGCGCCCCATCGACCTCTCGCGTTGAGCCTGCCGGGTTTGCGACGTCTGCAAGTCTTTTACGACCGCCTGCAGGATCTGTTGCGCGTGATCCCGTAACCCCAATGACTGCAGATTGCCCGCTGCCGGCAGGAGGGTGCCTGCGAACGCCTCCCACTGTGCCAGGATCGGCTCCATGTCTCGCGAGATAAAGTCTGCAAGTCGCATCTGCGGCCTCCACGTTCTGCGCGCCTTATGTTACTCGCAAATCGGCGACCGACCCGAAGCTGAAAAACCCGAAGGGGAACCCAAGCCAAGTGCCAAGTGACCGGTTGCGCGACAGAGTGCTGCCAGGCGCCTGCGGTCGCGGCGAGCGGCAGTGTGGCGGCGCCGACTCTCGCACAATAGCCTCGTCACCGCCTCGATATAAGCCCAGCCGATGAACCTGTTCTTGAGGCCGGACGCTCTCCGGTGCTTCCTCACGAGTCATGCCCCGTTGTATGACGCTCGCGCCCTGGCTGTTCCGCCACAACAACGTCAACGTCCGTCGATCGGTGCGCGCCGGGGCTGATGTCGGCATTTTCAGCTACCCCCGGAGGCACATCCCCCATGCTGCGCGTCGATGACCAGTATGGTTCGCGGTTGTAGTACTGGTGGAGCGTCGTGCCCCATGCCGTGTCCGCCATCGAGGGCCAGTGATCCTTGTCGAAGCCCGGGTCGTCCTTGATGCGTTGGGCGTCGATGCTCACGCGAAAACACTTTGCGTCCGTGTCCAGGGTAAGCGCGTTCCACGGTATCGCATGCAGGTTGGCGCCGATGCCGAGAAAACCGCCTTCCGACAGCACGGCGTAGGCAATCCTGCCGCTGCGCACGTCGAGCATGATGTCGGAAATCTTGCCGACGTCCTCGCCGTCCGATGAAATCACCTCTGTGTCGTCGAGCGCCGCCGCCATGACATCCGGCCCGGGGCCTTCCGCGGTGCCGCCGCCGACGAGGTCCGCACCGCCGGTTTCGGACGCAGTGCCTTGCGGGTCCAATGTGCTCATGATGTCCTCCACGTGGTTGGTACTCGCACATGCGCAACGCATATGCCAGCACTCAGCCCGCGGCGCTGGGAGCTGCCGAACGTGCTGCGGCTCTGGCGTTAGCAAAGCGACGAGCGCCTGTGCTAACGCTGTCACCCGCGCGCGCACTGGTTGAACCGGCAGCGCGCTCCATAGGTACCGCGCTTGCGAAAATCGTCGTAGGTCCTTCCACGATGTCGTGCCATGTCTACCGTACTGCTCACCGAGAAGCCCATGAGTGACAATCCGCAAGGCTCAGTGCACCGTGGTGAGAAATTGCACCGGTGCATTCGGAGACCAGTAGCGGCCGTCGACCGTTGGTTTGACCGGGTTGACCCTGGCACGCACCGTCGGATCAAGGGATTGAGGCTCGTGACGGCGTACGGCATCGCGGCTGCACTCGGGACATTGCAGGATATTACACAGAGGGTGCCCAGCAGCATCTCGCTGGGTTTTCTTGCTGGAAGCTTCGCACTCTGGGCGAGCGTGTCGGAGGGAAAAACGACGCGCGTTGAATCGAGCCGTGATCTCGTGCTGCTCTGTTTTGCCGCCGCGTTAGGCGCGAGCCTGTTCGCTGCTTTCTCCCGGCCGTTCGAAGTTGCAGGCTGTGCGGGACCGGAACTGATCCTTGTGACCGGCGCATTTCTGGTCGGATATCTCAAACGTTTCGGCATCCTGGGCGCCGGAGTCGGATCGCAAATCTATATTGGAGAGTTGCTCGCATACGGCGCGCGTCTGACGATCAATGATCTGTGGGCTATTGCGATTGCGTCGCTCATCGCCGCGCTGGCGTCGGTGGTCCCACGAGTGCTGAGCGGCCCCGCAGAGCGACCTGTGGTGACAGCGGCGCTCGCTGCCGGACCAGCACCCACTCCAGGGAGGCGCTCGTCGGAGTTCTTCATGGGACTGCAGGCGGCCAGCGGTGCTTTGGTCATCGTCGCGCTAAACGGCTTGATCGGTCTTGAGGAGTCCGCCTGGGCGATCACCGCATGCACCTACGTCGTCGCCGGTTCGGCGACCGGCACTATCCAGCGCGTACGTCGCCGTATTCTGGGTACGCTGATTGGCGTTCCCATCGGTCTTGCCTGCCTGCCGGTTGCCGAGCATGCGCCGCTGCTGATCTGGGCTGCAGCTGCATTCGCGATGGTCATCTATGCGATGGCCTTGCCAGAGCGCTACGACATCGCCTGCGCTGCGTTTGCCTTCACCTTGATCGTTACACTCGCAGCAAGTGGTGTGCATTCAGTCACCCTGCTTGCAGCCCGCGTGTGGGAAACGCTTCTGGGCGGGTCACTCGGACTGGTCGCTGCCATGATCGTCTTCCCGCTCCGATCTTCGAGTCCCGGCAAATAGACCGCGACCTGGCCCGAACCTATCTGCGGGTGGCAGCGCCGACGAAAGATGCTGCCGCCCGCACTGGGGATGACCGAACGCAAACGCGGCCGGAAAGTCCTTGTCCAGGACCGGCTTTACCGACGCGGCGGGGCGTAGCCTGATCATGCGGCTGCACTCGGTTCGGGAAAGCGTCAGGACGGTGTTTCAGTGCGCCGGGCCGACCGTATTCCCTGCACGCGACGCGATCAACATCCGTCGCCTCCTGCTCGCAGATAAGCTGGCTTCAAGTTCCTCGCGCTCACCGCATTTCCTTACTCTGACCAACTGGGCTGCACGGGAACCTCGCGCGGTGCTGTGCACCGGCGCATCGGACAGGTACCCGCCAGAGAAGCACCATCATTGCGGCCGATCGTCCGTGCAACAGCCGCGTGTGCGTTCCAACGACCGCTCCACACGTTCGCGCCCAGACCGGCCGAGGTCAACGTCACCCTGTTCGTGTGGCCTTCGTTGATCTGCGAACCCGGGTAACCCGTGTGGTGCAAACGAATCTGGCCGACGTCCACGAAGCCAAGCGCTTGAACCTTGACGGACGGAACGCCGATATTCACGAAACGGCGCAGTTCAACCGTTCCCATCCAGCCTTCGTCGCCCGAACCTTCGCCGACCGGATAACCGCGAACGCCAGTAGGACCACCGAGCAGGAACTTTTCCGAACTGTCGAGATTGGTGCTCGACAATTGACCCGCCCAACCGCCGTAGACGCTCCAGTTCGGGTCGAGGGATTGCAGACGGCTGAAGTTCGCAGCGAGTTTCGTGAAGGTGCCTTGCGTGCGCGCCGTCATCGAGTCCGCCAATTGATCGACCGGATTGCCCGACAGGTCGACGTGCCCAAACGTCACTGCTGCCCGGCCTTCCGTCACACCACCTTGCAGCAGACCGTCGTAACGGTTGCCCGAGAGCGAGAACGTCAGGTTGTCAAGCTTGCGCTTGCTCAGGCTCACATCAAGCGCGCTGTCCTTCAGATACTTGTGGTCGTACATCACGGTCGCATTGAGATTCTGCGTGCGCGTACGAATGATCGGGTAATTCAAACCGGCCGAACCAGTCACGGCCGAACCGCGCAGGTCGAGAGCTGAGTAAGCCTCCTGAACCACGCGATAATGCAGATACGAGCCGCCCAGCAACAGGGTCAGGCCAGTGGGCGTCAGCGGCAGGCTGTAGCCGAGGTTGGCGACTTCCGTGCCTTGGCTCTTGCTCAGACCTAGCGTGACCTGGTCGCCCATACCGAGCGGATCATTCACGAAGAACGTTGCCGTGCCGCGCTCGATGCCCGTGCTGCGATTGCCATAGTTGTCGATCGAAAGTTGGCCGTTGACGATCGGGGTCGGCGTCGTTTCAACGAGAAGCTTACTGGTGCCCGGTTGAGCGCCCTTCTGCAGGATGGCCTTCGCGCTCACGCCCGGACGGTCGTTGATGAGCAGAAGTGCACGTTCGAGGTCTTCCTTCTTCAGCGGGCGATCGGTCGGAAGGGCTGCGTTCGCGATGGCAGCGATACGTTCGTTGCTGCTGCGCGTTTTGCCGTGGATGGTTACGCGATCCTTGCCCGATTCGAGACGGCCTTCAACGATCGTGATGACGAGATTGCCCGCCGTCAGGTCCTGGGGGGCGAGGTAGGCGTAAGCGAGTGCGTAGCCTCGACCGCGCAGATATTGGGTGATCGTGTCTGCGATTTTCTGCAAGCCCGCATGGGTCAGTTTCTTGCCGACCATCAAGGCAGTAACAGACTGCAAATCTTCCGCATCTGCCACACTCTTGTCACCATCGAAGGTGATGGACTTCAGCGTCACGGTCGGGCCGACTTCTGGTTCGGCTGCGCCCGGTGCGGCTTCGGACGGGATCACCTCTTCCGGGGTTGTGGCTTGCGGTGCGCGGGGTTGTGGGGCGCTTTGCTGCTCGTTCAGGAGCGAACCTGCATTCGGTAAAGATTGAGCGTAGGCAGGAGCCGCGAGGATCAGGATCGCCAGACCAATAGGAGTATGAAGTTTTCTTGTTAGGATCATAGGTGGGTTATGGCCGTTGGTAGAGACATAAAAATTGCCTCTGTTGAATCGGTTGTTCCAAGCCGCATTGGGTGTGAACTATCGGTGGTTCCTGAGCGACGTTGATTTCGGCTCCTCCGCCAAACGGCTCACGATTCAGATCGACTTCGTTTCCGGCACTCGCTTCCGTACCCGGAGGCAGCTGACGCGCATCCCGTGGATGACACAGTGTCGAAGCGCTACCGACACCTGAGCTCCTTCCGGCATGACTGCTATCCAGGAGCGCGCACGCCGGGTGAGGCTGCCCGATGGCCGCGTCGCGCTCGTCGAACCCAGTTGGGCCAGCAAGCTCTGTCGCTTCACGCTGCTGTTTGAGGTGATGGTGCTCACCCTCGCGCGGCAGGTGCCTTTTGCCGCGGTGGCCCACGCCGTCGGCGAGTCGCGGCACCGCGTACACGCGATCTGCAAGCGCTACGTCGAACTGGCGTTGGTCGAGATTGATCTGTCCGACGTGACGAGCGCTGCCGTCGACGAGACTTGCTATAAGCGTGGGCACGAGCCGTTCGTCCCCAACGAACCGCCGTCGTTCACCAGTGCGCCCGACGGCGCCGTCAATGCGCTCAGGTCGGAGTGCGAAATTGCGTCTCCCGCATCGTTCAGAATCTGCGGCGTCACGCATGCGGCTCACGAGGCGCATCCGTTCCAGGATTACAAAATCGCGGAATGTCCAACGATGTCACGCCAGCACGTATGGTCCTTACGGCGTGGCGGGCTAAATATGCGCCAGAATACTTATCTTTCATTGGAAGACCGTCCCCACAGTGCGCCCGGTTCGGGTGCAACATTTAATTTAATAACAACCTATGTGCACTGCCTCGCCGTTTATCGCCCCCGGCCTGCGCGGCAATTATGAATTGGTTCCTGATAAACTCCAAAATAATCTTGTTTAAAGATTGTTAGATTTAAAATGACGTAATATGAAACCGGCTTCCCCGGCCGCCTCCTCGCATTTCGCCTATAAGAGCAAACTTCTATCGGAGAGCGTGGGGAGATTACACGGCTTCAGAATAGCGGCACCCGACCGGCCGCAAACGGGCAATCAGACGCCGGAACCGCGGTCTTTTCAGGCCACTGCTGAGCGTTCAGCGCCGCATCGGTTGCTCGGCTGTCGATTTAACGGGCGGGGGTAGAGCAGCCAAGCTGTGCGTAGGTCGAATCGCTGCTTCACCGGCTTCTGGTGATTGCGAAAACCGATGCGCCCGATTTGGCGGGGCATCTGCGGTGCTCGTACCGAAGCCACGCCTGCAGAACGCGCCTTTGAGAGCGGACCGGGAACCACTGAAGCGCACGGCGGTACGTTGCTTCTTAGCGCGTGGCCGGAACAGGCGCCCAAATCGAAGATTCCCATTCCTTCAAGAAACACCCGGTCCATGATTATCGCGGTGGCGGACGAATATCATTGGCGAGTTGTTATGCCGTAAGCGGCCAGCAAACACATCTTGACGAATTGAACTAGCGGATAGCAACGGCTGGCTGCCAGCGATGAGGCAGCAAGGCTGCGATATCGCTAGCCCTGTGGGTTGGCAGTCGCGTCAGGATGTCTTTCAGATAGGCGTGTGGTTCGTGCCCATTCAGTTGCGCTGAACGTAGCAAACTCATGATGGCTGCGGCTCGTTGGCCGGCTCGAAGCGAACCGGCGAACAACCAGTTCGCCCCTTCCGATGGCCCACGGACGTATCTGATTTTCGACCCAATTGTTATCTATAGGCACGTGGCCGTCATCGAGATAGCGGGTCAACGCTTCCCATCGTTTAAGACTGTAATCCAGCGCTCTGGCAATCGCCGAACCTTCCGAGACCAGCTTGCGCTGGGCCATCATCCATTCGTAAAGTGCGTCACAGACCGGTTTGGCCCGACTCTGTCGAAGCTTGTGGCGCTCCTCAGCTTGCAGCACTGCAGCGTCGCGCTCGATGTCGTAAAGCGCAGCGAAGAACGGCAGCGCCTGCGCGGCGATCTGGCTGCTGTGATTGGCGTGCAGATCGAAGAACTTGCGTCTCGCGTGGGCTGCACATCCAATTTCAGTGATGCCCTGCTGGAATCCAGCCTTGTACCCACTATAGTCGTCGCATACCAGTTTGCCGTGCCAGCCAGCGAGGAACGCGCGAGCATGTTCGCCTGCACGGCTGTCGGCGAAGTCGTAGACCACGGCGCGCAGCTCACTGTAGTGCGTCGGTGTATACGCCCACAGATAAGCGCGACGTGTCTTGCCTTTGCCGGGACTGAGCATCTGTACCGGCGTCTCATCCGCATGCAGCACACCCTGCTGCAGGATTTCTTCATGCAGCGCGTCGACCAGCGTTTGTAGCTGCACGCCGCACGTACCGACCCATGCGCCCAAAGTCGAGCGCGGTATCGCGACGCCCGCTCTCGCAAAGATATGCTCCTGACGATACAAGGGAAGGTGGTCAGCGTACTTGGCAACCAGCACTGACGCCAGCAGCCCCGAGGTCGGGATGCCCTTGTCGATGACGTGCGCAGGCACCGCGGGCTGCATCAGTGTTTCGCAGTTTCTGCACACCCACTTGCCACGGATATGTCGCTCAACGGTGAACACGCCCGGCGTGTAGTCCAGCTTCTCGCTGATGTCCTCACCGATACGCACGCGCTCGCAGCCACATTGGCATACGGTGCTATGCGGCTCATGGCGAATCTCTGTGCGCGGCAATTGCGCCGGCAGCGCTGCACGCTTCGGTTGCTGGGGTAGAGGCTCGGCTGTGGCTTGTGGCTGAAGTTGGTCGAGCTCAACTTCAATGGCGGCGAGATCTGCGTCAATCGCCTCATCCAGCAGGTTCGTCTGATCGCTGCTGAGCTGCTCGCTGCGCCTGCCAAACTGATGGCGTCTGAGAATCGATATCTCGTGGGTCAACTGGTCGATGCGGGTCTGACGGTGCCGTAGCTCCCGGTCCTTCTCACCGACCTCGCGGGTCCTCTCCTCAATCTCCCTGTCCCGGTCCTCGACGCGCGCAATCAGTTGTGTGGCGAGCGCACGCAACTGTTCCGGGCTAAGAGCGTTGAGGTCGCCTGGCATGTCCATGCAGACGAGTCTGCCAGAACCTCGGAGGGCGCGAAAGCGCAACCGTCTACATCCCGGGCATTTTCAAACGACACGGATTACACCGTCCGCGCCGATACGCTGCCACGGCAAACCCACCACGAGACCGGCCAGCTGTTCCTGCGTGAGCGCGTGTTGCTTTGGCTCGCTACCGGCGCGCGGCCAGACGAACTGCCCCTCATTGAGCCGCCGTGCGGCAAGCCAGATGCCGATCCCGTCGTGAACCAGCACCTTCAGGCGGTTGGCTCGCCGGTTGGCAAACAGGTAAGCATGGTGCGGATGCGCGGCGCCAAACACGGTGATCACCCGACCCAGTGCCGTATCAAAGCCGGCCCGCATGTCCAGCGGGTCAACTGCCAGCCACACTTGGTCAATGCAGATCATGCAAGCCACTCGCGCAGCCAGGCAGCGCATCGCGCTGCCTCCGAGCTTGGCCAGCTAACCGTTATCGACTGGTCTGCGCGACGAACCTGGACGCGAATCTCCGCTGTACGCGTGCTTCGCGTCTCAAGAGGCAACGGTACGAATTCCGGTGCCGTCGCCGCTGTCAATGGCGCTGCCACGTCGCGACGCGCCACCAGCACACAATCGTTCGTTTCGGCCTGGTCGACCCACCGTCGAAGCAGATTCGCGTTCAGCTTTTGGTGCAATGCGATGGCCGCGAGCGATACCCCGGGCCCCTGGCAAGCTGCCACTACCTGAGCCTTGAACTCGACGCTGTAGCGCCGACGTCGTCGACGCCAGGCGTCGCTCCTTCTTCAATAGTGTTCACGTGTCCACCTATTTAAGTGCACACGATGCTCCCAAGACTTTCAACGCAACTCAAGATGAGGTGACCGGGCGCTTACGTTATGCCGA
>Ga0209796_10001056_pt1 | contig 12691 bp, 10 predicted proteins | sample AgamicOrSfrz_FD_187167 | JGI IMG/M metagenome (GOLD analysis project Ga0209796, IMG submission 187167) | Agave microbial communities from Guanajuato, Mexico - Or.Sf.rz (SPAdes) (version 2) | ecosystem: Host-associated > Plants > Phyllosphere > Phylloplane/Leaf | place: Guanajuato, Mexico...
CAGATGTAGTAGTCGGCATCCGGCACGATGACCTGACCGGCAATTCTTGACAGGTCAAGACGACCGTCGAAATCGTAGTCGACGCCCTGCCGGTCGCCCTCGCCGACCGCTTCGTAGAACACCACGCGCTTCACGTTCGAATGCGACGCGACCGTCTCGTTGAGCCACTGACGGAACGCGTGCACGCGGCCGTTGCGGCATGCGTGAACGAAAGTCACGCTCCGCTCGCTGCCGTCGGCGAGGATGGTTGACAGCATCGAGGTCATGGGCGTCACGCCCACGCCGCCGCTCATCAGCACCACGGGCGTGGTTGTCTTGCGATCGAGCGTGAAGTCGCCCATCGGCGCGCTCACATGCACGACGGTGCCTTCTTCGACATCTGCGTGCAGCAGGTTGGACACGTGGCCGGGCGCTATGTCTTCGCGGCCGTCTTCGCGCTTCACGGAGATGCGCAGCCACTTGCCATGCGGCGCGTCCGACAAGCTGTACTGACGCGGCTGATCGACACCCAGCTTGTCGACGAAACGTTTCACGCTCACGTACTGACCCGGTTGGAAATCACACGCGGCCGAGCCGTCGGCTGGCGTCAGATAGAACGACGTGATTTCGTCGCTCTCCACCTGTTTGCGCGCCACCTTGAACGGACGGAAGCCGCTCCACGCCGCGCCTTCATACAGCTTCGCCTCGGTGCCCACGAAGATGTTCGCAAGCTGACCGTACGCGACTTGCCAGGCGTCGAGCGTGGGTTGATCGACCGCGTCGCCGAGCACGTCGACGATCGCACCCAGCAGGTGGCGGCCCACAATCGGGTAATGCTCGGGCCGTATGTTCAGGCTCGCGTGCTTATTGGCGATCCGCGAGACAGTCGGGCCGAGTGCGCCCAGATTGTCGATGTTGGCTGCGTACGCATAGACCGCGCGCGCCAGCGTTTCGGGCTGATTGCCGCTTTGCTGATGTGTCTGGTTGAACAGATTCTTCAACTCTGGATGATGCGCAAACATGCGCTTGTAGAAGTGCTTCGTGATGGTCGTGCCATGTTCAGCAAGCACGGGCACCGTGGCTTTGACGCGGGCAATCTGTTCGGCGGTCAGGGCGGTCATTTGTACTTCTCCTTAAAGATGCACATACAATACATCTTTAAGCCGTGACTTGCTCTGACAGATTGTCGCAGGCCACTGCCGACTGCTGAAAGCCGGCCGTGCGCCTAGTTTTGCCCGCGATCGTGCTGCCAGAGCACGTCCGCGCCGCCGTCAGCGCGATTGAGCACGCGTGCGAGGACAAACAGAAGGTCCGACAGACGGTTCACATACTGACGCGGCGCGGCGTTGACGGCCTCCTCGTCACCGAGGGCGACGATGGAGCGTTCGGCGCGGCGGCAAACCGTACGGCAAACGTGGGCGAGAGACGCCGCGCGCGAGCCGCCCGGCAAGATGAACTCCTTCAGCGGCGCAAGCGCAGAGTTGTAGTCGGCAAGCCAGCCGTCGAGTTGCGCGAGATGGCGGTCGGTGATCATTGTGTGACCGGGAATGCAAAGTTCGCCGCCCAGATCGAACAAGTCGTGCTGGATCGAGATGAGCGCCGCTCGCACGTCATCTGGCAAGGGCTCGCACAGCAGCACGCCAAGATTCGAATTGAGTTCGTCGACGTCGCCGATCGCCGCAATGCGCGCGCTGTCCTTGCGGACGCGCCGGCCGTCGCCGAGACCGGTGGTGCCGTCGTCGCCGGTACGAGTGGCAATCTTGCTCAGACGGTTACCCATGATTTCTCCCTGCGTTTCAATGATGAAGCCCGCGTCGATAGCGCATCGGTCGCCGACTAACGTCCCGGTTTCTTGCACTGTGGTGGCGGCAGATCGGTTAGCGCGTCATCTGCCGCGTTATCTCTGTCTTGTCACCGCGTTAACCATGTTGCGCGGAGCCACTAGCCGCCGCCATTATAGGAGCGATAGCCGGCGCGAAGCCCCGATGCAATGGAAGCGGCCCACCCCCGGCAGAAAGCGATCGGCGTAAAATGAAGTGCCTGCTGACAAAAGCGGCTCGCCTGGCAAGTACTAACAGACCTTTTCATGCGGCTGGCCGGCGTAAGTGCTGAAGCACTAACGCCGGTCGACACAGGAGACATGCGTGAATCATTCCGTTTCGCCGGCCACGCTGCGCCGGCCATTCCCTGCCGAATTGCTGAGCGCGCTCACCAACGCCTTCGGTGAGCGCGTGTCGATCGCGCAAGCCGTGCGCGAACACCACGGCCGCGACGAATCGCCGTTCGATCCCCAACTGCCCGACGCCGTCGTCTTCGCACGCAACACCGAAGACGTGCAGACCGCCGTCAAGCTGTGCGGCCAGTACAACGTACCGATCATTCCGTACGGCAACGGCTCGTCGCTGGAAGGGCATCTGCTTGCGGTGCAGGGCGGCGTATCGATCGATCTGTCGGAAATGAACCGCGTGCTGTCCATCAACGCCGAAGACCTCACGGTCACCGTCGAGCCAGGCATTTCGCGCAAGCAGTTGAACGAAGCGCTACGCGACACCGGCCTCTTTTTCCCGATCGATCCGGGCGCGGACGCGAGCATCGGCGGCATGTCGGCCACGCGTGCGTCCGGTACCAACGCCGTGCGCTACGGCACGATGCGCGAGAACGTACTCGGGCTCACCGTGGTGCTGGCCGACGGCCGCGTGATCAAGACGGGCACGCGGGCTCGCAAATCGTCCGCGGGCTATGACCTCACGCGTCTGTTCGTCGGTTCGGAAGGCACGCTCGGCGTGATCACCGAAGTCACCGTGCGCCTTTATCCGCAGCCGGAGGCCGTGTCCGCCGCGGTCTGCGCATTTCCGTCGATGGGCGACGCGGTTCGCGCCGTCATCGAAACAATTCAGATCGGCGTGCCGATTGCGCGCGTGGAATTCGTTGACGCGCTCGCCATCCGCTCGATTAACCGGCATTCGAATCTCACGCTGCGCGAGGCGCCCACACTGTTCTTCGAATTCCATGGCACCGAGGCCAGCGTCAAGGAACAAGCCGAACTCGTGCAGGAACTCGCCGCGCAGAACGGTGGCGAAGGATTCGAATGGGCGACGCGTCCGGAAGACCGCAGCCGTCTGTGGAACGCGCGTCACAATGCCTATTTCGCCATGCTGCAACTGAAGCCCGGTTGCCGCGCCGTCACGACCGACGTCTGCGTGCCGATCTCGCGACTTGCCGAATGCGTCGTCGAAACGGAGCAGGACTTGAAGGCGTCGCCGCTGCCCTGCCCGATTGTCGGCCATGTCGGCGACGGCAATTTCCACGTCGCGATCCTGATCGATCCGAACAAGCCGGAAGAACTCGCGGAAGCCGAGCGATTGAACCATCGCATCGTGCAGCGCGCACTGCGCATGGACGGCACCTGCACCGGCGAGCATGGAGTCGGTCTGCACAAGATGGGTTTTCTGCTGGAAGAACATGGCGACGTTGCGGTAGACACCATGCGCTCTATCAAACACGCGCTCGATCCGCACAATCTGATGAACCCCGGCAAGATTTTCAGCTGGGCCGCCTGACGCGTCGTTTCAAGGCGCGTTGCCGCGAACGATTGGGCAGAACTGAACGCGGCTGAGCGTTATCAAGCCGCGGCGGCCGCAAACGGGCCGCCACGCAAGCGCCGGATAGCGCTGGGTGAAACAGGAGGAGACGACTCACATGAATGCACCCGCCGAACTGTCAGCAGAGGTTCTCGCCCAGCGCCAGCGCGAAGTCGTGCAGGCGCTGATGGCGGTGTTGCCGAACCACTGTCTGCTATATCGCGACGAAGATACCGTCGCGTACGACTGCGACGGCCTCGCCGCCTATCGTCGTCTGCCGCTCGCCGTCGCATTGCCGGAGACGGAGTCGCAAGTGCAGCGCATCGTGCAGATCTGCCATCGTCTCGGGGTGCCCATCGTGCCGCGCGGCGCCGGCACGGGCCTGTCCGGCGGTGCGATGCCGATTCGCCACGGCGTGGTGGTCTCGCTCGCACGCTTTAGGAAGATCATCGAGGTGGACTCTTACGCGCGAACCGCCACGGTGCAACCGGGCGTGCGCAATCTGTCGATTTCCGAAGCCGCCGCGCCTTACGGTTTGTACTATGCGCCGGACCCGTCGTCGCAGATCGCCTGCACGATCGGCGGCAACGTGTCGGAGAACTCGGGCGGCGTGCATTGCCTCAAGTACGGCCTCACCGTGCACAACGTGCTGCGCGTGCGGGCCGTGACAATGGAAGGCGAAATCGTCGAGTTCGGCTCGCTCGCGCCCGACGCGCCCGGCCTCGATCTGCTTGCGGTGCTCATCGGCAGTGAAGGCATGTTCGCGATCGTCACCGAGGTCACCGTCAAGCTGATTCCAAAACCGCAAACGGCGCAGGTCATCATGGCCAGTTTCGACGACGTCGTAAAAGGCGGCGATGCGGTCGCTGGCATCGTTGCCGCGGGCATCATTCCGGCCGGCCTCGAGATGATGGACAAGCCGGCCACGCGCGCGGTCGAGGAATTCGTCCACGCCGGCTACGATCTCGACGCAGCGGCAATCTTGCTGTGCGAATCCGACGGCACGCCCGAGGAAGTCGCCGACGAGATCGTCCGCATGACCGCGGTGCTGCGCGAGCACGGCGCAACCCGCATCCAGATTTCGCGCACGGAAAACGAGCGGCTGCGCTTCTGGTCCGGTCGCAAAAACGCGTTTCCGGCTGCGGGCCGGATTTCGCCGGACTACTACTGCATGGACGGAACCGTGCCGCGCCGCAGTATCGGACCGCTGCTTTCGCGCATCGAGGAGATGGAGAAGAAGTACGCGCTGCGTTGCATCAACGTCTTTCATGCGGGCGACGGCAACATGCATCCTCTGATTCTCTTTAACGGCAATGACCAGGATGAATGGCACAGAGCCGAGGCGTTCGGCTGCGACATCCTCGAAGCATGCGTCGAGCTGGGCGGCACGGTGACGGGCGAGCATGGCGTCGGCATCGAGAAGATCAACTCGATGTGCGTGCAATTCTCGCCGGAAGAGCGCGATGCATTTCACGCGGTAAAACGTGCGTTCGATCCGCCCGGTTTGCTGAACCCGGACAAGGGCATTCCCACGCGAGCGCGGTGCGCCGAGTACGGCAAGATGCACGTGCGCGGCGGTCTGCTGCCGCATCCGGAGCTACCGCGCTTCTAGCACCAGGCAATACGCATAGCCCGCCGCGGCGGCGTTTGCCGCCATTCCACCCTGATTACCCGATGCGGGTCCGCTCCGGGTTGTCAGCGAGCCCCCGCCCGGTACAATCGATCGAAACATAACGAAGCAGGGCATCATGGAAGAGGACGACATCGTCGCCATGTGGTCGGAACGCGTGCGTTCCGCCAGCGCCGCAGGCCGCGCGTTGCGCGTTCGCGGCGGCGGTACGAAAGACTGGTACGGTCAGACGCTGGAAGGCGAGATCCTCGACACGCGCGCTTATCGCGGCATCATCGCTTACGACCCGGCGGAGCTGGTCATCACCGCGCGCGCCGGCACGCCGCTGCTCGAAATAGAGGCCGCGCTCGCCGAACACCATCAGATGCTCGCCTTCGAGCCGCCGCACTTCGGACCGCAAGCCACCTTCGGCGGCTGCATCGCTGCGGGCATCGCCGGACCGCGCCGTCCGTCGGCCGGTGCGGCGCGCGACTTCGTACTAGGTGCGGTCGTCATGAACGGCCAGGGACAAGCGCTGCATTTCGGCGGCCAGGTGGTGAAAAACGTCGCCGGCTATGACGTCTCACGCTTGATGGCGGGCTCGCTCGGCACGCTGGGGCTCATCCTCGAACTCTCGGTGAAGGTGCTGCCGCAGCCGCAGGCCGAAGCCACGCTCAAGTTCGACGTGAACGGCACCGACGCTGTCCGTAAGCTCAACGAATGGGGCGGCCGCCCATTGCCGATCACAGCGAGCGCGTGGCGTCACGGCACGCTTGCCGTGCGTCTCGCGGGCGCGGAGAGCGCGGTCAAGTCGGCGCGTGCGTCGCTGGGAGGCGAGGTTGTCGATGCCGTCGAGGCAGAACGCTTCTGGGCAGGCCTGCGCGAGCAGACCGACACATTCTTCGCCGCAATTCCGCCGAAAGCCGCTCTGTGGCGGCTCGCGCTGCCGTCCATCACCGAGCCGCTTCAATTGCCCGGTGCTCAATTGATGGAATGGGGCGGCGCGCAGCGCTGGTGGATCACGGACACCGACGCGCAAACCGTGCGCATCAGCGCGAAGCAAGCCGGCGGTCACGCGACCATCTTCCGCACCGGCCACGGCTATGACCGCGGAGCCGGGGTGTTCACACCGCTGCCCGCGCCGCTGATGAAAATCCATCGCGGCCTGAAAACCGCTTTCGACCCGGCCCGCATCTTCAATCGCGGCCGTCTCTACCCCGACTTCTGAGCGCGCGATGCAAACCAATCTCGCGGACTTCATTCGCAACACGCCCGACGGCGACGAAGCCGACGCCATTCTGCGCAATTGCGTTCACTGCGGCTTTTGCACGGCCACGTGCCCGACTTATCAACTGCTCGGCGACGAACTCGACGGCCCGCGCGGCCGCATCTATCTGATCAAGCAGATGGTGGAAGGCGCCGAAGTCACGCGTAGCACGCAGGTTCACCTCGACCGCTGCCTTACTTGCCGCAATTGCGAATCGACCTGCCCGTCCGGCGTGCAGTACGGCAAGCTGGTAGAGATTGGCCGCAAGATCACCGAGAAAAAAGTGACGCGTCCGCTCGGTCAGCGTCTTACGCGCCGCTTCCTTGCGAGCTTCGTGCCGAACAGCGCGCTATTCACGCCGGCCATGCGTCTCGGCCAGCATTTCCGGGCGCTGCTGCCGCGAAAATTGCGCGACAAGGTGCCCGCGCGACAGCGTCCGCTCGAGTGGCCGACCGCAAGACACACGCGCAAGATGCTGATGCTCGCGGGCTGCGTGCAACCTTCGATGATGCCCAACGTCAACGTCGCCACCGCGCGCGTGCTCGATGCGCTCGGTGTGGAAACGCTCGTCGCGCCCGACGCCGGCTGCTGCGGTGCCGTGCGCCTGCACCTTGGCTATAACGACGAAGCGCTCGTGGACATGCGCGCCAACATCGACGCATGGTGGCCGTATGTCGAACAGGGCGTCGAGGCGATCGTGATGAACGCATCGGGCTGCGGCGCGACCGTCAAGGAATACGCGCATCTGTTGCGCCATGACCCGGCGTATGCGGAGAAAGCGCGCCGCATCGTCGAATTGACACGCGACATTGCCGAGATCCTGCCGGACTTCGAGGAGCAACTCGCGTCGATCACGCGCCGCCGCGCGATCCACACGGTCGCGTTTCATCCGCCCTGCACGTTGCAGCACGGACAGCAGGTGCGCGGCACAGTGGAACATCTGCTAACGCGACTGGGCGTGGAAGTGCGCCTGCCCGCCGACAACCACCTTTGCTGCGGTTCCGCCGGCACTTACTCGCTCACGCAGCCGAGGCTCTCGTATGCGTTGCGCGATCAGAAGCTCGAGCGGCTGCACGCGCAGGAGCCGCAAATGATCGTGTCCGCGAATGTGGGCTGTATTTCTCACCTGCAGAGCGGCACGTCCACACCGGTCGCGCACTGGATCGAACTGGTGGAGCACATGCTGTCCGTATAATCGGGGCATCGACTTCCGTCCGTTCCCCGTTCGCTCCATGCCAGATCTGATTCATAACCTCGAAGCGGTTAAGCAGCGCATCGCAATGGCCGCACACGTGGCCGGGCGCGACGCGCGTTCCATCGCGCTGCTCGCGGTCTCGAAAACTTTCCCCGCCGAAGACGTGCGCGCGGCGCACGCCGCCGGTCAACGCGCATTCGGTGAAAACTACGTGCAGGAAGCCCTCACGAAGATCGAAGCGCTCGCCGATTTGCGCCGCTCGCTCGAATGGCATTTCATCGGGCCGTTGCAGTCGAACAAGACACGTCCGGTGGCCGAGCAGTTCGACTGGGTGCATTCGGTCGATCGCCTGAAGATCGCGCAGCGGCTTTCCGAACAGCGGCCCGATAACCTACCGGCGCTGAATGTCTGCCTGCAGGTCAACATTAGCGGCGAGACCTCAAAAAGCGGCGTGAGCGTCGAGGAAGCCGCCGAAGTCGCCCGGGAAATCGCCACGCTGCCCAAGCTGAAATTGCGCGGCCTGATGGCAATTCCCGAACCGGTGGGCAGCATCGACGAACAGCGCGTGCCGCATCGCCGGTTGCGCGAATTGTTCGAGCGTTTGCGCGAAGAAGGTCTCGCGCTCGATACGCTTTCGATCGGCATGTCGGGCGACCTGGAGGCTGCTGTGCTCGAAGGCGCGACCATCGTGCGCGTGGGCACTGCCATTTTCGGTGCGCGCGACTACTCGAACTAGCGGCTGCAAACTTGGTTGCAAGCGCAGTTTCAACTGCGGCTGCAAGCTCATTTGTAAGCGCGGATTCATACGCTCAATCAAACCTTCCGGACCATCATGAAAATTGCTTTTATCGGCGGCGGCAACATGGCTGCGGCGTTGATCGGCGGCCTTATCAAGCGTGGCGTCGCGCCCGCCGATCTCTATGCGATCGATCCTAACGAAGACGCGCGCAAGCGTAACGAAGAACAGTTTGGTATCAAAACGGGCGCCGCCGCCGACGCGGCGCTCGCTGCGTATGACGCCGTCGTGCTCGCGGTGAAGCCGCAAATTCTGAAGAGCGTTGCCGAATCGCTCGCGCCGCATCTCAAGGCGTCGCAACTGGCAATCAGCATTGTCGCCGGCATTCGCATGGACGACATGTCGCGCTGGCTGAACGGCCATACGCGGATCGTGCGCGTCATGCCGAATACGCCGGCGTTGATCGGCATGGGCGTCGCCGGATTAGCCGCAACCGCGAGTGTCGACGAAGCGGGGCGCGCGCTTGCATCGCAGGTGCTAGGCGCCGTGGGCCAAACGGTATGGTTCGACGACGAAGCGAAAATCGACGCCGTCACCGCCATTTCGGGAAGCGGCCCTGCCTACGTGTTCTATTTCATCGAAGCGCTGCAGGAAGCCGCGCGTCAGCTCGGGATGAATGAAGCGCAAGGCCGCGCGCTCGCCGTGGCGACCTTCACGGGAGCCGCGCAACTTGCAGCGAATTCGGACGAGCCGCCGAGCCTGTTGCGCGAACGCGTGACGTCGAAGGGCGGCACGACTGCGGCGGCGCTCGCGTCGTTCGACGCAAGCGGCGTGAAGGAAGCAATCGTTCGCGGCGCGCTCGCCGCCGATGCGCGCGCGAAAGAAATGGGCGACGAGTTCGGTAAGCAATAAGCGCGGTTATCGCTGGTTACTGTCTATCGCTTACTGCCTGCTGCAATGGGATAAGCCGTGCGACGCGGAGTCGGGTCAACCCACTCCGCATCCAGCGAAAAACGACATGCGGGCAATGGACAGACCGCACCAAAACTCAGAACGAGGCCACCGCATAATGCGCGGCAATGCCCACGAACAACGCGCCGCCCAGCCAGTTGTTGTGCCGGAACGCCGCGAAGCACGCCATCCGGTCACGGTTGCGAATGAGCGTGTAGTGATAGACCGCGCAGCCCGCCGCAGCAAGCCAGCCTAACCAGTACAGAACGCCGAAACCCAGCATCACGCCGATGCCGACGTAGATGCCAAGCGTCACCGCATAGCAGAGCATGATCGCGGCCACGTCGAAGCGGCCAAAAGTGAGCGCCGAAGTACGGATGCCGATTTTGATGTCGTCGTCGCGATCGACCATTGCATATTCGGTGTCGTAAGCGACCGACCAGAACACGTTCGCCAGCAGCATGACCCAGGCGAGCATCGGCACGTGGTTCTGCACGGCGGCGAACGCCATCGGAATGCCGAATCCGAATGCGATACCCAGGTACGCCTGCGGAATCGCGAAGAAACGCTTGGTGAACGGATACGAGCCGGCAACGAACAGCGCGGCCACCGACAACTCTTTCGTCAACGCATTGAGCGGCAGAATCAATAGAAAAGCCAGCAAGGACAAGCCGGCGGCGAGCGCCACCGCTTCCCATGCTTTGACCTTTCCTGAAGTGATCGGACGATTTTCGGTGCGCTTGACGTAGCGGTCGAAATCGCGATCGGCGTAGTCGTTGATCGCACATCCCGCCGAGCGCATCAGCACGGTACCGACCGTGAAGATGACGAGAAGCGGCCACGACGGACGACCGTCGGACGCGATCCACAGCGCGTTGAGCGTCGGCCACAATAGCAGCAGACTGCCGATAGGCTTGTCCATACGCACAAGGCGCAGATAGAGCGGAAGTCGGGCAAACATGGCGGACTCTGTAAAAGCGGGCGGAATGCGGAAACAGTGCCGACATTTTACGGGATGCAGCCGGCGTCCAGCGTCGTGCGGCCCGCGCGGTGAACGCTCATGCCGCAACAGCGGTTGCGAAAGCAGCGTCGGAAAAAACAAAGCCTCCCGCGAGGCAAGCCTGTCGCTTAATCTGTTGACGATGTGCCGATTGGCCGGCAGCATCTCAGGGAACATTTGCGCGCAACCGGTCAAGCCAGTTCGGCGGAATATCGATAACGCCATGGCCAGAGCCATTACCTTCGCCGCGCCTGAAAATTACCGCGCTTTCGTCAGGCATGAACTCAGGAATCCCGCCGTCCATTGAATCGAAGTCGGTTCGCGCAAGAAGCTTCCCGCTGTGGCCGTCATAGAGTCTGCCAACGTAATCATCCACGTTGCCATTTCCGCCCTTGACGCAAGATTGGGCGCGATACGAACCGCTCTTTGAAGTCACGCTGTAACATTCTTGCGCCGATATACGCACTCGCGCGTCAAGCATGTATTGAACAACCGCAACGCCAACGACCCCAACCGCGACAGCCACTCCGATACGGCGTAGACGCGACAGAGCCATCATTTCTTTACCCTGAACTTGATTGGGTCTATTTTCACAACCCGGCAATCAGAGAACAGAACCATATCGCCGCCCGCGTTGTGCGTGTCTTGCCATCGCCGGAAATCGCTATTGTGGACTGGCCAGAATGTACGGCCATAGGGGCCTTCTGGTTTGATGACATAGTTACTCCAACTCCCCCAATTCTCGCGCTGTGCGACATACCCCTCGGGAACCAGACAAATCCCATCCTTGTTCCAGTGTCCGAGATATTGCGACCCACCTTCGCGCGAGTCATCGAAAAAGGAATACGGGTTCTTGATATAAATCGCGACCTTTGTAATTTCAACGTCTATGCCGCCAATGAATGCTGGAACGAACCGTGCCTCCGCAACAGCCGCATACATGGCGAAGCCGCCTAACGCCCCTGCTAGGTCATCAGGCTTGCCGTGGTGAAGCATTGCGCCGAAGAACTGTTCAGCCTTTTCGAGTGCCGTGGTGTCGATTCTGAATAGCTGGAATTGAAACCTGTTGTGCAACGCATGAACATTACCGTCGACCAGTTCCAGCGTATCAATTCGCCTGCGGTCGCGGTACGGATAGACCGCGTTGACTAATGATTCAGCCGTACCGGCATTCAAATACCCAGACTTCTGCAATTTATTAAAACCGGCCTGTGTGCGCGGATACGACAGCACCCAATCCAACTTTATCGTGCCCATGTCAAAGCGGTCGTCCGGGTATGCTCCCGTGGCCCAATCCGCGTTGAGACCGTTCCTCTTTTGGGTGGTGTTCATGGCCTGATTTTTTGGCGAATAGGCGAACCATTTTCTGAGCAATGCTGCCGCGCGATGCCATCCCATTTTTGACATCGCCCCGGGAATCTCGGTGACTTCAAACTGCTCCTCAGTCACAAGATGTTGTGCGTCGCGTGTGACACCCGGAGAATTTCCGCTCTTTCTGTTCACATACCAAATGTCACCAAGCTGTTCTCTCCACTCTCCATTGCTCGGCGAATACACAGATATGTCTTGTGCGCTCATTCGGAGTCGCTCGCGAATAAAGGGCTTCTTGTACCATGGAAGTACCGCTGCATTTGACAAAGATTGTCAAGGCTCGATTGCTGCTCACTGCCCGACAGGTGTCACCTCGCGGTGCGGTGCCACGGCCGCGTCGACATCCTCTAGGGACGCCTTTCGATGGGCGTCCCGATGGGGGCAGGCAGACCCGACATAAAGAAGCCCCTGTAGGTCATTGACTAACAGGGGCCATTTTGAAGAATCAAAGCCGTTTTCAACAGATTAAGCGATAGGCTTCTCCGCGAGGGGAGGCTTTGATATGTCCGGCTGTATCTGAGCGCGTCTGGACGCTTTCGCAGCGCGAAATCAGGCCAGCATCGAGCGCAACATCCACGCGGTCTTTTCGTGCGTCTGCATGCGCTGCGTCAGCAGGTCGGCGGTCGGCTCGTCGTTCGCGGCTTCCGTCGACGGGAAAATTGCGCGCGCGGTACGCACCACGGCTTCCTGACCTTCCACCAGCTGGCGGATCATTTCCTCTGCAGCCGGCACGCCGTCCGCTTCGGGAATCGACGACAGCTTCGCGAAATCCTTGTAGCTGCCCGGCGCATGCACGCCAAGCGCGCGAATCCGTTCAGCGATCGAATCGACGGCGAGTGCCAGTTCGTTGTATTGCGTTTCGAACATCAGATGCAGCGTGTTGAACATCGGACCCGTCACGTTCCAGTGGAAGTTGTGGGTCTTCAGGTACAGCGTATAGGTGTCAGCGAGCAAACGCGACAGACCTTCCGCAATCTTCTTGCGGTCCTTGTCGCTGATTCC
>Ga0209796_10001059_pt1 | contig 12657 bp, 7 predicted proteins | sample AgamicOrSfrz_FD_187167 | JGI IMG/M metagenome (GOLD analysis project Ga0209796, IMG submission 187167) | Agave microbial communities from Guanajuato, Mexico - Or.Sf.rz (SPAdes) (version 2) | ecosystem: Host-associated > Plants > Phyllosphere > Phylloplane/Leaf | place: Guanajuato, Mexico...
AAGGACGAGAGAACCCGCTGAAGTTCCCGGCTTCTCTCGTCCTTCGGCGCAAGGTCATCATCAAGATGCACAAAATTGACGAACGGACGACGCCCGTATTCTGCCGATGGTGCTTTGAGCTTACTTCGCGTAAGTGCCTCGTGCTCGACACTAAGCCGGAATGGGTCGTAGCGACTCGCGTATTCCTTCCTCTCCGATATCATTGACTGGATGCTCATCGGAAGCTGCAACCTTGACTGCAGTATTGGCCTTTCGCCAGCGAACCACGAGTCGACCATCGATTCCAGTTCGGCCTCCTGCTGGACGAGCGCAGCCTTTGCCTCGGCAACTTTTCGGGGTCATTGGGTGGAGCGAACTTCTCCATGCGCGAGCTCAATGCGCGGAAGGCCTTTATCGACTGCAGCTTGTTTTCGTAACCATGCCACTCCTTGGTGTGGCTCGAAGTGAGGAGCATTTGGCGAATTTCTTCCATCGGCGGACGGTCACCGCCGTATCCGTATCTACGCGCAATGAACTCGCTGAGCCGCGTCGTTCTACTCGGGTCAAGCAAATTCAACAGGTCTTCCTGGTCCTTGCTGAAAATCACGAACTGCTCTGACTGCGCGTAGTACGCCTGCGATGCCCGATAGGAAATGGGCTCCATATGTACTTCGGGGATGCGAAACCTCAGATTCTCGCCGAATACACTTACCGTCTCGGGGTCGTTTTTTATCCATGCCGCAGCATCGACGTGTCTACACGAGGGATTGGCGCATTCGAAGAACCATTTGCCGATGTTTGGAGAATCGCTGTGCAGGAGAAAATCTTCGGAGTGACATAGGCCACATCGATTTACAGGTTTGCGCAACTTGCTGTTCGTCTGGTCCCAGTCATATCGTCCGGGCATGACAGGCAACCATCCGCCGGACCAGTGAACAAAAATTACATCCAGTTGCCGCCATTGGCAGGTGCGTCCGACTGCTACACGACAGCTTGGCATCGACAGCTTCTTTAAATTGTCGTGCAGGTCTCGTGTGTCCTTGAAGTACCGGAACAGCTTGCAGCGATTGCACGCAAAGGTTAGCGGGGCTGGCGCATAGCCCATGCTCACGGGATTGACAAATAGTATTCTGCCCCGCCTGACGTGCGAGACGCTTGTACGGTCAGCGTTCAGAAGTCCCGGCTCGATGCATAGTCTCGCGTCGACCGGGAATTTGGCCGTTGTATCACGACAGTTGAAAGCTCGCTCGAACCAGCCACGAACCGCCTCGTCCATTCTCGTGACGATTTGGGTCGCTACCGAATCAGGGAGATTATGGAGTTCGTGATGCTCCGAGTCGGGGTCTGGAATCGCGATACACGCACCCTGACCTCCCTCAAACGTGAAGAATGCTCCCGGCGCGTACGCCGCTGCAAGCTGCCCCCGGGAACGGCTCATTTTCGGAGCCCCCTTCGGCTTCGCTTCATCGTCCTCAACCTTCATTTGCTGCGTGGCCGCCCCGCTTCGCTTCATTCGTAGTCTCCTTCTTCTGCGTAACCTCGGCGGATAAGCGCCATCACATGCCTCACGTCCTCCGGGTACATCGGCGCACCTCCTTCGTCCTTCCGCGCCAATCGAATGGTTCCCGCCTGGTCCACATCCCGGAGAGAGGTCATGGGCTTTAGCAGCGTGTCGCGCTTGCCCCTGAAAAATTCGCTGAGTGTGCTGTTCTTGTTACCCTTTAACATCATCTCGTCAAGTAGGTTCTTCATCCGGTCACTGACCATACCGCGATAGAATCCTTCTCCTTCCGGGGCATAGTGGTCCTTAAGTCCGATAGCCAACTCGGCAAAGCGCGTAAGTTCCCGATGGAACGACTTGAAATCACGCTCCAGCTCGTCCGCGAAGTCTTGAATGGAGTCGTTGGGCCGCCAGTTTGCCTTCTTGTCGTCTGGTGCGTCCAAAAACTTCCGCGTTGCAACGACGCCGCAGACGCAAGCCTGGAATATGCTCGGCAGCACTCTCCTCACCGCGTTCTCGGCCCAGCGGTCGATGGCCGCTGGCTGGACCATCCTTTCAAGGAAGCGATGGAATATGTCGAACACTTCGACGATATATCTGTCTCGTCGGCGTTGCGGGGTGGGCACGAGTACACAAAAGCCAACATGCGTACGGCCGACTCGGGATGAAGCTTGAATGTATTCGGCAATGTCAGAGGGCATCCCCGCAAAAAACATCGAGTTCAACTCCTCAACGTCGACTCCGTGTGATACCGCCGAGGTTGCGACAATCGACCTTAATGCGTCTGCGATAGGTGGAAGCTCCTGTCCTGGCTTCACACGGCGCTGGCTTTCAGCGACGGTGTCTTGGATTTCGCCCTGTTCGACGGAACCCGTAATCAGACGAGTGTTCAGGCTCTCGAGCGAGTAGCCGCTCGCCTCATGCAACTTCCGAACTTCCTCGCCCTCAGCCGCCATGATTTGGTCGCCACCTTTCTTGTTCGTGACATAAGTCAGCGAGATTCTGTGAAGGTCGACCAGAGTTGCCAACTCAGCGGGCGTCGCAGCCCGGATTTTGTCTGCCACGGTGTCGTGAACTTTTGACGGAGACAGGTGCTCCAGTATTTGCTGTCGCGTCTGCTCCTGCCGCGCTGCATCCTGCGACAGCAATCCTTCAAACAAGTCCGTGATTGTGAGGTGGAAGTTCGCCAATACAGCTACTGTTGTCGATGTATGGGGCCGTCCGTTTGTCATCACGGCGCTATAAATCCGCGCAAGTCTGGAGCGGGTCTCGATATTTTGCGGTCCCGACAGCGCTCCTCTGGTCACTTCGTCCTCGCGCGGTTCCTCCGGTGCGGCATAAAAGGAGTGGTAAATATCAGGACCCGGATAGGGGAACTGAATCTCCGGAACCTTGCGCTGATAGAGGTGTTCCAACTGGCGCTCAGGTTCGGAGACGGTCGCAGACGCTGCGATAACTTTCGCGCGTCGTCGCTTTCCCTCGGGCGTGACCGCAGCCGTGTTCTTGAGCGCTCCAAACACGCCCTCGAACATCGCATCAAGAGTCGATTCGAACAAGCCTGCGAATGTTCCGAGCCCTTCGTCGAGCAGGTGTGCCTCGTCCTGGATGAGCAATGACGGATGAGGGTCGTGGAACAACCGGTGTCCATCTGCATATGCAGGAAACAGCGTGCGACATCCGTGTCGTTCCGGCCCCTCTCTCAGTTCTTTTTCAGTTGGCATGTGAAGACGTTCTGTCTGCTCCTTTTGCCACGGCGCGGTGCCGAGCATGCCAAGTATTCGCCGAATTGTCCTCGCCGAATGCCCTATCAAGGCGAGTTTGTCTACCGTGCCCAGAAGCACAGATGGCGCATAGTCGTAGACGTCATCGTCAACGATGTAAAACGGAAGCGGCTTTGTACCTTGGTCATTCCAACTACACCCACTGTTCGTGCAGACGTGTGCAAGCATGCCGCCATATGCCTTAAAGCGTCGCAGCCCTGTCTGGGCACTGCAAAATGGGCATGTGACGAGCTTCCGCCAGGCTTTGACTGCCGCGCTGTATTTCTCACTCTCGGCGAGAAGCTCTGCTTCACTGACGGTCACGGTGGAGATTTCCGGGACGTCCGCAACGCCGCGCTCGTTCAGCCGGTTCGGTGAACCGCCGCTGCCGACCCAAAACCCGATTGAAAAGGGTTCGCCGCCGTATTCGTGACGTTGACGTACCAGCTCAGCCTTTCCCAACACCTTTGAGGCGCGCTGCGCCTGCTGAATTGTCAGCAGGCGCAGCGGGTAGCGAATCATGGCAGTAACACCGAAGCATTTCCCGCGCAACCGGTCAAGCAATAATGCGTACAGAAGCAATCCGAAAAAGGCTTCCGATTTGCCGCCGCCAGTCGCAAAGTAAAGAAGCGTCACGGCGTCGTCTCGGCTTTCGTCAAAGATGCCCATGTATTCTGGCATTCGAGAGACGAGCGCCGGAATATTCGCCAGAATGAATGCAAGCTGGAAGAGTCGCCATGTCGCGGTGTCTTCCTCGAGCCTGAGGCGTTCTTTCATGTAGTCCGCCATTGCTTCATTCATCGCCAACCACGCTTCAAAAGGCGCGGCGCGCTTGTCAGACTGCGCTCCTCGTGCGTTCCAAAACCGTTGTGATTCAGCAAGAATCGCAATCCCAGCCGCAATCGAATCCTTCTCTCGTGCCCACTTTTCGAGATGGCGCGAAAACTCTTCGCTTTCCAGACCGATGGCAGTCGGGTTTCCTTCCAATCCCCTCGCCCAATCCACCTCATGCGGCACCCGAGCCAGCCAGCTCTCGAATGCCAGGGGAATGGAACTCAGCGTGTGCACGCCTTCAGGCGTGGAAAGACGCCGGACGTTGCGCTCTACGTTCGGGTAGGACAGTGGAACAATTCGCGGCTGCTGATATCGCGGCGTCCATGTCGTCCTCAACTGGATGCGGTCGTTCAGACTATATTCATGGACTCCACCGTTGAAGCCGATTGCCGCGTAGTGCAAGTACTGGTTGTATCGATAGGAAGGCTCGACCCGTGCAAGCTTCAGCGGTGCGTGCACGCCAGCGGGCATATCCAGCTCGATGCTGACGTCAAACAACGAAGGGTCGGCTTCCGTCCGGCTCACCGGCACGTTACTACGATTTTCCAGCGCCGCATGTACGTTCAAACGCGTTGGGTCGAGCCAATCGCTCGTAATGACAATATCCCACGCAGCAGAAATATCCGGCAACGCAGGTGTCACCCGCATCGACCTCTGTTCGGCTAGAAACGATTGCCAGTCGTGACACTTGCTCGGCGGCACTCTCGTGTGTTCGGCATACCCCCAAAGCTTGCCGCCTGTCGCAGTGTCCGTGCTTTGCACCCACGCCAAGAGCCGCGTCTGAATAGTCGCATCCATGGCACTTTCATGAGCTGCAATCGCTTGAGCTATGACACTCTGTGGTTGGGTCAAATCGAGTTCTAATTGAGGCAACTCGAGGTCGAGACGCAACCACTTCTGGGGAACATCAAGCGAGTCATACAGTTCGTCGCGTAGGGTCAAATTACCTGTAGACGAGAGTTCAACTGCATCGTAGGGCGCATTGTCATCGGAATCGACCGGTGACTGCTCAAGGCCATCGGCTGGTGGCGGCATCACAACAGACCTTGCCAACCCGAGTTCCAGGTAGACCTGCTCCTGGACTTCTTTCTCAATCGCGCCCCACTGAGGGCATTTGTTGCGCGACTTGAAGTTCGGTTCAAGCTCGGCCCACTTCTCCCTCAAGCGCTCATTAATGGCGATGCGGGCTCGCGTTGAAACGTCCTTCTTTACTCGAAACAAAAGCCGACAGTCAGACCGATTCCTCACGTCATCGTCGCTCGGCAAGATACGGACGTAGAGGGCGAAAGATGGCCTGATTCGAACGGTGCCCGAAACCCCCTTATGCACCTGAAAGTCGAGTCCATGGCTGGATACCCATATTGGACTCGTAACCTCGTCACCATCATCAACATCTCGCCGGGGTAGCAGAAAGCCCGATACGAAACGCCTGCTAGGTAGTGAGCCATACACTACTTCACCGTGTTTGCCACGTCCCGATACGCGACCATACATGATATTGAGAATTGCATCGGCGACACCTTCTTTTTTTGTGGTGTCGATTTTTAATGGGTCAACTCGCGTAACCGTCATTTAATTTTCCTCTTCGGACATAACAAAGACGTCGGTCACAGTGAAGACATTATCTGTCGCTCGCCGTCTCAATGCGCGTATTGCATCAGGTGATATTCCGCTGTACGCCATCGTCTCTGCTTCGTCAAAAAGCAGACGTGCATACACGTTCGACACCCATTTCCCGTCGCGACGCCGCGCATTACGTGTGTCGCGAATGAGGTTCCAGTGCACTCGTGCCTCGGCCTCATCTATGTCGAGGGCGCGGCAAAATGCCTTGAAGGCGCTGAAGGTCTGCGGCGCATGTGTCGTTATCTCCTCGAAAATCTTTCCGGTCAGTGATTCCAAGTTGACCCAGTAGCCGACGTTCGCCAACTCGGCCTTGACCTCGGGAGCAATTCGTTCAATCGTCTCCTTAAGCAATCGAAGTTGCCCCGCTCTTCCTCCCTGCTTCGCATGAAAGCGCTTGTCAAGCTGTGCTGAAACGCGTGCGTGGTACTCCCGAAGGTCTTCTTCAAATATTTTTGAGGAATTGCTCCGACCGCCATTGTCAATGAACAGCTGTTCCACGGCCTCTCGTAGCTCTTCGCTCCAAACGAAGATTGCATCGCCTACCCTTACGTCGCGCGCCTCAATTCTCTTAAAGCCAAGTTCGTGGTCGGCGGCGCGAAGTGAGTCATACAGATAAGTCGTCGCAGTGAGCCCGCGTCGCAACAGCTGTCCGTCCTCAAGACCTATCAATATCGCGTCGCTGTCAGGACCGCCATACCTGTCCTCTGCAGCTTCAAAGTTGAGCTTGAATGTTGGATACCACGCTCGGTCTCGACTCCATAAGGATTCCGGGCTTGATTGCAGTTGCTGTTCGAGAGGGTCGAGCAACTGACGCAGCCGGCCAAAAAATCTGTCGAATACTTCCAATTCGAAAAGCGGAAGCAGCGTGTATCGGAGCTGTTTTGCGGCCGGCGTTGGCAGGACCAACGTCTGTTGTCGCGGCAATCCGGTGTCCGTGACAATCGCGCGCAATATGACGGAGCTGATATCAGTGAAAATCAGCCAGTCATGCGGCAGGCTCCCCGTCCGCCCTGTCAGCTCATCGACCATCAAAATATCGACGATGGCGCTATTCGCCCCCTTTTCCTCCAGGAAGTTAGCCAGTATTTCCTTGTGGAGCACACGCCGCACAACTATGCCGACGCGTCCGCCGCCCGCGCCAATTGCGTTCAATTCGTTGAGGATGCAGGTGCCGAGGGGTGTCTGAGACTCGTAAGCCGCAACCACGACGTCGCATCGCTCCACAAGCTCCTCAATCGTCTTGCGCGATGCTTTCGCCTGCCCGGCATCCAGAAATTCCTGAACCCTTCTCCGATAGTAATTCCAGTCAAATCGGTTTCGCGCCGTCGCGTCAATCTCGATGCGATTGAGATACCCCCACATCGCACGCACACTGCCGGGTAAATGTGACAAGCGGGCGAGATACAGCAAGGCATCGTTGATTACGGACGCACCAATCGATTCTTTGGTAAGCCGCGAATACTCCGCGTAAAGTGCGTCAAGAAGCCCTCCCACCTCATGGTCGGTCACGCGCACCCTTAGATGCCCTGACGCGGCTTCCGCCGTTGGCGCATCGTCCGCTTTCAGTCCGATACCGGAGTCCTTCTCGACGAATCCGTGTATCTCCAACGCTTTCCGGTCAACGCAGCCCGTTTCGGCATTCGTTAGCATTGCGCGGAAGAGTGCCATTTGTCGCGGTTCGTCCGTAACAAAGAGGAAACCCGGGGCGCGGTCTCCAAATGTACGGGTCACCTTGCCAACGAAATCAAAAAAACGGTGCCGCCAGTCGGGCATCGTGCGCACCGCCTTCCAGGTTGCGTCAAGGACGACGATACTCGGTATGCCCAGCTTCTTCATATCGCGGAGCGCCTTATCCAGGGCCTCTGGAGTAAGCGAATGTCCCAGGGTGAAGAGCCCGTCTGGTGCGTTTGCCGGAGAACTGATATCGGGAATTGTGGTCTTCTTCAACGCTCGCTTGTGTGCGTGGTCGGCGATTTTTGCCTTGATACGTTGATAGAAATGCGGCAGATAGTCTTCAAACACTTCACCGTCTGATTCGAGTGAAAAGTGTGGCATCAATTCATTTATGCATGGCCGAATCTCTGCTTCCTGGAGTTCAGCGCCCATACTCTTCACGGCGAGCAGCACGACCGCCTTGGTTTTGACGGCGTCGGCGTAGGTCTGACCGTCATTCGTTGCGTCGCGGATAAACATGTCGGATGCCAAATTTCCGAGCCACGTCCGTCCGATGAAGAACTTGTTTAGCGGGTAGAGCGAATTCCTTTTGCCTGGATAGTAAAGTCCGCGAAACGAGCGAAGCTCTCCACTGGCCCACAATTTAAAACAGGCGAGCGTATGCAACAGTGGCAAACAATCGAGATTCCCCGGCCAGACGAGAGCCAGAGAAAAATTGCGTTTTAATGCGGTCTCGATATAGAGGTCGGTCAACCCTGAAAGTGCTTTTCCGACGTAGAGCGGTTGGCTGGAGTCGACCTCGTAGAAGTCCGGGCCTCCTTGCTGCCCGTTGCTCTCTATGCCCTGACCTGACTCAAGTTTAGGCTGCACTCCGTGAATCGTTGCTTCTACGTCGTCCATCTTTGGCCTCTCTCACTTTCGCTTTTTGTTCGTAATTATTCAATTTCTCAACTCTAAGCCCGTAGCCTACGCGTACCGCGTCCTCAATCAGGTATCCTGAATTTAAAGCGGCTTTTACTTTCCGAAGTTCTGGCATGGGCAGACTATCAATCTCGTACGCAGAGACGTTAGTGACGCCTGAGATACAGCGGAACAATCGGTCAACTGTTGTTGTACGCAAGATATTGGACAAAAGTTTCGGGCTTACGTCAGTGCGTCCTGCCGCCCGCGCCAGAAAACCAACGTGGTTCTCTCCGACCACACCGCCGAACTGTTCGAAAATCTGCTGCGGTACAACTGCGCACACCAGCCGCCGTGGTTGGTCTGCAGACGTCACGCGTTGATAAGCGAGACAAGGGTCCTTTATAACGGCAGGACTATCCACACTTCCGACATCGACGTAGCGATGGGGATGGTCAGCAGATTCAGCGAGTCTCAATTTGCCATTTGACTCGATGTCGCCTTGCCAAAGGAGAGGCACGGCAAAGCCGGCCCGCCTGCAATCTGATAGCCTGGCGAACGTCTCACGCTTGTCACGATGAATGACAATTGCTCCGGTCTTGCTTGTGTACCCGTAGTCGAGCAGCCGGGGGAGCTTTTTGGTGAAGAGCGGAAGCAATTCTTCGTCCCCCTTAAGACGAGGAATGGGCCACGGCCCCATGCTGGCGCTTATCTGACATGCGCCAGCAAATTCGGGTTTGCCCGTGACATGCAAATTGAACACATTCGTGCTGCGTTGGCGTTTGGCCTTTTCCCAGGTCGTCACGACAGCGTCCTGTTCGGCCTCAAGAAACACGCCGTCCTTAGCGTGGATAAGGTCAAACTGGGCAACTGTTCCCAGCCTCGACAAGGCCTCGCGCACTCTGCTAAACGATTGGCCCGATAGAAAGCTCATCGGTGTCAGCAGGACGGCTCGCCCCCGGATTTTCAGAAGCTGTGTGGCACGCCGAATGAACATCGAGTAGAGATTCGGCTGCCCTACAATCACATCCGAGTATGCGTGACGGTAGTCCGCGCACTCCTCCGCTGTCATCTTGCGGTACGGGGGGTTGCAGAGCACCAGGTCGAACGAACCGACCTCTGGAGCGAACGCGACCAAGCCGTCGTCGACACGGATTCGGAGTTTCGGCTCACGCCCGGAGCGAGCGATATGTCGAGCCAGCACCATTCGCACGAGCGCAGTCGCAAGTAAGCACAAAAACTCGTCACTATCGCAACCGTAGAGATGATTCTCTATATGCTCAATAATGGCGGAAGAACTGTGTCCTCGCGCGCCAAGCCTTTCGGCAATCCGCAACGCCGCTGGCGCTAGAAATGCAGCGCCCCCACACGCCGGGTCAACAATCTTGCCACCCAGCAGGCGGGGTCCCGCATTATTCAAGACGAGTCCGGACAGGTACGGCGGCGTGAAGTACATAGCCTTCTTCTTGCGCACGTCTTTCTCTACGAGCGCCGCGTACGCGGATGACAACCAGAAAGCACCTGTAATTAACTCCTGCTCCCCCAGCCAATGTGCAAAAGCTTGGACTTCAACCGCATGCTTCAGGTTTGCTGACATTTGCAGCGACGGAACCTGGAGGTCGGGACATGCGTCCTTATGCCACAGGAGCAATGCGGCCTGAATGATGTCCTTCGGCGTCGTTCGTTCATCGATGAGCCCTCTCATCGCCCGTACTAGCTGTGTGAAGCGCGGTTTTTCTTGGGGCAGCATTTTAGTTGTCGCGTCTCTTCGTAATTCCATCGCAACTGGTAAGCGTACTTGTTGGCGACCGACTTGGAAAGGCTCCGGGCAAGGGGCGCTTCACGCATTCGTTCGGCATAATTTTTGTGTGCTTTTTGCATATTTAGGCGATTTGCCGTCCGATGGCGATGCTGCTCGCCGAAGCGCGACAGGAAACAGAGCCAGTGCATCCCTGACGCCGGCGTTCTCGGACTTGCGCCGGACAGGTGGCCTCGCGTTTGCCGCTCAGGTGAGTCAAGACAAGAACGGGGCCGCACGGCTGACCGCACGCTCGCGAAAGCGGTCGGCGCACGCATCGAAGCCGAGCTGCGCACCGAATGGCAGGAACTGGCCAAGGAAAGCCGCCCCAACCTCATCCCGCACACCCACTGGTCGACCCGACCGCCTCTCCGACGACATACGTTCCCGAAGCACAGGCAGGCCTGCGCGCCAACACGCTGCCGCCACCTCGGCAATACAACTCCCACGGCAAGCCTACCGCGCTCTCGCCCTCTTTCATCACCCGCATCTTCGCAATGCGCGCGGCGGACTGGCAATATACCCAACCTCTCACTACGCCTGCGCACGATGCGGGCCTATGAGTCCGTCGAGGACTGGAATGCTGCGATTGAAAACTTGAATCATGGCCAGCGGTTCTCCAGTTCGTCAGCGGCATCTCTTATGTAACCGGTTTCTATGCCCACGAACACAGTGTAAGGTCGCGAAAAGTCACGACCCGACGCTCAGAATCGGTTTGCACCTGCGCTTCCTCAGAAAAAAGACCAAGGACGCTATGCAAGTCTTCGTCGACAATGGCCTTAATTAGCCTACCGTCAATCGCCCATTCGTTGGGGATGGTAGGTCGTTCAGAAGGCCGTCTAAATGAAAAGAAGGGTGAAAACATCGATTGCTTAACCGGATTATCGGGAACGAGATATTCTTGCCCCCCATATTCCGTCGGTGCCCAACTTTCAATATCGGAGACAGCGAGCGCACCTCTTGCCATTCGGGCGGCATATTCATAGTAGCCGCCAAGCACCAACCATCCTGAATAGTAGTAACGTATCGCGTTCAGTGGGTCCATGAGACCGTTGGCCGCCGGGTCCTCAGGGTCGCAGTAGGCGGCTACCGTGCGCCACCCATCACCCGACTCCGCAAAGCGAACGTGAGTGCCGTACGTATTCGTTGCCTTGTATCCCGCAGTCTTAAAAATATGGTCGTTCCCACTGCCGCATTGTTTTAGCGCTTCCCCAAGTGGGCCCTTTGGGTGGTGGACGTCTACGTCTGGACAGCTACCTTTCGACTCAATCAATGACAATTGCGTGCTACCCGTTTTCATCAGCATCGCATAGTCCGGGGTCTGCTCATCAGTCGATAAGGCGGGTATCCCCTGACTTGCCAAGTAACCGTCGAAATCAAGAACAACCGGATACTTCAGCACGTCCTGTGCCAGAATGAATGTAATCGCCTGGGCAAGTTCACCAATCCTGCTCGTTTTAGAGAAGTCTCGGTACTCACGGCGAAAACCGTCGCAGAGAGCGAACGGAACACTGTTGGTGCTTACAATGCAATCGAGATTGTAAAATGCCGCCCGCACCTTCTTCCAACGGTCGATGGACTGTGGAGCATTTGTTAATATTGATTTAGCAGCCGCGACTGCTAATCTAAAGAAGGAAAATTGAACCTTCCGCGTAGAAACTTGCTTCGCTCGGGCGCGGTGAGTTGTAATGGAAGTCGACGAATATTCCGCTATGTCTAGCTCGAAAATATCGCGAACAAATAAGTCTCCAGGAAACGCTGCCATTGGGTTTTTTCTCATTGAATTTGACGCTGGCGTACGAGGGGGTTCCAAGTCGGCTAACGGCAAAAAACTTTCTCAGCCACAGAGCCCAGTCTTCGAAGTTTCGCCGGTGCATGACTGGAAGAAAAACTGTGGTACCCCGCGATAACGGCACTAAGATAATTTTTCTTTAGATTCATGAGCGCGCCAATGCATCCGGACGGAGCAACGGAATTGGGAGACTCCCTTCCCGCTCATGCTAAGGGCAGCGGCAGCTACAGTGTGTGGAGACGCCTACCTACCCAAATGCATTGCTTCTCAGGCTTGCCTTGCATGCCCCCCGCAGGTTTCACTTCCTATCGCAGCGTGGAACAGCACTTGACGTTGGGCGATTTTGCATCTCGATGATGTTTCAAACGTCGACACGTTGGTCACGCTCCCAGGGACGCGTCCGCCCGACGTGACAGGTTAGCGGCGACGCTCGCCCGTGAGACCGACGGTGTCGACGGGATAGCCCGATTCCGCCTTGAGCTCCCTCGGACAGGGCCCTTTAGGCACCTGCTTTGGCTTGCCCTGCCATCGCTTTTCTGGTACAAAAGGGCAGTACAAAGCGTGACGCCGCCATCTCTGTAATCCCTTGAGTTATAAGGGATTATGCGACTGGAGTGAGGCTCATAAGCCCCTCCCTGATTCGCCACCAGTTGCAAGAAAAAGCCGCTGATCCGCAAGGTTCAGCGGCTTTTTTGTTTTACACCCGCAACTTCAAGGAGGTTTCTTGATGACGTTCCGCACCGCCGCGCGCGCCGTGGCTGCCGTATCGATCGCGCTTCTCGGCGCCGCTTCCGCA
>Ga0209796_10001060_pt1 | contig 12653 bp, 8 predicted proteins | sample AgamicOrSfrz_FD_187167 | JGI IMG/M metagenome (GOLD analysis project Ga0209796, IMG submission 187167) | Agave microbial communities from Guanajuato, Mexico - Or.Sf.rz (SPAdes) (version 2) | ecosystem: Host-associated > Plants > Phyllosphere > Phylloplane/Leaf | place: Guanajuato, Mexico...
CATATACCGCGCCCAGCGTCAGCCCGTTGATCAGTTGCTGAAGTAAGAAGGCGTCCATAACGAAGTCTCTGCGCAAAGCGGACCGCGCAACCGGGCGGTCCGGACAGGAAACGCCCCGCGATACGCAGGGCGGGCTCAGGCTTACAGCTGGTGATACTTGCCTTTGTCGTCCCACTGATAAACGACGTAATCGGAGACTTTCAGATCGCCTTTTCCATCCCAGGCTTTTTTACCCATCACGGTTGGCACATCGTGAGATTTCAGCCATTCGCTGGCTTTCTCGTTATCCTTGCCCGCGCCTTTGTAGGCGGCCGCCAGCGCCTGGATAGAGGCGTAGGCGTAAAGGGTATAGCCTTCCGGCTCGAAGCCGCCTTTGCGGAACTTATCAATCACCGCTTTGCCGTCGGCGATCTGACGCGGATCGTTGCCGAAGGTCATATAGATGCCGCTGGTGTACTGCGGCCCGCCCGCGGCGGTAACCAGCTCCTGCGTCACGATACAGTCCCCGGAAAAAAAGTTCGCTTTTACGCCCTGCTCGCGCATCTGGCGCACCAGCGGACCCGCCTCGGGATGACAACCGCCGAAATAGACCACGTCGGGATTCGCCTGAGCGATTTTTGTCACCAGCGCGTTAAAGTCTTTCTCGCCGCGCGACAGGCCCTCATACATCACCTCTTTGACGCCGCGCTTCTCCAGCGCCGCTTTGGTGGCGTCGGCCAGCCCCTGGCCATAGGTATCTTTATCGTGGATAACCGCGACCTTCTTCGCTTTTAGCTTGTCGAGCATAAAGTTGGCGGCGATGGCGCCCTGCTGGTCATCGCGTCCGCACATGCGAAACAGGGTTTTCATACCGCGCTCGGTGATCTGCGGGTTAGTGGAGCCTGGGGTAATCGACAGCACGCCGGCGTCGTCGTAAACCTCCGAGGCGGGCATGGTACTGGAGGAGCAGAAATGGCCGACGACCGCCATTACCTTATCCTGATCGACCAGCCGGTTCGCCACCGCGACCGCCTGTTTGGGTTCGCAGGCGTCGTCGCCCTGCACCAGCACGATTTTCTCGCCGTTAATGCCGCCCGCCGCGTTGATATCCTCCGCCGCCTGCGTCGCCCCTTTCCAGTACTGCGCGCCATAGGTGGCGTTCGGCCCGGAGAACGGCCCGGCGACGCCAATTTTAATATCGGCCTGCGCGCTGAGCGCCGCGCCGATACAGCCTGCAATTACGATGTTTAACGACAACTTGATCAGTTTCTGAGACATGCTGTCTATCCTCGACACAGTGAGTTTGCGTTCGCCAGACCACGGCGCAGGAGCGGTGAATGTTTTTATTCGTTTCAGGAATGCTACGCGCGGCGACAGAGGCCGCGATCAATCGCAAGCAAGAATCTCGCCAGAACGCAACGGGCCGCGAGATTTCGCCAAAGGAAGGTGGCAACGCCAGCGACAGCGCACGACGTCACCTTCTGATTCATTTAAACGTAGGCGGGGATTGGCAACACGCCAGCACCCTGTTGGTGCATAATGCGGTCGATCACAGATTCTTGCTTTGCGGCGGCGGCAAACCCGCTAAGCTGTGGGGAAAGTTCGCTACATATCAGGAGAGTTTATGCCTACACAACGGAACGGCCTTACCCGCCAGCAGGCGCTGGATGAACTGGAGCGTCTGTACGACGACGCGGTGAACGCGCTGCGCGCGGCGATAAAAACCTATACCGAACAGGGCACGCTGCCCGCGGATGAGGCGCGTCGCCAGGGGCTGTTTGTCTACCCTGAACTGCGCATTACCTGGCGCGGCGAAGGCCCGCAGCAAAACCGCACGCGCGCCTGGGGACGTTTTACTCATACCGGCAGCTACAGCACCACCATTACGCGTCCGGCGCTGCTGCGCCACTATCTCAGCGAACAGCTGGCGATGCTGGAAAAAGAGTATGAGGTCGAGATTCAGGTCGGCCCGTCCAGCCAGGAGATCCCCTATCCTTACGTGATTGACGGTTCCGATCTGTCGCTGGATCGCACCATGAGCGCCAGCATTGCGCGCTATTTCCCTACCACCGAGCTGTCGCAGATCGGCGATGAAACCGCCGACGGTCTGTTTAACCCCGACGCGATTTTTCCCCTGTCGCACTTCGATGCGCTGCGCACCGACTTCTCTCTGGCACGCCTGCGCCACTATACCGGCACCTCGGTAGAGCATTTCCAGCCGTTTGTGCTGTTCACCAACTACACGCGCTATGTGGATGAGTTCGTCCGCTGGGCGACTGAGCAGGTGCGCGATCCCGCCAGCGACTATGACAGCCTGGCCTGCGCGGGCGGCGCGGTGATCACCGCCGATACGGCGGAGAGCGACGCGGCGATGCTGGATCTGGCGTGGAAAAAGCATCAGATGCCGGCCTGGCATCTTACCTCGCCTGGCCGACGCGGCATCACGCTGGTGAATATCGGCGTCGGTCCGTCCAATGCCAAAACCATCTGCGATCACCTGGCGGTGATGCGGCCGCACGCGTGGCTGATGATCGGCCACTGCGGCGGCCTGCGCGAAAGCCAGCGCATCGGCGACTACGTGCTGGCGCACGCCTATCTGCGCGACGACCACGTGCTCGACAGCGTGCTGCCGCCCGATATTCCGGTTCCGAGCATTGCGGAGGTGCAGCGCGCGCTCTATGACGCCACTAAAGCGGTGAGCAATATGCCAGGCGAAGAGGTCAAACAGCGGCTGCGCACCGGCACCGTGGTGACCACGGACGATCGCAACTGGGAGCTACGCTACTCCGCTTCGGCGCTGCGCTTTAACCTGAGCCGCGCGGTGGCGGTGGATATGGAGAGCGCCACTATCGCGGCGCAGGGCTATCGGTTCCGCGTCCCCTACGGCACGCTGCTCTGCGTTTCGGACAAGCCGCTACACGGTGAAATCAAGCTGCCGGGCCAGGCGAACCGTTTTTATGAAGGGGCGATTTCAGAGCATTTGCAGATCGGTATTTGCGCAGTAGAGCTGCTGCGCGCCGAAGGGGATAAGCTGCATTCACGCAAACTGCGTACCTTTAACGAGCCGCCGTTCCGTTAATGAATTAGAGCACGAGGGCCGTCTCGTGCTTTTCAGCTCTGAACAGAGAGGCAGCGCGCATGCCGCCTCTCTACATGTTCACCATAAATTCTCTTGCCAGCCAGCCAAGCACGGCGAGCACAGCCGGGACCAACAGCGTCCAGGTCATGCGATCGTTGAGACGGTCAAATCTTTCATCAATGCGTTTAAACTTCTCGTCAATAGAGACAAAGTTCTCGTCTGCACGCTTAGTCCATTCATCTATACGGGCAAACTTCATGTCAATACGAGCAAACTGTTCAGCAGTCTGCTTCTCAATCCGGGCAAATTGTTCGGCGCTCTGCTTCTCAATCCGGGCAAACTGCTCGGCGGTCTGCTTCTCAATTCGGGCAAAGCTCGTGTCATGCCGGGCGAACTGCTCGGCGGTCTGCTTCTCAATCCGGGCAAATTGTTCGGCGGTCTGCTTCTCTATGCGGGCAAAGCTCGTGTCATGCCGGGCGAACTGCGCGGCAGTCTGCGTTTCAAGCCGCGCAAATCCCTCAAGCATTTCGCAGCGCAGTTTGAACTGATCCGTGCGCAACCCTTCCACATCCGCCTTAGTGGCAAAATTTTGCGAGCGTTCGGTCAGCACGGCCAGGTCGGTTTTAATCTCATGCGTATCCTGTTCTAGCCGATCAACACGTTTAGTCAGTCGTTCCATCTTGTTTCCTCCTGGCTGACGAAGAGGGAGTAAAAGCGGAGGCAAATAGCGCGGCTCAGGGTTTAATGGGTGCTCCATGAGGTTCCTTCTCCTTACGACGTGGTTCATTCTGTCGCTAACGCCTGCCCTTGCTGCTGGCAATTTAACCAGATTTCCGTTTACATAACATTCCACGTTCCGCTAATTCGTTGAAAATTAGCCATCGGGTAGCAGAGCAGAGTGGTTTCAAGAGTGGCAGCCTACCTGCAGACAGGCGGCGGCAACAGGTTTTTCGACGCACACTGGAAGCCAGTACGCAAACCGGTTTGAAGGACAAAAAAAAGCGCGGAAGAGCACATTCGTCTTCCGCGCAGAGGGTAAATAAGCCGCACAGCCTGCACCAGCGCGGCGATCGCTATCAGGCGCTGAGCCAGCCCAGCTTGATCACGAACAGCAAAGAGAGGATCACTAGCGCCGCATTGACCTCTTTGGTACGGCCGCTCAGCAGCTTCACCACCGTCCAGGTGATAAAGCCGAAGGCGATGCCGTTAGCGATAGAGTAAGTCAGCGGCATGGTCAGCGCGGTAACGGTGACCGGCGCCGCGGTGGTGATGTCTTTCCAGTCGATCTCCGCCAGGCCGGAGGCCATCAGCACCGCGACAAACAGCAGCGCCGGCGCGGTAGCGTAGACCGGCACACTGCCCGCCAGCGGCGAGAAGAACAGCGCCAGCAGGAACAGAATAGCGACCACGACCGCCGTTAAGCCGGTACGTCCGCCCGCGCTCACGCCCGCTGCGGATTCCACATAGCTGGTGGTGGTCGAGGTGCCGAGCAGCGATCCAAACAGCGCCGCGGCGCTATCGGCCACCAGCGCGCGGCCCATTTTCGGGATGTTGCCCTGTTCGTCCGCCAGTCCGGCGCGTTTAGTCACCCCCAGCAGCGTGCCGGTGTTGTCGAAGACGTCGACAAACAGAAAGGCGAAAATCACGCTGACCAGGCCAACGTTAAACGCGCCGGCGATATCGAGCTGCATAAAGGTGGGGGCGATTGACGGCGGCGCGGAGAAGACGCCGGCAAACGGCGACAGACCGATACCCATCGAAATAAACGTAATCAGCAGAATGCCGATCAGCACCGCGCCGGTGACGCGACGCGCCTCCAGCACCACAATCACCACAAAGCCCAGCAGCGCCAGCAGCGGGCCAGGCTTGGTCAGATCGCCCAGCCCGACCAGCGTCGCCGGGTTATCCACCACGATGCCTGCGCCTTCCAGCGCGATCAGCGCCAGGAAAAGCCCAATACCCGCCGCAATGCCGGCGCGCAGCGGCAGCGGAATGCTGGCGATAATCCACTCGCGGATTTTGAAAATCGACAGCGCAAAGAAGATCACCGCCGACAAAAACACCGCGCCTAGCGCGATTTGCCATGTGTAACCCATGTGCAGCACGACGGTATAGGTGAAGAAGGCGTTCAGCCCCATGCCCGGCGCCAGCGCGATCGGGTAGTTGGCGATAAGCCCCATCAGGACCGATCCGATCGCCGCCGCCAGACAGGTGGCGACGAATACCGCCCCCTTATCCATGCCGGTGGCGCCCAGAATGCTGGGGTTAACAAACAGGATATAGGCCATTGCCAGAAAAGTGGTGATCCCGGCGATGACTTCGGTGCGGACCGTCGTATTATGCGCTTTTAGCTTGAACAGTTTTTCTAACATCATCATCTCTCAAGAGCGGAGACGGCACGAATGCGCGTTCTCACTTGCCAGTGTGGGTTACATGCTGATTATTGTGGTACCGCACGACGCGCCGCTGCATGCTGACGGCCGCTGTCGTCACGCCCTGAATCTCCTAAGGCCTGAAGAGATAGCAATCGCTATGCCAGCTGCAAACGCAATCGTTTACCTTTCCAGGCCTGGCATTTTCTAAGAGAAATCTGAACCAAAAGAAGGCGCGATTATGGTGCATTGCCCCGCTGCCGCGCAATCGTTTTCATCGCCTCCCCTGCGCCGCCGAAAAATTCTGCGCCAACGCACGCTTCCTTAAAGTCGATGGCGATATCGCTCACGTTTCCATCGCTTGTCGATGCGGCGCAAAACGCGCCATGTACACTCTTGTTAACCTTTTTTTAACCCTGAGGTCGCGCTGCATGAAGCCCGCCATTCTGGTTGTCGATGATGATAAAGCCGTCTGCGAACTGCTGCAGGATGTGCTGGATGAACAACAGTTTAGCGTTTACTGCTGCCACTACGGCCGCGACGCGCCGGCGCTGCTGGCGCAGCATGGCGACATCGCGCTGGTGATGCTGGATATGATGCTGCCCGATACCAACGGCCTGCTGGTGCTGCAACAGCTCCAGCGTCAGCGCCCGGACCTGCTGGTGATCATGCTGACCGGCATGGGCTCCGAAGCGGAAATGGTGGTCGGACTGGAGATGGGCGCGGATGACTATATCGCCAAGCCTTTTAATCCGCGCGTGGTGGTGGCGAGAGCGCGCGCGGCGCTGCGGCGCGGCGGTCGGCTTATACAGCCGGAGGCGGCGGAGAGCGGCTGGCGTTTTAACGGCTGGCAGCTGGATGAAGCGCGCTGTCAGCTGCTTAATCCGCAGCGCGAATCGGTGCCGCTGACGCAGGGCGAATATGCGCTGCTGCGCGCGCTGGTGCGCCACGCGCGCAAGGTGCTGACGCGCGATCAGCTGCTGGAGCTGACCCACGGCGAAAGCCTCGACGTTTTCGACCGCACCATCGACGTGCTGATTATGCGGCTGCGGCGCAAAATTGAAACCAATCCGCATCAGCCCAGCCTGATCCGCACCATTCGCGGCCTCGGCTATGTCTTTTCCGCCGATGTGGCGCGTCCGGAAACGGTCCGGCTGAGCGCCTGAGGGCGAACAGCCGGCAACGCGGCTATTTCACCGTCCAGCCCTTGTAGCTGCCGACGTTGTTGCGATCAATCAGGGAAACCGGGATCAACACCGGCTTATCCGGCGCCGGTTTGCCCTGCAGAATGTCATAGCCGATCTCGACCGCTTTCGCCGCCATCACCTGCGGATCCTGCGCAGGGGTAGCGACGAACAGCGAATTCTTGCGCTTCAGCGCCTCTTCGCCGTCGGGCGATCCGTCGACGCCGACAATAAAGAACTCGTTGCGCTGCGCCTGTTTCGCCGCCAGATCGGCGCCGATGGCGGTCGGATCGTTGATGGCGAACACCGCATCCACTTTCGGATTGGCCGACAGCAGGCCGGTCATCACTTCCAGTCCGCCTTCACGGCTGCCTTTGGCGTTCTGATTCCAGGAGAGCAGCTTGATCTCGGGATGGCGTTTCAGCTCGGTCATGCAGCCCTCGACGCGGTTCTGCACGGCGGAAACCGGCGGGCCGTTGATGATCAGCACATTGCCCTTCTCCTTCAGGCGATCGGCGATGTATTTACAGGCCATCTCGCCCGCCTGGGTGTTGTCCGAGGTAATGGTGGCGTTGGCGCCGTCGGCCGCCACGTCGACCGCCACCACCACGATCCCGGCGTCGCGGGCGCGTTTCACCGCCGGCGCGATACCTTTGGAATCGGCGGCGTTCAGGATAATCATGTCGACTTTCGCCGCGATAAAGTTATCAATCTGCGCCACCTGCTGGCCCAGGTCGTAGCCGCTGGAGACCAGCGTCACGTTGACTTTGTCCCCCGCCAGCTCGCGCGCTTTCATCTCCGCGCCTTTGGTAATCTGCACGAAAAACGGGTTGGCGAGATCGCCGACGGTGACGCCGATGGATTTGAGATCTTTCGCCTGGGCGAAGGCGCCGCTGAACAGCGTTGCCGCCAGCAGCCCGGTTACGATCGGATTAAAACGCATAGACCTTCTCCTGCTGTTATTAGAATCGCCAACGGCTGAATGGCGTAGGGTAAAAAAGGGGCGCCGCGCTCAGGAGACGTGGTGCCGGGTGCGATATTTGTCGATCAGCACCGCAATAATAATCACCGCGCCTTTGATCACCAGCTGCCAGAAATAGGAGACCCCCATTAGCGTCATGCCGTTATTGAGCGTGGCGATAATCAGCGCGCCGATCAGCGTGCCGGTAATGGTGCCGATGCCGCCGACGAAGCTGGTGCCGCCGAGGATCACCGCGGCGATGGCGTCCAGCTCATAGCCGACGCCGAGATTGCCGTTGGCGCTATAGAGGCGCGACGCCGACATTAGCCCGCCTAACCCGGAAAGCAGCCCGCTCATGGCGTAGACGAACACCAGCACCGCGCCGACCTTAATGCCGGTCAGCCGCGCCGCCTGCATATTGCCGCCCACCGCGTAAATATGAACGCCCAGCGTGGTGCGGCGCAGGATAAACCAGCAGACGGCGATCACGGCGAAGGCGATCACAATTAGCCAGGGCACCGGGCCGAGATAGCCGTTGCCTATCCACTCGAAGCTGATATCGGAATTAATCACCGTGGTGCCGTTGGCCAGCAGGTAGGCGGCGCCGCGCAGCGCCGTATAGGTGCCGAGGGTGACGATAAAGGGCGGCAGTCCGGCCCAGGCGACCAGAATGCCGTTGAACAGCCCCATCACCAGACCTGCGCCGAGCGCCATGGGAATGGTCATGCCGGCGAGCATCGGATCGAGTGAGGCGACCATCGCCACCACCGCCGTGGTGCCGAGCATCGAGCCCACCGAGAGGTCGATGCCGCCGGTCAGGATGACAAAGGTCATACCGGCCGCCAGCACGATATTAATCGAGGCCTGGCGGGTAATATTCAGCAGATTGCCCTCGGTGAAGAAGTTCGGCGCGACAAAGCCGAATACCACCACAATCAGCACCAGGATCGGCAAAATGCCGACGGTTTGCAGCATGTCGCCTATCAGCGCCCGCTTGACGGTGGGCGGTTTCGCTCGCGTGGTCTCTGTCATCGCTCTCTTCTCCTTATATTTCCAGCGGCGAGGCGCTATGCGCCCCGGTGGCCAGCGTCATAATGTTTTCCTGGCTGATCTGATCTTTATCCAGCTCCCCGGCGATAGCGCCTTCGCGCATCACATACACGCGGTCGCTCATGCCGACCACCTCCGGCAGCTCGCTGGAGATCATCAGGATCGCCACGCCCTGCTGCGCCATCTGATTCATCATGCGGTAGATCTCGCTTTTGGCGCCGACGTCGACGCCGCGCGTCGGCTCATCCAGAATCAGGATGCGCGGCCCAATGGATACCCAGCGCGAAATCAGCAGCTTCTGCTGGTTGCCGCCGGAGAGGCCGCCCGCCCGCACCTGCGCGTGCGGCACGCGAATGTTGAGCGTGGCGATGGCGTCTCCGGCGATCTGCCTGCCTTTGCGCCGGTTAAGCAGCCCGTAGCTGGCGTCACGCTCCAGCGTCGCCATCACGATGTTCTCCTGCGCCGCCATCTCCAGAAACAGCCCCTGCTCTTTGCGGTTTTCGGTGAGGAAGCCGATGCCGCGCGCAATGGCGTCGCGCGGCGAGTGGATAGCGACCTGCTGCCCGTCGATCCAAATCTCGCCGCCGCTGGGTTTACGCACGCCGAAAATCAGCTGCGCCAGCTCGCTGCGCCCTGCACCCACCAGTCCGGCCAGCCCGACGATTTCGCCGGCGCGCACCGCCAGGCTGCTCGGCCGCACCTTGCCGCCGTCGGTCAGGTGATTGACCGCCAGACGAATGTCGCCGAACGGGATAGTGCGATCCTTGTTAAAGAGATCGCTCAGCGGACGGCCGACCATCATGCGCACCAGCTCGCTGGCGTTCAGGGTGTCATGGGTCAGGCTACCGACATACTGCCCGTCGCGCAGCACGCTGACCCGATCGGAGAGTTCATACACTTCCGCCATGCGGTGGCTGATATAGATAATCGCCATGCCTTCGGCGCGCAGGCGCTTTATTAACGCGAAGAGTTGCTCGGTTTCGCGGTTGCTCAGCGCGGCGGTAGGTTCGTCCATTACCAGAATGCGGCTGTTGCGGTGCAGCGCGCGCGCGATCTCGACCTGCTGCTGTTCGGCAATGCTGAGGCGGCTGACGCGGTCGGTGGCGCTAAACTGCGCGCCGAGGCGATTGATCACCTGCTGCGCCTCTTCGGCCATCTGGCGACGCCGAATCAGCCCGCCGCGCGTGATTTCGCTGCCGAGAAAGATGTTCTCCGCGACCGTCAGGTTGGGCGCCAGGTTGATCTCCTGGTAGATCAGCGTGATACCTGCCGCCAGCGCCTCTTTCGGTCCTCGGATGGCATAGGGGCGCCCGTCGATCAGGATTTCGCCGCTGGTGGCGCTGTAGGCGCCGGCGAGGATCTTCATCAGGGTGCTTTTGCCCGCGCCGTTCTCGCCCATTAGCGCGTGGATCTCGCCGGCATACACCGTGAGGTCGACCCCCTTTAGCGCGTAAAACTGGCCGAAGCGCCGCGTGATGTCGCGCATTTGCAGAATCGGTGTGGCTGTCATGGACCGCTCCAGATAACGGTGATTAGGGCTGAGTAAAGCAGCGCTAAATAAATGGAAAATGTCAGCGGCCGTTCATATTTGTCATAAATGCGCCTGAGCCGCGCCCTATACTCGCCTCAGGCACGGCGGGCGCGGAGGCGCGGTATGCGGCATCAACATCCCTGGCAGGCGGGCGCGCGCGGCCGCCTGCTGCTGTTTAATCTGCTGGTGGTGTGCGTCACGCTGATGGTGAGCGCGGTGGCGATATTCGGCTTTCGTCATGCCGGACGCATTCAGGAGCAGGCGCAGGCGCAAACCCTGAGCGATATGAGCGCCAGCCTGGCGCTGGCGCGCGATACCGCCAGCGTCGCCACGGCGGCGGTGCGCCTGTCGCAGGTGGTGGGGGCGCTGGAGTATCAGAGCGAATCGCAGCGGCTGCAGCAGAACCAGCAGGCGCTACAGCAGTCGCTGACGCTGCTCGCCTCGGCGCCGCTCGCGGCGCGTCAGACGGCGCGGGTAGCGCGCATCCGCGCGCGCAGCCTGATGCTGGAGCAGACCATCACTCAACTGCTGATCAACGGCCATCAGCGCCATCTGCAGCGCAACGCCCTGCTCAGCGGCCTGTGGCAGTCGCAGCTGCTGCTGGATCATATCAACCAGCTCGCGACGCGACTCGGCCCGGCGGCGGCGCTGCGTCAGCAGACCGAGCGGCTGCTGGCGGCGGCGATCCGCACGCCGTCGCCTGTCGCGGTCGTCGACCAGCTGCAGCAGGTGATGACGGCGTGGCGGCCCGATTCCGGCGATGTGGTGCTGGATGAGAAAATCGCGCGGCTGATCGCCACCCAGCAGTCGCTGCGGCCGCTGGCGGATCGCCTGGCGGAGAACGACCTCGCTATCGCCTATTCAACCTACCGCATCAAGGCGCTGGTGGCGGCGCTCAACGACGACATCACCGCCTGCGTGCAGCAGGTGGCGCAGCAGAGCGAAATGCGCAGCGCGGAAACCCACCGCGAACTCAACTCGGTGATCCTGTTCATCGCGCTGTTCGCCCTGCTGGCGCTGGCGATCACCGGCTATGCCGGGATCTATATCTACCGCAACCTCGGCTCCAGCCTGACTGCCATCGCCGACGCCATGACGCGGCTGGCGCAGGGAGAAAAGCATGTTTCGGTGCCGGGCCTGCAGCGGCGCGACGAACTGGGCGATCTGGCGCGCGCTTTTAACGTCTTCGCCCGCAATACCGCCTCGCTGGCGCACACCTCGCGCCTGCTGAAGGAGAAGAGCAGCCAGCTTGAATCCACCTTTCTCGCGATGCGCGACGGCTTTGCGCTGTTCGACAATCACGGCCAGCTGGTGGTGTGGAATGCGCAGTATCCTCAGCTGCTGGGGCTTTCCGACCAGGCGCTGCATCGCGGCCTGCACTATCGCCAGCTGCTGGGGCGCGTGGGCGTGGATCTGCAGCACCCGGGCGAGCCGCAGGAGGTGCGGCTGGCGGATGGCCGCACGCTGGAGCTGCGCTTCAGCCCGGTGCCGCGCCGCGGCATCGTCAACACCGTGCTGGAGCGCACCGCGCGCAAGGCGCTGGAAGAGGCGCTGGTGCACAGCCAGAAGATGAAGGCGGTCGGCCAGCTGACCGGCGGCATCGCGCACGACTTCAATAACCTGCTGGCGGTGATCATCGGCAGCCTGGCGCTGACGCAAGGCCAGCTGCCGCCGGGCAGTCTGGCGAGCCGCATCGAACGCGCGCGTCAGGCGGCGGATCGCGCCGCCCTGCTCACCCAGCGTCTGCTCGCCTTTTCGCGCAAGCAGGCGCTGCATCCGCGCGCCGTCTCGGTGACGCGGCTGGTGGAAGAGCTGCTAAACCTGCTGCAGCACTCGCTGCTGCCCGGCCAGCGCCTGACGGTCGAGGCGCCGCGGCCCGGCTGGCTCGCCTGGATCGACGCCAGCCAGCTGGAGAACGCGCTGATGAATCTGGTGGTGAACGCGCGCGACGCTATGCAGCAGCAAAGCGGCGAGATCCGCCTGCGCATCGCCAGTCAGCGGCGCGAGCAAGGAGAACGCGTGGTGATTGAGGTGATCGACCAGGGCTGCGGCATGACGCCGGAAGTGCGGGAACAGGTCTTCGAGCCTTTTTTCACCACCAAAGAGACCGGCAGCGGCAGCGGGCTGGGACTGTCGATGGTCTATGGCTTCGTGCGGCAGTCCGGCGGTCAGATCGAAATCGACACCGCGCCCGGACAGGGAACTACGGTGCGGCTGCTGCTGCCGCGCGCGCCTGAAAGCGCGGTCGCGTCGTCGCCGCTGCCGCCGGTCGCCCCGCCGACGCCGCGCGACAAGCTGGTACTGGTGCTGGATGACGAACCGGCGGTGCGTCAGACGCTCTGCGAGCATCTGCACCAGCTCGGCTACGTTACGCTGGAGTGCGCCAGCGGCGAAGAGGCGCTGGCGCTGCTGCGCCAGACGCCCGATATCGATCTGCTGATCAGCGATCTGATGCTGCCCGGCGGCCTGAACGGCGCCGAGGTGATCCGCCAGGCGC
>Ga0209796_10001061_pt1 | contig 12649 bp, 9 predicted proteins | sample AgamicOrSfrz_FD_187167 | JGI IMG/M metagenome (GOLD analysis project Ga0209796, IMG submission 187167) | Agave microbial communities from Guanajuato, Mexico - Or.Sf.rz (SPAdes) (version 2) | ecosystem: Host-associated > Plants > Phyllosphere > Phylloplane/Leaf | place: Guanajuato, Mexico...
GGCGCTCGGCGTAAAGTTACCGCGCCCGGCGGAGCCGCCCATCATCACCAGCCGACGGATGTTGAACTGGCACTCCGGGTAGTGGGTAAGCAGCAGCGCGATATTGGTCAGCGGGCCGATGGTCACCAGCGTGATGGGTTCAGGCGAGGCCAGCAGCATGTCGCGGATCGCCTGAAAGGCCGGGATCGCCAGCGGCTGGCGTGCGTGTTCAATAAAGTCGTAGCCATCCAGCCCCGACTCCCCATGCACGTTGGCCGCGCTGTAGAGCGGGCGCAGCAAGGGCGTGGCGGCGCCCTGCGCCAGCGGGACATCCGCGTTCCAGAAGTGAAGCAGTTGCAGCGCGTTGCGGGTGGTTTTCTCCAGCGAAACATTACCGGCAACGGTGGTGATCAGTTTCAGATCGCACTCAGGCGCGAACAGCGCGGCGGCAATCGCCACGGCGTCGTCAATACCGGGATCGGTGTCGAGAATGATTGGCAGACCCATAGCCCCTCCACGAAAAATGGACAAAAAAATGCCAGACTCAGTCTGGCATCTTCGCATAACCCTCGGGAAAAAGGTTACTCGACTTCGCGAACCTCGACCCGCAGCTCTTTTGGCACTTCGAAGACGATATTCTCTTCGCGCCCTTCAAGCGGGATGGCTTCGCCGCCGCCCAGCTCCTGCAGGCGGGCAATCACATTCTGCACCAGAATATCCGGTGCGGAAGCGCCAGCGGTGACGCCAACACAGGCAATACCCTGAACCCAGCTCTCCTGAATATCAGAGGCATCATCAATCAGATAGGCCGCTTTACCCATCCGCTGCGCCAGCTCGGCGAGGCGGTTGGAGTTGGAGGAGTTTTTCGACCCGACTACCAGCACCACTTCCGCCTGCTCAGCCAGCGCACGCACCGCTTCCTGACGGTTGGTGGTCGCGTAGCAGATATCATCTTTACGCGGCCCGACGATATGCGGGAAACGCACGCGCAGAGCGTCAATGACGTCAGAAGTATCGTCGACGGAGAGCGTAGTCTGGGTCATGAAGGAGAGTTTGCCCGGATCTTTGATCTCAAGCGTCGCCACATCATCCGGCGACTCAACCAGGTACATTCCCCCTTTCGGGTTGCTGTACTGACCCATAGTGCCTTCCACTTCCGGGTGACCGGCGTGACCAATCAGGATCGCCTCTTCGCCACGACGGCTGGCGCGCGCCACTTCCATATGTACTTTCGTGACCAATGGGCAGGTGGCGTCAAAGACCGTTAAATCGCGGCTTTTCGCTTCGTTGCGCACCGCTTGTGAGACGCCGTGCGCCGAGAAGATAAGGATCGCGCCATCCGGCACTTCGCTTATCTGCTCAATAAAGATGGCACCGCGCTCGCGCAGGCTGTCGACCACGTAGCGGTTGTGCACCACTTCGTGACGCACGTAAATCGGCGCGCCGTAGATCGCCAGCGCGTTTTCAACAATGCTGATAGCGCGGTCAACGCCAGCGCAAAAACCGCGCGGGTTAGCCAACAGGATCTGCATTTGTCTCCTCCAGTGCCGGATCGACTTCCAGCACATCGATATCAAAGTGGACGGTTCTGCCCGCCAGCGGATGGTTGAAATCGACGGTAATCGAATCGCCGTTGATTTCACGGATCACGCCCGGCATTTCGCTGCCATCCATTGCGGTAAAGAGCATAATTGCGCCGATTTCAGGCTCGCCGGCGTCCATAAATTCACGGCGCGAGAAGTACTGGATCAGATCCGGGCTCGGCGTGCCGAAGGCGGCATCTGGCTCAAGGGAAAAGACTTTTTTCTCCCCGGCCTTCAGGCCAAGCAGATGTTGCTCCAGCCCTTCGGAAAGGGAACCGTCGCCAAGGCGAAACAGCGCCGGCTTACCGTTGTTGCGAGTGGATTCGGCAAGTGAACCATCTTCGAGCTTGAGCGTGAAGTGCACCAGCACTGCGCTGTCGCTCTGTACGGATTTAGACATGCAGGTTGCTCTTATGTGATAGCGAATGTAGGGCCCGGGCGCGTACTGCATGCCGGATGGCGCTACGCTTATCCGGCTTACCAACCGGGCCTACATCGCTTTATGGCTTACGCCTGTTTTTTCACTGCGGCGGAGGGTAAAAACCCTTCCAGCACGATCAGCGCCGCGCCGATACAGATTGCGGTATCAGCAAGGTTAAAGGTAGCAAAATGCCAGTCGCCCACATAAAAATCGATCATATCGACGACAAAGCCATGCCACAGACGGTCGAACAAGTTACCCAACGCGCCGCCAATAATCAGCGCATAGGCGATGTTATTCAGCTTTTGCGACGCTTTAGCGCGGTACATCAGCACCGTCAGCACCACGCAGATACCGATAGCGATACCTGCGAAGAACCAGCGTTGCCAGCCCCCGCTGTCGGCGAGGAAGCTGAACGCCGCCCCATAGTTACGCGCATAGTGCAGGTTTAGCGACGGGAACAGAGAGACCGTCTCCCCCAGAGCGAAGTTCTGGAGGATCAGGTACTTACTGCCCAGATCGATAATCAGCACCGCCACGACCAGCCATAGCCAGCGCAGCCCTGTTGAAAAGATCGGTTTACTCATCAGGCAAACTTACGTTTTTCGCCGTCACCGGCGACGTTGCTAACACAGCGTCCGCAAATATCTGCGTGTTCCGCCACCTGACCGACATCATGGGTGTAATGCCAGCAACGCGGGCACTTCTCACCATCGGCTTTACTCAGCGCTACTTTCAGCCCTTTGAGCAGTTCGCTCTGCTGCGCATCCGCAGAAGCGCTCGCATAATCCGCAACCTGCGCGCCTGAGGTCAACAGGACAAATCGCAATTCATCGCCCAGCGCCGTCAGTTTCGCCGCCAGCTCCGGCTGCGCGAACAGCGTCACCGTCGCTTCAAGGGATCCGCCCACTTTCTTATCGGCACGCGCTTGTTCGATCACCTTGTTGACTTCGCCACGCACTTTCAGCAGCTCGGCCCAGTAGGCGTCGTTCATCGCTTCGCTGTCCGCCAGGCCAAACAGGCCTTCGTACCACTCGCCGGTGAAGACATACTTCTCGCGATCGCCTGGCAGGTAGCCCCAGATCTCATCCGCAGTGAAGGACATGATCGGTGCCATCCAGCGCACCAGCGCTTCACAGATGTGATAGAGCGCGGTCTGACAGCTGCGACGTGCGCGGCTCTCCGCTTTCGCGGTGTACTGGCGGTCTTTGATGATGTCGAGGTAGAAGGAGCCCATTTCCACGGAGCAGAAGCGCATCAGGCGCTGCACCACTTCATGGAAGTCATAGGATTCGTAGGCTTTCAGGATATCTTCCTGCGCCGCTTTCGCGCAGCCAACGGCCCAGCGATCCAGCACCACCATCTCTTCCGGTTTCACCATATCTTTCGCCGGATCGAAACCGTTAAGGTTCGCCAGCAGGAAGCGCGCGGTGTTACGGATACGACGATAGCTGTCGGCGGCACGTTTCAGGATCTCGTCGGAAACGGCCATTTCACCGGTGTAATCGGTTGATGCCACCCACAGACGCAGGATGTCCGCGCCGAGTTTGTTCATCACATCCTGCGGCGAAACGGTGTTGCCGATCGATTTCGACATCTTGCGGCCCTGACCGTCGACGGTGAAACCGTGGGTCAGCACCTGACGATAAGGCGCTTTGCCCTTCATCGCCGTGGAGATCATCAGGGATGACATAAACCAGCCGCGATGCTGATCCGAGCCTTCCAGATACATGTCTGCCGCGTGGCCTGCGAACTCCGGGCGTACGTCGACAACGGAAGCGTGGGTTGAACCGGAGTCAAACCAGACGTCCAGCGTATCCGGCACTTTGACATAGCTGTCAGCGTCATCGCCGAGGATGTCGCGCGGATCGAGATCCCACCAGGCCTGGATACCGTCAACTTCGACGCGTTTTGCCACCTCTTCCATCAGCTCCAGCGTACGCGGGTGCAGCTCTTCGGTATCTTTATGGACGAACAGCGACATCGGCACGCCCCAGGTGCGCTGACGGGAGATACACCAGTCAGGACGGTTAGCGACCATCGATTCGATACGCGCCTGGCCCCAGTCCGGGATCCACTGCACGCTTTTGATCTCTTGCAGCGACTGCGTGCGCAGCCCTTTTTGATCCATGCTGACGAACCACTGCGGCGTGGCGCGGAAGATGATCGGCGACTTGTGACGCCAGCAGCACGGATAGCTGTGCTGCATCTTCTCGACGTGCAGCAGCGCGCCTTTTTCGGTCAGCAGCGCCACGATGATGTCGTTCGCTTTGAAGACGTTGATGCCATCAAGCGTCGGGTAGGTGCCCGGCAGATAGCGACCGTCCGGGCCAACCGGGTTGGCAATTTCCAGACCGTACTTCTGGCTGATGGTGTAGTCGTCCGGGCCGTGACCGCCGGCGGTATGCACCGCACCGGTACCCGCTTCCAGCGTAACGTGATCGCCGAGGATCGCCGGAACGTCGAAATCGAGGAACGGGTGTTTAAAGCGCATCAGCTCAAGCTCAGCGCCGTTGACCGTACCCAGCACGCGATAATCACTGATGCCGGTGCGTTTCATCACGCTCTCAACCAGATCTTTTGCCAGGATCACCGCCTGACCGTCAACCTGCACCAGCGCGTACTCAAACTCCGGAGAGAGGGAGATAGCGCGGTTAGCAGGGAGGGTCCACGGCGTGGTGGTCCAGATAACCAGCGAGACTGGGCCGTTAACAGAATCAACGCCGAATTTCGCTTTCACCGCCTGCTGATCGGCGGCCTGGAAGGCGACGTCGATAGAAGGTGAGGTTTTGTCGTAATACTCAACTTCCGCTTCCGCCAGCGCGGAACGGCAGTCGACGCACCAGTGCACCGGTTTTGCCCCTTTCAGCAGGTGGCCGTTACCGATAATTTTGCCCAGCGCGCGGATGATATTGGCTTCGGTTTTGAAGTCCATGGTCAGGTAGGGGTGCGACCAGTCGCCGAGCACGCCCAGACGGATAAAGTCTTTGCGCTGCCCGTCTACCTGCGTGGCGGCATATTCACGGCACTTGGCGCGGAACTCGGCGGCGGTGAACTTCTCGCCCGGCTTGCCGTACTCCTGCTCGACTTTCAGTTCGATCGGCAGACCGTGGCAATCCCAACCCGGAACGTAAGGCGAGTCATAACCTGCGAGCCCTTTGGACTTCACAATAATGTCTTTCAGAATCTTGTTAACCGAGTGACCAATATGAATGCTGCCATTCGCATATGGAGGGCCATCATGCAGAATGAAGGTTTTTTTGCCTTTTTTCGCCGCACGGATGATGCCGTAGAGGTCATCATCAGTCCAACGCGCCAGCATTCCCGGTTCGCGTTTGGCGAGATCGCCACGCATTGGGAACCCTGTTTCCGGCAAATTCAGGGTAGATTTATAGTCACTCATTAGATTCTCGGTTCCGTATTTCGGTTTGATTAATACCACCAGGCCTTAAGAAGCCGGTTTAGATAGCCCAAAAAACTCACGGGCCGCTACCTCATCTCGGGCGATTTGCGCCTTCAGTTCATCGAGGGAAGCAAAGCGCTGTTCGTTACGTATTTTTTTACGCAGTACTACGTCTATATGGCGACCATAAAGGTCCATTGCAACATCCAGCAGGTGCACTTCCAGCTGCTGGCGAATACCTGCCACCGTCGGACGAGTACCAATATTGGCGACGCCCGGCAGCAGCGTATCGCCGAGGCCTGCCACTTCAACCGCGTAGACCCCTTTTACCGGGGAGACCTGGCGGCGCAGCGGCACGTTGGCCGTCGGAAAACCGATGGTGCGCCCCAGTGCATCGCCGTGGACAACGCGCCCGGAGATGCTGAACGGGCGGCCAAGCAGATTCTCGGCAAGCGCCAGGTCGTCGTTCGCCAGCGCCTGGCGAATCGCGGTGCTGCTCACCCGCACGCCGCCTTCGCAGAAGGTTTGCGTACTGGTGACGTCAAAGCCATATTTCTCGCCGGCCTTCTGTAATAACAAGAAATCCCCCTGGCGACCAGCGCCAAAACGGAAATCGTCACCGACTGCGAGAAATTTCACACCGAGGCGGTCGACCAGCAGGTCGCTAACAAAGGTTTGTGCGGTCAGCGCCGCAAAACGCCTGTCGAAGCGCAGGCAGAGAACATACTCCACGCCGCATTCGGCCAGCCAGCGAAGCTTCTCGCGCAGACGCGTCAGCCGCGCGGGAGATTTCTCCCCGGCGAACAGCTCCAGCGGCTGCGGTTCAAAAATCATCACCACCACCGGCAGGCCGCGCGCGCGCCCTTCTGCGCCCAGCCCCTGTAGCAACGCCTGATGACCGCGATGTACGCCGTCGAAATTACCAATAGTCAGCACACACCCGTGCGGTGCATGACTGAGGTTATGTATGCCGCGTATCAGCTTCATGTCTGGCTCAAAACAGTGAAAATCGTCGGATTATACCTTGTACAGCGGGCAACGTTAACCGGCGATTGCCTTATCGCGCCAGAAAGGAGAGGCTTTTCATCAGGCTGCCGCTGGCTGTGGTGAGAATCTGCCGCTATGCACGATTTTTCTGGTGGAAAAGCTGTATTCGCGACACGCAAGCTGTTAGAATCCTGCGCCATCACTACGTAACGAGCGTCGTTGCTTAACGGCGCTTATTTGCACAAATCCATTGACAAAAGAAGGCTAAAAGGGCATATTCCCCGGCCTTTGAATTGTCCATAAAGATCATATTTGGGAGTTGGACCTTGGCTAATATCAAATCAGCTAAGAAGCGCGCCGTTCAGTCTGAAAAGGCTCGCAAGCACAACGCTAGCCGTCGCTCAATGATGCGTACTTTCGTTAAGAAAGTATACGCAGCAATTGAAGCTGGCGACAAAGCCGCTGCGCAGAATGCATTTAACGAAATGCAACCGATCGTGGATCGTCAGGCCGCTAAAGGTCTGATCCACAAAAACAAAGCAGCGCGTCATAAGGCTAACCTGACCGCGCGTATCAACAGCCTGGCTTAATCGCTTCGCTGTTCGCTTTGTAAAAAAAACCCGCTTCGGCGGGTTTTTTCATTTCTGGCGGAGCGCGAAGAGCGCCGAGTAGTCGCGATTGCAGATGCGCTGCACCGCCGGGTGCTGGATCATACGTTCAGCAAAAATCGCGTGATACTCCTCCTGCACATTGTCGAGCCTGCCGATCTCTACCATTCGCGCATCGGCATAGAAGTCGTCGCCATATGAGGTCGGCGCAACAAAGATGGCATCATGTTTCGCGCCAAAGGCCTTCATCAGCGCGGCATCATCAAACTCGCCGAGGATCTCCACCTGCAGGTTCTGCACATGAAACCAGTTCATCAGCTTGCGGCCAAGCATTGAGCGGCGACCGGGAATTAATAACCGACGAGTTTCAAGGCAGGCGGGAAACGGCAGCTCCGGTGCCGGGCCGCTGCTCCAGAAGCTGACGCTGCATTCGCCAATCTTCACCGAAAAGAGCCCCTCCTGCTGCGCAGAGTCGATGGGGCAATCAGAGATAATCATATCGAGCTTATGCTGGCTTAACTGCTCCAGCAGCAGCTCGTGCGTCGATTCAAAACAGCGCAGATGAATCGGCTCGCCTTCCTGCACGGCAGCATCAAGAATACCGCTCACCAGCCGCTTTGAGAGCGCATCCGCCACGCCGACATCAAACAGCAGGTTCGCCTCTTTGCGGTAGTTGATGATATCGAGCATCTCCTGGCTTAACGCGAACATCTTATCGGCATAGCGAAACACCAGTTGCCCCAGTTCGGTGGCTTCCAGCCCCCGCCCTTTACGTTTAAAGAGCTTGCCCTGCAGCCGCTCCTCCAGCGCTTTGATCTGCCCGGTGATGGTCTGCGGCGTTAAGTAAAGCGCCTCCGCCGCGCCAACGACGGAGCCTTCACGGTAGACATGCCAGAAGTAGTAGAGATGGTTGTAATTGATATATGACATGGCGCTTTACCTTTTGGTGACTACGCCGTGCGGATAATGCGCGTACGCAGCAGGCAGTAACCCCCCACGGCCGAGATAACCGAGCCGGTGAGAATGCCCAGCTTGCTCCAGGCGATCATATCGGCATGAGCGTCGCCAAAGGCGAGCGACGAGATAAAGATCGACATGGTAAAGCCGATACCGCACAGCACGCCGACCGCCATAATCTGTTTGAACACCGCGCCGTGCGGCAGCTTCGCCAGTTTCAAACGCAGCGCCAGCCAGCAGAAGAGCGAAATGCCGAGCGGCTTACCGATCACCAGACCGGCAATAATCCCCAGCGGCAGCACATCCGTCAGACCAGCAAGGGACATACCGTTCAGGGAAACCCCGGCGTTGGCAAAGGCAAACAGCGGCAGGATAAGCCAGGCGACCCACGGGCTAATCGCATCACTCAGCTGATGTAACGGCGATACGCCATTCTCTTTTTTCAGCGGTACAAAGAAACCGACGATAACGCCCGCAAGCGTGGCATGTACGCCGGATTTCAGCACCGCCGTCCACAGCACGACGCCCACTAACATATAGAGACCGATGCGGCGCACGTTGAGTGCGTTCATGATTGCCAGCACGGCGATAGCGGTCGCGGCAACGCCCAGCGCCAGAGTCGAGAGATCGCTGGTGTAGAACAGTGCGATAATCACAATCGCGCCGAGATCGTCAATGATCGCCAGCGCCATCAGAAACACTTTCAGTACCGGCGGGACGCGATTACCTAATAGCGCCAGTACGCCAAGGGCAAAGGCAATATCGGTCGCGGTAGGAATGGCCCAGCCGTGGCTTGCCAGCGGGTTATGACCATTAAACAGCAGGAAGATAAGCGCCGGTGCGACCATCCCACCCAGCGCGGCAATCACCGGGAACACTGCCTGCTGACGGCTGGCGAGCGTTCCCTCAACCAGTTCATATTTCACTTCCAGACCGACCATCAGGAAAAAGATCGCCATCAGCGCATCGTTAATCCACAACAGCATGTCTTTATTAATCTCAAGCGCCCCGACTTTCAGCTGGACCGGGGTCTGTAAAAATGAGCTGTAAATCTCCTGCGTCGCGCCGAGGTTCGCGCAGAGCATGGCCAGCGCGGCGGCACAAATCAGCACGATGCCACCTGAGGCATCGCTATTTAAAAAACGGTGCAAAAACTTCATCGGATTCTCCCACTCCCTGTAACGTCGTGGCGGCTATCTTACTCCTCGCTACTCTTCGTTAAAAACAGATTATTATTGCTTATCAGTTCTGTTTTCCCGAGGTATGCCTGTGGACAAAAAAAACCCGGCAGCGCCGGGTTGATAAAGAGAGGTGATACGGGACGCTTAGCGCGTCAGGTCGTCGAAGAATTTTTTAACGCCGTCGAAGAAGCTTTTGGAGCGCGGGCTGTTGTTTTCCCCCGTCGGGCCACCAAAGCTGTCCTGCAGATCCTGCAGCAGCTGCTTCTGCTTCTCGTTCAGGCCGACCGGCGTCTCTACGACCACGCGGCACAGCAGATCGCCCTGCGCGCCACCGCGCACGGATTTCACGCCTTTACCGCGCATGCGGAACAGCTTGCCGGTCTGGGTTTCGCTCGGCACTTTCAGCTTCACGCGACCATCCAGCGTCGGCACTTCGATTTCGCCACCCAGCGCCGCCATGGCAAAGTTGATCGGCACTTCGCAGTAGAGGTTATTGCCTTCGCGCTCGAAGATCGGGTGCTGTTTCACCTGCACCTGAACGTAGAGATCGCCTGCCGGCGCGCCATGCTCGCCCGCTTCGCCTTCGCCGCTCAGACGAATACGATCGCCGGTATCCACCCCTGCCGGGATCTTCACGGAGAGGGTTTTGGATTTCTCAACGCGACCGTGGCCGTGGCATTTATTGCACGGATCTTTAATCAGCGTACCGCGGCCCTGACAGTGCGGACAGGTCTGCTGTACGGCAAAGAAGCCCTGGCGCATCTGCACCTGGCCGGAGCCATGACAGGTCGGACAGGTCTGCGGCTGGGTACCCGCTTTTGCGCCGCTGCCGTGGCAGATGTCGCACTCTTCCAGCGTCGGGATGCGGATCTCTTTCGTGACGCCGCGTACCGCTTCTTCCAGCGTCAACTCCATGGTGTAACGCAGATCGGAACCACGCGCCGCGCGCTGACGACCACGACCGCCGCCGAAGATGTCGCCAAAGACATCGCCAAAGATGTCGCTGAAGTCGGCACCGCCGCCAAAGCCGCCGCCGCCGTATCCACCGCCGCCGCCGCCCTGCTCAAAGGCCGCATGACCGTACTGATCGTACGCCGCGCGTTTCTGGGGATCGGTCAGGACCTTATAGGCTTCGTTGATCTCTTTGAATTTGCTTTCGGCCTCTTTATCGCCCTGGTTGCGGTCCGGGTGAAATTTCATGGCCAGGCGTCGGTACGCCTTTTTGATTTCAGACTCTTCGGCCGTTTTCGACACGCCGAGAATCTCGTAATAATCTTGCTTCGCCATCGGTTTATCTGCCCCTTAACATACGAGCACGGGCGTGGAGAAAACTCCGACGCCCGTGCTGGTTATCTACCCTGCATAAGGGCGATTACTTTTTGTCTTTAACTTCTTCGAACTCGGCGTCAACCACGTCGTCATCTTTCGCCGCGTTGGCGTTGTTCGCAGAAGCATCAGCGCCGCCCGCCTGCTGCTGTGCGTGCTGCTGCTGGGCGATTTCCATCAGTTTCTGGGAAACCTGTGCCAGCGCCTGCATTTTCGCGTCGATGGCGGCTTTATCTTCGCCTTTCAGCGCAGTTTCCAGCTCGCTCAGCGCGGACTCGATTGCAGTTTTGTCTTCAGCCGGCAGTTGGTCGCCAGCTTCTTCAACCTGCTTACGGGTGCTGTGCAGCAGATGATCGCCCTGGTTACGGGTCTGTACCAGCTCTTCGAACTTACGGTCAGACTCAGCGTTCGCTTCCGCGTCACGCACCATTTTCTGGATCTCATCCTCGTTCAGACCAGAAGAAGCCTTGATGGTGATCTTCTGCTCACGGTTGGTATTCTTGTCTTTCGCAGAGACGTGCAGAATACCATCGGCGTCGATATCGAAGGTCACTTCGATCTGCGGCATGCCGCGCGGCGCCGGGTTAATACCATCGAGGTTGAACTGGCCCAGCGATTTGTTATCGGAGGCGCGTTTACGCTCACCCTGCAGCACGTGGATGGTTACCGCAGACTGGTTGTCTTCCGCAGTAGAGAACACCTGGCTGTGCTTGGTCGGGATGGTGGTGTTTTTGTTGATCAGCGGAGTCATCACGCCGCCCATGGTTTCGATACCCAGCGACAGCGGGGTAACGTCCAGCAGCAGAACGTCTTTAACTTCACCGGTCAGAACGCCGCCCTGAACCGCAGCACCGATAGCTACTGCTTCATCCGGGTTCACGTCTTTACGCGGATCTTTACCGAAGAACTCAGCCACTTTTTTCTGCACCATCGGCATACGGGTCTGGCCACCGACCAGGATCACGTCGTTGATGTCAGAAACGGAGAGGCCCGCATCCTGCAGCGCAACTTTCAGCGGCTCGATAGAACGGCTTACCAGGTCTTCGACCAGGCTTTCCAGTTTCGCGCGAGTCACTTTGATGTTCATGTGTTTCGGACCGGTCGCGTCTGCGGTGATGTACGGCAGGTTCACGTCGGTCTGTTGTGCAGAAGAGAGCTCGATTTTCGCTTTCTCTGCCGCTTCTTTCAGGCGCTGCATTGCCAGCGGATCGTTGCGCAGATCGATACCCTGATCTTTCTTGAACTCTTCCACCAGGTAGTTGATCAGACGGCTGTCGAAGTCTTCACCACCGAGGTGGGTATCACCGTTGGTCGCCAGTACTTCGAAGGTTTTTTCGCCGTCTACATCGTCGATTTCGATGATGGAGATATCGAAGGTACCGCCGCCCAGGTCGTATACCGCGATAGTGCGGTTACCGGTCTCTTTATCCAGACCGTAAGCCAGCGCAGCCGCTGTCGGTTCGTTGATAATACGTTTTACTTCCAGGCCCGCGATACGGCCGGCGTCTTTGGTCGCCTGACGCTGCGCATCGTTAAAGTAAGCCGGAACAGTGATAACCGCTTCAGTTACCGGTTCACCCAGGTAATCTTCCGCCGTTTTCTTCATTTTTTTCAGCACTTCTGCAGAGATCTGCGGCGGTGCCATTTTGTTGCCTTTCACATCAATCCAGGCGTCGCCGTTGTCGGCTGCCATGATTTTGTAAGGCATGATAGATACGTCACGCTGGACTTCTTCGTCCTGGAAGCGACGGCCAATCAGGCGCTTGATCGCAAACAGCGTGTTTTGCGGGTTCGTCACTGCCTGACGTTTAGCCGGCTGACCTACCAGAGTCTCGCCATCCTGTGTGTACGCAATTACGGAAGGCGTGGTGCGATCGCCCTCAGCGTTCTCAAGCACGCGCGCCTGAGCTCCATCCATGATGGCTACACAAGAGTTGGTTGTCCCAAGGTCGATACCAATAATTTTACCCATCTAAACGTCTCCACTAAAAATTCGTCATCAGCTGGTTGTGAACCTGTAATAAGGGCAAACCTCACGGTTTCAACTGCCCTGTATTGATTTTTTTGCAAGCCCACAAAATGCGGTTGACTACAAGATGGGGTCGCCGCGCCGCGCATCAAGGGGGAGACAATAAAAAAATTTTTAATTTCCACCTGTTCAGATCATAGACAGGCCCGGTAGCGCTATTTATGATGCCGCGCCA
>Ga0209796_10001063_pt1 | contig 12624 bp, 13 predicted proteins | sample AgamicOrSfrz_FD_187167 | JGI IMG/M metagenome (GOLD analysis project Ga0209796, IMG submission 187167) | Agave microbial communities from Guanajuato, Mexico - Or.Sf.rz (SPAdes) (version 2) | ecosystem: Host-associated > Plants > Phyllosphere > Phylloplane/Leaf | place: Guanajuato, Mexico...
TTTCATTACTGTGTGAGACTTGATACTTTCGCTTTACGCCAGATTCCGAAGAACCCGGCTCGCGTCGCGCATCAAGCGCCCACACTTATCGGCTGCTAGTTTTTAAAGATCGGTTCGCACACTCCACCGCGCCTTCATCCAACCACCCGGCACCGCTTCGTTCTGCGTTGCTGCATCAGCAGCAGAGAAACGAGATTATGAAGGCTCTTTCATGGTTCGTCAACTACATTTTTTCGCTTTCGCTTAAAACTTCGTTCACACCATTGCCGCTGGTTTCCGCCGCGGCCCTCGTTCATAGACGAGGAGCGAAATACTAGGTCACGCGCAGCTTTATGACAAGGATTCGTTCGAAACTTTTCGGCGGCTCACCTGCCGGCCGAAGTCATCGAAGTCACAATCGCGCCGGCGGAAATCGCGTCGGCCATTGCGGCGTAACCGGCATCGCTCGGATGAATGTGGTCGCCGCTATCGTATTTGGGCTGCAAACGCGCCGGCAGCGCCGGATCGCGAAGTGCGGCGTCGAAGTCCACGACACCATCGAACGCATGGCTTGAGCGGACCCACTGGTTAACCGCGAGCCGGATATTTTCTCGCTCCGGCGCAAGCGCCGCAGGGGTCAACGTGCCTCCGAACACCTTCACTCCCGCATGCCGCGCGGCCGCGATCACCCGCTGATAGCCCGAAATCAGGTCCGCGGCGGTCACCGCCGCATGGGGGAAATCACAGTCCAGACGATTGCGCGTCGGCATCGACGCGAAATTGATGTCGTTAATGCCGATTAGCAGCACCACCGCCTTGACCCCCGGCCGTTCGAGCACGTCGCGGCCAAAGCGCGTGATCAGCGCTTCGCCATAGCAGGGAGAATCGTTCAGCAGCCGGTTGCCGCTAATTCCAAGATTGATCACCGCTGTCGAGCGGCTCCCCGAACTGGCCAGCCGGCGCGCCAGCACGTCGGGCCAGCGGCGATTCTGGTTCAGACTGGAGCGCATACCGTCCGTGATCGAATCGCCGATCGCCGCGACTGCCGTTGATTCAGGCGCCGCGTCCACCGACAGTCCCGTTACCCACAAATAGTGCGTGAAGCGTCCGCGGAACGCCTGGGCCGAAGTGTCCGCCGTGTGATTGCCGGGACTCGAAACGTAATTCAGCTGATTCGATACACGGTGCCATGCGACCACGCGCTGCTGCGGTCCCATGAACGCGCTAATCGCGTACGGCGCGCCCTGCGCAACGTTCATCGGAATGGGATCGCTATCCAGCTCGCGGCCGGGCGGGATACTCACAGCCGTCTTTCCGCTGAACGTCACGCGCGCCGCACCGGCGTCGGACACCGCCGCGCCGCCCGACGATCGCGCAATCCGCAAATCCTCAATCGTCAGCGGTGTCGTACCGTACTTATTGCTGAGGTGGATGCGGGCAGAGCCTCCCGACAGCGTTGGATAAACAATCTGACGGACGGTGCGCCCCGCGACTTCCGGCGCGCGATACAGCGGCGGCAAATCGGGCCGCTGGGGAATGGCTTGCAGCGCGGTTGCCCACGCGGTGACCCAGTGCGGCGACGTTTCAGCGGCCGCGGCGGGCGGGGAAACTGCAAACTGGCAAAGTAGCGCAGCGCCGCATGCCGCGGCCAGGGAGCGAATGGTCATTCCAATATCTGACTTGAGGCGAGACGGGCATTGTGCACGATTCGCGCGGGCCGCCGCGCCCGGACCGCCGGCCACGGCCGGCTTACCAGCACACTCACCGCCGCATCAGCCCCCGCTCATCTTCAAAGCCAGCGCTTCAGCCACTTCAATGCCGTCGATAGCCGCAGAATAGATCCCGCCCGCGTAGCCCGCGCCCTCCCCAGCCGGATACAGCCCTTCCACGTTCATGCTCTGATAGTCATCCTTGCGGCGCACGCGGATCGGCGACGAGGTCCGCGTCTCGACGCCCGTCAGCACGGCGTCATGCATCGCAAAGCCGGCAATCTTCTTCTCCATCTGCGGCAGAGCTTCACGGATGGCCTCGATGACGTAATCAGGAAGCGCCGTGCTCAGATCTGTAGGATGCACGCCTGGCTTATAGGACGGCACGACCGAGCCGAGCGACGTGGACGGCCGCCCGGCAATGAAATCGCCAACCAGTTGGCCCGGCGCCATATAGTTGCCGCCGCCAAGCTCGAACGCCCGCTCTTCCCATTTGCGCTGAAACGCGATGCCGGCGAGCGGCCCGCCAGGATAGTCGTCGGGCGTGATGCCCACGACGATTCCCGCGTTCGCATTGCGCTCGGCCCGCGAATACTGGCTCATGCCGTTGGTCACCACGCGCCCGGGCTCCGAGGTCGCGGCGACCACCGTGCCGCCGGGGCACATGCAGAAGCTATATACAGCGCGACCGTTGCTGCAGTGATGCACGACCTTGTAGTCCGCCGCGCCCAGTTGCTTGTGGCCGGCAAACTTGCCGAACCGGCTGCGGTCAATCACGCCCTGCGGGTGCTCGATCCGGAACCCGAGCGAGAACGGCTTGGCTTCGATATAGACGCCACGATCGTGCAGCATCTGGAAGGTATCGCGCGCGCTGTGGCCGACCGCGAGAACTACGTGGTCGCAGCGCAGCGTCTCGCCCGTCGAGAGCTTGAGCCCGCGCACCTTGCCCTGATCGATGTCGATATCGTCCACCCGCGTCTGGAAGCGCACTTCGCCGCCCAGTTCGTGGATGGTCGCGCGCATCTTCTCGACCATGCTGACCAGACGGAAGGTGCCGATGTGTGGCCGGCTTAGATAAAGAATGTCCTCCGGTGCGCCGGCCCGCACGAACTCGTCCAGCACCTTACGTCCGTAGTGCTTGGGGTCCTTGATCTGGCTGTAGAGCTTGCCGTCCGAAAACGTACCCGCGCCGCCTTCGCCGAACTGCACGTTCGACTCCGGGTTCAGCACCGACTTGCGCCACAGCCCGAAGGTGTCCTTGGTACGCTCGCGCACCGCCTTGCCGCGCTCGAGAATGATCGGCCGGAAGCCCATTTGCGCGAGAATCAGCCCGGCGAACAAGCCGCACGGCCCCATGCCGATCACGACAGGCCGCGGCCCCGCGAGCTGCGCCGGCGCCTTCGCGACGAACCGGTAGGTCATGTCGGGCGTAACCGCACAATGCGGCACGTCGGCGATCCGCTTGAGCGCCGCAGCCTCGTCCGTCACCTCGACATCTACGATATAGGTGAGCTTGATGTCCGAACGTTTGCGCGCATCGTGCGCGCGCCGGAACACCGAGTAGCGGACGAGCCCGTCATGCGCCACACCGAGTTCCGCGAGCCGCGCACGCACGGCGGCATCGAGCGCGCTTTCGGGGTGATCGAGCGGGAGTTTGATTTCGCTTAGACGTAACATGAAGTACCGGGAATGCAGGAAGGGCCGCCGAGCGCGGCCAATTCGCAATTTTATAGGTTAAGCGTCGGCGCGGGGCCGCGGCGCGAAGCCAAACTGACGAAGAAGCAGAAGCCGTTCTATCGGCCGCGACGCGCCGTCTCAAAAAATTTATTAACCGACCGGTCGGTTGGCTTATACTGTGCGAACCAGACAACTTCCGCAGAAGAGCGTCCCTATGTACACGCAATCCCTGGATATTCCCGGCAACGTGGCTCCGCTGGAGTCGGGCGCAACGGCGCCGGAGCAGGCGCAGTTCGACGCCGTGATGGCCGCGGACGGCAAAATCGAACCGCAGGACTGGATGCCCGACGCCTATCGCAAGACCTTGGTGCGGCAGATTTCGCAGCACGCGCATTCCGAGATTGTCGGCATGTTGCCAGAGGGCAACTGGATCACGCGCGCGCCGAGCCTCAAGCGCAAGGCGATTCTGCTCGCCAAGGTGCAGGACGAAGCCGGCCACGGCCTCTATCTATATAGCGCGGCCGAGACGCTTGGCGTTTCACGCGACCAGCTGATCGCGGCGCTGCATTCGGGCAAGGCCAAATATTCGAGCATCTTCAATTACCCGACGCCCACGTGGGCAGATGTCGGCGTGATCGGCTGGCTGGTGGACGGCGCCGCGATCATGAACCAGATTCCGCTGTGCCGTTGCACTTACGGCCCGTACGCTCGCGCGATGATCCGCATCTGCAAGGAAGAGTCGTTCCACCAGCGCCAGGGGTTCGACGCGTTGATGGCAATGATGTCCGGCACCGAAGCGCAGCGCGAGCTGGTCCAGCAGGCGGTAAACCGCTGGTGGTGGCCGGTGCTGATGATGTTCGGTCCAAGCGACAAGGACTCGATCCACAGCAATCAGTCGTCCAAATGGGGCATCAAGCGCATTTCGAACGACGACCTGCGTCAGAAATTTGTCGACGCCACCGTCGACCAGGCCAAGGTGCTCGGCGTCACCCTGCCCGACCCGGACCTCAAGTGGAACGAGGCGCGTGGCCATTACGACTATGGCGACATCGACTGGGAAGAATTCTGGCGCGTGGTGAACGGCGACGGCCCCTGCAATCGCGAGCGTCTCAGCACCCGCGTCAAAGCCCATAACGACGGCGCCTGGGTTCGCGAAGCCGCCATCGCCCACGCCGAAAAACAACGCCAACGCGCACAACAGCACGCCGCCTGACACGCGCGGCGCGCCTTGCAAGGAATCAGGAGATCAGGATGAACAAGGAATGGCCGATTTGGGAAGTGTTCGTGCGCAGCAAGCAGGGACTCGACCATAAACACTGCGGCAGTCTGCACGCCGCCGACGCGCAAATGGCGCTGCGCATGGCGCGCGACGTCTATACGCGCCGCCAGGAAGGCGTAAGCATCTGGGTGGTGCCGTCTTCGGCGATCACGGCGTCTGCACCGCAAGACAAGGCCGAGCTGTTCGAACCCGCTGGCGACAAGATCTATCGCCATCCGACGTTCTACACGCTCCCCGACGAAGTCAACCACATGTAAGGGCGGCCATGACTATCACGCCCGAACATTTGCAATACGTGCTGCGGCTCGCGGATACCGCGCTGATTCTTGGTCAGCGCAACGCCGAGTGGTGCGGCCATGGCCCGATTCTCGAAGAGGACATCGCGCTGTCCAACATGAGCCTCGACCTGATCGGCCAGGCGCGTCTGCTCTACACACACGCGGCCTCGCTCGAGCAGCAGCTCACCGGCACGACCCGTACCGAAGACGACTACGCGTACTTCCGCGCCGAGCGCGAGTTCGCCAATTACACACTGGTCGAACTGCCCCACTACGGCCCGCTGTCGGCCACGGCGCAGGCCGAGAAGGACTACGCGGTTACCATCGCGCGCAATTTCCTTTACTCGACGCTGATGGCGCATGTGTGGACGGCGCTCACCCAATCGACGGACGCCCAACTTGCCGCAATCGCCGCGAAGTCGATCAAGGAGACGAGCTACCACGTGCATCACGCAAGCGAATGGCTGGTGCGCTTCGGCGACGGCACGGAGGAATCGCACCGCCGCGCGCAGGCCGCGCTGGACTATCTGATGCCGTATACGCGCGAATTCTTCAGCACGGACGCCGTCGAGGAGACAATCGCGGCCGCCGGCATCGGCCCGCTCACCGCCGATCTCGAAGCCGCCTGGCTCGACGACGTGCGCGCCACGCTCGAAGAAGCCACGCTCGCGCTCCCCGAGCCGCTCAAGCATGTGCCGACCGGCAAGCACGGCGAGCATTCCGAGCACATGGGCTTCGTGCTGGCCGAGATGCAGAGCCTCGCGCGGCAGCATCCAGGCGCGACCTGGTAACCGCAGCAACTGCGCCGAAGCGACCATGACCATTTCGACTGCGCCCCTCGCCGCCGACACCGACAGCACGCTCGAACGCGCGTGGGCGGTGCTCGAAGCCGTGCCCGATCCAGAAATTCCAGTGGTGTCCATCCGCGAGCTCGGCATTCTGCGCGATGTGCGTCGCGCCGAGGACGGCACACTCGAGGTCGTGATCACGCCAACCTACTCCGGCTGCCCGGCCATGTCGCAAATCGCGGAAGACGTGGGTCACGCGCTCGATGTTGCCGGGCTCGCGCCCTACCGCATCGCCACGGTGCTCGCGCCCGCGTGGACCACCGACTGGATGACCGCCGAGGCACGCGACAAACTTCGCGCCTACGGCATCGCGCCGCCCACGGGCAACTGCGGATCGGCGAGCGCGTCCGGGCCGCAGGAAAAGGTGCTGCGCTTCATGCCGCGTGCGCTGCCGGCGCCCTCCTGCCCGCGTTGCGGCTCGGCGCACACCGAGCGTCTCGCGCAATTCGGCTCGACCGCTTGCAAAGCCTTGTACCGCTGCCTCGACTGCCGCGAACCCTTCGACTATTTCAAACCATACTGATATGGCTACCCCGCAATTCCATCCGCTGCGTATTCGCGAAGTGCGGCCAGAAACCGCTGACGCGGTTTCGGTCGCCTTCGAAGTTCCCGTCGAACTGCGCGAGCTTTATCGCTTTACCCAAGGCCAGTTCGTCACGCTGAAAACGCACATTGACGGAGAAGAAACACGCCGCTCCTATTCGATCTGCGTGGGCGTCACCGACTACGACCGCGACGGCGAACTGCGCATCGGCATCAAGCGCGTGCGCGGCGGCCGCTTCTCGAATTTTGCCTTTGATACGCTCCAGCCCGGCCACACCATCGACGTCATGACGCCGGACGGTCGGTTCTTCACGCACCTGAACGCGGACCACGGCCAGCAATACGTGGCGTTTGCGGGCGGCTCGGGCATTACGCCGGTGCTCGCCATCATCAAGACGACGCTCGAAGTCGAACCGCGCAGCACGTTCACGCTGATTTACGGCAACCGCAGCGTCGACCAGATCATGTTTGCGGAAGAACTCGAAGATCTGAAGAACCGCTTCATGAACCGCTTCGTGCTGTATCACGTGCTGTCGGACGATTTGCAGGACGTCGAACTGTTCAACGGCGTGCTTGACCAGACGAAATGCGCTGCCTTCCTGCAGAGCCTGGTGCCCGCCGATTCCATCGACGAAGCCTTTATCTGCGGGCCGGCGCCGATGATGGACGCGGCCGAAGCCGCGCTCAAAGCGGCCGGCGTGCCGCCGGAAAAAGTGCACGTGGAGCGCTTCGGCTCGCCGCTGCCGCAAGCGGGCGTGCCGCCCATCGAAATCACCGAAGACACGCCCGCAGCAGATCTCGAGATCGTGCTCGACGGCAAGCGCCGCAAGCTGCGCCTTCCGTACGAGGGCGTGAGCGTGCTCGACGTCGGCTTGCGCGCCGGACTCGCGCTGCCGTACGCCTGCAAAGGCGGCGTTTGCTGCACGTGCCGCGCCAAAGTCGTGGAAGGCGAAGTGAAGATGGAAAAGAACTACACACTCGAAGAGCACGAGATCCGCGACGGGTTCGTGCTGACGTGCCAATGCCACCCCGTCAGCGATCGCGTCGTGGTGAGCTACGACGAACGTTGAGCGCGTCCGGCGCTCGCTGCGCCCGCTTTGCTTTGAGCCGTTCCGCGATCCGCTTACACTAGGGGCCGCTCGCCGCCAGACCGTCCCGGTTCCGGTGGCGAGCGGCCCTTTGTCAATCGCCTCTAAAAACCAGCCAAGGCCGATGAGCACGATCCACCTGACCAACGGCGACGTCGCCGCGGAATCATTGCGCACGGCGTTGCGCGAAGCGGGCCGCGACGATCGCGTGCACTCACTGCGCGACGACCTGGCGGTCGGCCCCTTGCGCGGCATCGACGACAGCCCCGAAACACGCGCCGCGTTCTGGGACCGGGTGAGCGCGGACACCAAACGCGACCTTGTCCGTGAATTCCGTGAGCAGGCGTCGGCACTGGCGGCCATTGTGCGCGGCGAAGCGAGCCTGGTCGTGTGGCATGGCGAAAGCGCATCCGATCAGTTGATGCTGCGCCGTGTCTGCTATTACCTGCGCAACCATCCGCAGCGCCTCAACGAGGTTCGCTTGTCGATTCGCGATCTCACTGACAGCGGCGCCTGGGCGCACAGCCGGAAGGACCGGGCGACCTCTGTCGGCATGTTCGCGCCGACCGTGTTGCAGGCGCGGTTGCCCGACGCGGCGCCTATTTCCGTATTGCGCATCAGCCGGCTCGCGCTTGAATGGCAGGAAGCCAAGCATGCGAACGGCGAGACGCGGCGCTGGCGCGACAACACTTTTACGAGCGGCAGTTTTGCCGATCTCGACGCGCTAATACTCGAGCAAGTCAGCGGCGACTGGCAGCCTGCCGCGCGCGTGGCCGCGCAAGTCATGACTGCCGAACTCGGCTTTCTGGTGAGCGACAGCATTGTGCTGTGGCGGTTTCGAGAACTGGCCGCCGTGCGCCGGATCAAGCTACGCGGCGATGCGAGCGCGTGGCGCACGCTCGAGCTGTGCGCGGCCTTCTCACTCTGTTCACACGAATAAGCAGACAACTAGCAGACCAATATGGCCCGCACCCGAGCCCCCGACCACGAAACGCAGCGCGAACAGATTCTCGAACTAGCCGCAGCCAAGTTTGCGCAAACGAGCTATCCCAGCACGTCCATGTCCGATCTGGCGGCAGCCAGCGGCACCTCGAAGGCGCGCCTCTATCACTATTACGAGAGCAAGGAAGCGATCCTCTTCGACTTGCTGGACCGCTACACCAAGCGGCTGATGCTGATCATCGCCGAGGTAGAAGGCGCGAGTCAGCGACGCGGCCTGACAGAGCGCGAAACGTTCGCGGAACTGATCCGCGCGTTCCTCTCGGAATACGAAACGTCGCACAGCCGGCACGTCGCGCTTCTTAACGACGTGAAGTATCTCGTCGACGCACAGCGGGAAGTGATTTTGAACCGCCAGCGCGATGTGGTGGCAGCGTTTGCCCGGCAACTGGCGCGCGCCTACCCCGAGCGCGCCACGCGAGAAAACCAGACGGCGCTCACGATGATGGTGTTCGGCATGATCAACTGGACGTTCACCTGGCTCAAGCCTGGCGGACGCATGGGCTATCGTGAATTTGCCGAGCAGGTAGTGAGCATGGTTGACCACGGGCTGGGCTCGGCACCGGCGTGATTGCGCAGCACAGCAATATGCGCATCAGCTCAACACCACAAGTCGCATATTGGCGACAGCCCGCCGCGCACGCTCGTTCTTTTATTTTTTTACTTTCAAGTCAAATACTTATGGCCCAAGAGTTGCCCATTTAGGCACAAGCTTCCAATTTTGATACGGGTTTTCCCTAGTGTGACGTCCGGGTTTCCGCTAGAATCGTTTTTGCGGTGCACCAACGCCGCATGATGACAAGGAGAACCAGACCATGAACCTGATTACACCCCGCGCCGCCGAGCCGATCGTCGCGCACGATCGCGTGTCGCTGCCCGCCGGTCGTACGCCTGCTCTGGTCCGGGAACTCACCGCTGCTGACCGTGAACGGCTGTTGGCGCACTTCCTCGCACTCGACGAGGACGACCGCCTGCTGCGCTTCGGCCAAGTCGTGCCCGACCACGTCATCGAAAACTATGTGCGCGCCATCGACTTTGCCCGCGACACGGTGTTCGGTGTGTTCGACGATCAACTGCAACTGACCGGCGTCGGCCACCTTGCTTACTTGCCGGCGGAAGGCGACAAGCGCACGGCGGAGTTCGGCGTTTCCGTGCTCGAGAGCGTACGCGGCCAAGGTATCGGGTCGAGGCTCTTCGAGCGCGCGGCCATTCGCAGCCGCAATACGCATGTCACGACCCTCTACATGCATTGCCTGTCGCGCAACTCCACCATGATGCACATCGCGAAGAAAGCGGGCATGAAGATCGAGTACGCATATGGGGAAGCAGACGCTTATCTGACGCTGCCGCCGGCGGACCAGACGAGCATCATCACCGAAATGCTGCAGGAGCAGGCCGCGGTGTTCGACTATGCCCTGAAGCGCCAGGCACGCCGCACGTCCCGCTTGCTTGAGACCTTTATGCCGGCGACCGCCGCCGCGTAAATCTGAACGCGTAAATCTAAACGTCGCGCGAACATTTGAAAGGGCAGCTTCACCGCTGCCCTTTTTGTTTGCCGCGCGCGCAGGACGCGCCTGTAGGCTTGTCTGCTGCCCATGCCTACAAAATGGGCAGCGCCGTCGTCTCCTTAATGGTTTCGAGCGAAAAGCTCGTTTTGACGTCGATCACCGACGGATGATGCAGCAGCTGATCCTGCACGAAGCGGGAAAAGTGCGCCATGTCTTCCACCTGAACCCGCAACAGATAGTCCATGTCGCCGGTCATCGCGTGACAGGCCACCACTTCCGGCCAGGTCTGGACCGCCGCGCGGAACAGATCCGCGTGGGTCGCCTCGCCCCGCGGACTAAGCGCCGGACCGCCGCGCTTTTCGAGCCGCACGTTGACGTACGCAAGCAGATCGAGCCCCAGACGCTGCGCGTCGAGTAACGCGACGTAGCCGCGAATCACGCCGCTCTCTTCCAGCCGCCGGATGCGCCGCAAACACGGGCTCGGCGACAGGTTGATCCTCTCGGCGATCTCCTGGTTCGACAAGCGGCCATTCTCCTGAAGGATCGTCAGAATACGCCGGTCGATCGCGTCTATCTCTATATCGGTCATCTTCTGCCGTGAAATCGGAAAAATCAGCTAGCAAATAGCGCAACCCTACGCTTGCGCGATTAAGTTCGCAAGTTTCCGGCGCGAGGCGGCCTTTACACTTGCGTCATCCGTCGCGCTCCTTGATGTTCGCGCGCGACTCCGGGCGCCCAGCGCTCTCGACATGGAGACAGACAATGCAGGTCGCAACCTGGGAAAATCCCGTCGGCACCGACGGCTTCGAATTCATCGAATACACTGCGCCCGATCCGAAGGCGCTCGGCAAGCTCTTCGAGCAGATGGGTTTCACGGCTGTCGCGCGTCATCGTCACAAGGACGTGACGCTTTACCGCCAGGGCGAAATCAACTTCATCGTCAATGCGGAGCCGGATTCGTTCGCGCAACGCTTTGCGCGCCTGCACGGCCCGTCGATCTGCGCGATTGCGTTCCGGGTTCAGGACGCAGCGAAGGCCTACCGGCAGGCAATCGAAAAAGGCGCGTGGGGCTTTGATAACAAGACGGGCCCGATGGAGTTGAATATCCCGGCCATCAAGGGCATTGGCGACTCGCTCATCTATTTCGTAGACCGCTGGCGCGGCAAGAACGGCGCGGCACCGGGCAGCGTCGGCAATATCGACATCTACGACGTCGACTTCGAGCCGATTCCCGGCGCGAATGCCAACCCGGTCGGCCACGGCCTCACTTATATCGACCACCTGACGCACAACGTTCACCGCGGCCGCATGCAGGAATGGGCCGAGTTCTACGAGCGGCTTTTCAACTTCCGCGAAGTGCGTTACTTCGATATCGAAGGCAAGGTGACGGGCGTGAAGTCGAAAGCGATGACGTCGCCGTGCGGCAAGATCCGCATTCCGATCAACGAGGAAGGCTCGGAAACCGCCGGCCAGATTCAGGAATATCTCGACGCGTATCACGGCGAAGGTATCCAGCACATCGCGCTTGGCAGCAACGACATCTACCGGACCGTGGACGGCCTGCGCGCGTCGAAGATTTCGCTGCTCGATACCATCGACACTTACTATGAACTCGTCGACCGCCGCGTGCCGAACCACGGTGAGCCGCTCGAAGAACTGCGCAAACGCAAGATTCTGATCGACGGCGCGCCGGACGACCTGCTGCTGCAGATCTTCACCGAGAACCAGATCGGTCCGATCTTCTTCGAGATCATCCAGCGCAAAGGCAATCAGGGCTTCGGTGAAGGCAACTTCAAAGCGCTGTTCGAATCGATCGAACTGGATCAGATCCGCCGCGGCGTGGTGCAGGACAAGGCTTGAACCGCAAGCGCGCCGGCGGCCTCATGCTGAACTCTGGCACTCGACCTGCCATAAGCGCTGATTGGAAGGCTGACCACAAGCGCTAACGACAAGCACTAAAAAACGACAAGGGCGAGAATCGCACGATTCTCGCCCTTGTCGTTTGCGCCGCCGCCCGACTGTCAGCGACGGCTACTCGAACCGCTAACTCGCAGCCTCAGCGGCGGGTCATGAATTCTGGTCTTCCTTGCGAGACGCGCTCTCCCGCGTGATGCGATTGATCGCCACGCGCGCGGGCGCCACCAGCGCCGTGCGGCTGATCACGCCAGACGGCGCCCCCGTGCTCGCATTCGAACGCACCGGCGCGCTCATGGCGAAAAAGGCGGCCGAAACCATCAGGAAGGTCTGGATATTTCTCGTGTTCATGCGTACTCCTTTTCTAACTGCCCTGTTGTCCTGAAGCGCCGCAACATGCGGCACGTTACATAGACATTGCTCACAGGTGCCGGTTAGACAGGTGAGCCCCTCGCGGTTCCGCACCGTTGTAGCTTTTACAGCTTGTTACATGACCGGCCACGAGGACCCGGCCGACTTTGCAAGACCACGCAATCGGCCTAGAGGCGCACCGAACGCTTCACTCAAAGGAAATTTGTGGCGTGCTGCGGCGGGTTTTCACCAGTGCTACCATCACTTAAAACACGTCAATATGGCGACCCCGGCCATACGCATTCACAAGATGCCGCGGCCCAAAAGTTTTGGCGATCCCAAACTGGGTGGAGGAGTACACATAATGAATGCCCCGCTAGACGCAGGTCAGCGAGCCTCGCTCGAAGCCGCTCTATCTTCCGTCACGCTCGACGACAAATACACCCTCGAA
>Ga0209796_10001064_pt1 | contig 12621 bp, 10 predicted proteins | sample AgamicOrSfrz_FD_187167 | JGI IMG/M metagenome (GOLD analysis project Ga0209796, IMG submission 187167) | Agave microbial communities from Guanajuato, Mexico - Or.Sf.rz (SPAdes) (version 2) | ecosystem: Host-associated > Plants > Phyllosphere > Phylloplane/Leaf | place: Guanajuato, Mexico...
CAGCCTTTACCGGCCCCTGTAGTTAGTGTTGCCACAAGTACCATGAGCAGCGTTACCTTTAAGTGGAACGCAGTTAGCGGTGCAACAGGTTACCTGGTAAGTATTGACAATGGGACAACGTTTGTGAACCCAAGCAGCGGCAGCAATGGTTTAACCCATACTGTAACCGGCTTACCGGAGAATCAGCTTGTTACCATTATAGTTAAGGCTATTGGTAATGCACCTTGCGAAGTAAGTGCCGATTCTAAAGCAGTTACTGGTCAGGCCCTGAATCTTACCGATGATATTTTTGTGCCTAATGCCTTTACACCTAATGGCGACGGAAAGAATGATATTCTGTATGTTTATAGCGAAGGCATCAAGACCGTAATAAACTTTAGCGTGTATGATCAATGGGGAGAACTACTCTTTGTTTCTACTAATAAAGAGAGTGGCTGGGATGGTACTTATAAGGGAACTAAGGAACCTGTAGGGGTATATGTTTATTATTTAAAAGCAATAATGAACAACGGACATGAAGTAAATAAAAAGGGAACAATTACATTGTTAAGGTGAAAAAGTTAATACCAGTTATCATTATATTACTTCTATCTATGGTAAGCCGGGTGAGGGCGCAGGTCGATCCTCATTTTTCGCAATACTATGCTTATCCGTTGTGGCTAAACCCTGCTTTAACTGGTATTGTAGATGGAGATACCCGCTTTACCGCTAACGTACGCGACCAATGGGCCGGCATCAGTAACGGGTACAGAACCGGTGCTTTTTCCGGCGATTTCCGTACCTCTGATAACATTGCACTTGGTTTTAACGTGATTGACCAGCAAGCCGGTACGGCAGGTTATAATTATTTTGCAGGATACGGTACTTTTGCTTATCAAATCGCTATCTCATCCAGCGGCTATCATAAAGTTAATTTTGGTTTACAAGCCGGTGTAATTAACAGAAGTTTTGACCCGAGCAAGCTTCAGCTTGGCGACCAGTATAACCCGGCAACAGGATTTGATCCGACGTTACCCAATTTTGAGAATTTTACTACGCCAAGCACTACTGTTTTTGACGCAAGCGCCGGTATTTTTTATTACGATGGCACCCCAACAAATAATGCCAACGTATTTTTAGGCGGTGCTGTTTCGCACCTGGCTCCGGCAAAGGATCCTTTGGCTACCGGCGGTTTAAACAGCCGGATCCCTCTTCGTATTACTGTACATGGAGGGGTGCGTATCCGTGCCTCTGAGATGTTGGATATTACGCCGCATTTACTGTATGTTAACGAGCGTCAGAATATGATCAGGGCGGCAGGGATGTATTTTGAATTTAAAATGCAGGAAGAAAACAGTTTTATCTTAGGCGGAATGTATCGCCTTAATGATGCTGCTGTAGCCAATGCCGGTTTTCATATTAAGAGTATGATCATAGGGTTGAGCTATGATTACAATACTTCCGGATTACAGGGAGCTACTAACCGACAGGGCGGCTATGAGCTTTCTATAAGTTATGTATTTAAACATCGTGTAAGGATCGAGACTCAATCGCAGGTTTGTCCAAGGCTTTAATATTGTATGAAGAGATTATTATTTGCATTCTTTTTATTTTTCGCTGAAGCTGTAATAGCCCAGACAAAGGCTTACAGGGAGGCGGCTGATAAAGCTTTTGCAGATAAGGATTATTATACTTCTGCTTTCTATTATGACAAAGCTTTAAAAGGCGATTCAATACCTTCGCAGGGGACGGTCCCTTATTTTTCTATAAGAGGGAATAAGCTAACTGACCAGGATATCGCTTATTTAACTTACCAGCTTGCGGAGTCATATCGTTTGTACCATGATCTTACTCTGGCAAAGCCAAACTACCAACAGGTTGCGGATAGTTACGGGTCCGCTTATCCGCTTGCCCGGTACTGGTATGCGGTAAGTTTAAGGGCCGAAGGGCATTTAGATGATGCCGTAAAACAATTGCAACAGTTTATTACCGAGAGCAAGGATAATAAGGCCAACCTGGATTTAGGGAACAAGGAATTAACTAACTGCCGGTTTGCAGCCGCACAACTTAAGCGCGCGAGCCCTGCCCAGGTGAACAAAATGGCAGGCATAAATGGAAATGCGGGTGACTATGGATTAAGCATTGCCAATAATGTTTACTGGTTCACCTCTTCCAGAACTACCAATAGCAACGGCGATCATATCAACCAGATCTATGTAGCCAGCATGAGTAATCCGTCAAGTGTTACTAAAATTAATTTTGCTAACACTACAGGTAATGATCTGCAGTACGGAACTCCTTCGCTTGACTCTACCGGTACCCGAATGTACCTGACTATTTGGTATAAACAGGAGGGGAAAACATTTGCCCAGATCTATTTAAGCAAATATACAGGGAACCACTGGAGCGAGCCTCATAAGTTAAGTAACCTGGTAAATTTGGAGGGTTACAACTCCATGCAGCCATTTGTTACTGCCGATGGTAAACGGTTGTTTTATGTTTCCAATAAACCCGGTGGTATTGGCGGGACCGACATTTGGGTGAGTAACCTGAATGCTGATGGTTTTCCTTCTGATGCCGTAAATATGGGTAATACTGTTAACTCAGCAGAGGATGAACAAGCTCCGTTTTTTAATGATAAGGAGCAAAAGCTGGTATATAGTTCAAAAGGATTTACTGGCATGGGAGGTTTTGACCTGTTCCAGAGTTTTTATAAGAACGATGAATGGAGCTCACCGGAGAATTTAGGTTTTCCTTATAACTCTGTAAAAGATGATCTGTATTATTATGAGGACCGGAATAGTCCCGACAAGATCTTCTTAAGCTCTGATAGGCAGTCAGAGTGTTGTTTGGGGTTGTATGATGTGCATTTCTCAACCTTTGCCTTTTCCGGTATGGTGATAGATTGTGCCAGCAGCAAACCTTTGCCTGATGTTAAAATTACGCTGATCGATTCGGTATCAAAACAGCCTGTTAATGTAATTAATACCAGCGAGAATGGTAAGTACACTTTTAACGTTCTGTTGCGTCATCCTTACATTCTGCGTCTGGAGAAACCGAGCTATTTCACCAAAGTATTATCGATTCCGCCTGTAAAAACTACCAAATCAGATACACTGTTTAACCCAACCATCTGTGCCTTTGAATACCATATTAACAGGCCTATCGTAATTAAAAATATTTTATACGACTTTAATAAGGCCACGCTGCGTCCTGAATCAAAAGTTATACTGGATGGGCTGGTTGGCATGCTTAAGGATAATCCGAAGATAAGGATTGAGTTGAGCTCGCACACGGATAACCTTGGTCCGGATTGGTACAACAAAAAGCTGTCACTCGCCAGAGCACAATCATGCGTTAATTATGTAATATCTAAGGGGATTGATAAACGCCGCATTCGCGCAATGGGGTATGGAAGCAGTAAACCTATTGCTCCTAATAAGTTCCCGGACGGTAAAGATAACCCTGAAGGAAGGCAACTGAACCGCCGGACAGAATTCAAAGTTTTAAATGATTAAAATATTTTTTTGTAACACACTTTTTACATATATTTAACCCTAACAAATGCAAGCACTGCTTGCTTATTGTGATAAGGTTTAGGTTGAAGTCCCCCGGCGGCGAGCGCAAGGGGGCTTTGTTTTTTACCGGTATTTTAAACGTTAATAATGGCTTAACATTAACCTAACATTGTGCTCTGACCTTTGCGTTAATATTAACTTACTTAATAAAAAAAGTTATGAAATTAATTTGCAAAGCAAAAAACCTCATTGTAATGATCCTTATTGCTTCTATAGGCGCTACTATTAGTAGCTGCGGAGGAGGAGCTAATAATACCGGTAACAATAATACTTCATCAGCCGAGTCATCTTCTTCAGGCGATAATAATGTTTTACTTGGAGCAGGTAGTACCTTTGTATATCCCTTATTTTCTAAAATATTCAGTGCTTATTATGATTCAACCAAGATCAGGGTCAATTATCAATCCATTGGTTCCGGAGGCGGTATTTTACAGTTAACTAATAAAACAGTTGACTTTGGCGGAACTGATGCGCCCTTAAATGAAGAACAAACCAAAAAAATTGGCCAGGATGTATTACATGTACCCATGGCATCAGGTGCTGACGTGGTAAGTTATAACCTGACTGGTGTTAAAGATACCCTTAAGCTTACTCCCGAAGTTATTGCCAACATATTTTTAGGCAAAGTAAAATCGTGGAATGACCAGAGCATCCAGAGCCTTAACCCTAATGTTAAACTACCTTCTTTGCCGGTTATGGTTATTCACCGTTCTGATGGCAGCGGAACCAGCTTTATCTGGACCGATTATCTTTCAAAAGTTAGTGATGAATGGAAAACTAAAGTAGGTAAAGGCACAGCCGTTAAATGGCCGGCCGGTTTAGGTGGTAAGGGTAATGAAGGTGTTGCTGGTTTGATCAGGCAAACACCTGGCGCAATAGGATACATTGAGCTGGCTTATGCTATCCAAAATAAAATGAGCGTGGCAGCTGTTAAAAATAAATCAGGAAATTTTATTACACCTACGCTTAACTCTATTACGGCAGCTGGTAATATCGATCTTCCCGCTGATGCAAAGGTTTCTATAACTAATACTGATGCAAAAGATGGATACCCGATCAGCAGCTTTACCTGGGCAATTTTTTATAAGGAACAAAACTATAGTGGCCGCTCGCAGGAAAAAGCTCAGAATCTGTTAAAGTTATTGTGGTACAATGTACACGGCGGACAAAAGTTCTGTAAGCCGCTTAACTATGCACCGCTGTCTCCATCAGCTTTATCCGTAGCAGAAAAAATTCTTAAATCTGCTACTTACAATGGAAAGACTATCTTACAATAAGCGATATTTTAAGTTGATAAAGGGACGGATCTTTTGATCCGTCCCTTTATCGTTTGAATAATTTCGATCAACATTTAGAGAGAAGTAGTATTAATTTGAACAGGGCTGTAGAAAGCAATGTGTTAAACGGTTGAGTTAGCACTTCAATCAATGTAAGTCCGCTCAATTGCCGCGGAGGCTGTTACTTTGATAGGCCAAAGTAACCAAACCCCTTGACAGCAAAAATGCTTTTGCCCGCAAGGCCTCATCCGCACAATCAGTCAGAAGCACGGGCTGGGAGCCTTTTGCCCCACTTACGTTCTCACTTGCCTCTGCTTCTGCAAAATTCTCAAGGCCCCTTCCTGCCCTCAGGCCAGCTTCTTCTGCCTGATTTTGCCAAAGCTGTTTTGCTGTCCCAGCCGCACAAACCCTTTTTATGGAATTAAAAAAGAAAAGGAGCCAGAAGAACCTAACATAAGCTCAAAAATGCGGCATTGGACTTTTGCGGGTAGCACCGGCCTTGCCTTAGCAGGAACAGTAGAAAGCAAAAGGACACAGCCGCGACTTTTCTTTTTGGTTCTTTTTTCTTTTGAGAGAAAAGAAAAAGAACATCCACTGCCTTTCATATAACACTTTACCCACTCCTCACGAAGTATAGGCACTGCCTAACAAAATCTAGGATTAGCTATTACAGCCGCTTAATAATTACCGATTCAATAGCATCAGCTGCACTTTTACATTTGTTAACGGCGCTCTCTAACGAGTGCAGGATCTCGCGCTTTTTAAGAAGATTGATGGGGTTTTGCTCTTCGTCAAATAACTGGCCAAGCGCCTGGTAGTAGATTTTATCGGCCATGGTTTCAAAATTCTTTACCTGCCTGCACGCATCCAGCATAAGGTTTACATCCTTTATTTTTTTGATTGCATGCAAAAGTGTGTTCAGTTCGCGGCAGGCATTTAAAAGCTGAAGGGAAATGTCTTCCATCGGCTTAATAAAATCTTCAAGCCGGTAAAGGTTCATGCGGTTGGTAGCCTCTTCAATATAATCAGCAACATCATCAATAGCGGAAGCCAGGGCATAAATATCTGATCTGTTTAATGGTGGAAAGGGGACTTTATCCAGCAGCAGGTAAATTTTATGCGAAAGGTCGTCTCCGGTCTCTTCCAAAGCATCTATACGGTTAAATACCGGCAGGCGGTCTTCAAAAACCGGAATTTCATATACTGAAACTAACAGCTCTGCCATAGCTACGATGTTAGTGCTGGTTTGATTAAACAGATCGAATACAGCCTTGCCTGATAAGAAGTTCCGGATATATGAATTAGCCATAAATAGTGAGCTAAACTATATCCCTGCTATTAATTTAATGTTAAGCAAGTGTTGTTATATAATTAATGTTAAGGGTTGTGGTTGAAAAATAGGTTGGGGTCGTTATTTCTCCCTAAATAAATATTTACTTAATAGTTTAAATCGCTGATAAGCATTTTGTTAAGGTGATTTTAGGGTATTTTATACAATATCCATAATTCATCAATTAATAATTGAGACTTAACATTAACGTAACATTCCTGCCGCACTTTTGGGGAAACTTTTAAACAGCGTTTATATGAAAGGAATGTTTACTAAATTTTTTGCAGCTGCTGCGGTGGTTTCTTTAGGAGCCCTCAGTTTAAATGCAGATGCACAAGAGATGCTTGCTTCTAACATCGTTAAAAAAGGAGCCCTTGCAAAAAAAGATTCAGCCACTGCGGCAACAACTGCTACTGAATTAATAACAGGTAAAAAACAGGCTGCCCAAACAGCAGCTGAAGATACAAGCTGGAAACCACAAAGAAGACTTTGGGGATATGCATTTGGCGACTTTTACTATGCTGCTCATGCAGCTACCGGTGCTTTTGGTAAAGAAACTAATTATGCCGGCGTACCTACTTACAGAAACGCAATACAGTTTCGCCGTATGTACCTGGGTTATGATTACGATATCACTAAGAAATTCAAAGCTGAAGTGTTGTTGGCGAGTGAACCAAACGCTAATACTGGTGTAAACGGATCTACTTCAATCCAAAATGGTGATAACCTGGTTGACGGTAAAATGAGTTTCTGGATCAAAAACTTTAACTTACGTGTAAGAGATCTTTGGACAGGAACTGATTTCGTGATCGGTGAAATGAGTACTCCTGGTTTTGCATTAAATGAGCCTGGTACTAATGGCCCGACTACACTTGCAGAAAGTGAATGGGGATATCGTTCTATCGAAAGAACTATCACTGATATTCACAAAAACAACTCTTATGATGTAGGTGTGTCATTGCAGGGAACTTTTGATCCGCAGACTAAGAACTTTGGCTACGTTTTGTTTGTTGGGGATAACACTACTTCAAGCTTATTATCAGCATCTAACCCAAATACTGGTTTTTATAAAATGTTCTCTGGTAGTCTTTGGGGTAAATTCCTTAATGATCATTTACACGTAGATCTTTATGGTCACTATGCTAAAACTTCTCTTCCTACTGCTACTGTAGGTGATCAGAGCAACCATATGTTCAAGATCTTTGCGGATTACCGTACAAAACCACTAAGTGTAGGTGTTGAAGCTTATACCCAAACTTTTGAAAATGGTTTAACAAACACCACAACAAAAGCTAATGTTGATCCAACTGTAAATGGTCTTTCTGTATGGGCAAAAGGAGGTATTACTAAAACGCTGAACTACTTTGCTCGCTTTGATACCTATAATCCTTACGTTGATTACGTAGATACCTATACTTATTCAGTTAATACTAACTGGAGCTCATATGATCCTTCTTACAAAGAGAAATTCTATACCGCAGGTTTAGATTACAATCCAACAAAAAACGTACACTTTATGCCTAACCTTTGGTTAATGACCTTTAACGACCAAAGAGCAGCAACTGCAGCGGGTTATGCTAAGGCCGATCATACCCTGGTTTACAGATTCACCTTCTTCTTCACTTTTGGCAAGTAATAAGAAACACTAAAACTTTAAATAACAGTAACTCATGAAATTGATTAAATCCTTAAAAATAGCTGTAGTTGCGGCAGCAGTAGCCACGGGCTCAATTATGTCTGCTTCAGCGCAGGACAATACCCTACTTGGTGCAGGTAGTACTTTTATCTATCCTTTATTCTCTAAGATTTTTGCAGACTATGCTAAAACTGGTGTAAAGGTAAACTACCAGTCAATTGGTTCAGGCGGTGGTATTCTGCAGTTAACCAACAAAACTGTTGATTTTGGTGACTCTGATGCTCCTTTGAATGAAGAACAGGCTAAAAAGATCGGTGTTCCGGTTCTGCATATCCCAATGGCTTCAGGTGCTGTTGTAATTACTTATAACATCCCTGGTGTTTCATCAGCCCTGAAATTAAACGGAAAAATCATTGCTGATATTTACTTAGGCAAAGTAACTACCTGGAATGCAGCCGAAATTAAAGCTGATAACAAAGGTGTTAACCTTCCTGATCTTCCAATCGTAGTTGTACACCGTTCAGACGGTAGCGGTACTTCTTTCATCTTCACTGATTACTTAACTAAAGTAAACGGCGAGTGGGAAAAAAGAGTAGGCAGAGCTACTGCAGTTAACTGGCCAGTAGGTTTAGGCGGTAAAGGCAGCGAAGGCGTTGCCGGTTTAGTTAAACAAACTCCAGGCGCTATTGGCTATGTTGAGTTAGCTTATGCTAAACAAAACCACATGCCTTACGCATTTGTACAGAACAAAGCAGGCAAATTTATCGAACCTACTTTAGCTTCTACTACAGCTTCAAGCAACGTTGAGCTTCCTGCTGATTCAAAAGTATCTTTAACTAACACTGCAAATGCTTCAGGTTACCCTATCACCAGCTTTACCTGGGCTATCATTTACAAAGAGCAGAACTATAACGGCCGCTCTAAAGAAAGAGCTACCCAATTAGTAAAGCTTTTATGGTATAACATCCACGAAGGCCAGAAAGAATGTGCTCCGTTAAACTACGGATCACTTTCAAAATCAGCTGTAAAAGTTGCTGAAAAGATCCTGAAAGAAGCAACTTATAATGGTAAAGCTATTCTGTAAATATTGCTAGTTACCAGGACTATAATTTGATTTTGATTACCAGCAGGGCCAATTAAGACCTGCTGGTAATTGTTTGTATAAGAAAATTGAAATTTTTGTGAAAAATAATAGACAAAGTCTTTCTGCAAGCCAGTTAAAATGGGAGTCGTTTTTTAAGGGGCTGTTAAAGGTAATGAGCATCCTGTTGCTGATACTGGTAACAGGTGTGCTGATCACTTTAATTGTTCAGTCGTTGCCATCTATTAAAGCACTGGGAATAGGTTATTTATGGGGAAAGGTTTGGGATCCGGTACAAAATATATATGGGGCTTATCCCTTTTTAATCGGAACGCTGCTTACTTCGTTTGTCGCTCTTATTATTTCGATACCATTTTCTTATGCCATTGCCATTTATCTGGGCGAGTATAATACATCGGGATGGTTGTCCAACCTGTTAAAAAATACAGTTGAGCTTATAGCAGCGGTCCCTTCCATTATCTATGGCTTTTGGGGATTGTTTGTACTGGTTCCGCTGGTAAGAACCTTCGAAATGAAGTTTCATATTGCACCTTACGGTATAGGTATTTTTACCGCTTCGCTTATACTGGCGGTAATGATCATTCCTTATGCAGCTTCTCTGGGTACTACGCTTGTCAGGATGGTGCCATCATCTTTAAAAGAAGGTGCGTTTGCATTAGGCGCTACCCGCTACGAAGTGATTAGAAGCGTTGTGCTCCCTTACACCCGTTCCGGCCTTTTTGCAGGTATTTTATTGTCACTGGGACGTGCCCTTGGCGAAACGATGGCGGTAACAATGCTGATTGGTAATACGAGCGCCGTTCCAACCAGTTTGTTTGCACCGGGAAATACTATGGCCAGTGTTATAGCCAATGAATTTACTGAAGCGGACCACACCGTTTATCTTTCGGCACTGATAGAATTGGGTTTAGTACTGTTCCTGGTAACGGTTGTTATAAACCTGATCGGTAAAAGAATTATCACACGCTTTACCAATAACTAAAAGATACTATGAATGCGCGATTAGGCATAAGAAATACTAAGAGTATTATCTTTAAAGTTATCATCTTTATTTTGGCTTTTCTCATAACGATTCCTTTGATCGTTATCCTTTTATATATTGTTAAACAAGGTATTGGCCAGGTTAACTGGCATTTTTTGACACATGTTCCGGCTCCCGTAGGCGAAACCGGCGGCGGTATCAGCAATGCTTTGGTCGGAAGCATTATCATTGTTGCCATGTCGTCTGTTATTGCTATCCCGATCGGTATACTGGCAGGTATTTATTTGAGCGAAAACAGCTCTACCAAACTAGCCTACTATACTGGTTTGTGTGTTGATATTCTTCAGGGTGTACCTTCAATTGTAGTAGGTATAGTGGTTTATTTCTGGGTGGTAAAACCTTTAGGAACCTTTTCTGCTATCTCCGGCAGTATAGCACTGGCTATCATGATGCTGCCCATTGTGATCCGCGCTACCGAAGAAACCTTAAAACTGCTTCCTCCTTCATTAAAAGAGGCCGCGCTGGCTTTGGGTGTTCCGTATCACCGTGTGATGCTGAAGGTGATCATTCCCTGCGGATTTTCGGGTATATTATCCGGTATAATGCTTTCCATAGCCCGTATTGTTGGCGAAACAGCGCCGTTGCTGTTTACTGCATTTGGCAGCCCTTTCCTTTCATATTCGATCACCAAACCCATACAAAGCTTGCCTTTACTGATTTTTAACTATGCAACCAGCCCGTATGACGAGTGGCACAATCTGGCCTGGGGTGCATCTTTTATCCTTTTATTATTTGTCCTGATTTTAAATATAACAACGAAACTGATTACAAGAAGATGGAAAGTACAGTTGTAAGTTCAAAAAATTTTAATGCATATTTCGGTGATAATCATGTGGTAAAAAATGTTACCATTGATATTCCCCGAAATAATGCTATTGCTGTTATGGGGCCGTCCGGTTGTGGTAAAACCACATTTTTACGCTGTATTAACCGTATGCACGAACTGATACCGGGTACCAAAACCGAGGGTACCCTATGCCTTGACGGAGAGGATGTATATAACATGAACCCCATTTATGTTCGCTATAAAATCGGAATGGTATTTCAGCGCCCTAACCCGTTTCCTAATATGAGCATTTATGAAAATGTTATTGCTGGCTATAAATTAAACGGCTTAAAGGTTCCGAAAGCCGACCAGGATAACATTGTTGAAAAATCACTTACCAAAGCTGCGTTGTGGAACGAGGTTAAAGATTCGCTGCATAAAAAAGGCACCTTTCTTTCAGGGGGCCAGCAGCAGCGGCTTTGTATTGCCCGTGCAATTGCGATGGAGCCTGAAGTGATTTTGTTTGATGAGCCTACTTCAGCGCTTGACCCTATTTCTACCGCCAGTGTTGAAAATCTTTTTAATGAGTTAAAGGCCAATTATACGCTGATCATTGTAACACACAATATGCAGCAGGCTGCACGCGTAAGCGATAAAACTGCGTTCTTTTATTTAGGTGAGCTGGTAGAGTTTGATAATACCAAACAAATGTTTACCGCGCCAAGTGATCCGCGTACACAAAATTATATTACAGGAAGGTTTAGTTAATTTTATAGACATGACACAATTAGAAAATGAAATATCAGCTCTTAAAGCAGAGCTAATCCGGATGTGGATACTGGTTCAGTCGCAAATGAACAAAGCGAAGGAAGCCATGCTGCAGTTTGATCAGGACCTGGCCCGCGAAGTGCTGGTTAAAGAAAAGCGTGTTAATTCATACGAATTGTCTATCGACAATAATTGCGAAAACATATTTGCGCTGTATTGCCCCGTAGCGGTCGATCTGCGTTTTCTGCTTGCTGCATTAAAAATTAATACCAACCTTGAGCGTATAGGCGATATCGCTGCAGGCATAGCCCGTTACGTAGTGGAGTCTACAGCTAATTTTAATGTTAGTTTGTTAGAGAAATCGCAGTTATTGCGTATTTACGAAGAATCGGTAAATATTCTAATTGATACCCGTGCAGCCTTTGAAAAGGAGGATACAACACTTGCACGCAGTATTTTTAAACGTGATGAAGTGCTTGATCAGATCAATATTGCAGCACCGGAGAGTATAGCTGAGCTGATCAAAGAGGATCCAAGGTCAACAAACGAGCTGCTCTATATTTTATCCATCATTCGTAAGCTTGAACGTGTGGGTGACCAGTGTATGAATATTGCCGAAGAGATCATCTTTTATGTTGAAGCAAAGATCCTGAAGCACCAGGAAACCAGCTCAAACAAATAGTGCCTACATAACATTGAAAAAGCTGTTTTAAGGAAAGTGTATACAAGCCCCGACATACCTGTCGGGGCTTTGTTATTTTTTAGCACAATTATCCGCTTGGATTTTAACGGTAACTGTAAATTAATATCTATATTTAATTATTAATTAATTATAAAATATCTGAAGTTAATTAAAGATGACCGTTTAGCAAGTGGCTTATTTATTGCAGAATACAAGCAGGCTCAAATTCTTGCCGGATATTATTTTTAATAATCGTACGCTTTGCTGATATAAATACATGAAAAATGCTTCTGCTTATATTGCCTCTTTAGATGGTTTAAGGGGAATATCCATTCTGATGGTTTTTGTAGCTCATATTGGGTTTGAAAAAATTGTTCCCGGAGGATTAGGGGTAACCATATTCTTCTTTATAAGCGGCTACCTGATCACCAACCTTTTAATTGACGAGTACTACAAAAGCG
>Ga0209796_10001066_pt1 | contig 12617 bp, 10 predicted proteins | sample AgamicOrSfrz_FD_187167 | JGI IMG/M metagenome (GOLD analysis project Ga0209796, IMG submission 187167) | Agave microbial communities from Guanajuato, Mexico - Or.Sf.rz (SPAdes) (version 2) | ecosystem: Host-associated > Plants > Phyllosphere > Phylloplane/Leaf | place: Guanajuato, Mexico...
CTCCACCCGTACCTTCGAAGCCCGCTACGTGCTGAGCGGACCAGCGGCCGCCGCGCCGCTCGGTTCGACTATCACGCTTCGCCTGCCTGAGGAGGCGGGCGCGAAAGAGGCCTGGACGGTTCCTCTCAGCGCCATTTGGGACGCCGGACATGGCGCGGGCGTCTGGGTACTGGAAGGCCGGCCGACCAGAGCCAGCTGGCGTCAGGTTGCCGTGCTCGGCATCAGCGACGACAGCGCCCGGGTGACCGGCGACTTACGGCAGGGCGAGCAGGTAGCGGCGCTTGGGGCGCATTTGCTGCATAACGGCGAGACGGTGCGCATCGGCGCGTCGGCGCCGGAAGGGGTGTCGCCATGAGCCGAAGCCGCTTTAACCTCTCGGCGCTGGCGGTGCGCGAGCGCGCGGTCACGCTGTTTCTGATTATCCTGATCGTGGTAGCGGGCGTTATCGCCTTCCTCGGGCTGGGACGCGCCGAAGATCCGCCTTTTACCGTCAAGCAGCTGACCGTGATCACCGCCTGGCCCGGCGCCACCGCGCAGGAGATGCAGGATCAGGTCGCTGAACCGCTGGAAAAGCGGCTTCAGGAGCTGAAGTGGTACGATCGCGCCGAAACCTATACCCGGCCCGGCATGGCCTATACCACCGTCTCGCTGCTGGACAGCACGCCGCCCGCCGAGGTGCAGGAGGAGTTTTATCAGGCGCGCAAGAAGCTCAGCGACGAGAGCCTGAATCTGCCCGCAGGCGTCATCGGGCCGATGGTGAACGACGAGTTCTCCGACGTGGTGTTCGCCCTCTACGCGCTGAAGGCGAAAGGGGAGCCGCAGCGCTTTCTCGCCCGCGACGCCGAGGCGCTGCGCCAGCAGCTGCTGCACGTGCCCGGCGTCAAAAAGGTCACCATCACCGGCGAGCAGGCCGAGCGCATCTACGTCTCTTTCTCGAACGATCGTCTCGCCACGCTTGGCGTCTCGCCGGATCAGATTTTCAACGCCCTGAACGGTCAGAACGCCCTGACGCCGGCGGGATCGGTGCAGACCCGCGGCCCGGAGGTCTTTATCCGCCTGGACGGCGCGCTCGACACGCTGGATAAAATCCGCGCCACCCCGGTTGTGGTCGGCAACCATACCCTCAGGCTGGGCGATATCGCTACGGTGGAGCGCGGCTACATTGATCCTCCCGACTTTCTGATCCGCAATGACGGCGAGCCGGCGCTGCTGCTAAGCCTGGTGATGCGCGAAGGCTGGAACGGCCTGGCGCTCGGCAAGGCGCTGGAAAAAGAGGTCGCCGCCATTAACGACAGCATGCCGCTGGGCATGACGCTTAGCAAAGTTTCCGACCAGGCGGTCAACATCCGTTCGGCGGTCGACGAATTCATGATCAAATTCTTTGTGGCGCTGCTGGTGGTAATGGTGGTCTGCTTTCTCAGCATGGGCTGGCGCGTCGGCATTGTTGTCGCTGCTGCGGTGCCGCTGACGCTGGCGGCGGTGTTCGTGGTGATGGCCGCCACAGGCAAAAACTTCGACCGCATAACCTTAGGCTCGCTGATCCTGGCGCTGGGGCTGCTGGTGGACGACGCTATTATCGCCATTGAGATGATGGTGGTGAAGATGGAAGAGGGCTATGACCGTATAAAAGCCTCCGCCTATGCCTGGAGCCACACCGCCGCGCCGATGCTGGCGGGCACTCTGGTGACCGCGGTGGGGTTTATGCCCAACGGCTTTGCCCACAGCACCGCGGGGGAATACACCAGCAACATGTTCTGGATAGTCGGCATAGCGCTTATCGCCTCATGGGTGGTGGCCGTGGTGTTCACGCCCTGGCTGGGCGTGAAGATGCTGCCGGAGATTAAGAAGATAGCGGGCGGCCACGCCGCTATTTACGATACGCGCTACTACAACCGCTTCCGCGGGCTGCTGGAAAAGGTGATTGCGCGTAAATGGTGGGTGGCGGGCGCGGTGATCCTCTGCTTTACGCTGGCGGTGGCCGGTATGGGACTGGTGAAGAAACAGTTCTTTCCCACCTCCGATCGGCCTGAAGTGCTGGTTGAAATCCAGATGCCCTACGGCACCGCTATTGAACAGACCAGCCAGACCGCGGCCAGGGTGGAACGCTGGCTCAGCGAGCAAAAAGAGAGCCGCACGGTCACCGCCTATATCGGTCAGGGAGCGCCGCGCTTTTACCTGGCGATGGCACCCGAGCTGCCGGATCCCTCTTTCGCCAAAATCGTGGTGCTGACCGGCAGCGAAGGCGAACGCGACGCGTTGAAGCAGCGGCTGCGCGCCGCGGCGGCGGACGGGCTGGCGCCGGCGGCGCAGCTGCGCGTCACCCAGCTGGTGTTCGGCCCCTATTCGCCCTATCCGGTCGCTTATCGCGTTATGGGGCCCGATCCCGACCAGCTGCGTCAGCTGGCGGCCAGGGTCGAGGCGCTGATGCGCCAGAGTCCGCTGATGCGCACCGTCAACAGCGACTGGGGAGCCCGCGTGCCGGTGGTGCATTTTCATCTGAGCCAGGACCGGCTGCAGGCGATGGGGCTGACGCCGGCGGAGGCGGCCCGCCAGCTACAATTTCTGCTGAGCGGCGCGCCCGTGACGGCGGTTCGCGAAGATATCCGCTCGGTGGAGGTGACGGGACGGGCGGCGGGTGAGGTGCGCCTCGATCCGGCGCAGCTGGACGCCCTGACTCTCGCTGGTCGCGACGGCCAGCGCATTCCGCTCTCTCAGCTGGGCGAAACGGCGATCCGGATGGAAGATCCGCTGCTGCGCCGCCGCGACAGGACGCCGACCATTACGGTGCGGGGCGATATCGCGGACGGGCTGCAGCCGCCAGACGTCTCCGCCGCCATTACGCAACAGCTTCAGCCGTTGATAGCGTCGCTGCCGCCGGGCTACCGCATCGAGCAGGCCGGGTCGATTGAGGAGTCGGGCAAAGCGATGCAGGCGATGCTGCCGCTGTTTCCGATCATGATCGCCCTGACGCTGCTGATTATTATTCTGCAGGTGCGCTCTCTCTCCGGCATGATTATGGTCTTTATGACGGCGCCGCTGGGGCTTGTCGGCGTGGTTCCGACGCTGCTGCTGTTCCAGCAGCCGTTCGGCATTAACGCGCTGGTGGGGCTGATTGCGCTCTCTGGCATTCTGATGCGCAACACGCTGATTCTTATCGGGCAGATTCATCATAACGAGCGGGAAGGGCTCAATCCCTTCCATGCCATCGTCGAGGCCACGGTGCAGCGCGCGCGGCCGGTGCTGCTCACCGCGCTGGCCGCTATTCTGGCCTTTATTCCGCTGACGCATTCGGTTTTCTGGGGCACGCTCGCCTATACGCTGATCGGCGGCACCTTAGGGGGCACGGTGATGACGCTGCTGTTTTTACCCGCCATGTACGCCATCTGGTTTCGCATTAAAAAACTGCCTGAATGACGCACATAAAAAAACCTCGCCATGGCGAGGTTTTTTTTAAGGGTAAAGCGTTTTATCAGGCGAGTTTAAAGATCGCGGTCGAGCGGCTGAGCTGAGCTGCCTGATCTTCCAGCGACGCAGCGGCGGCGGCGGCCTGTTCCACCAGCGCGGCGTTTTGCTGGGTCACTTCATCCATCTGGGTGATGGCGATGCCGACGTGCTCAATGCCGTTAACCTGCTCGCCGGAGGCGGTATAGATTTCCGACATGATGGTCGAGACGTCGCTGATCGCCGTGACGATGCCGGTCATGGTTTTGCCCGCCTGCGCCGCCAGGTCGGTGCCTTCCGATATGCGATGATTCGAGGCTTCAATCAGCGATTTAATCTCTTTCGCCGCCGTCGCGCTGCGCTGGGCGAGGGCGCGCACTTCGCTCGCCACCACGGCGAAACCGCGGCCCTGCTCGCCGGCGCGCGCCGCTTCCACCGCCGCGTTCAGCGCCAGGATATTGGTCTGGAAGGCGATGCTTTCAATGGTGCCGATAATATCGACCACGCTCTTCGAACTGTCGAAAATAGCGGCCATAGTCGTAACCACTTTATCCACCACTTCGCCGCCCTGCTGCGCAACCTGCGAGGCGTCGGACGCCAGGCTGCTGGCGTTTTGAGCGTTAGAGGCGTTTTGCCTGACGGTTGCGGTCAGTTGCTCCATGCTGGCGGAGGTCTCTTCCAGCGAGGCGGCCTGCTGCTCCGTGCGCGCAGAGAGATCGGTATTACCCAGCGCGACCTCTTTCGAGGCGTTGTCGATAGAGGAGGCGGCGGTCTGAATATCGGAAACCACCTTTTTGAGCTGCTCCTGCATGGCGGTAAAGGTGGCGATCAGAATACCGGTTTCATCTTTTGACCGCGCCACCAGCGTGGTGGAGAGATCGCCTGCGGCAATCGCCTTAGCCGCTTTTACCGCCTCCTCAAGCGGAAGGGTAATCGAGCGGGCAAGAGCGTAGCCTAACGCAGAGGCGATACCTAACCCTAACAGCGCGCCGATAAACAGCGTCAGACGGGTCTGGGTCTCAATGGAATCGACCGAATTCTGCCGTTCGCTGAGCAGCGTTTTTTCGCCGTTGACGATCTCATCAATGGTTTTACGCATCTGATCCATCTGCGGCTTGCCGGTATTGGCTTCGAAGGCGGCATTGAAATCCACCTGCGTCATCGAACCGGCGTTGAGCGCGCGGCGGTGCTCCAGCAGCTCAGCGACGAATTTATCCTGCCATGCTTGCTCCTGGCTGAGTAAATTATCCAGGCGCTGCTGCTGAGCAGGGTTATCTGCGGTTAAGCCTTTGGTTTCCTGTAAAAGTTTAACAAAGTCCTCTTTGCCTGCCTTCCAGGGATCCAGCATCTCCTCTTTGCCATTGATCGCATAGCCGCGCAGACCCGTTTCCATATTTACCAGGCTTTGGGTCAGGGCGCGGCTTTTATCAACGACGCGCCAGCTATGAATGTTCCAGTCGTTGGTATTAACGATGCTGGAAAAGTTGTTATAGAAGGTTGCGCACAGAGCCAGCAACAAAACCACAACGGCGCCAAAGGCTAAAAAGAACTTTTTCTTGATCGGTAAATTTCTGAACATTTATTTCCCATTCCACATACGTTAACAGAGCAGCATTAAGAGTCGTAAAACCGATAAGTTATCGGCATAGTTTGGTGTGGCTTCAATTAAAATTTATGCCAATACAGGCAGCGAGAAATAAAAAATGGCTGACAGCTTTATTGTTATTTTTCAGTTTGATAGCCAGCTATAAACGCAAACGGCGGCGCTAGCGCGGCGCAAGAATAAAATGGGGATGTTTGCCAGCCAGCAACAGCAGAAATTCATATTCTCCCTGGCTGAGCAATCCGGGTTTGGACAGGGCTTCCTTAAGCTGCCAGCCGCGCAGGCTGAGATCGAAGCGTTCGGCGGCGCGCTCCTGCGTCAGGCCAGCGGCGACGCGCAGGGAACGGACATCAGACTGTACAATTACGCCTGGCTTAAAGGATTTATTCGTCATAATTTTTTCTCTCTCATGTCGCCAGCCCTGCTCCAGCAAGACGTTGTTTGGCCTACACAAAACAATCGAAAACGGGTAACGGAACCGGGCCTAAAAAAGCCTTTTCCGTCGCGGTGTGATAATGCCGTCACGTTTTTTTAACGCGGTTGCGCCAAATAAACGGATGGCTTCAGTTAGCGCAGCGGCTAATTCAGCGCGCTCCGTCTGTTTTTAATACGTTCGATCAGGCGCTGGCGGATTTAATGCCGGCTGCGCCTCTCAGAACCCTCTCATAATTTCACTTCAGAATCGTTTAGGGATAAATCCGCTTTATATCCTGAGCCAGACATTCAGGATGTGTTGCTTCGCAAGATGAATATTCTTCCGGCGTCTTTGCTTTGCCGGTAATAAGGACACAGATATGAGAGACCCAATCGTTCGTCGCGTCCCGGCCGATCTTTCCTGCGTGGAGGTCAGCGAACAGTGGCAAATCACGTTCTGGATGCTGACGCTGCACATTACTCAGGACCGCCTTATCCGGGCCGTAAAAGAAGCGGGCCCGGAGACAGAAAAGGTACGCCGCTGGCTGAAAGAAAACCCGCCTTCGCGTCGGCCCTGTTCCTGACGCCGTCCGTTACAGGGCCGCGGCTGCCGACTGCGGCGTGGCAAACCCATTAGCGCCGCTAAACCTCGCCTGACCACGCTCGTCTTCCGCCGCGTCGCCTGACGTTTTGAAGTGGCTGATAACGGCAGCAAGGGTTTCCGTGCGCCCGTTCAGGCTGCCCGCGGAAGCGGTGACCTGCTGAACCAGCGAAGCGTTCTGCTGCGTGACGCGATCCAGATCGGCGATAGCCAGCGTGACCTGAGAAATGCCTTTGCTCTGCTCTTCTGAGGCCAGCGCGATTTGGCCGATCAAATCGTTCACCGCCGAGACGCGCTTCGTGACGCTGGCCATGGTGTCGCCGGCTCGACCGGCCGCCGCTGCGCCTTCCTGCACGCGCATCACCGCGCCGCCGATCAGATCCTCGATCTCTTTGGCTGCCGCGGCGCTGCGCTGGGCGAGGGTGCGCACCTCGGAGGCGACCACGGCGAAACCGCGACCCTGTTCGCCCGCGCGCGCCGCCTCAACGGCCGCGTTGAGCGCCAGAATATTGGTCTGGAACGCGATGCTGTTGACCGTGGCGGTGAACTGACGAATTTTTTCAGCTTCTTCAGCGATATCACGCATCAAAGTAGAGACCGAGTGAACCAGCGCCTCGCCCTGCTGGGTGGTCTGCGCAGTCGCGCCCGCCAGCTCGCGCGCTTCCCGGGCGCTCAACGCGTTATTCTTCACCGTGGCGGTCAGCTCCTCCATGCTGGCGGCGGTCTGCTCGAGCGCCGCCGCCTGGCGAGTGGTGCGATCGGAGAGGTCGGTATTGCCGGCGGCGATATCCGCCGCTTCCCGACGCAGCACGCCGCTATTGTCGCGCACCGACTGCACCGTCGTGAGCAGGCTTTGCTGCATCAGCCGCACCAGCGGAACCAGCTGTCCGACGCAGTTGCGTCCAAAATCCTGCGGCTCGCGCGAGAGATCGCCTGCGGCCATGCTTCTGAAGTGCTCGCGCATTACGCCAAGCGGCTTCACCAGATGGGTGACAAGAAAGCGGTCGCAGAAGGCCAGCAGCCCCAGCGTCATCAGCGCGGCGACAAGAAACGCCATCTCCAGACGCTGGCGATCGCGGGCAGTCGCCGCTTCGTCCGAGGCAAGCTGACGCTGCAGCCCGCCAAGCCGCTCGTTTGAGGCGGCGGAGAAAAGAGCGGGCGTTTCGTTCAGGGCGGCGCTCAGGCGCGCCCAGTCGGCGCCGGTGGGCGCCTCAGCCTGCAGCGCCGCTTTTTCCTCTGCGGAACCTGAGGCCATCGCATTCCCGGCGCGCGTCAGAAAGACAAGCTGCGCGCTGGCGGCGTCTCTCGCCTCGGCGCGCTGGTGCAGATCGCGCATCACAACAGAACCGTAAGCGCCGGCCAGCGCCACTACCAGCAGCGCAGCCAGCAAAATAATCTGTACAACCCGACGAATGGTAAAATTTCTGAGGAAGTGCATATCTGGTTCCCTGGTGTTGAGAGTGCTGTGTAAAGAACGACGAATTGTTATTTTTTATGTAGCTTGCTATTGAATTGCGTGCAATCTTATTGAGGTCTTCAGTTTGGCAGTGAATCAGGAAAAAGGAAACGATCATTTTGAATTTTTTTATTTTTCGGATTATTTGATATTGTTCGAAAGAATTTATTGTGCCAAAGGGACGAAAAGCGCTTAAGATTTCGTACCAGATAAAATCAGATAATTTCCCTTGTACTCTAGTCGGTTTTTCCCGGTCTGCTTTTAAACGTTTTTATTTTCTGTTCGTTCCACAACTGGAGCGGGCCGGAGGAACCATGCAAATATTTACCGACGACGAGTGTCGCCTGCGCGCGCTTGAAGCGCTGCGCGAGCCTGACGAAAGTCGCGATGGCGTACTTGAGAAGTTCGTTCGACTGGCCAGCCAGGCGCTCGGCATTCCCGGCTGTTTTATTTCTATCGTCGACGATGAATTTCAGTACATCAGAGCGGCGCGCAATTTTTCGCTCAAACACTCGACGCGGGAGGATTCGCTCTGCCGCTACGTGATAGATTCCGAAGCGCCGATGGTGGTCTCTGACACCTGGCAGGATGCCCGCTTCGTTAAGCACAAGTTCGTCATCGGTGATCCCTGGATTCGTTTTTATGCCGGCGTGCCGCTGAAAAGCCGCGCCGGTCATATGCTCGGCACGCTGTGCGTGACCGACAGCGAGCCGCATCTGCTCAGCCCCGAGCAGCTGACCGCGCTGACGCTGCTCGGCGCGCTGGTGATCTCCTTTCTGGAAGCCTGGCACTCCGCCGGCTTTACCGATCCGGTGACCGGGCTGCCTAATCGTCAGCGGCTGATCCGCGATCTGCACTACCTGACGGCGGCCGGCGACACGCTGCCGCGGCGGCTGATCCTGATTGACTGCATCGACATGCCGCGCGCCTACGAGCTGGCGCGCTCGATGGGGATGGGGCCGGTCGAAGGCTTGCTCAGGGACGTCGCCACGCTACTGCCGCTGCGCCTGCGGCTGGGCCCAGGGGATCTGCTCTACACCGTAGCCACCGGTCGGTTTGCGCTGCTGACCAGCGAGAGCAGCACGCTCAGCGCGGCCTGGGTGGCGAACCGCATGGAGGGCATCAGCGCGGATCTGGGCGAGGGGCTGTCGGTGACCCTGAATACCTTTACCGGCGGAGCGGACTTTACGGCCGTGGAGTCGCCGGCGCAGGAGATATTGCGTCGCGGCCTCAGCGCGCTGCATGAGGCGATCGGCAGCGGCGTGGCGACCCGAACCTTTAGCGCGACAGAGGATGTGCGCCGCACGCGCGATTTTAATCTGATGCATGAACTCGCCTCGGCGTTGAGAAACGAAGAGGGGCTCTATCTGGCCTACCAGCCCAAGATCTGCCTGCAGAGCGGCGCCCCGGTCGGGCTTGAGGCGCTGATCCGCTGGCGCCATCCGCTGCTGGGCGAACTGTCGCCCTCGGCATTCGTGCCGCTGGCGGAGCAGACCGAGCTGCTCTCCGAACTGAACGCCTGGGTGATCGATCGCGTCATCGCCCGGCTGGCGCGGCTGCGAAATCACTGCATCCAGCTGCCGGTTTCCGTTAACGTCAGCCTGCATGATTTCGCCCGGCAGGGATTTGCCGACACGCTGGAAGATAAGATGCTGAAAGTCAGGCTGCCTAATGCGCTGCTTGGCGTGGAGTGTCTGGAAACCGAGCGGCTGATTGAAAGTCCGGCCGCGATGCGCGGACTGGAGATGCTTAAGCTGCGCGGCTTCGGCATTTCGCTGGACGACTTCGGCACAGGCTACAGCAATATCAGCTATCTGCGCCGCATGCCGCTGGACGTCATTAAGCTGGACCGTTCGTTAATCAGCGGCCTGGCCTCCGACACGGCGTCGCGCATTATCGCGCGCAACATTATCACCATGCTGAAAGAGCTGGACTATGTCGTGCTGGCGGAGGGCATCGAGTGCGCGGACGTGGCCGGCATGCTGTGCGAATATGGCTGCGACCAGGCGCAGGGCTATTTCTATGCCAAACCGCTGCCCGACCGCGAGCTGGATGCGTGGCTCGACTGGCGGCTGCGCAACAAATGTAGCTGAGGCGCGCCTGCGCTATTGCGCCTCTGCAGCCGCCTGAGCCTGCGGATTATCGGGCACATCGTTCCAGGTGCAGTCGATCTCGCTGTCGTGGGAGGCGCACTCCGGCGGGGCGTTTAAATTTTTCGCCTGATGATGGCGCGGCGCCGCGCAGCCGGAGAGCAGCAGGCAGACAACAAGCGCAACAGGTTTCAGCATAGAGAGATTTCCGTTCACCACTGTGACGGCCATTTTCTCTCGTCATATCTTAACGGGCGCTGAACCGCCCAGGCCTAAAAACGGCGCTTTCATCAACCCCGCATCAACCACGCCATTCTTTGTCCGCTTCTCGCAGCTAACGCGATCTAAATCAATAACGATAATTGTTCGCAATTGCATAGTTGCGGCACAGAAATATCGGAGATGAGATCATGCTGATAAAACCCGGGAGTCAATGGCGTATTACAGGGTTCAGGAACGACCTGTCCGAGCTTTTCCGTCGTAAACTTTTATCGCTGGGCTTCGTGCCTGGCGCGGTAATCGATATCGTCAGGTTCGCCCCGCTGGGCGATCCGGCGGAAGTCCGTCTCAGCCACAGCAGCTATGCGCTACGAAAAGCCGAACTGGCGATGCTGCGCCTTGAGGCCGTTGACGGAGGCGAGCAGGTATGAAGCGTATTAGTGCCGTACTGGCGGGCAACCCCAACGCCGGTAAAACCACGCTGTTCAATCTGCTGACCGGGCTGCGTCAGCGCACCGGCAACTGGCCCGGCGTCACCGTCGAACGCAAGCAGGGCACCTTCGCAACCGGCGACGCCGCCGTTACCCTGATCGATCTGCCCGGCATCTATTCTCTGGAAACAGTGCAGGCCGAAGATGGACTCTCCGCCGACGAGCGCGTCACCTGCAGCTATGTGATGAGCGGCCAGGCGGACGTGCTGATCAACGTGGTCGACGCCTCCAGCCTCGAAAAGAGCCTGTGGCTCACCTTGCAGCTGCGCGAGCTGAACCTGCCGATGATCCTGGTGCTCAATATGGCCGACGTCGCCAGAGCGTGCGGCGTCGTGCTGGATGCCGATGAGCTGGCCGCGCAGCTCGGCTGTCCGGTGGTGCTGATGTCAGCCTCGACCTCGGAAGGGCTGACGGCGCTGCTGGCGGCCATCGATCGCGTCGCCGCCGCGCCGCCTGCGGATCTGCTGCTGAACCGGACGGAAGTCGACGCGGAAGCGCGGCTGGCGCGCATCAGCGCCATCTGTCAGGCCGCCTGCAATCGGGCGTCGCATCGCGCTCATCGTCTGACGCGCGCGCTGGATAATCTGTTTCTCGACCGCTGGCTCGGTTTTCCCCTGTTTCTAGGGGTGATGTACCTGATGTTCTACTTCTCCATCAATATCGGCGGCGCGCTGCAGCCGGTGTTCGACAAGGGATCCACGGCGCTGTTTATCGACGGCACCGCGCAGCTCTGCGCTTCGCTTCGCTTTCCCGACTGGATCACCTCTTTTCTGGCGCAGGGCATCGGCGGCGGCATTACCACCGTACTGCCGCTGGTGCCGCAGCTGGCGCTGATGTTCTTCTTTCTGACGCTGCTCGAAGAGTCGGGCTATATGGCGCGCGCCGCGTTTGTGGTCGATCGCCTGATGCGCTGGCTGGGGCTGCCGGGAAAATCGTTTGTGCCGCTGATCGTCGGCTTTGGCTGCAACGTGCCGGCGGTGATGGGCGCGCGAACGCTGGAAACCGAGCGGGAAAGGCTGGTGACGATGCTGATGGCGCCTTTTATGTCCTGCGGCGCGCGGCTGGCGATATTCGCCGTTTTTTCCGGCGCCTTTTTCGGCAACGCCGGCGCGGGGGTGATCTTTTCGCTCTATCTGCTCGGCATCGTGGCGGCGGTCTTTACCGGGCTGGTGCTGAAGCATACCCTGCTGAAGGGCGGCTCCTCCTGTGCGATCATGGAGCTGCCGCTGTGGCATGTGCCGGTAATGCGCAGCCTGCTGCTGCAGACCTGGTTCCGTCTGCACGCCTTCGTTATCCGTGCGGGCATGGTGATCGTCGCAGCCTGCGTCGCGATCAGTCTGCTTTCCAACCTGACGGCCAGCGGCCATCTGGCGCAGCGCGTCGACGACTCGGTACTGGCTTCCGCCAGCCGCTACCTGACGCCGTTGTTTACGCCGATGGGGATCCGGCCCGACAACTGGCAGGCGACGGTGGGGCTGGTGACCGGCGCCATGGCGAAAGAGAGCGTGGTCGGCACCCTGAACGCGCTCTACCTGGCGGAGCCGCAAAATGCGCCAGACGCCGAGCCAGCGCAGAGCCTGACGGCGGTTTTCGCCTCGGCGCTGGATGAAACCTGGCAGAACCTGAAGGAGGCGTTCAGCCCGCAGACGCTGTTTAATCCGGTCGAAGCCAGCAAAGGGGACGGCGAGATGAGCCAGGGCGCGGTGGGCGTTATGCAGACAATGTTCGGCAGCTCGCTCGCGGCCTACAGCTATCTGGTTTTCGTCTTGCTCTACGTGCCTTGCGTCTCGGTGATGGGCGCGCTGGCGAAAGAGGCGGGACGGCAGTGGATGTGGTTCGCCCTGATCTGGGGAACCGTTATGGCCTATAGCGCCGCGACGCTGGTTTACCAGGTCGGCACCTTTGCTCAGCATCCCGGCTTCAGCCTGATCTGTCTGGCAGCCATTGTCGCGGCGGGCATGGCGGCGGTCACGCTTTTGCGCCAGATGCGCGTCAGCCTGCAGCCTGCGCTACAGCCGGTAAGAGAGGGCGGCTGCGGCGGATGTAAAGGGTGCGGACATTAACCCGGCGCATAAAAAACGCTCCTGTCGTGGAGCGTTACCGGAGAACCCGGCTAAGTGAATCAATAGCCGTACTTGTTGTAGTGAGGCGTTACCTCGCGCCCACTATAGTGCGGCGTTTCTTAACCGCGGCTAAACAGCGCCGGCATGACCGTGCGCTTTATTGATTAATATCAATTAATTAGCGTGAAATAGAGAGAAGAGCTGGCGCGCGCCTGATACAAAGTCTGTAAAAGGATTTG
>Ga0209796_10001074_pt1 | contig 12561 bp, 7 predicted proteins | sample AgamicOrSfrz_FD_187167 | JGI IMG/M metagenome (GOLD analysis project Ga0209796, IMG submission 187167) | Agave microbial communities from Guanajuato, Mexico - Or.Sf.rz (SPAdes) (version 2) | ecosystem: Host-associated > Plants > Phyllosphere > Phylloplane/Leaf | place: Guanajuato, Mexico...
ACTCGTAGTAACGCGCGAGGTACAACCGCCCTTGCGCGTCAATCACCAAAGGACGTAGTGCGGACGCCGCTTGCGACCCGTCGCTCGCCATGCCGCTCGCAAACAAGGCCATCCGCACTTCGCCGGTGGCCGCCTCGAACCGACGCGCGAGCGCGGCCAGCGGTACGCACACGTGCCCTTCCGCGGTCGCGCGGCTCGCCGCGAACGCGGCGCGCGCTGCCCATCTGACGGCTTCCGTCGACGCCCCGCCGCGTCGTGCCAGGACACCGATGCGCCGGGCGAACCCTTCCGCCAGCGCAATGCTGAAGTCCGCCGGTGCGGGCAGATTGACACCGAGATCGTCGAGTTGAAGCGACGCCGACACGGTCTCATTGAACGTGCTCATGCGGCACCTCCGATCATCGCCGCGTCAAGCAGCGCAACGAGTTCGAACGCAGGCCGCCTCACGTGCACACCGGCTTGGGATTCCGCGTCGCGCCAATGCGGACGAACGCCGCGCACGAACAGATACAGATAGCCGCCGATATGCGTCTCGTACGAATAATCGCGCACGCGAGTCTTCAGATAACGATGCAGCGCGATCGTATAAAGCAGCGCCTGCAGGTGATAGGCATGGCTCGTCATCGCCGCTTCGACCGGTGCGGCGGCGTAATCCTGCTCGGTATCGCCGAGATGGTTGGATTTCCAGTCGACAATCCAGAACCGTCCGTCGTGCTCGACGATCATGTCGATGAATCCTTTGACGAAACCTCGCAGCACACCGGGCTCGAGCGCGACGTCCGGATAGCCGTGTGCGACCAGCAATTCGCGCAGCGCGGCGAAGTCGAGCGACGGTGCCGCGAACAGGAATTCGAGTTCGTTCAGGCGCCGCCGCGGATCGAGTCGCGCCAGCGTCATGCCGGGCACGAGTTCCGTGCTGACGACATCTGCGAGAAGTTTGTGCATCATCGCCGGCAAACGCGGAGCAAGCTCTGGCGACGCCGGTGCGGGACGCTCGTGCAACGCGCCGCGTATCGCATCCGGCCAGCTTTGCGGATTGCTGAAATCCGCGAGTTCGAACATGCGATGCAGGCATTCGCCCGCCGCGGCTCCGCGCGGAAACGCGAGAATGTCGTCGGCGGCAAGGGACTGCGCCTCCAGCGCCGGCTCGGACACCGTGACCGGCGTGGCCACGAGCGCATCGGCGATTTCATCGTGATCGGGCCGCACCTCTTCCACCGGCGGCTGCGCGTCTTCGGCCTTACTGCCCGCGACAATCAGACCGCTGAAACTCGCCATGCGCCACTGATCGCGCAAGGGCCGGCGATTGCTGCGCGCGCGCTTGTCAGCGCTGCTTTCCTGCATGCTTTCGAGCGGCGTGCGGCGCTCGACCTTCGGCAACGGTTGCAATGCGATCGGACCACCCGCCAGCGCTTGCCAGCGCGCGGACAACGCGGCCTCGTCGGGCGGCTCGGCGAGCCAGCCGTCGAACTCATAGCCACCGCCCGCCACCAGCCAGTTCAGCACGCTGCGTCGCGACTCTTTCGTGGAGCGCGACGACAGGTACGTGCCCGCGACGAGATAACAGCGGTACACGGCGCGAGTCAGCGCAACGTAGACAAGCCGCGCCCGTTCGGCCGCCTGCTCGCGCGCCGCATGACGGGTCGCGCGTTCGGCCTCGTCGTCGTCACAACCGTAGTGCAGCACCGCGTCGCCGCTGGCATCGTGATACTCGCGTGCGTCCGGTAAGCCCGACGACGGCGGCTCGCGCAAGCCGCCGTCGTTCAGGAACGGACAGAAGACGACCGCGTATTCCAGCCCCTTAGACTTGTGCACGGTAACGATCTGCACGAGATTGCGGTCCGACTCCAGCCGCAGTTGCGCCTCCTCGCCGCCGCCCTGGGTGCGCTGCGCGGCGAGCCAGCGCAACGTGGGTGCGATGCCCGGCTGCGAGGCCGCGCGCGCATGCACGAGTTCGGCAAGGTGATTGACGTTGGTCAGACGCCGCTCGCCGTCCGGCGCCGCCACGAGCCGTTGCGCGACGCGCAGTTCGCGCATCAGGGTGCGCCACATGACGGCAAAGCCGCGCTCGTGCCAGAGCGTGCGGTAGCGCGAAAAACGTTCGACCCAGCCCATTGCGTCCGCCGCGTGCGCGGGATCGTCGGCGACAGTGGGTGCGTCGGCGACCTGTTCCAGACGCCACAGCGCCGCGGCGTCCAGACCAAGCCAATCGGTCGCGAGCGCGGCGCGCAAGCGGCGCAGGTCGCCAGGCGTATCGACGGCTGCGAGGACGCGCTCGATCTGCTCTGCGTCGAGCGTTGCAAACACTGAAGCCTGCGCGAGTTCCACACTGCCGACGCCCCATGCCGCCAGCACGCGCTTGATCAGACTGCCCTGCTTGTGCGTCTGCACGAGCACCGCAATGTTGCCGGGCGCGAGGGGCGCGTCGCCGATCGTGACGGTGCCTTCGCGCGCACCGCGCAGGAGGCGCACGATCTCGGCCGCGCACGCTTCACTCGCTTCGCGCTGGGCCTGGCGTTTGGTCGATGCGCTCTCGCCTTGCGGCAACGTCCAGACGCGGAAATCGCCAGCATCGGCGTCCGGGTCCGACAACGGCGGCCTGCGCCGTTCGCCGGCTCGCACCGGTTGATAGTCGAGGCCGTCGAGCACGAACGCCTGTGGGTTTGCCTCGAAGACCCGATTGCAAGCTTCGACGATCGGCGCCGTCGAGCGCTGGTTGGCGGCAAGCGTGTAGCGCGCCGAAGCCGACGCGCGCGCCGCCAGATAGGTATGCAAATCCGCCGCGCGAAAACTGTAGATGGCCTGCTTTGGATCGCCGACCAGAAAGAGCGGACCTGCCGGCGCAAAAATGCGGCTGAAGATTGCGAACTGCAGCGGATCGGTGTCCTGGAACTCGTCGATCAACGCAGCGGGATAACGTGCTCGCAGCGCATCGGCGAGCCACGGATGCGCTGCGAGCGCGCGGTAGAGATTGGACAGCAGATCGTCGAACGAAACGACGCGGCGCGTGCGCTTGCGCGCCACCAGTTCGGCGGGCGCATAGTCGAGCCATGTCTGCATCAACGCAAGCCAGCGCGCGCGTTGCGCCGCTTCGGCCGCAACAACGGCTGCCGCCAGCGCTTCTGCATGCTCGAAGAACGCATGCTCGGGCGGTTCGAACTTGACCTTGGTGGCTTTCTTCAACGCTGAAGCCGTCAATTTGAGCGCAGCCCGCGGCGGCGGCGCATGGCAATCGCCCTGCGCGAAGTACTCGGTCCAGGCGGCGATCGCGGCGCTCACATGATCGGGCTTGTGCGTGGTCTTGCTCAACCGGTCTTGCGCCTGTTCGAGCAGCGCCATGATCGCATCGCGCTCCGCATGCCACAGTTCGCATGCAGCGTCGAAGCCGGCTCGCGGATCGGCGCTCGCCTCGGCGTCTATCACGCCCCAACGCAGTTGCGCCAGCGGCTTTTTGAGGCGCCGCGCGAGTTGTTCGTCGAGCGACGCCGGGCCCGCTCGCTTTGCCACCAGCCAGGCCGCGAACGCCTGATGCGCATGCGCGACAGGTTCGACCTGCTCGCGCCAGAAATCGGCCGCCAATTCGAAGCGCAACGCGGCGTCGTCTGCTTCCATTTCGAACGCGAACGGCATTGCAGCAGCAAACGGAGCTTCCTGCAACGCCCGTTGGCAAAACGCGTGGATCGTGTGGATCGCCGCCTGATCGAATGTGCGCAGCGCTCGACGCACCACCTTCAACGCCGCTTCACGGTCAATGCCACGTTCTGGCGCGAGCGTCGTTTCGAAGAGGCGGCGAATGAACGGATCGCCTCCGTCGTCGTCCACTTCAATCGCGCGGTGCAACTCGGCGAGCCGCCCGCGAATGCGCTCGTGCAATTCGGCGGTCGCAGCCTTCGTAAAGGTCACGACGAGAATCTGGTCAGCGTTCAGATTCTTCTCGAGCAGCAATCTCACGTAGAGCGCGCAGATGTTCCACGTCTTGCCCGTACCTGCCGACGCTTCTATCTGATTGACGCCGTCGAGCGAACACGCGAATACATCGAGCTCTTCAGCGGCTAGCGCATGACGATGCAGCGCGCCGCTCATGACACGCTCCGCAGATGCTGCAGCAACGGCTTGAAAACGATCGACGCGAGGCTGCCAAACGGTTCGTCGAGCGTAAGCGGCGTTCCTCGCAGGGCAATGCGCAATGCAGGGTCGTCGGACTCGCCGCGCACGCGGTCGTTGATCCATACGCCCTGCGCCGCCGAATCGCTTTCGCTCACCTTCGCCCACGCGCTCTTCGGGAAGAAACGCAGCGGCAGCCTGCGCCCCGACCTGAACAGCGCGGCAAGCGGCGCGAGTTCTTCGAGCGGGGCAGCGACGGGCGCGAGTTCGAAGCTCTCACCGCTGCCGTGCCAGACAGTGCGACGCGGACCGTCGGGCAGCGCCGCGCAATAGGCGAGATGCGCGAGCCATGCAGAAAGATAGTCGCGTGCAGTAGGTTTGGCGTAGCGAAAAATCACTTGTCCTGTTTCAGTCAGCAGATTCAACGTACCGTGCAGTTGCAGCGGCGTCAGCGCGGCCTCGCGAAGCTCCGCGTCATGAACGCCGAAAAGCTCGCCCGCAATGTCCGCGTTATCGGGCCAACGCGGCGCGATGTCGAGCACGAACGGCAAGCGTTCGACGCCCGATGCCACCTCGCGGCGCACACTGTCGGCGAGCTGGCGCAACGCGCCCAGTTCTCGCGCGCGCCACACGGCGCCGGTCGCGCCGCCGGGCAACTCGGGACTTGCCTCGGCCACGCGCCGAACGCGGTCGAACATGAGATCGTCATCTTTTATGTCGGCGTCGAGCAGCACGGGCAACAAGCGGCCGGCCAATGCATCGCGTCCGGTGTAGTCGAGTTCGAACGGCTCAGTGTCGAGCAATTCGCCCTGGGCGTCCGACAACACAATGCCGAGGCGGTCACGCAGCAGCGCGCGCGCAGGATGACGCCAGAAGCGCACGAATTCGTCGAATCCGACGGGCGCGGCATCTTCAGCGGGCAACGGGTGATCGAAAAATGGCGCGGCGGTTCGCTGCTGCGGCGCCGCTAGCAAGGTGGCAAGTTCCGCGCGATCGGCGTCGTAGGTAAACAGATCGGGCTGCGCGGTGAAGTACTCCGACGCAAACGCCTGCAACGGGTGATCGACGATAAACGCCTGGCGCGCTTCTTGAAGTTGCGCGGGACTTGCGCCCTCGCCCGCCGACACCTGCGCGAGGTGGTCGAGCAGTTCGTCGACGAGCGCGGCCGGCGGCAACGGCGCATTGTCGCGGATGCTGCGGCCGGTATAAGCGATAAAGAGCCGGCTGCGCGCGGCGAGCAGCAGATCGAGAAAGAGATTGCGCTCGTCGTCGCGGCGCTGCCGGTCGCCGGCTTTGCCGAACGCGGCCATCAGATCGAATTCGTCCGCACGGGCGAGGCTCGGCAATACGCCGTCGTCCATGCCGAGCAGACAGACCACGCGGTACGGCAAACCGCGCAAGCTCGTCAGCGACGAAAACGTCACGCTTCCCCAAGGCACGCCGCCGCGCGCGGGGTCGTCGAGTGCTTCGGTGAGCGCAACGCGCACGACTGCCGCGGGCATCGCGACCTCATGCGCGCCCGCCTGCATGGCGTCGCTCATCTTGTCGATCGCGTCGCGCACGGCGGCGAGCGACTCCGCGAATTCGACGCCTCCGTCGAAACACTGAGCAAGCGTTTCGAGCAGCAATTGCGTCCATTCGGCCGGAGTCTGTTCCGTCGCGCAACGCACCGCGAAACTGTCTATGTCGTCGACGAAACGCGACAGGCGGCCGAGCAACTCCGCGTCTGAACCGTCGGCGCCCTCGACGGGCAGCCACGCGTCGACCGGCTCCCCGCCCTCCGGCATCGCATAGCCGAGATACAGACGGGTCAGCGCATCCGCGAAGGTGTGTCGCGCGACCGGCACGTGTTCGCCGCTCGGCTCCGCTGGCGATAGTCCGCGCCGCGCGCCGGCCGCCGCGAGCCATTCCTGCGCGGCTTCGAGCGAGCTCGCGTCGATGCCGTAACGCACGGCGACCGCGTCGACGCGCAGCCATTCGATCAGGTCCGGTGCACCGACGCTGCGCTCGGGCAAAGCCAGCCAGTCGAGCACGAGGCGCGCGACGGGATTGGCCTGCGAAGGCGGTAAGCCGGTGATCCGATATGGAATGCGGCGCGTATCGCCACTGGGTGTAGTGCCGAACACCGCGTCGATCAACGGACCGGCAGCGGCCAGATCGGACACGGCGACGAGCACGTCGGACGGTTGCAGATCGTCGAATTCGTCGAACCAGCCGAGCAGACGGTCGTGCAGCACTTCGAGCTGCCGCGACAGGCTGTGACACACGTGAACTTCAATGCCGCGCTCGTACGGCAACTCGTCGGCTTCGGTCTCCGGGCGCAGATCGAGAATGCCGTTTTGCACGGCGGCAAGCCAGCTCGGTTCCGGATTCTCAGAGAACTCGCCGGTCTCGCCGGAAGCCGCGCTTTCGGTGAGTTCGTGCAGCATATGCAACTGCGCCTGAGTTTGACGACCCCACTCCGCAAGCAGCGGATGACCGACTTCCTGATAGTCGAGCTGTCCTGCCGCATCGAGCGCCTGAACGCGGCCTTCGCTCACCACGTCGAACCAGAATTCGCGGCACGGGTTCATGACATAGAGACGCACGTCGACCCAACGCGACAGCGCACGCAGCAATGCGACGTGCAGCGGCGGCATGGTGGGCAGCGCGAAAACGCTCACCGCTTCCGGCCAGTTTGCTTTTGCAATGGCGTCCAGGTCGAGCGTTCCGATCTCATCGAGAAAACGGTATGCGGGCGGCAATGCGGCGTCGGGCGATTGCTCGTTGCCGGCAAGTTCGGTCAGCACGGCGCGCCACAATGCGGCTTGCCAACGTTCGTCCTCGCGCGCCGCATCGCTCGCGCCGACGAGTCGCGGGCCTGTGTCGTCCGCCCCGCCGCCTGCGAAGATGGAGCCGCCCTTCTGCCATTGCAGCAGCCATTCCGGACGATAGGTCAGATAGTGGTCGAGCACGGTTGCCACACGCCGCGCCAGTTCGTAGCGCATCGACGGATCCGCGGCATCGAGATAGGTGCGAAGACGCGGCGACGCGTTCCACGGCAGAGACTCGTGCGCATCGCCCAGCAGACGATAACAGCGCCACACAAGCCTGTCCGGCGCGAACGGCGAATGGCGCGGCACTTCGATCACGCCACCGATTTGCGCCCACAACCATTGCGCGAGATAGCCGAAGCTCACGTTCGCGCAGACGCCCTGGCGCGCGGCGATATCGAGCTCGAGCCTGCGCCGCACGGCGGCGCTCGGGACGATCACCGGCTGCGCGGTCCAGGCGTCGGACGGCGCTTGCGCGAGGTCGTCGAGCAGCGCGCCGACAAGCGTTTCATAGCGGTTCGAGTAGAAGAGCTGGAGCATGGATCCCGGACAAGGCGGTGTGGCGTTGCCGCATTTGCGACAAGCGCGCGAACCGCGGCAGACATTGAAGCGACAGCATAACAAAGCCGCTCGCCGCGCAGAACCTGGCCGAATGGACGAGGTCAGATCAGGTACAAAATCAGTTAGACTCGTCGGCAGTTTTGGGCTGTCCCTGGGCTCGTGCCTTCAACCGCTTCTTGTCAGTGAATGGGAATCAGGCAGTCGATGCGCTATTCGGTTGAAATAAAAAAATTCCTTTATAGCCAGTACTTTTATGGCGGCCTGCGCATCGCGGTCGGCGTGTCCCTGCCGGCGATGCTGTGCCTGATCGTGTTCCACAACCGCGAGTTGGGCTTCACGATTGCAACGGGCGCGCTCGGCGCCTGTGTGGTCGATATGCCGGGCCCACTGAAGTACAAGCACAACGAAATGCTGGCGTGCTCGGTAATCGGTTTTCTGTCCGCGCTTGCCACCGGTCTTGCCACCGTGAACCCGGTGGCGCTGTGGTGCACGGTGGTGCCGCTCACGTTCGTGCTGTCGTTGATCGTGGTGTACGGCAACCGCTGGCCGCAGATCAGCTTTGCCACGCTGTTCATGATGATCATGACGCTGGAAGAGCATTTCACGCCGATGCAGGCGCTCGTCAACGCGTCGTGGATTCTTCTCGGCGGTCTCTGGTACACGTACTGGTCGACTGCCGTCAGCCGCTGGATGATGCATCGCATCGAACAGCAGGCGCTGGCGGAGAGCGTCTTCGCCTGCGCCGATTATCTGCTCGCGCGTGCCGCGTTCTACGACCTCGACAACGACCTGGACGAGTGTTATCGCAATCTCATCGACAAGCAGATCGCCGCGGTAGAGCGGCAGGATGCGGCGCGCGACATCGTGCTGCGTAATCTGCCGAAGTTAAAGAGCGGCAAGCTCGAGCCGCGCCGGGCAATGCTGTTCAATCTGTTCATCAATACGGTCGACCTGCACGAGTTGTTCGTCGGCGCGCATACGGACTACCCGCTCGTGCGCAATACCTTCGGCGGCACCGACCTGCTGGTGTTCTACCGCGACCTGATTCGCAAGGCCGCGAGCGATCTCGAAGAGATAGGACTCGCTGTCCTGCAAAACCATGCGCCAAGGGCGCGCGTCAACGTGAAGGCGGAGCTGCGCGCGATCGAGTTCGAGATCGAACTGATGCGCAAGCAGGAACTGCCGGCGAAGAACCCCGAGGCGTATTCAGCGGTGTCCTCCACGTTTCGCCGTGTCTGGAGCGCCACGCGTCTGATCGACAAGATGCGCAGGAGTCTGTCGAGCGATCCGAGCACGACGGAAACCGAACTGCGCCTCGACCAGGCGCTGAACCGTTTCGTATCGAGCCGGCGCGTGCCGTTCGGCCAGATCTTCTCGAACCTGACCATGGCCTCGCCGAGCTTCCGTCACGCGCTGCGCGTGACGATCGCGGTGGCGGTCGGCTTCTGGCTCGGCCGCCTGCTGCCGCTCACTAACGCGTACTGGATCGTGATGACCACCGTCATCATTCTGAAGCCGGGCTACTCGCTGACCAAACAGCGCAACGGACAGCGGATCGTAGGGACGTTGATCGGCTGCACGGCGAGCATCGCGCTCATGATCTTCGTGAAGGAACCGCACATTCTGCTGGTGGTGATGTTCGCGTCGATGGTGATGAGCTATAGCCTGCTGCTGTTCAACTACACGGCGAGCGTGGTGTTCACTTCGTCGTATGTGCTGCTGATGTTCCATCTGCTCGCGCCGGGCAGCATGCGCATCATCGGTGAACGCGCGATCGACACGGTAGTGGGCTGCGCGATTGCGATTGCCGCGAGCCACCTGTTCCCGTACTGGGAATATCGCCTGATGGGCAAGCTGGTCAACAACATGATCGGCGCCACGCGCCAGTTTCTCGAAGCAAGCTGGTGGTGGAGCGGCAAGCCGGCCGCCGCCTCGGTCGCCACGGTGACAGAAGCCGGCGCGCGGGCGCCGGCCGCGGCAATGGCCGATCCCGCCATCGAATTCGGCAACCCGATGCTGGCAGTTGCCGGGCAGGTAGTGGAAGGCGCCGGTCAAGCCAGTTTGCAGATTGGAGAACCGGCCGGCACTCCCGCAAACACGGGCAAGGAATCAAACGGGTTGGCCGGCTCGGACGTTTCGACGCTCGGCAACACACCGGCAAAGCCCGTCGCAGGCGCGTCGCCCGCGGCCGCGGCTGCGGCAACCGCACTCGATCGCGATTACCGTTATCGACTCGCGCGCAAGAACGTCCACGTGGCATTTGCGAATCTGGGGCAGGCGTTCCAGCGCATGATGCTCGAACCGAAATCGGCGCAGAAGTTCGTGCCCGAACTGAACGACCTGCTCGTGCGCAGCCATGTGCTCGCTTCGCAGATCACGGCGGCCGCGCCGCTGCTGCGCACGTCCGCGCAACAGGCCGACGGCGTGTCGCTACAACCGCTGCAACGGGCGTTGAGCCTCGTGCGCGACAATCTCACCGAAGCCGAGGCCGGCACTGCGCCGCCCCCGGATCAGGCCGAGCAGATCAGGCAACTCACCCGCGAGCTCGACACGATGGTGGTCGAAGCGGAGAAATCGAAGGAATACTCGGCGGAAGCAGTGCACGACATGAAGCTGCTCGTGCATCAATGCAAGCAGATGCTGGCGGCGGCGGCGCTGATTCGCAAGGATGCAAGTGTGATTCGCCTGCCCGATGAGTGACGCGGCCGACTGAAGTTCGACCTTGGCTCGCCCTCTGTTCGGCACGGCTTCGGCATGACTCCGACGATGCCTACGAGACGCGAACCGTGGCTTTTCCGTCTCGCGAGACTCGCCCCGCCATAGCCAGACCGGCGCTCAGACACGCTGAGCGCCCTAACCTCACTGTGCTGTGCCGCTCGCAGGCTTCATGGCGGTGGCCGCCGCGCTCGTTGCCGTCGCTGCAGCCGCGCCCGATGAAATAGACACCGCCGGCGCATTGCTGCTGTCGAACTCGCGCTTTTCCTTGATCGCGTTGTAGAACAGCGTGGCAATCACCAGCAGCACCGCGACCACGATGAATACGGCGATGCCCAACGTCGGATTTTTCTTGCGCGGCGGTTTGTTCATGAGACGGCTCGGACCGCGAGGCGAATCGCGGAAGATAGCGGAGAAGGCGGCATTCTACGCCGACCCACCTTGCACTCGCCTTGCAGCCGACAGCGCGGAAAGAGTGAGCGAGCCGCCACGGCCCGTACGCGGGGAACGCGCACTTCGCCCGAGGCTCGCCCTACACGACTGCGGCGGGCCGCACCGGCAGCGCCGTCGAATACTTGATCTGCTCCATCGCGAAACTCGAACTCACGTCGTACAGCGGTACCGCCGCAATCAACTGCTTGTACACGCGGTCATAGTCGTCGATATCCGAGACCACCACGCGCAGCAGGTAGTCCGTCTCGCCGCTCATCCGGTACACCTCGACGACCTCGGGAATGTCCTGCACCGCCTGCGTGAAGCTTTGCGCCCACGCCTGCGTGTGCTGATTCGTGCGCACCGCGACGAATACTGTCGTGCCGACCCCGAGCTTGCGCGCATCGCACAGCGCCACCTGCGCGCGAATCACGCCGGTCTCCTTCAGACGCTGCAGCCGCTTCCAGCAAGGCGTTTGCGACAGATTCACGCGCTGTGCCAGTTCGGCAATCGGCATGGTCGCGTCTTCCTGCAACAGTTCCAGCAACTTCCGGTCGATGATATCCATTCCCACCGTCTCGCCCCTTTAGGAAATTATTCTACTTTTCAAACTGCACGGGGAATTATATGGAAACTCTTTCTCCGGACAAAACGGTATAAATGTTCCAACCTGAAAAACGTCGGCAAGCCACGCCGCTCAACGAAATTGGACCACGACCTCCGTTCCCCCGCCCGCCTCCCCGATCAGTTCGCGCAGCCTCACGGACACCATGCTTCGCGGCACGCCGGGCATCACGAGCCTCTCGCACGACTGTGCAACGCCCTCGACGCGATGTTCGACGCCTGCGCGACTTCTGCGGAGCCTTCGCATTCCAGTTTCTTCGCACGCAGGATGCGAATCGCGCTCGCGCAAGCCGCGGCCGACCCCGCGATGCTGAAGCCAGGGCAGCGTGAGGCATCGCTGGATAACTACCGCCGGCATCTGCTCGCCGCCGATCCGCAAGGCCGCTACGCCATTGCCGCACTCGTCTGGTTGCCGCATCAGGCGAGTCCAGTGCATGCGCATCACACGTGGTGTGGATACGCGGTGCTCGACGGCACGTTGAACGAAACTGTTTTCGAATGGAACGGCCCGGAGGACTTCGCCATCGCGACGCGCTCGCATGCGCGCTCGCGCGGCGCGATTTCTTTTGTGCGCAGCGGCCGTAGCAACATTCATCGGCTGGGCAATTGCAGCGATGCCCCCGCGGTGTCGTTGCACGTGTATGGCGTGCCGGGTGCGTGCATCGGAACGCATGTCAACGATGTAGTGCGCGTCGCACCCGCGCTTGTCTAGCGCCTGAGAATCAAGCCTTGCCCTCGCCCGCCGTGGGAATCTGCGGCGGAATCGGCGCGGTCTGTCCCGTCGGCGGCGGCGCCGGCCGCGGCTCATGCGACACATCGCGCGCGACGACAGCCGGATGGGCTCCGCGCATTGGCGGCGATTTCTCCTGATGCCCGACTGCATGCTCGTGCTGACCCGCACGTGCTTCCGCGTGGGCATCAGCCCGTGCATCCGCATGCCCATGCGGCCTGGCCCCGAGCACGTCTTCGTCGTGCAAAGGCTGCCCCTCGCTGTCTTTAGACGACGTGAACAAGCGCATCTGCGGCACCGGGATCTCGATGCCGGCCTCGTCCATCTTGCGTTTCAGCCGCAGATTGAACGCCCGCGCCACACTCCATTGTTGCAGCGGCCGCGTCTTGATCTGCCCTTTGACCACCATCCAGTTCGGGTCGAAGCGGTCGAGCCCCCACACCTCGATCGGCCCGAGCATCTCGCGACGGTAACGGAAGTCGGCCATCAGATCGGCACCGACTTCGCGAATCAATTGAGTGATTTCATCGACGTCGGTCGAGAACGACATCCGCACTTCGAACACTGCGTAGGCAAAGTCGC
>Ga0209796_10001079_pt1 | contig 12489 bp, 15 predicted proteins | sample AgamicOrSfrz_FD_187167 | JGI IMG/M metagenome (GOLD analysis project Ga0209796, IMG submission 187167) | Agave microbial communities from Guanajuato, Mexico - Or.Sf.rz (SPAdes) (version 2) | ecosystem: Host-associated > Plants > Phyllosphere > Phylloplane/Leaf | place: Guanajuato, Mexico...
AGTTCTACATGGGGTGCTTTCCTGGCAGGGAAAGTGCCCTTTTATTTTGTTTTTTTCCTTACTTCTTTGAATCTTTAAAGAGTTCTTTCTCCAAAAGTTGAACAAGAAATTCTTTTTTGCTCACGCCATCTTCAATACATCTCTTTGCAAATTCTTTAAATAATTCTTCGGGAATGTCAGCATTTAAACGCTTAAATCCAGACGGTGTTTTAGTCATATAATCCCTCACACTCTTCAAATACAAGTCACTCAAATGAGTGACTTGTATTTAGTTTAAAGGATATAATTACCATTGTCAACACGGTGTGTTTTTTAAAATATGGGCATTTTTACAAAAAAAATAATAAACAATTCCTATTTTAAAATGCATGGATTTATAATTTTAAGTAGGTTAAAAAACACAATTTTTGGCATTTAAATGGGATAATAATAAAAAAATAGAATAATTTTCATAAAATATTGGAAAAATGAAGGGAAACTATTGACTTATTATGTAATTTTCTGTAACATACTCAATGGCTAAGAGATAATCAGTCAATTAAAACATTAAACTATTAACGTATTAAAACGTTAAAGTTGTCTGCTTATATTACATATTGATGAAGGATGATAATCTTGAAAGTAAGCATTAATAAAGATTTAATTGTTTATGAAGAAGAAGGAGAGATTCTTCTGATTAATATGAGGAAGAATACATTTCATTCTTTAGATGCAATTAGCTCGATTATTTGGAGAAAAATAGAAGAATTTAAAAAAATAACGGATGTAATTGATTATATATATGAAAACTCTGATGGAGAAAAAAATATTATTACAAAAGATATTAACGAATTTGTTCTTTATTTAGAAAAGATAGGAGTATTAAGAATTGTTTAAAAAGGTTAGCATGGTTTTTGGTTTTCTACGCCTCTATATTTTCCTATTCTTGTTTGATTTAGAATTGTCCAGAAAAGGTTTTACTAAAACGTTCGAAAAATATTCAGTAAAATACTGTAACAAGGCGCCCTATGATCAAGTTTCTCAAGTAGTGGTCAAGGAGATGGAAAAATTTTTTCTTCTCTTAAATATCGTCTGTGCTTGGTATCCTAAAAAAGCAGATTGTATTCATAAAACATTAATTGGTTATAAGGTTATGCATAAAAAATTTGCTTTACCTGTGGAGATGGTTGTAGGAGTTAGAAAGTTTCCATTTGAAGCCCATGCATGGCTAAGAATAAACCAAGAGAATCTATTTCCAGAGGAGGAAACAAATCATTACAAAATTGTTATAAGTTCAAACTCATATGTTAAGGAGCAATACTAGGATGAACTGGTTTTTGGTTTCAATAAAAAAAGAAAAAGAACACAATAAAAATATTAGTATTAAAAGTAAGATTCAAAATGAGTTTCCTTTATGTGAGGTAGAAGAAACTGTTTTTCAATCCCATAACATTAATATGATCTATGCAACAAATCAAAGCATACATAATAAACAATTCCAATTTGGTGACTTATTTATTATTGGTGATATTAAAATACATAATAAAAAAGAATTAATCTCCAAGTATGATTTAGAATATGGACAGAGTAATGAGAGTTTAGTTATTCAAATGTACAAAAGAAAGGGAATTGCATGCATTGACGATCTAGTAGGAGAATTTTCGTTCGTTATTTTTGATAAAAGATATAACAGAGTATATGCAATAAGAGATCAAATAGGTGTAAAACCGTTATTTTGGGTTTGTAAAAAGGATGAATATATCTTTTCCAGTGATATTTTTCTTTTGAAAGATTTCTTTGATGTACAAGATCTTAACTATGGGTATTTCGGGGAATTCTATGAAAGAAACGGTACAATAGACATCCCTTCAACACCATTTAAACAAGTTAACAGAATCTCAAGTGGGCACTATGTATTAATAGAGGAAGAGAAAGAAATAGTTTCTCGTCAGTATTGGGATTTATCAGACATAAGGAACGAGATAAGATATTCTAATGAATCTGAATATTTTGAAAAGTTTTACGAAATATTAAATGAAGCTGTAAATTGTAGATTAATAAAAGGTAAGTATAATTCAGTTTTATTAAGTGGAGGCCTAGATTCGACATCTATTTATTCCCTAGCAAAAATGAATGAGGAAAATAGCATTGCTTCAGTAAGCGCAGTTTTTGATGAGTTAAAGGAATGTGACGAGCGTGATTATTTTGAAGAATTACTCATGAAATATGAGGATGAGGGGAATTATGTAAATTTAGATAATAAGTTGATGTTTGAAGATTTTCCTAATAATATTCCTTTTACTTATGAGCCAAATGTCTCTTCAATATCATCCGAATTTTCTATCAACATAGCGAAAGTTTCTGTTAAAAAAGGATTTTATAACGTATTAAGTGGATTTGGTGGTGATCAGTTATTAACAGGTTCTTTATATATAACAAGAGATCACCTTAAAAAATTAAGAATAAAAAAATTATTTTCATTCCTTACAGATTATTCAATTTATACAAATACATCTGCTTATCAAAATATGATTAATTATACCTTAAAACCTAATATCGTTAAAAATTTTGTTAGAAATGAATCTGAGTACTATAAAACTATAGAGGAAAAACTAAAGAAAATTCCTACATATAGCAAAAAAGAATTATATTTTGAAATCTCAAATGCTAAAGCTCATCTATATATTGATAGAACGATAGGTGGGATAACTGGTACTGATATGAATCATCCTTTTTTGGATAGAAGATTGATCGAATTTATGTATAAAATCCCTGGAGATCTAAGGTTTACTCCAGAGTATTCTAAATATATTTTGAGGAAATCAATGCGAAATATTTTAACGCCTACTATTACAGATAGGTTAAATAAAACTACACACTTAGCTTATACATATAAGAGTCTGAAAAAGAATTGGGATAGCATTATAAAAGTTATTGAGCATCCAATTATAGTGAATGAATTAGGGTTAATATCGAAAGAAGAATGGAAAGAAAATGTAGGGAAATGGAGAAATGGATTAGAAACACGATCAGACTTTTGGACTTTATTAGCTATTGAGATATGGATAAAAAAATTAATGAGAAAAGTCGAATTAAATTAGTATAAGACTATTGTGTTATTTCAAGAAAAACATAGAAAAGAGGAAAAAAATAATGTTAAGTTATTCAAAACCGACAGTAATCGATTGTGGAACAAGTGAAAGTGTAATTCAAGGTCAGTGTGGATGGGGAGCAGAAAACTATACTTTAGATAAGACAGGTGCTAAAAAAAATAAGACTGTAAGGTTGACTTATACAGTTGCTTGTTACGGTGGCGGCGTTGTAAATACCTGTACTAAATGCCACACTGTTACAAACCAGTGTAGTACTAAGACAAATGAGTGCTAAGAAAAAATTATGTTAAGTTATTCAAAGCCAACAGTAATTGATTGTGGAACAAGTAAAAGTGTAATCCGAGGTCAGTGTGGATGGGGTTTCGAAAACGTTACTTTGGACAAGACAGGTGCTAGAAAAAATAAGACTTTAAGATTAATTTATAAATCTACTTGTGGAGGAAAAACATGCATTAAATGCCATGCTGTTACAGGTAGATGCAGTACTGAGGTTAGCAATTGCTAAGATAAAAAATCTACTATTTTAAAATATAATTTCTTGAAATAACATAATATTGTTATAAATCATGCTGGTTTTAACCGGCATGATTTACTAATTTAAAATCACTAAAAAAGGAGTTCGTAATGAAACTTACACTATTAATTTTATTAATAGCCACTATTTCTTCTGTTTACATTCTTCTAACTTTAAATAAATCATTAAGCTTAACAAAAAATGTTATGACTCCTAAACAATACCTTACCAATAATATAAACTTTAAAGGATACATAGTTATCTTTGAAAAAAATATGTTTATACATGATTTTAATTTTTATAAATCAGTTTTTCAGTTTTTATCCAAGGACTCACCTTGCACAATGATCTCTATAGATTTGTCTATAGAGAATTTAGATAATGGTGAGTTATTGAAGAAACTTGATATAAAAAATATCCCTTCTATTCATTATATTAATGGGGAAGGAATTTCTACAGAGATCATAAATTTTATCAACATAGAAGAAAGCTTAAATGTGAATCAAATAATGGCATTAATAAAACGAAAAGTAGAAAAAATTTAAGATAGGAAATAAATAGATGATATTAATTAACATATGTAAGATTTTATTGGGAATTGTTTTTTTGAAGAGTAGTTTTATTAAAACAAAAAAGCCCTATCAGTTTTATAAAGCTCTAGATGATTATAACTTTTTGAAAAGTAGTAAATTGTTGATAGGTTTGGCTACATGTTTAATTGTATTAGAGCAGCTATTATGTATTTTTCTTATATTACCTTCAAAGCCAATTATATTTTTCAGCTTGGGCCTTTTGGTTCAACTATTCTATGTAACTTTATTATTTTTAAATATAGGTAGAAATTTTAAAGATAATTGCGAATGCTTCTCTTTAAATGCACCAGCAGTAGTTACAGGAAAAAATATAAGTATCAACATCTTTCTTTTAATATCTATTTTTATAATATATGGTTTTTTAATTAGGTATTAAAATTTTTAAGAAATAGGAGATTAAATATGGCCATAATATCATTAATATTTACAACAGGTGCTGGATTTTTATTGGTTATTTCTAGTTTATTCAAAATACTATCTTTACGTGAATCAGCAAAATCTGTCCATAAGATAACATTTATTCCTGAAAAAGCAGCTATATTGTTAGGTTATCTTTTTCCGTTCTTCGAGTTAGTCTTAGCAGTTTTACTAATTTTACGTGTCAATGACTTTCTTGTTAATATTACAGCCCTAATTATTATCAGTATATTTATTATTATTAACTCCAATGCAATCCTTAAACATTCTTACGCAGAATGTTTTTGTTTTGGTAAGTTAATGAAGTCAAGAATGGGGATGGGTGGACTAATTCAATCAATATTATTATTTCTAAGCATATTACCTAACATTATCTATAACAATCCACACGTCTTAACGATATTTTCTTTTAATGAATTTAATTTTGAATATTTAGTACTGATTGTTGTTAGTACACTATGGACTTTTACTTTAATTTTGATAAGGCTATCAGTAGATAAATTAAGTATTCTAAGAGCATAGGTATAAAAAGAGGAGATAAATTATATGCATAATCAAATTATAATATCATTAATTTTAATCATAGTTTGTTATATATTGTTACAGTGTTTTACCATTCATATTTTAAAGAATGCAAAAAAAGTTAAAAGTGGACCTGTCTTAGGAGAATCGCTTGAGGACTTTGACGTTATTAATGTTAACCAAAAAAGAATAAAATTTAGCAAATTATCAAACTCTCAGCCTAAATTAATCCTCTTTGTTGATATGGAATGTACACATTGTAAAAGTATTATTAAGTCTTTAAATTTATTTAATAAAGATGTGTTAAAAAACATTGAATTTTTCACATTGAATAATAAAGAAAATCTAGAACAATTAAAAGAAAAAAACATCAATCAAAATTTTTATTTATTAAGCGAAGAAGATATGCTTGAAAACCTTAAAGTCCAATTATTCCCCTTTTATATAGAAGTTGATGGGAATAATATAGTGCAGAAGAAAGGATATGCTTCTAATAATACAATAATTGAATATTTAGTTTAAGATTCAAGATAAATATTATTACATGTTTTAATGAGGAGTTCATAATGCAAGATGAAATGATAATACTGAAAAAGAATAAAAAACCTTTTAAGACTTTTATTCATTCACAAATTTATTTTTTAAAGTTAATAATTAAAGAACATCCAAAAAACGCCATATTATTTGCTTTTATAACATTATTGTCTTCAGTTTCTCCACCATTGGTTGTACTGCTCAATAAAAAAACTATAGATAAGATTAGTAGCATTAATGGAGATATAACAGCATTCAAGACTGTCATTGGTTTATTGATATTATATTATTTGTTGAATTATGCCATCGAGGTTTTTAGGCAGGCTCAAGATTATATATTTGAAAAAATATCTTTAACAATAAACTTTGTGTTAAAGGGCATGATCTCCGAAAAGTTAATTATGACACCACTAAAGAAATTTGAAGATAGTTTCTTTTATGACTCAATTAAACTAGCTAATATTTCTCTTAGTGGAAGTGGTATTAAAGTAGTTCAAAGTGTAATTAGTATTATAGGAAGCCTAATTTCATTGGTCGGCATATTTGGAATATTAATTTCTATACATTGGTCATTACCTTTTGCTTTATTTTTGTCTACTTTACCTGGAATTATTCTAATTTTTGCATCAAAAATGAAAAGTTATCATATGGAAAGAGACCTTTCACCAATAGAAAGAGAAATGTCTTTCACAGAAAGTTTATTTATAGATAAAAGAAGTTTAAGAGAAATTAAAATATATAACACAGGTGAATTTTTATTAAATAAATGGAGGCATTTATTTGAAGGAACAGCAGAACAAAAGTTAAAACTGGCTTTATTTGAATTGAAGTCAAAATCTTTGGCAGTATTTATTCTACAAATCTCTAGTTTAACTGTATCCGTTTTTTTGGTTTTTCAAATATTTGGGGGAGAACTATCTATAGGTTCTTACATAGCTCTAATTACAGCAGTTATGACTGTCCAAGGACTGTTCGGTTCTATAGGTGGCGATTTAGGAAATATTTTTGAAACAGCAATGTATAATGAAGCTTTACTTAATATATTAAATTACCAAGAAGAAAAAACAGAAACACAGTTAATTCCAGTGAACAGAGTAGAAAGCATTAGCCTGAAAAATGCTTCTTTTTATTATCCTAATTCTAATGAAAAAGTCTTAGACAATATTTCTCTAAATATTTCTAAAGGAGATAACATTTCTATTGTTGGTTACAATGGTTCAGGAAAGACTACTTTGGCTTATTGCTTGTTAGGCTTGTTTGAATTAAATGAAGGGTCATTAAAGGTTAATGATGTTGACATAAATGATATCGATAAGAGTTTATATTTAAGTCGAGTTTCAGCTGTTTTTCAGGATTTTATGAGATATAAATATACAGTTAGAGAAAATATTGGAATGGGTAATTTGAATAAAATTAACAATGATGGTAAAATATATGAGTCTTTAAAGAAGGTAGGTATGCATAAAAAAATTGAAAACTACTCAAAAGGTTTAGAAACCTTCTTAACAAAAGAATTACCAGAAGGTAGTGAACTATCTGGTGGAGAGTGGCAAAGAATAGCACTTGCTAGAGCTTTTCTAAAAGACGCAGACTTAATAGTTTTAGATGAACCTACAGCAGCTTTAGATCCTATCAGTGAATTACAAGTGTTTGATATCTTTCATGAGTTGTCCAGTAAGAAGACAACTTTAACTATTTCCCATAGGATAGGACCAACTAAACGTTCAGATCTTATTATAGTTATGGACCGAGGTAAGATCGTTGAGCAGGGATCTTTTGATGAGTTAATTGATAAGAAAGGAATGTTTTATGAAATGTATGAATCTCAATCCCTATGGTATAAAGATGAGTTGCTCATATCTAAGGGATTAGAAACAATTACAAATTAACTTACTCTTAACAATTTTAATAAAATTTATAGGGTTTTATTAAAATTGTTAAGAGTGGATACTAGTTCATGAATATTCATTTGAAAGCAATGTGCTAAAAAGAAAATTACAGATAGTATTTTAATAGACTTCGAGGTGAAAGAATGAACAGAAAAGAAATTTTATCTGTTAATGGTTTATCAAAAGTTTATAAAGGAGAAGGTTTTAAAGTAGAAGCCTTAAAACAAATCTCCTTTCGCTTGGAAACAGGTGAAATGATTGCCATAATGGGAACTAGTGGCTCAGGAAAAAGTACATTATTAAATATATTAGGAGCACTTGATGAGCCAACTGCAGGTGTAATAAAGATTAACGGTCAGCATTCAAAGGATATGTTTCAAGAACCAAAGGCATCTTTATATAGAAGGGATAACATTGGATTTATCTTTCAATCCTTTCATTTATTGAAAGATCTATCAGTTGAAGAAAATATTTCACTCCCTCTAATATTAAAAGGAGAAGAGAAATCTTTAATAACTCCAAAAGTAAATCAAGTTATTGAATTAATGGGTTTAACAGATTGGAGAAAACATCGTCCAGTTCAACTTTCAGGTGGACAACAACAGCGTGTAGCTATAGGAAGGGCTATTATTGCAGCACCTCCTATCATTTTAGCAGACGAACCCACAGGTAATTTAGATTTTAATACTTCTAGAGATATATTAAATGCCTTAGTAGATATGAAACAGCAGCTTAATCAAAGTATTATATTAGTTACACATGACGCTAATGTAGCGACATATGCAGACCGTGTGTTATTTTTCCACGATGGTAGTATAGTTGATGAATATAAATGTGGCGCAGAAAATGACTTAGAATACATACTTGAAAAATTTAAAACGATTACGGAGAGGCTAACAGTATGAAAACGATTCAAGGGTTAGCTCTCCGCCTTTTTCGTGATAACAAATTCATTGTGTTTTCTTCTATATTTAGTATTGCTATTGCTATCATGCTAGTTTTAAGTATGGTTTTATTTTCATTCAATGCACAAAGCGCCCTAAAAAATGAATTTAAGCAAATGTATGGGGATATGGATTTATCAGTTGGGTTTAATGCAGAACAAAATAAGGTTATTTCACCCACTTTAACTAATCAAATTGCTAAAAATAAGAGGGTTGAGAAAATCTCTAAAATATCCCTTACACATGTTAAGCTAAATAAAATTAATTCTTCAATTTACACAATAGGTGCAGAAAATAATTCATTAGCGAAAAGTCGCTATCATTTCAAACAATCTTTAGATGGAAAATCAGTGGTTATTAATAAAGGATTAGCAAAAACCTTAAATGTTAAGGTTGGGGATAAGGTAACTATCGAAGGAAAATCTTTCGGATTGGTGGAAATTGTAAAAGATCTAGATGCTACAGGTATAGCTCCTGACATCATTATAATGAACCAGAAAACTGCAAATATGTACGCTAAAGTCAATGATCATATAAATGCAGATGCTACCTACTTATTAATTAAAGCAAACAAAGGAACAAATCTGTTTACTTTATCGAATGAGATAAAGTCTTATGACAAAGATTTACGTATTGATATTACAGAACAAGATCCTTTAATTAAAAATAATCTACAATCTTTACACACATTTGTAATTATATTATCTATCTTAGTATTAATTGTGACTTCGCTCTTAATTATTTCAAATTTTGAGTTACTACTTTATAAAATGAAAAATCAATTTGCTATTATGCGATCATTGGGTGCAACTACCAAGCAAATGAGTAAAATGATTTTTATACAAAGTACTATGATTAATATTGCAGGAGTATGTATAGGATTTTTATTAGCATTTCTTAGTCAACAGTTTATTTATAGTTGGATGAGCAAATTGTTTGATATTTCTTCATCTGCAACACATTTTAATGTAGGAATTGCTGTTATTATCGCAATATGCAGCTTTATCATTATTCAATTATTTTTGTTAATACCATCTTATAAAAGTGCAAAAATACTACCAATTAAGATTATGCAAGAGAATGAGAAGTTAGATTTTGGATATTCTAAGATCAGAGTAATTCTTTTTAAAATTTTAGTGGGTATTTCTTTATTTTTAATTATAGCTAGTCAAGTTATGCCAACTAAAGGTCAGAATGGGGTATTGTTGCTATTAACTGCGACTGTTCTTATACTATTAGCTTTCTTCTTAGTTTTTCCAGTATGGTTACCAAATATTTTAGAAAAGTTGTTACCTTTAGGGCAAAAGATATTTGGCCGTGAATATTATGTATCTATTAAAAATTTAATTCCTCAAGTTAAGAAAAATACACTTATTATTTTAACAATTAGTGCGTTAATGATGATTGCTGTATTTGGGTCAGTCACGCTTAAAACAATTCAAGTAAATGAACAAGAAGGCTTAAAAAGTGATTTCCCAACTCCTGTAGTAGTAGATACTAGGCTTAATTCTAATACAAAAATAGACCCTACGGAGCTAACTAAGGAAGTTGAGAAATTACCAGATGTAAAGTCTGTTAGTAATTTTAGTACCCTTGGATTAGGCGAACTGAAAGGTCAAAAGAAATTCATTGATTTTAATTACGCATTAGTGGATGTTCAAAGACTACAAAAGCAGGGCCTAGCTCCTCATTTTAAAAATAAAAATAACGATAATAATATAATAGTATCTAAAGATTTTGCGAGGCAGTATCATCTAAAACCTGGTCAAAAGGTTCAGTTGGGTTTATATTCAGATGAAAGGCAAGATATTGAACCAAAGGGAACCTATATGGTTAGTGCTATAGAAAAACAGATGCTAAATGGCGCTGATGTATACATGGATTGGAGTCATAAGGAATTTTCGGGCCCGACATTCTTTCGTCTTTATGTAGATTCTAATCACGTTGAAAGTGTAGTGAAACAACTGGAAGGAATAAAGAGCCAATTTCCAGAAATTAAAATTAGTAACTACGACCAATTAGTTAAACAAGCTACAGCAATGTTTTATCAGCGTTGGGGTATCTTTATGTTGGTTATAACTACCTTGGTTATTTGTACAATGGTTGGTGTATTTAATTCATTAGCAAATAATATCTATTCGAAACGGAAGGAATATGCGGTATTACGTACAATGGGCATAAAACCTACAGGGATTCGAAATGTGATACTTTCACAAGTTATTACCTATATTATGATAGGGTTATCCATAGGAGTTTTATTAGGGTTAGTAGTAACATATGTATTATTACTCGTAGATCCTGGGAAGATAACAATCGACTATAAGGTAATTATAGCAATTATTGTAGCAATGATTACATCTAGCACCCTTTTATTTACTTATTTAGGTAATAAAATTGGAAATCAAAGTATCTCTTTAGAACTAACTAATGATAATAAATAAAATGTAATCATTTTTATAACGAGAGGGAGGCAGAATTTATTCTGTCTCTTTTTTAAATGTTCTTTTTCTCAATACATAGTATTAGCGTCTACTCTTAGTACCTTCTTGATTATATTAAAAAACGAAAAAAGAGAATAATTTTCTAGAGTTCCGAAATTTGCATCGAATGAGCAGTTATACACAAAACAAAAGTTAATTTCGTCAGAGAACGTTTCTCTGCAAGGAGTAGGACTGAAATAGTGCCTAATAGAGAATAAAAACAGGGGGATTTCAAATAATATTAATAATTCATAAATAATGGAGGTCGTCTATGCGTTCAAATAATAATTTTGTGGCACTACTGTTCTTCTCTATTTTGGGTATGGTTGCTACCATTGTTTTTAGCAGTGTTATTATTTCTCAGAATAACCGTCTATTAAGGGACAGAAAACAAAGATAAAAAGAGGTCAATTTGTTGTAATGAAAAGTTAACCTCTTTATTTATTAAATAATCGTTACGATAAGCATCTTTTCATTTGGAAGGTGCTTTTTTCATTTCATATAAACATATAACAAAGAGGAGAGATATTTTCATGAAAAACATCTTTATGAAATCGATGACCGTTCTTACATTATTAATGGTCGCATTATGTGGAGTAAATCAGGGGAAACCTGAAGCAGCAAGTAAACCAGCGAATCAAGATTTGATTATTATTAACAAGTACTACAACAAGCTTGCGTATTTTCATAATGGTTATATTGAAATCGTTGATCCAGTAGCTACGGGGAAAACGTGGGATAAAACACCTGTGGGCTTTTTTAAAGTGGTAAACAAAATTAAAAACCACCCTTACTATACAGGACATATTCCTGGGGGTGATCCTCGCAACCCATTAGGAAAACGTTGGTTAGGATTAAATGCTAACGGTACGTATGGGGATACATACGGTATTCATGGCAACAATAATGAAAGCAGCATTGGAAAATACGTGAGTCAAGGTTGCGTGAGAATGCATAATGCAGATATTGAAAAGCTTTATGATAAAGTTCAAGTAGGTACGCCTGTTGCGATTACTTATCCCTATAAGAGCTTTGTTGATCTTACGGGCGTATATGGTTATAAATTCAAAGGTTATAAAATGAAAAACAACTAATACCTGAACAGCATTCCCAAGTTCTTCTCATGCTCATGTGAGTGAAGTATCTATTTGGGGTAACTTAACAGGATGGGAAAATGAAGGTCTGTTCCGTGCATTAACTGGTTGCGAAACATCCGGTAATTCATTCGAGACTGAACAATTAGATTTGTTCACCTTTGAAGAAGCAGAACCAGTTGAGTTTCCACCTATAAAACAAGAGGGAGATACAAGATCACTTTTTTTAGTAGGAGCATAGGTTAACCCTCTTGTTTCTTTTGTATAATGTTAATAATTTCAATTACTAAACGACTAAATAAAGCTCTTACATTAAGGCTAATAAGGCTGTAATACCATTTCCATCCTTTTTGCCACTTAATTAGTTTCGTATATTTTTCTGCCCATAACTCAACTAAAAATAGTGAACT
>Ga0209796_10001081_pt1 | contig 12474 bp, 3 predicted proteins | sample AgamicOrSfrz_FD_187167 | JGI IMG/M metagenome (GOLD analysis project Ga0209796, IMG submission 187167) | Agave microbial communities from Guanajuato, Mexico - Or.Sf.rz (SPAdes) (version 2) | ecosystem: Host-associated > Plants > Phyllosphere > Phylloplane/Leaf | place: Guanajuato, Mexico...
ATGTGGCGATCGGCTCCGTCTCCGTAGGACCGGAGGGCAGCTGGAGCTTTACCACGCCGACGCTGGCGAGCGGGCCGCACAGCCTGAGCGTGAGCGTTACCGACGCGGCGGGCAACAGCAGCGGCACCACTCCGCCTGTCGGCTTTACCGTCGATACCGCCGCGCCTGAGGCCGTTACCGGGCTGACGCTCACCAACGATCTTACCGGCGCGACCATCCCAGACGGCGGCCTGAGCAACGACAACACGCCGGTGCTGAGCGGCAGCGCCGAAGCAGGCAGCATCGTTACCGTGCTGGACGGCACGGCGGTACTCGGCAGCGCCACCGTGAATGACGACGGCAGCTGGAGCTTTACCGCGCCGACGCTCAACGACGGCGCGCATAGTCTGAGCGCCGTGGTAACAGATGCGGCCGGCAACGTCAGCCCGGCCAGCAGCGTCATCGCGCTGAACGTCGATACCCAGCCGCCTGCGGCCGTAACCAGCCTGGCGCTGAGCAACGACAGCGGCGCAACGCCAACGGCTATTCCGGACGGTGGCCTGACCGATGACAACACGCCGGTGCTGAGCGGCCTCTCTGAGGCGGGCGGCACGGTCGCCATCTATAATGGCGCCACGCTGCTGGACAGCGTAGCGGTCAACGCCGACGGTAGCTGGAGCTATACCCCGCCTGCGCTTGACGACGGCACCTATACCTTTACCGTGACGCCTGTCGATGCGGCAGGCAATGTCGGCGCCGCCGCCGCTATCAGCGTGGTTATCGACGCCACCGCGCCAGCAACGGCGGCGGATATCGCCCTCACCAGCGATAACGGCGCGACGGCGACGGCGATCGTCGACGGCGGCATCACCAGCGACAGCACGCCGCTGATGAGCGGCAGCGGCGAAGCGGGCAGCATCGTCACCGTTTATGATGGCGCCCTTGCTCTCGGCACGACTACGGTCGGCGCCAACGGCCTGTGGAGCTTCTCGCTGCCGACGCTGAGCGACGCCGCGCACAGCCTGACGGTGACTCTCACCGATGCGGCGGGCAACACCAGCGTGCCTTCAGCGGCGATTGGCTTTACCGTCGACACCCTGGCGCCGGACGCGTCTGCGCTGACGGTCAGCAGCGATAACGGCCCAGAAACGGTGGTGCTGACGCCGAATGCCGCGACCAGCGACAACACGCCGGTGCTGACGGGAACGGCAGAGGCCAACAGCCTGGTCACCCTTTATGACGGCGACGTGGTAATCGGATCGGCGACGGCAAACGGCCAGGGCGCGTGGAGCTTTACCTCGCCTGCGCTGGCGGACGGCAGCCATACGCTGAGCACCACGGTCACCGACGAGATCGGCAACGTCAGCGCGCGTTCTGAAGCCTTTACCTTTGTGGTCGACGTGACGCCGCCGGAACCGGCAGGCGCGCTGACGGTGCGCAACGACGGCGGCACGATTATTGCCGACGGCGGCATCACCAACGACAGCACGCCAGCCATCAGCGGTACGGCAGAAGCGGGCACACTGGTTACCGTCTACGACGGCACCACGGCGGTCGGCTCGGCGACGGCGGACGGCAGCGGCGCATGGAGCATTACGCCAGCGCCGGCGCTCTCCGACGCCGCGCATACGCTGAACGTCACCGTAACGGATGCGGCGGGCAATATCAGCTCCACCTCATCCATCACCCTGACCGTGGATACCACGCCGCCGCAGCCGGTGGCGACCTTTGATATCTACGATACCAACGGCGCGACGCCGGTGTTGATCGCCAGCGACGGCTATACCAACGACGACACGCCGGTACTGCGCGGCACCGCCGAGGCGGGCGCTACGGTCAATATCTATGAAGGGGACACGCTGCTCGGCACCGCTACGGTGAACCAGAGCGGCGTCTGGCGCTTCGAGACCGGCACGCTGACCGACGGGCAGTATACTTTTACCGTATCGGTCACCGACGCGGCGGGCAACGTCAGCACCGAGGCGCAGCCCTACACCATTAACGTCGATCTCACGCCGCCTGCGCTTATCGCCGATCTGGCGATAAGCGATAATGCGGGCGCCACCACCGGCCCGCTGGCCAACGGCGCGGTCACCGACGATAACACCCCGACGCTGAGCGGCACGGCGGAGGCGGGCAGCGTCGTCAGCGTCTATGACGGCGACACGCTGCTGGGATCGGTAACGGCGGGCGCCGGCGGCGCATGGAGCTTTACCACCGGCGCGCTGAGCAACGGCCCGCACAGCTTTATCGTTACGCAGACCGATGTGGCGGGCAACGTCGGCGCGGCGAGCACGCCATTCGCTATCACCATTGAGAATGGCCTGCCGCCGACTTCCAGTACGCTGCAGCTTACCGACGACAGCGGCAGCACGCTGGTTAATCTGACCAGCGGCGCCTCTACCAGCGACACCACGCCGGTATTGAGCGGCACGGCGACCGCCGGCGACGTGATTACCATCGCTGACGGCGGGACCACGCTGGGCAGCGTCACCGTCGGCGCCGGCGGCGTGTGGACCTTTACGCCAGCCGCGCTGGCGGAGGGGGCGCACAGCTTCACCATTACCACGGTAGATGCCACAGGAAACCCTGGCGCGTCGGCTGGTCCGATCGCCATTACCGTCGATATCACGCCGCCAGCCGCGGCTACCGCGCTGCTGCTGAGCAACAACAACGGCACCACGCCGGTGGAGATCGCCAACGGCACCGCCACCAACGACAACACGCCGCAACTGAGCGGCACCACCGAAGCTGGCGCGCTGGTCACCGTCTATGACGGCGACACCGTCATCGGCTCGACCACGGCGGGAACCGGCGGCGCATGGAGCTTCGTCTCGCCGCTGCTGACCAACGGGCCGCATGCGCTGAGCGTGACGGTAACGGATGCGGCGGGCAACCTGAGCGATCGCTCCGCCGCTATCGCCTTCACCGTGGATACCATCGCGCCAGCGACGGCCGCGAATCTGACAATCACCAACGACGCTACCAATACGGCGATACCGAACGGCGGCTTCACCAATGACGACACGCCGGTGGTCAGCGGCACTGCCGAGGCGGGCAGCCTGGTGACCATCTATGACGGCGCCACGGCGCTCGGATCCGTTACGGCGGACGCTGGCGGCAGCTGGCGCTTCGTCTCCCGCGCGCTGGCACAGGGCACCCACACGCTGAGCGCTCGCGTCACCGATGCGGCGGGCAACGTCAGCGTGCCGTCCGGCGCCGCGACGGTGGTGGTCGATACCGTGGCGCCAGCGCCGGTAACGCTGACCGCCAGCAACAACAACGGCGCGACGGCGACGCCGATCGCCAGTAACGGCATCACCAACGACAGCACGCCAGTGCTGACGGGGACGGCGGAGGCGGGCAGCCGCATCTTTATCTCCGACGGCAACACGGTGCTGGGCAGCGTCACGGCGGGCAGCAACGGTCAGTGGAGCTTCACCACGCCGACGCTGGCCGACGGCCCGCATACCCTGAGCGTGACCGCCATCGATGCGGCGGGCAACACCAGCGAAGCCGCGCTGCTGACGCTGACGGTCGCCACCGCCGCGCCAGCGCCGGTCGCCGATCTGACGGTTAACGATAACGTCGGGGCGACGCAGGGCAACCTGGTGAACGGCGCGGTCACCGACGACAACACGCCGACGCTTAGCGGCACCACCGGCGCGGGCAATATCGTGGCCGTTTACGACGGCGCTACGCTGCTCGGCACGGCGATCGCGGGCGCGAATGGCGCATGGAGCTTCACTACCGGCGCGCTGAGCAACGGCGCGCATACCCTCAACGTAACGGTGACCAACGCGGCGGGCAACACCAGCGCCGCGACGCCGTTTACCCTGACGGTGGATACCGTCGCGCCAGCCGCGTCGACGCTGGTGGTCACCAACGACGCCGCCAACGTGACGGTGCCGAATGGCGGATCGACCAACGACAATACGCCGGTGCTGAGCGGTACGGCGGAGGCGGGCAGCACCGTCACGGTGTATGACGGCGCGACGGCGCTGGGCACCGTGACCGTCGGCACGGGCGGCGCGTGGAGCTTTACCTCGAGCCTCCTCGCCGAAGGCGCGCATGCGCTGCGCGTGACGGTGACGGATCCGGCAGGCAACGTTAGCGGCTCCACCACGGCCAGCATTGTGGTGGACACCACGGCGCCAGCGGCTGTTACCCTGACGGCAAGCAACAACAACGGCACCACGCCGGTGCCGATCGCCAGCAACGGCAGCACCAACGACAGCACGCCGGCGCTCACCGGTAGCGCCGAGGCGGGCAGCCGCATCACCATCACCGACGGCACCACGGTGCTGGGCAGCACGACGGCAGGCAGCAACGGTCAGTGGAGCTTCGTCACGCCGACGCTGGCGGATGGCGCCCATACCCTGAGCGTCACCGCCACCGATGCGGTCGGCAACACCAGCTCGCCGACCACGCTGACGCTGACCGTGGATACCACGGCGCCAGCAGCGGTCACCGATCTGACGGTGAGCGACAACGTTGGGGCGATTCAGGGCATTCTGGCGAACGGCGCCGTCACTGACGACAATACGCCAACGCTGAGCGGCACGGCGGAAGCGGGCGCTATCGTGGTGATCTTCGACGGCACCACGGCGCTCGGTTCCACCACGGCGGGCGCCAACGGCGCGTGGAGCTTCACCACCGGCGCGCTGAGCAACGGCGTGCATCCGCTGAGCGTGACGGTGCGCGACGCGCTGGGCAACACCAGCGCCGCCTCCGCCACGGTTTCCGTTACCGTGGATACGGTGGCGCCAGCCGCCTCGACGCTGCAGGTCGTCAACGACATCACCGGCACGGTGGTGGCGAACGGCGGGTCGACTAACGACAACACGCCGACCCTGAACGGTACGGCGGAAGCGGGCAGCCGCGTCAGCATTTTCGACGGCGGTACGCTGCTGGGCACAGCAACGGCGGGCGCCAGCGGCGCGTGGAGCTTTACCACCAGCGCGCTGACGCAGGGCACCCATCCGCTGAGCGTGACCGTGACCGATCTGGCGGGCAACGTCAGCGGTTCGACGGCGGCCACAGTGATTGTCGATACCACGGCGCCAGCGGCGGTTACGGCGCTGACGGTGAGCAACAACAACGGCAGCACGCCGGTGACCATTCCTAACGGCGGCGTTACCAACGACAATACTCCTCTGCTGAGCGGCAGCGGCGAAGTCGGCGCGCGGATTAGCGTCTATGAGGGCACCACGCTGTTGGGCACCGCCACGGTGGGCAGCAACGGGCAGTGGAGCCTGATTAGCCCGACGCTGGCGAGCGGCCCGCACACGCTGACCGTCACCGCGACCGATGCGGCGGGCAACGTCAGCCCGAGCGTTAACGCCACCCTGACCATCGACACCACGGCGCCGGCGGCCAGTACCCTGGTGATCACCAACGACTCGGTGACGCCGACCGTCACGGTACCGAGCGGCGGGGCGACGCGCGACACCACGCCGGTACTGAGCGGCACGGCGGAAGCGGGCGCGCTGGTCAGGATCTATGACGGCACAGCGCTGCTGGGCAGCGTGACCGCCAGCAACGGCGGCGCCTGGAGCTTCACCACCCCCACGCTGACGCAGGGCGCCCATGCGCTGAACGTCACGGTTACCGACACGGCGGGCAACGTCAGCGGCACCACGACGGCGAGCGTGACGATCGACAACGTGGCGCCGACGGCGGTCACCGGCCTGGCGATCAACACGGCAGGCACCACGCTGACCGGTAGCGGCGAGGCAGGCGCGACGGTGACGGTACGCGACGCGGGCGGCAACGCCATCGGCAGCGGCACCGTGGCGGCCAACGGCAGCTTCTCGCTGGCGCTGACCACCGCCCAGACCACTGGCGCGACGCTGTCGGTCACTCAGGCCGACCAGGCAGGCAACGTATCGCCCGCCGCAACGGTGCTGGGCGCTATCCGCGTGGTGGCGGCTAACGATGTCACCGAAGTGGATTACGCCACGCAGACCGGCACGATTACCAACGCGAATACCAGCCATACCGGTGTTTCGCTGCTGAACGTTAACCTGGGCGGCGCGGTCACGCTCGACGTGCTGCAAAGCGCGAACGCCTATCAGTTTACCGTGGGCGCGGGCGATACCCGTACGGTGACGCTGCACGCCTCGGCGACCAGCCTGGCGGCGCTGACGTCGACCTATACGCTCTACCTCTATCAGCAGCAGGCGAACGGCACCTGGGTGGTGAAATCGAGCAACGCCAACTACATCTCGACCTTCCTGACGGTCGGGACGCAGACGGGCGGCAACGTCACCTATAGCAACCTCGGCACCGGCAACTACGCGGTGCTGCTGGGCACCAGCAGCGGCGTCGGCGTCCTGCCGTCCACCAACGTGACCACCACCTCCGACATCACCACCCTGGCGGTGACGGTGGCGGCGACCGTGACGGGCAACCTGCTGGCGAATGACACCAGCTCGGTGGCCGGCACGATACCGACAGGCACGCTGGTGACCACGGTAGGCAGCAGCGCGATTGCAGCGACCGGCAACACGGTGATCAACACCACCTACGGCACCCTGACCGTCGACGCCAGAGGTAACTACACCTATGCGCTGAAAGCGGGGCTGGATGTCGACACGGTGCCGGCCACGGATGTGTTCACCTACTCGGTGCGCGACGCCAGCGGCGCGGTGACCTCGGCCGCCCTGACCGTGAACCTGCACAACGGCCCGGCCGCGACGCTCTTCTCGGTAAACAGCCTGTTTGCCGAAGCGCACGTCGATGACGGCACCACGGCGAGCGGCAGCATCTACGGCGACAGCAGCGCGGCCCATACCGGCGCGCTGAGCATCACCAACGAGGCGGGTCTGACCACCGCCGTCAGCAGCACGGGCATCACGCTGGTGGCGGGCGACTACGGCACCCTGAGCATCTCCGCCGACGGTCACTACACCTACGCGCTTAACTCGGCCGTAAACGTGCAGGCGATCGTACATAAAGAGGTGTTCAGCTATAGCCTGGCGGCAGCCGACGGCACCATTACCACCAACAGCTTCACCATCGAACTGCATCCGACTATTACCGGAACCGCAGGCGCGGATGCGCTGACCAGCAGCGCCTACGACGACACCATCACTGCCGGAGCGGGCGCCGATACCCTGGTGTATCACCTGCTCAACAGCGCGGATGCCGTCGGCGGCAACGGGCATGACACCTGGACCGATTTCTCTGTCGCCAGCGGCGACAAGATCGATATCAGCAGTCTGCTTGTCGGCTGGAACGACGCGACCAGCAACGTCAATGACTTCGTGAAGGTAGACCATACCGCTGATGGCAATACCGTTCTGTCGATCGACCGCGACGGCACCGGCACCGCCTACAGCAGTACGCAGCTGGTCACGCTGGAAGGGGTGAACGTTTCACTGGAGGAGCTACTGCAACAGCCGCACCAGAATCACACGGTCTGATCGCCGTGATGTCTGGCAGGGAAGCATTATCGGGCGCAGGGATGCGCCCCTTTCTCTAACTGACGAGTGGAAAACGATGGATCGGATGCAATCAAGCGCAACATATCGCCGTTCTTTTAAGCTCAGCGTTCTCTGTGCTGGCATCGCTTTTTTTACAACTTCCTCTCTGGCGGCCGGCAGCGACCTGATGCAGTCGGCCAGCCAGATCACCGCCACCGGCCTGGCGAAACAGCAGGATCTTCCTTCATTAACCGGCGAAAGCGCCGAACCGGCGCTGGCGCGCGTGCCCGACTCACTGACCATTAATCAGGCGGTGCAGCGCGCGATCCAGTGGCATCCCGACATCGCCGAAGCGGTGGGAAAGCTGCTTGAGCAGGCGGATCAGGTGGACGTGGCGAAAGCCAAATACTATCCGCAGATCAGCGGCGGCATGAATAACGGTTACAGCAACAGCTACAGCGAGAAGGGCTACAGTCCCTCGTTCGTGCTGTCGGTCTCTCAGATGCTCTATGACTTCGGCAAGGTCAGCAGCTCGGTGCGCTCCGCCGAGGCGGGCGTCGCCCAGCAGCAGGCCAACGTGCTGGTGAGCATCGACACCGTCGCGCACGACACGGCCGCGGCGCTGGTGCAGGTGCAGGGCTATCAGCAGCTGGTGAAGATCGCCCAGGAGCAGCTATCGGCGCTGATGAAAATCGGCGATCTCGCGCGTCAGCGCAACAATGAAGGCGCCGCCTCGCTCTCCGACGCCACGCAAACCGACGCGCGTATCGAAGGGGCGCGCACCGTGCTGACGCAGTATCAGGCCAACCTCGACCGCTGGCGCGCCACGCTGGCGACCTATCTCGGCTGGCCGCTGGTGAAAAAGGTCAGCGACGACTTTCCCGCCAGCCTGGCGCGTTCCTGTGACGCCGCGAAAAGCGACGACCGTACTATTCCGGCGGTGCTGGCCGCCTGGGCGCAGGCCAACGAGGCGCAGGCAAAGCTGGACAACGCCAACGCGCAGATGCTGCCCACTATTTCGCTGGAGCCGCAGGTAACGCACTACCTCAATAATCACTACGCCAGCAGCGAGACGCTGGATCGCACGCAATATTCCGCCTGGGTCAAAGTTGAGATGCCGCTCTATCAGGGCGGCGGTATGACCGCCAGCCGCAACGCCGCTGCCAACGCGCTGACCGCGGCCAACGCGGCGGTCAATTCGGCGCGGCTGAAGGCGCGCCAGCAGCTAAACGAATCGCAGAGCCAGTCGCAAAGCCTGGCGCTCAGCCTGGCGATTCAGGCGCGGCAGCAGCGGCTGGGGGAGAAAACCCAGGAGCTTTATCAGGATCAATATCTGCAGCTCGGCACCCGCCCGCTGCTCGACGTGCTCAACGCCGAGCAGGAGGTGTTCCAGACGCGCTTTACGCTGCAGCAAACCATCAGCCAGTTGCGCGCGCTGCAGCTCGACTGCCTTTACAGCACCGGCCATATGCGGTCGGCGTTCGCCCTGAATAATCAGCGGATCCAGTCCGTGGAGATCCAGCCATGACGCAAATGCAGCTTCCAGATTCGCCCGCCGGCAAGCCCGAGGGAGACGAAGGCGGAGTGCCGCTCCAGGGCTGGGCAACAGCCATTATCCTGATCGCCGCGCACTATCGTCTGCCCTGTTCGCCGGGCATGATCCTCGCCGCCAGCGAGTGGCAGGGCAAACAGACGCGCGACAAGGCGCTGCGCCATCTGGCGCGCCAGGCGGGCATGTCGCTGCAGCTTTACCAGGATAATAAGTGGGAGATTAACCACTGGCGGCTGCCGCTGGCGGTGGAGCTGACAGATGGCCAGGTCGGGGTCATCGTCAGCTTCGACGGCGAAGATGAAGTGCGGGTGCACTTCAGCGGCGACGAGCAGCCGACGCCGCTGGCGCTCGGCACGCTGTTGCCCGACATCCGCTTCGCCGCCGCTTTTCGCCCGCTCACCGCCGCCAAAGACAGCCGCGTCGACCGCTATCTGGAGACCATTAAGCCCGACTGGCTGCGGCGCCTGGTGCTGCGCGATCTGCGTCCCTACGGCTACGTAATGCTGGGATCCTTCCTGATCAACCTGCTGGCGCTGGTGGGTATCATCTTCTCGATGCAGGTCTATGACCGGGTGATCCCGGCGCAGTCTTACCCCACGCTCTACGTGCTCTACGGCGGGGTGATTATCTCGGTGATCTTTACCTATATTCTGCGCGTCGGGCGCGATCACGTGACCGATCTGCTCGGCAAGCGCGCCGATATGCGCGTCTCCGACCGGGTGTTCGGCCATGCGCTGCGGCTGCGCAACAGCGCGATTCCGCGATCCACCGGCACCTTTATCTCTCAGCTGCGCGAGCTGGAGGCGATCCGCGAAATGGTGACCTCGACCACCGTCAGCTCGATCGTCGATATGCCGTTTTTCCTGCTGTTTATGCTGGTAATGGCGATTATCGCGCCGCAGCTGGCGTGGATCGCGCCGGTGGCGGTGATCCTGATGATCCTGCCCGGCGTGCTGAAGCAGAAAACGCTGGCGAGGCTGGCGCATCAGTCGCTGAAAGAGTCGACCCTGCGCAATGCGGTGCTGGTAGAGAGCGTACAGGGACTGGAGGATATCAAGCTGATGCAGGCGGAGGATCGCTTTCTGCAGCAGTGGAACAGCTATATCCGCATCACCGCGCAGTCCGGCGTGGAGATGCGCAAAGTGATGCACTCGCTGATCAGCTGGGGCGTGACGGTGCAGGGGCTGGTTTATGCCAGCGTGATCGTGATCGGCGCGCCGATGGTGATCAACGGCGACATCACCACCGGCGCTATCGTCGCGGCGTCGCTGCTCTCGTCGCGCATGATCGCGCCAATGGGCACCCTGTGCGGCGTGCTGGCGCGCTGGCAGCAGGTCAAGGCGGCGAAAAGCAGCCTCGACGCGCTGATGGCGCTGCCGGTCGAGAACAGCAAAGATGAAACCCGCATTCACTGCCCGGTGCTGTTCGGCCACTACCAGTTCAGCGAGGCGATGTTTCGCTACTACAGCGACTCCGCCACCATCGCGCTGCGCATCAAAAGCCTGACCATCAAGCCGGGCGAACGCGTCGCCGTGCTGGGCCGCAACGGATCGGGCAAATCGACGCTGCTGCAGGCGATGATCGGCGGCATGGATCTGGTGGGCGGCGAACTGCGCCTCGACAACCTGAGCCTGCCGCATATCGATCTCGCCGACGTGCGCCGCAACGTCGGCCTGATGACGCAGAACGCGCGGCTGTTCCACGGCACGCTGCGCGAAAACCTGACGATGGGCGCGGCGCACGCCAGCGACGAGGCGATCTTCGCCGCGTTGACGGTGAGCGGCGGCGCGGACTTTATTCGCCGGCTGCCGCTCGGGCTCGATCACCCGGTGATGGAGGGCGGCGTCGGGCTGTCCGGCGGCCAGCGGCAGTCGGTGCTGCTGGCGCGTATGCTGCTGCGCGATCCCAATATCGTGCTGCTGGACGAGCCGACCGCCTCGCTGGACGACCACACCGAAAAAGAGTTTATCGAACGGCTCGGTCAGTGGCTCAACGGTCGCACGCTGGTGGTGGCGACACACCGCGCCGCCATTCTCGCGCTGGTGGATCGCGTGCTGGTATTAAAAGAGGGGCAGCTGGTGATGGACAGCCCGAAAGAGAGCGCGCTGCCGCCTGCGCGGCCGGCGCTCAATCGTCCGGAGGATCAGGCATGAGCGAGCTATCGACTAAACTGCGGCTGGTGGCGCCCGAAGCGGAGACCTCAGACGATCTTAACGGCGATCTGCGTTCGGAAGCCTACTACAGCGGCTCGGTGCGCCTGATCGTCATCAGCTTTTTTCTGCTGATGGCGGGTCTGATCTGGGCATGGTTCGGCGTGCTGGACGAGGTATCGACCGGCACCGGCAAAGTGATCCCCAGCTCGCGCGATCAGGTGCTGAGCTCGCTGGAAGGCGGGATCCTCGCCGAGCTTAACGTGCATGAAGGGGATCGGGTCGAGGCGGGGCAGATCGTGGCGAAGCTCGATCCGACGCGATCCGTCTCCAGCGTCGGCGAAAGCGCGGCGCGCTACCGGGCCGCGCTGGCGGCCAGCGCGCGGCTCTACGCCGAGGTGAACGATCAGCCTCTGCGCTTTCCCGACGAGCTAAAGGCCTTTCCCGATCTGATCGCTTCGGAAACCCGGCTCTACACCACCCGACGTGCGCAGTTAAAAGACGCGACGGCGCAGATCCAGCAGTCCCTCGGGCTGGCCAACCGCGAGTTGGGCATTACCCAGCGGCTGGCGAAAAGCGGCGCCGCCAGCAGCGTCGAGGTGCTGCGGCTGCAGCGCGACAAATCCGATCTGGAGCTGAAGCTCACCGATATGCGTTCGCAGTATTACGTGCAGGCGCGCGAGGATCTGGCGAAGGCGTCGGCGGAAGCGGACAGCCTGGCGCAAACGGTGAAGGGACGCGAAGATACCGTCAGCCGCCTGACCCTGCGCTCGCCGATGCGCGGCATCGTAAAAAACATCAAGGTCACCACCGTCGGCGGGGTGATCCCGCCCAACGGCGAGCTGATGAATATCGTGCCGATGGATGACCGCCTGCTGATCGAGGCGCGCCTCTCGCCGCGCGATATCGCCTTTATCCATCCGGGCCAGAAGGCGCTGGTGAAGATCTCCGCCTACGACTACGCGATCTACGGCGGGCTGCACGGCGTGGTGGAGAGCATCTCGCCCGATACCATTCAGGATGAGGTGAAGCCGGAGATCTACTACTATCGCGTCTTTATCCGCACCGATACCGACTACGTGCAGAACAAAGCGGGACGCCGCTTCGCCATCAGTCCCGGCATGGTCTCTACGGTCGATATCAAGACCGGCGAGAAAACGGTGATGGACTATCTGGTCAAGCCGTTTAACCGCGCCAAAGAGGCGCTGCGAGAACGTTAATGCGATCTCAACAAACGCGTTTCCGGCGCGTCGCGCATTGCAGCGCGCGCCGAACTCCGCAATAATTGCGTAAACTGCGGCAACGCAAACATCCCTTCCTCGTCGGGCTTAACGACGCGGAGGGGATTTTTTTTATCTGGCCTTCA
>Ga0209796_10001082_pt1 | contig 12469 bp, 10 predicted proteins | sample AgamicOrSfrz_FD_187167 | JGI IMG/M metagenome (GOLD analysis project Ga0209796, IMG submission 187167) | Agave microbial communities from Guanajuato, Mexico - Or.Sf.rz (SPAdes) (version 2) | ecosystem: Host-associated > Plants > Phyllosphere > Phylloplane/Leaf | place: Guanajuato, Mexico...
CACCCGTAATCAGATTTCCGTTAGGATATTTGTGCAAAAACTGCTGCACCTGTTGCATGTCAGGGTTTGATAAAATATTGCCTTCATTAAGGTTTTCGTCCGGTATAGCCGTTTCCGGCCATAGAAAAAATTCAGTATTGGGTTGAGCAATGGAATCAGAAAGATGCTTCAGCGTTTGGATCTGCTGATAAACAGGTATAGAAAATTCTTTGGCGTAAGGATCAACATTAGGCTGAACTACTACCACATTAGATGGATCCTTTTGCTCTTGAAATGAGGTATAGCGGTAATATGAAAAACTTAAAGGCAATACGAGCGTGAGCACAAAAGCTCCGATCAAACCGATCCTGACAGTACTTTTTTGCGCCTCCTGTAAGCCAATGTAAATTAAAAAAGCAAAAATATTTAATAGCCATATCCATAAGGTACCCCCATATACGCCCGTATACTCATACCACTGTACCCACTGGTGACTCACGGCAAAACCATTGCCCAGCGTCATCCACGGAAAGGCAAGCTGCCAGGTTTGATGCAGGTACTCATATCCTATCCAAAAGCAAACCAGTCCGGCTAGACTAAAGGCCCGGGAATGACTAAGCCTTAAACGATAATACAACCACCATGCAGTGGCCATTAAAAGCGGCCCGAGGGAATACGGGATCAGGCTGATAGGAAGCGCTATTATTGGCCCTATTATTTTAAGTGAGTTATAAACCCAGTAAATACTTAAGGTGTTCCAAATAAAAAATCCTAAAAAGGTAACCGCAAATATTTTTTTGCCTTTAGCCCGATAGGTGGAATTGATAAGGTTCTCTACGGCTAAAAGCATTGGGACCAGGCCGATAAAAAGCAGGATTGTGCTGTAAGGAGTGGGAGGCCATGCGGCCCAAAGCAACAAACCTGATAATACGGCAAGCAGTATATTTTTTTTCATGATCTGATCAAGGTTTTCCGGCAACACAAATTACAAATTCCCCTTTAACCGGATGGGTTTCAAAATGGGTTTTCACATCAGCAATAGTACCTCTTACGGTTTCCTCAAACATCTTGGTCAGTTCTCGTGAAACAGATACCAAACGATCCGGACCAAAATAAGTGCCCATTTCTTCCAGCGTTTTCAACAACCGGTGCGGCGACTCATACAGAATAATGGTCCGCTCTTCCTCGGCCAAAAACTTATACCGGGTTTGGCGGCCCTTTTTAAGCGGCAAAAATCCTTCAAAACAAAAACGGTCTGTAGGGAAACCCGAGTTAACCAGTGCGGGTACAAAAGCTGTGGCTCCGGGTAGGCATTCAACTTCCAGTTCATGCTTAAGCGCCTCGCGTACCAGGTAAAAGCCGGGGTCCGAAATAGCCGGGGTACCGGCATCAGAGATTAAGGCAATGTTCTTGCCTTCCTTCAGAAAACGAACTATTTCTGCCGAAGCCTGGTGCTCATTATGCTGATGGTGCGCAAAAACCTTTTTATTGATATCAAAATGTTTTAATAATGGAGCTGAGGTACGGGTATCTTCGGCTAATATCAGATCCGCTTCCTTTAAAATCCTTATGGCCCTGAAAGTCATATCCTCCAGGTTGCCAATTGGTGTAGGTACCAGGTATAATCTGCCGCTCATGCTGATAGTTGTTATGGCAATATTAGTTAAGGCAATGACCAAATAAATATGGACAAGCGTAACCTTTAATTATCTTTGCCAAAAATTTAAATTAAATGCTGCAAGTTAGTTATATCCGCGAAAACCGGGAACATGTTTTAGAGCGTTTGGCTGTAAAAAACTTTAAACAGCCCGAACTGGTAGACGAAATTATCCAACTGGACGAAAAACGCCGCCAAACCCAAAATCAACTGGATAGTACGCTTGCACAATCGAACGCTGCAGCTAAGCAGATCGGTGAGTTAATGCGCACCGGTAAAAAAGAGGAAGCTGAGACCATTAAAGCTAAAACAGGTGCCTGGAAAGAAGAAGCAAAGCAACTGGGGGAGCAATTAAACACCATTGAGGAAGACCTGCATAAAAAACTGGTGCTGATCCCTAACCTTCCGCACAGCAGTGTGCCTAAGGGAACAGGGGCCGATGATAACGAAGTGGTTCTGGAAAATGGCGAAAAGCCATCACTGCCAGCCAATGCGCTTCCGCACTGGGAACTGGCTACCAAATATAACCTGATTGATTTTGAACTGGGTGTTAAGATCACCGGAGCTGGATTTCCGGTTTATAAAGGAAAGGGAGCCAAGCTGCAAAGAGCACTGATCAGCTTTTTCCTGGATGAGGCTGAGAAAGCAGGCTACAATGAAATGATGGTTCCCCTGATGGTTAATGAAGCGTCTGGCTTTGGAACAGGGCAACTGCCTGATAAGGAAGGCCAGATGTATTTTGTTGGCCAGGATAACCTTTACCTGATTCCAACAGCCGAAGTACCTATTACTAACCTGTATCGGGATGTTATTTTGAAAGCTGAAGAACTACCAATAAAGAACTGCGGATACACGCCTTGTTTCAGACGTGAAGCCGGCTCTTACGGAGCGCATGTTCGCGGGTTGAACAGATTGCATCAGTTTGATAAGGTTGAGCTTGTTCAGATTACTCACCCCGACCAGTCATATAATACCATTGAGGAAATGAGCAACCATGTACAGGGACTGCTTCAAAAGCTGGGGTTGCCGTACCGTGTATTAAGATTATGTGGTGGTGATATGACCTTCGCCGGCTCTCTTACCTACGACATGGAAACCTGGAGCGCCGCCCAGCAACGCTGGTTGGAAGTTTCTTCTGTTTCGAATTTCGAAACGTTCCAGGCCAACCGGCTTAAGCTACGTTTCCGTAATGCAGAAGGCAAAACACAACTAGCACATACCCTTAACGGAAGCGCCCTGGCCCTGCCGCGTATTGTAGCTACCTTACTGGAGAATAATCAGACAGAAGAAGGCATAAAGATACCGGAAGTACTGGTGCCTTATACCAAGTTTGAATGGATAAAGTAAAATGAAATAAACAAAGAAAGGCGGCTTAATTTTTTTAAGCCGCCTTTCTTTTTATAGATATATCTTTTAAACTGCCAGTTTACTCATTGCCGGATTGAAAAGCGAATGAATTGCAAAGGCAAAAGAGTTACTTTTTTGTTCTTCAATTTCCCTGGCATTCACCACGTCATTAACACCAAGGGTTCGCAATAAACTTTCTTCACTTAGCTTAAATGAAGATTTATAACAGCATATTTTAGTTCTGTCATAAAAAGAGTTAGCCCTGATCCTTCTGATGATCTTGCCGATATCTTCGCCGATAAAATCAGTATCAAAAATGATCAGATCTGGTTTCATCTCATAAATTGCAGGGAATATATGAGCAACGTCAGTAACGTGTTTAATACTCTTAGCGACCATAAAGGCCTGGTCTGACAGCATACGGGGTGAGACCAAAAGTACAGTTTTGGCTTTAATGCGAACCATTGTTTAAAGTAATTAGGGCGTATAAATATAACACCAAAAAAAATCTTTTGGGTATTATTACGCCCTGATACAAAAAAAGTTACACAATGTTTGCATTAATTTAAAATTATTTTGGCTTGTTGCTTTTATTTGGATTTGCCGTATCACTTTGATGGTGCCCGGTGGGGTTAACATTACCCTTGCTGGCTGTATCTGCACTATTATTTTTATTACCGTTTTTGGAAGTATCTGCGCCTTGTGCTGGAGTTGTTCCCCCGGCATCAGAACCTGCCACAGCGTTTGTAGTATCCTGGGTATTGCCTAAAGTGGCAGAATTTCTGTTTGGATTACAGGCAGAAAAAGAAGCAGCCATAATTAATCCTAAGCCAATATATTTTATAGTCTTCATCCTTTTATAAGTTTATTATCAAACAACAAGCACTTTAATTGTAATGTTTTGGTTAAATTCTGTAGTGAAATTGAGGCAAGCCTTTAGTTTTATTAATTTTATACCGGTTAGCCCCTAAACCGTTCATCGCTTAATTGCCTTTGAATGAATAAAAACGTACTAACTGCAGCAACCTGTTTCTGGCTATTTCTATCACTTTTTTTAGTATACATGGTTGGCCTTTTTGTGCCTTTGATGGACCAGGATGCCTCGCATCATGCCAATATAGCTTTGCACATGTATCAGCAACATGACTATGTTAACCTGATAGATGACACCGGGAAGGACTACCTGGATAAACCGCATTTGCACTTCTGGCTGGCTGCACTTTCCTTTAATATTTTCGGTGTGCATGATTTTGCTTATAAGCTACCATCTTTCCTGATGACTATACTGGCGGTATATGCAACTTACCGTCTGGGTCGATTATTATATCATAATAAGCAGGTTGGTTTGATATCTGCACTAATTTTTGCCAGTTCACAGGCAGAAATTTTGGCCAATAACGATGTGCGGATGGATGCCTTATTGGTATCCGGAATTGTGCTGGCCATCTGGCAACTTACTGAAGCAGCATATTTCGACAAGTGGTATAATTATTTATTGGGGGCATTTGGCCTGGCCATCGGGTTCACCGCAAAGGGCATGATCGGCTTTATTATGCCCTGTATTGCAATATGCTGGCTGCCGGTTTATCAGCGTAACTGGAAAAAACTATTTAACTGGAAATGGCTTACTGTACTTATCCTGTTTGCGCTATTTATAGCCCCCTGTTTATACTGCTACTATTTACAGTTTGATCTTCACCCGGAAAAGGTAGTACGAGGTATGAAACATGTATCCGGGGTAAAGTTTATCCTGTGGAACCAGAATTTTGAACGACTGCAAGGTAAGGGCTGGGGTAATGCCCATAAAGATTATTTTTTCTTTTTTCACACAGAATTGTGGGCCTTTCTGCCGTGGTCGCTATTAACCTATTTCGCCTTTATTGACAGGATTGCTTTCTTTATTAAGAACCGGTTCAGGTATTTTAAAAGCATGGAGTTTTTAACGGTGGGGACCATTGTTTTCATCTTTGCTATCATCTCATCTTCTTCCTATCAGCTGCCGCATTATCTTAATGTGCTGTTCCCCATATTTGCCATTATAACAGCCGGAGAGCTTGTAACTATTGCAGCAGCGAATAAACAGAAGGTTTTAAGCAGACTTTTAAAAGTGCAATACTTTGTAATTATTGTAATACTTGTCTTACTGGTGCTGATCAATGCATGGTATTTCCCGCTTCATAGCTGGCTAATCAGCGCCATCACCTTTATATTGCTGGCTGCTTTAGGTTATACTGTTTTTAATGAAAAGCTGCCACTTAAAAAATTAGTAATAGCGTCTGTATTAACAGCTGCTATTACTAATATCCTTTTGAATGGTAACTTCTATCCGCAGCTTATTAATGGATACCAATCGGGTATTGGGTTAAGTAAGATTGTTAAGGAAAAAGGGATACCTGTTAACAGTATTTACAACTATTACAACCATAATGAATCTTTTAATTTCCACACCAGGCATTTGACACCATTTATTGGTATTGGGGGGATAAAAAGTAAAACCACACAGCATCAGCCAATGTGGTTATTTACTACCGCTCAATCAAAAGCGGACCTTATAAAAAATAGTTTTAAGATAATAGAGAGCTACAATTATAACAGCTATCGTGTAACCCGGCTGACGCCTAAATTTTTGAACCCAAAAACCAGGGCACAAACTGTAGAACAGGATTATCTGGTAAGGGTACAATAACTATATAAAGTACCCCAATTACAGGCAGGTTACTTTACAATCTCAAAAACGGCTCTTACCTGGTAATTTAGTTTAATTTGTTTTACATCTATGTCTGATGTAGCCTGATCAGCAGCTTTAGCAAAAGTCATCACATTGGCCCGCATCATCGGCTGAGGAAATGATTCGTTATCAATTTCCTGTATATCCAGCGCACTTCCCAGTTTTTCGCCGATACTGGTAAGCAGATAAGTTGCTTTATCGCGCGCAGCTAACAATGCTTTAATTTTAAGATCGCGCTTTAACTCGGTGATCTTCGAGTAATCATAACGATCGATATTGGTATACTCAATTCCTTTCGGATCGACTTCAGACAGGATCCGGTTATAACTGTTTAGGTCATGAAATTTGATCTGGTATTGCTTGCTGGCCAAAAAATCAGGATTCTTTTTCTTCTGCCAGTTATAATTAGAAGCAGAAACGTTGCTTATTGTAAAATCTGTTTTAGGTATACCGGCATCAGCAACTGCTTTTTCCAGCTGATGCTCAAGCTCGCTTATCTCTACTTTGTTTTTCCCGTTCAGGTATTCCTTTAAGGAGATAGAGATATAGATGAGATCGGGCGTAACCTCCTGTTCGGCAGAGCCTGTAACTTCAATCTTCCGGCGCATGTCTACCGTTTGTGCCATCCCAAAATACGCTATCATCATTATAGCAGCTGTAAAAATCACTTTTTTCATAAAAATTGTTTATTTATTGTAGACGTAAAATCTAATAGAATCGTAACTTCACAAAAAGTTTAATTTTTGGAAATCCGATTCCGGGGTTTATAGTTGTTCTAATTAACTTTTTCTCAGTTCCTCATCTCCCCGCTTTCTGTGTACTGGTAACATAATCAAAAGCTTTAATAAATAATTCTCTTTAAACTAAAAACAAGATGAGTAATATTACTGAAAAAGATATTGTAGAATATCTTAAAGAAAAAATTAAATTTCACCAGGATGAAGCGAAACGAATGCAGGACCTGCTTAGTGCTTTTGATGGAAGAGCATCACTAAGATCGGGAAAAAGATCAAATTCTGCTGCGATAGAAGCAGCTCTTGAATCTCCAACAGGACAGCGGGGAGACGACAGCCATCGTTCACAATCAAAATTAAAAAGAGAAGGAAGCAGGGCAAGTAAGCAGCTCGAAATTCCCCGGGAGTATAGGGATGACCTAACCCTTAGCGCCAAGATTGCCTATGCCCTTAATGAAATTCATGACGGATTTAAGGAAGATATTGCAGAAGCAATGGCCCAGCACGAACCTAAATCTGATGCTGAAAGAATAAGTAAGCAGATATCAGGCGTATTATCAGCCATGAAAACCAAAGGACAACTAAAAGCCGAAAAAATAGGGCGAAAGGACCGCTTTTTTATGGCTTAGTTATTCACTGCCCGCATTGTAACGAAAAACAACAACCCTTATTTAATATTTGGCTTTTGGATTATAAATAGTAATTTTATCCTATCTACCCGATTAATTGCTGTTTATTAACCCTACAATTACATGCCGAACTTTACTATTAAGGTGGATTTTTATAAAGGAACCATAGAGGAATATGAATACCTTCATGACAGTTTGACCCTCCAGGGTTTTGAAAGAATTATAGACCTAAACAATGAACCGACAGGCTGGTATTTACTGGTAGGAGGTGATGATGATGTTGAAGTAAATGCTATTTCAGCAGCTATAGAAAAAGCTATCCTGGATACCGCTGCAAAGTTTTATCGTACGTTTACCAAAGACTATTATACTATTGTAACTCCCTCAATTACCTTAAAGTTTAAATTGAAGGAGTTACTTAAACATACTCACTCCAAATCTGAAGCTGCAGAACCTGCAGAGAATTTTGAACAATGGCTAAAAAACAACAAGCCACTCTTTAATTCCTGATCTCTTAATCCCCTTTATTCGAATAGACAAGTTTTTTAGCTCTGAAAAGATTATCAGTAGCCTGCAATATCTTATCCTTTAATTTAGGATTGTAAACAGGATGTGCCTTTAAAAAGCCCTGAACTATTTGTGCTGCCTCTGGGTCCAGGTAATTACTAAAAATGGCTCCCAGTCATGATTGGCGGGAGAAGGCATCTCCCGTATGCTGGATTTGTTCCAAACTCTATCGTTACAGTTCCTTCGCTTAACGATAAACTAAACTATAGCCTCAATAGCCATTTCCCAACCGGCTCTGTTCTTCGCTGTTGCCCGGGTTATGTCTTCGGCTTTCCTTAACAGTTTGTTTACCGAATATGAAGGTATACGTTAACCTTATATACCTGCTTTCAGTCTTGTCTCTGCTGCTCAAATTCAAATTGCCGAAGGTGGTATAAGTTTTAATCAGATTGTTACCATTGGTAATGTCCCACACATTGCAGGTTAAGGTACTTCTGGAAGAGAGACGCTTATTGATGCCTAAGTTTGTATAAAAAACGGGCTTATAGTTTAGTATACCGTAAAATGTAGCTGTTTCAAAATGGCTTTGTATGTTGGCTGTTAAGGTTTTAGTTAAATAAAAGTCCTGGTTTAGATCAATATTAACATCTTGTTTGCCTTTGTTAAGATTGCTTTGGGCCTGATAATCTACAAACCTGAAATAAGAAGCATCAACGTTAAGATCAAGATCCCACCACTTGGCAATAGCAACCGGGATATTAAAGATTATACCAACATTAGCCTTCCGCTTCAGATTTCTGTTAGTTGTTTTTAAAAGCTTAGTGCTGTCATCCTGCTGATAATAAGTAAAATCCCAAAAATCAGATACTGAAGTATAATAAAAGGAAATGAGATATTTCTCCTTATAAGTTTCAGAGAGTTTGAACCGCTGGGCATACGCAGGTTTTAAATAAGCGTTACCCTGATTAATGTTATACTGGTCCTGGTAAGCTACGGTTGGGTCAAGTTTTTCATAACCCGGGCGGTCAAGCCGGTTATCATAAACAAACTGAAGCTGATTGTTTTGATCAGGACTATAGTTAAACATCAGGTTCGGAAAGAAATCAGTGTAACTTTTGATAACCTTATGGTTAATTTGCTGACCGGATAAATTAAGTATGCTGTAAGCTGACGAAGCGGTATGCTCCATACTTAAGCCTGCACGATAAGAAAAACGTGCAGTTTTATAGTTTAAACTTATATAACCGCGACTTATCTTTTCAGTATAATCAAAGTCGCTGGTGTACACACTGGGCAGATATGTTGTGTTAATTAAAAGATCAAAATTTTGGAGATCAGCATAAGTAAGATAACTATACTTTGCACCGGCTTCCAATGTAATTATTTTGGAAAGCGGATTAGTGTAATCGATTTTAAAGGAACTGTTTCTGACTGAGAAGGGCGGTATATTAAAAAAATAGGTTGTATCGCCCGGCCTTGAAGTTGACTTAATATATTCTTTTGAATTTCTGTTATAAGCGATATAATCTGCATTTGCAGATAATATTTGCCTGGTATTACCTATCGTTCCGCTGTAATTCACATCAATAAGCGTACTAATAGTATTACGTGTAATATCAGAGGTGGTAAATAAAGCTGAGTCCGGTGCACCGGAATTGTATATGTTAGAAACTGTCCGTTTAGGAATATCGTAATGGCTAAAATTTCCTTTTACATAAGCACCTATGGTATGTGAAGAATCAACGGCCAGATCAACACCTGCATTATAATCAAAAGAAGGTACAGTACGTGTATTACGATAATGCGTATCAAAAACTGATGTGCCGGCTGAGCGTTCTATATCTATTTGCCTGTAATATTTATTGTCGCTAAATGTGGCTCCTCCAAAAAAGTTTAAACCTTTATCCCGGTAATTCCAGTTGCTCCCTATGTTTGATTTATAATAAGAGCCATATCCGCCAGAAGCTATTAAGCTTCCGTTCAGGCCGTCATTTTTACCCTTTTTCAGTATAATATTGATTACGCCTCCTGTACCGGCGCTCTCATACCTTGCAGAAGGCTCGCTGATCAGCTCGATCTGATCAACATTGCTGCTTTGCAGGCTCTCAAGCAGGTTTGCCAGTTCCTGGCTGCCCAGCTTTACTTCTTTTCCATTAATAGCTATACCGGCTTTCCCGCTGCCATGGTAAAGAACTTCGCCATCACTGCCTATTTTAACACCGGGTGCTGTACGTAAAACATCATAGGCCGAAACTCCGGTTGTGAGGATATTATGGTTAAGATTAAGAACTGTTTTATCTGGCCTAACTTCGAGGTATTTTTTATGATCAACCACAACAACCTCATTAAGGTTAACAGTAGTGCTCTGAAGTTCAATGCTATCAATGGTGAATTTTGTACCGGTATTTAACGTGAACGGTCCTTTATAGGCCTTATGAAACCCAACCTTACTTATTAAAATAAGATATTGGCCCGGCTTTAGATTATTAAATTGAAATGTTCCGTTTGTATTGCTTATTGCGGTTTGGATGAGTGCTGAATCACGGCTGTGAAGCAAGGCGATTGTGGCAGCTTCAACAAGTAGATGGTTGCTGGTCAGTACTTTTCCCTCAATGGCAGCAGCTTTTGTTTGTGCAAAAACATCATAACAAACACAAGCCAAGAAACTTGTAAACAAGAATCCTATCAGAAGCCTCATTGCCTATTGTAATACTGTCAGTTAAATCGTTACAATATAGCAACAATCAGGTTATATTCTAAACTTATTTTAATACTTATAAGTGATATTTCAATATTTACTCAATCAAATTTTAGTAAGGGGTGAATAAAAAAGCGCTGGCATAAAAAAAGGCCTGTTTCTTATACAGGCCTTTTTTTAAGTTTTAAGTAGCTTAAAATAGCTTTTACTTTTCTTTGTTTTTAATTTCAGTTACTTCTGCGCGAATTTCCTGTGCCAGGTTTTTTACTTTTTGAAAACCAGTACGTACTCTTGTGCCTGCAGCCTTATTTCCTTTGTTGTAAAAGCTGTCAGCATCCTTCTCGATAGAAGCAATTAGCTCCTTTAATTCATTGAATTTGTTCATCGTGATTTGTTTTTATAAACACAAACATAAGTAAAAACATCATATAGCGTAGTGCAAGGGCAAATTCATCTAAAATAATATTAAAAAAACTGGTTGAATGCTGTGTTTAAAAACAAAAAATAGAAACCACAGCAGATCTGCACTTAAAACATATACCAAACGGCAATTGTTAAGCGATTAGTTTTGTAAACAGATTTTCTTTAACTCCGGCCTATTTAATTATACCGCTTTTACGCTCTATGTCCCTTGCATTTAATTACAGGAATAAATTAACACCAGTTGTCACTAAAGCGCTGATCATATTTATTCAGTTGCTCTTTTTAATTGGCTTTTGTAATACAACTGCTCTTGCTCAAAATAAGGTTGTTGTACAAACAGATTCAGGTTCTACTATTCCTGATACTTTACTGTTTAAACTCCAGAAAGCACAGGCTGCTATAACACAGGTAAATTCTGCCAATAAAGCCGGGTACGGTCTTGATGATATAAGAGCCGGCCTAACCGAGGTTCGGAGTAATGTAACTCCTATTAAAATTGATCTGAAAGAGCCTAAAAAGGTAATAGACACTAAAACCTTATTGAGTTACCGCATGATCCTGAAAGATGCACAGGATAAATTAACCAATTGGCGCACCTCGTTAACAACATCAAGTAATACCTTGCAAAAGCTCTCACAGGAGATCATCAACCTAAGCAAGGATACACTTTTGATGATCAGTAATGATACCACGAAGCAATTATACAACCAGCAGCTTGAAGATATACGTAACAAATTACAGGCTGCCGGCAAAGTAACTAATGCCAACCTGCAGGAAGTAAGCCGTGTACTGGCTGATGTTTCTGCCGCTTACCTGAGCAATGCTGATTTGCAGGCGGCTATTTTAGACAGATTGAAGGCTTCAGGCGAAAGTGCATTCAATAAGGAATCAAGCTACCTCTGGAACTCGCCCAAGATATCGCAGGAAACCAATTTAACTCGATTACTCAATTCTTCCTATGAAGGGCAAAACAAGATCTTGTCCTATTTTATTAATTCAACCTGGGATAACCGGCTGATGCTGCTGGTAGTAACCCTGGCCTTCTTTATTTGGGTAAATAGCAACTACCGGAAAGCTGTAAAACCTGATTTGAAGCAGAAACTGGGAGAGCTTGACTTTAAATACATCTCACCACTGCCCGTCATTGCCTCACTGATACTATTGCTCGATCTTACCCCGCTTTTTGAACCAGATGCTCCGGCTCTGTACCTCGAAATTACACAGTTTGCCCTGCTGATCGTTCTTGGGGTCCGTTTCTTTCGTACCCTTTCGCCTGCAAACTTCAGGTATTGGGTACTCATTATTATCCTGTATGTCACTATTATATTTACAACTGCAGTAATGCATGATTACCTGCTGATCAGGCTGTGGCTTATTGCACTTAATTTGATATCGATACTTACCGGATGGCAGTTTTTCAGAAAACTAAACGAATTACAGATATCTCACCGGTTTATAAAGCCTGTGCTTTATATATACATGGCGCTCAACTCTTTCTCTATCCTGTTAAACATTTTGGGTAGAGTTAGTCTTGCTAAAACATTCAGTATTACGGCTATTATCGGTCTCACCCAAATTATCGGCCTTGCTCTTTTTATACAAATACTTACTGATGCACTGGAACTGCAAATTAAAGTAAGTTCCTGCAACGGCGGACTTTTTACCAGGGTTGATATCAGCAAAACAAGGGCCTCATTTAAAAAATTGCTTGCAGGGATTGCGGTTATTTTATGGATCATGGTTTTCCTGATTAACCTGGGTATTATA
>Ga0209796_10001086_pt1 | contig 12444 bp, 11 predicted proteins | sample AgamicOrSfrz_FD_187167 | JGI IMG/M metagenome (GOLD analysis project Ga0209796, IMG submission 187167) | Agave microbial communities from Guanajuato, Mexico - Or.Sf.rz (SPAdes) (version 2) | ecosystem: Host-associated > Plants > Phyllosphere > Phylloplane/Leaf | place: Guanajuato, Mexico...
TCGCTGCCGGAAAATATTTTTATGGCGTTTCGGCTGATGCGCTATGCCGTGGCGGCAATGCAGCGTCATCTTGACGCCGGGCATAAAACCCTGCCGCTGGTGATCCCGGTACTCTTTTATCAGGGCAAGCGCAGCCCTTATCCTTACTCGATGAACTGGCTCGATTCGTTTAGCGAGCGTGAGCGGGCCACGGCGCTCTACGGCGGAAGTTTTCCGCTAGTGGACGTGACGGTGATCCCGGATGAAGAGATTATGCAGCACCGCAGCATGGCGGCCCTGACGCTGCTGCAAAAGCACATCCGCCAGCGCGATCTTCGAGGGCTGCTCGATCAGCTGGCCACGCTAATGCTGACGGAATTTATGACCGGACAGCAGGTGATGGCGCTGGTAAACTATATGCTTCAGGCCGGCGAAACGCCGGACGCGAAAGCGATGATTCGTGAACTGGCACAGCGCGTGCCGCAGCATGAGGATGAACTGATGACCCTTGCACAACAGCTTGAGCAGATAGGCCTGAAAAAAGGACTGGAACAAGGGCTGGAACAAGGCCTGGCCCAGGGCCGCCAGCTTGGCGAGCGCGAAGCCAGCCTCAATATCGCCCGAAACTTGCTGAAAAACGGTATGGACGTGCCTTCAGTGATGAAAGTGACGGGCCTGTCCGAAGAAGATCTGCAGCAAATCCGCCACTAAGACCTGCCTGACGCATTACGCTTAGCCGCCGCACCTTCCGGCGGCTAAGTTTTTCCCTTTCTTCACGCTGTGTCTTCCTCCTCGACGACAGGCAGGTTTTCTCCTCAAATATGGCGCTGAGCGCCAGCTGCTGCAGCACAAAATGGGGCTTTTGCCATCCTCATTCTCGCCACTCCATCGCGCGCCTCGGAAACCGTAGTAATGGTATCGCAGGAGAAGATGAACTCAGCCTCGGCGTTTGCCATCGGCGATTTGACGCTGGCGAGTACGCTGGTGGTCGACGGCGAGCCGGATGCGGAGATGAGGACACTTCTGGCGCAAAAGCAGATTACGGTGATTTAAAGGCCGGCGTTTCACCGGCCTTTACGCACTGTTACTGGGACAGCCGCTGCGCCGCGCGTTCGATAACCGCTGCGATTTTCTCCGGCTGCGAGGCGTAAATCGCGTGGCTGCCCTTCACTTCTGAGATTTCGCTGTGGGCACGCTTCGCCATAAAGCGCTCCAGCTCAGGGTTGATCGAGCGATCCTGGGTGGCGATGATGGCCCAGCTCGGCTTAACGCGCCAGGCGGGCTCTCCGGCCGGGGTGTTAAACGCGGCGACTGCCGGCATAACCTGAGATCGCGCCATCAGCGCCGCCTGCCCGGCGGGTAGATCCGCAGCAAAATCGGCGTGAAATTTCTCAGGTTTTATAAAGAGAAAGTGATCCGGCGTTTCGGTAATCGCTTTGCCTGCGGGCGGATTTTTGCCCGCCAGCGTCAGCAGGCTTTCGCCCTTCTCGGGCTGAAACGCCGCGATGTAAACCAGTCCCGCCACCGAGGGACTATTGCCCGCGTCGCTGATAATCATGCCGCCATAGCTGTGGCCGACCAGCAGCGTTTTTCCGCTCTGCTGAGCCAGCACGCGTCGGGTCGCGGCGATGTCGTCGGCCAGCGAGGTTTGCGGCTCCTGCACGATCGCGACCCTGTAGCCATCTTTATCCAGAATACGCGCCACCGGATCCCAGCCGGAGCCGTCGGCAAAGGCGCCATGCACCAGCACCACATTTTTAACCGGCTCGGCCATCGCGTTTTGCGCATAAGCCGAGATAACCAGGCTGAACGCCAGTGCAGCAACAGATTTTTTCATTGTTCTCTTCTCTCATCAGGGTAGGGAGACGGCTGCCGCACGCTCAGCCGGGATTAAAAGATTTGCCGCTTCTGCGGCGGCGCGCCGCCGCAGAATCAGCGATTACTTCGCTAAGGTTTTCAGCAGCTGCGCCGCCGTTGCCGCCGATGATCCCGGGTTCTGGCCGGTGATCAGCAGGCCGTCCTGCACGACATAGGAGCCCCAGTCTTCACCTTTGGAATAGAGGCCGCCTTTGGCGATCAGCTCATCTTCCACCAGGAAAGGCACGATATTGGTCAGGCCGACGCCCTCTTCTTCGCTGTTAGCGAAGCCGGTCACTTTTTTACCTTCGACCAGCGGACGTCCCGCCGCGGTTTTCACATGGCGCAGCACGCCCGGCGCATGACAGACCAGCGCAACCGGTTTTTGAGCGGCAATAAAGCTTTCGATCAGGGAGATGGAGTGTTGATCTTCCGCCAGATCCCATAACGGGCCGTGGCCGCCTGGGTAGAACACCGTATCGAAGTCGGAGGCGGAAACGCTCTCCAGGCGTACCGTTGACGCCAGCTGCGCTTTAGCTTCCTCATCCGCCTCGAAGCGATGGGTCAGCTCGGTCTGGAAATCAGGCTCATTGCTTTTCGGATCCAGCGGCGGGTTGCCGCCCTGCGGCGAGGCCAGAGTAATATCGGCGCCGGCGTCTTTAAAGGCGTAGTAAGGCGCGGCCAGCTCTTCCAGCCAGAAGCCGGTTTTACGTCCGGTGTCGCCCAGTTTATCGTGTGAGGTCAAAACCATTAATACTTTCATGTCTGTTCTCCGCTTAGTGAAGGTGTCATTTCAATAGTAGACCAGTCGTCTAGATTCTGCTGATAAAAAAAGTCGTTGCCGACCTTTTTGGGCCGCCCCGTCAGGAGGCAGCGTTAAGCATTTGCCGCGTCAGCACCATGGCTGATTCAAACGGCCGTTTGTTGCGTACAATCTTGACCATAACGCTGGCGCCGAGCCAGAGCTGATAGAGACTTTCCGCCACCACGGCTGGCGTCTCTTCAGGGCGCAGCGACCCGTCCGCTACGCCCGCCTCGATAGCGTCCGTCAGGCGCGCCACAATCCCGGCGGTACCCTTTTCCAGCGTATGGCGCATCGCTTCCGAAAGATCGGCCACTTCGGCACCCAGCTTGACGGCCAGGCATTTGCCCTGACAGTCCTGAAAAGATTGCGTATCCTGCCACTGCTGCCAGTAGTGCATCAGCCTTTGCTGCATTGTGCAGTTGGGCTGACCCAGCGTCTCGTCCATATTCGCCAGATAATCGTCAAAGTAACTTTCCAGCATAGCGACGCCAAAGGCATCTTTCGAACCGAAGTAGTGATAGAACGAGCCTTTCGGCACGCCTGCTTCCGTCAGAATTTCGTTGAGACCGACAGCCGAGTACCCTTTGCTGGCCATAATGCGCTGGCCGGTGTCCAGGATATGTTCGCGAATGTCTTCTCTGTGTTTGTGAGCGACTGTGTTCATGGATTTAAGATAGCCCTTATTAGACCGGTCGTCTAGAGGTAAGGGTGATTTTTTTGCATCTACTTTATCATGGATTACGCAAAATCTTTAAAAAGCTTCTTAATCAATGGGATAAAAGAATGGGCAGCAAAATGAAAAGAAAAATAGCGGTGACGGTTTATCAGGGCGTGGCTGGGGATCATAACGATCTGGCGATACCAGGCGCCAGCGCAATCGGCGAACGGCTGGCGCAGCGCAGCGGCGAAACGCCGGTGCTTATCGGCTCGCCTGCCGCCGCAACACAGGCTGGCTGGCGCGAGGCGCTGGCAGCAGCGCTGCCCGATCTCCAGGCGATGCAGGCCCGCTTTGAGCAGCTTTTCCGCGCTGGGGCGATTCCGCTCTCCGCCACCAGCCGCTGCGCGGTTTCGCTGGCGACGCTGCCCGCGCTGGCGAACCATCATCCTGACGCCTGCGTGCTGTGGTTCGACGCGCACGGCGACCTGAATACGCCAGATTCGACTACGTCAGGCTTTTTGGGCGGGCTGGCGCTTTCGGCGCCGGCTGGCCTGTGGTCCTCTGGACTGGGAAGCGGGCTTCGCCTCGATCGACTGGTGCTGGTCGGCCAGCGCGATCTGGAGCCTTTTGAAAAGGCGTTGATTGCGCGTCACGCCATCCCGGTTATTGCGCCCGGGCCTGACATTGCAACGCGGCTGCAGCAGGCGGTGGCTGGACGGCCGGTGTATCTGCATCTCGACTGCGACGTGCTGGATCCGGGCATTGTCCCGACGGACTACGCCGTTGAGGGCGGTCTGACGCTGGCGGATCTCTCCGCCTGCTGCGACGCGCTCGCGGAGAGCGCTTTTTTAGGCCTTGAGATCGCCGAGTTCCAGCACGCCTGGCAGCCTGGCGGCGCGCCGGTATCGCCCGAACCGCTTATCGACGCGCTGCTGCCGTTGTGGCGCAGGCTTTAACGCCCCTTCTTTTTGCGTCCTGGCTGAACAAAGCGTTTGCGGTTGCCCGCGCGGTCATCGCTCTTTTCGCTTTTCTTCGGCGCGCTGCTGACAACCGGCTTTTTCACCGCGCTGCTTTTCGCGGGCGTCTTTTTCTTTGCGGGCTTCTCTTCTGAAGAGGAGTTTTCGATCAGCTTGAACAGCTCCGCCAGCTCGTCGTCGGTAAGGTCGCGCCATTCGCCCAGCGGAATGCCCTTCAGGTTGACGTTCATGATGCGCGTGCGCTCCAGCTTCGTGACCTCAAAGCCAAAGTGCTTACACATGCGGCGGATCTGACGGTTCAGGCCCTGCACCAGCGTAATGCGGAAGACAAACGCGGACTCTTTGACCACTTTGCATTTTTTGGTGACCGTGCCGAGCATCGGCACGCCTGCGCCCATACCGGCGATAAAGTCGTCGGTGATCGGCTTATCAACGGTGACCACATACTCTTTCTCGTGGTTATTGCCCGCACGCAGGATTTTATTCACCAGATCGCCATTGTTGGTGAGGAAGATCAGCCCCTGGGAATCTTTATCCAGGCGACCGATAGGGAAGATGCGCTCGCTGTGGTTAACGAAGTCGCGAATGTTGTCGCGTTCGCCCTCTTCCATGGTGGTGATGATGCCGACCGGTTTGTTCAGAGCGATCAGCACCAGATTCTCTTCGCTGCGCGGCTCAATCAGCTGGCCGTTTACCTTGACGCTGTCACCCGGAAAGACCTGCGCGCCGACGGCAGCGCGTTTGCCGTTAATAAACACGTTGCCCTGTTCGATGTAGCGATCGGCGTCGCGGCGTGAACAGATTCCGCTCTCGCTAATGTATTTGTTCAGGCGCGTGGATGCGTTAAGCAAGGGAAACCTCCAAAAAGCGCGGACTATACAATAATCTTGCGGGTAAATCCTGCGCTTCCTGCAGGTTAGCCCGTTCTTCTCGCCTGCTGTTTTTATCGCGGCGGCAGACTGCGCTTATGTAGCATATTCTCGCCCTCTTTTCTCTCTGTTCGTCGTACCAGGCTTGCCAGCGCCATCACAATTTCCAATGACCCGCCGCCTTGTAAGTTTTAAAACGGCGTGACAACATCCGTACATGTATATACATGTAGCATCGAAACGGTTAACAAAGGGCAAGTAATAATTAACACTTCAACCTGGCGAGGAACCTATGTCAGCGGAACTTCCTGCTTCAGCGCGTTCGGACGGCGAGAGCCAGCGGCTTTCTGAAACCCGATCGATCGATTTTATTCCCCACCGCGAGCGCCACGGACACCCGTTCAGCCAGTTCACGCTCTGGTTCGGCGGCAACCTGCAAATCACGGCTATCGTCACCGGCGCGCTCGCCGTGGTGCTGGGCGGCGATGTGGTCTGGTCGATTATCGGCCTGCTGGTGGGCCAGATTATCGGCGCAGCGGTGATGGCGCTGCACGCCGTGCAGGGACCGCGCATGGGCCTGCCGCAGATGATCACCAGCCGCATCCAGTTCGGCGTTTTCGGCGCGGTGATCCCGCTGGTGCTGGTATGCATTATGTATATCGGCTTCTCCGCCAGCGGCACGGTGCTGGCCGGTCAGGCGATGGCGAAGCTGCTGCATATTAATAACGCCGCCGGGATGATCCTGTTCAGCCTGATCATTATCGTGATTGCAGTGCTGGGATATCGGGTTATTCATAAGCTGGGCAAAGTCGCCAGCGTCATCGGCGTGCTGGCGTTCTTCTATCTGTTCGTCACACTGCTCTCAACCCACGATTTGGCGCCGCTCTGGCAGAATCGCCACTTCGCTTTCTCCACCTTTTTACTCGCCGTCTCACTCTCCTCGTCATGGCAGATCGCGTTTTGCCCCTACGTCTCTGACTATTCGCGCTACCTGCCGCAGGAGGTCTCCGCGAAACGCCTGTTCAGCGCGGTGTTTTTCGGTACCGTACTCGGCACACAGGCGTCGATGACGCTGGGCGTTATCGTCGCGGCTATCGCGGGCAGCGCCTTCTCCGGCAATGAGGTGGGCTATATCGTCGGCTTAGGCAGCAGCGCCACCATGGCGATGGTGATCTATTTTGCCATCTGCTTCGGCAAGATCACCTTTACCACGCTGAACGCCTACGGCAGCTTTATGTCGCTGACCACCATCGTTTCCGGCTTCAGCCGGCAAACCTCCCTGAGCCGGGGCGGACGCATTAGTTTTGTGGTGCTGATGGTGGCGATCTCCTGCGGCATCGCGCTGCTCAGCGAGCCGGCTTTTCTCAAGTCGTTTACCCACTTTCTGCTGTTTCTGCTGGCCTTTTTCGTGCCCTGGAGCGCCATCAGCCTGACCGATTTTTACCTGGTCACCAAAGGCCATATCGACATTCCCGCGCTGTCGCAGCCTGACGGCCGCTATGGCCGCTGGAACTGGGCGGGCATCGCCACCTATTTTATCGGGGTGCTGATCCAGCTGCCGTTTATCGATAATCCGCTGCACCACGGCTCGCTGACCTGGATTTTCGCCGGGAATGACGTCTCATGGATTATCGGCTGGTTCGCTACGGCGCTGCTGTGGCTGATATGCTCACGCTGGAATCGTCGTAGAATTTTACCTGCAAAATGAGATCGTGCATTTAGCCAGTATAAGAAATGCGACGTTGATTAAGGCGTCAGTTATACAAGGCCAGGATCGATATTGTTGCCCAGTCCTGGCCTTGATAGAACAAAGCGTAAACAGTAAATAAAATAACACCTAAAAGTACAGGCTTGCCCAAGAAAATAATCATATTTTTGCAAGTTATGTTTTGATTTTGTTAGCTCCATCTAGGCAACGGCCTATATAAATAGAGCATTCTTAACCCTCCTCTCCTGAAGCCGAGTAAATTTAACAAATAATATCTACGCATCATCAAATGATGTTTTTTTGGCGACTTTTTGAAATGGCGCGCTGAAAGTCGCGTGTTATGATGCGCGCCTCAGCCTGAATTACTGGTTTTAGTAATGATATATATTGAGAGTTCACGTCTCAGGACTTATATCAACAGGTTTTGGCTGTAAAAAGGAATGGCCGGGGTAACCTCTTTTTTAAAGGGCGATATTAGCCCCTGGTTAGTTTGAAGGAATAGTTTTTAATAAATTAAGTGGATATTATGCGTAAAATTTTACTCTCTTCTGCCATTGTTCTGGCAATGGGTTCTGCAAGTTTTGCGGGCCATGCTGCTGAATCTGCAACGCTGTCTCTGAAAGGATCTATCACGCCTGGCGCCTGCGACGTTTCGCTGAGCGCAGCGTCTGTTGATTTTGGAAAAATCCCCGCGTCAACGCTGACTGATGCTATGAATCAGATCAAGGGGACTCCGGTAACCGTTTCCGTTGATTGTGATGCCGCTACGGCTGTTGCCGTGCAGACTGTCGATAACCGAGCCAGCAGCGCTATGACTCTGAGCGAAATAGAAAACAGTATGGGCGCCACTTTTGCCTCATTAACAGATGCCAGCGTCTTGGGTTTAGGAAATGACGGCTCAGGTGATAAAGTCGGCGCTATGATGCTCGCGATTACAGGCGCTACGTTAAATGGCACGGCAGACAGCAATATACTTGTCAGCAGCGATAAGTCCGCCTGGACTATGAAAACGATTTCTCCGACAGCCTCTCACGTGCTGGTAAAAGATGGTTACTTTGCACTGGGTGCAACGGCTAGCTCAACTACGCCTGCGGCAGTCACTAAAGCCAGCTATACCCTTCAGAATAATATTTTTTTGAAGAAGTCGGATAAATACCCGAGTGGTGAACAGGTTAATATCGACGGTAACGTTACGTTCTCCGTAGTTTATCTTTGATTCCTGATATCCATAGCGGAGGCTATTATGCCTTCGCTATTCACAGGGGCCTGCCATGAAAAAGTTAACCCAAATCGTAATCACGGGCGTATTGCTCCCGTTATCCTTGTCTGCTGTACAGGCAGCCGGAATAAAGCCTGAATCTTCCGTTCTTTTTATGGATGATGAAAACCGGGAAGCGACGATTAATATTGAAAATACAGACGGCAATACGGTACTGCTGCACAGTACTTTACAAACCATTCCTGAAGATCGCGAAAATAAACTGATAATCACCCCACAGCTTGCTCGCGTTGAGGCTGGAAAAAAACAACAGATACGAGTGGTGTTAAAGGATGGTGTAAAGATAAAACATCAAACTCTGCAGCGCATTAATTTCGTTTCCATTCCTCCTGAGGATGGCAAGAAAAATCGCACGCGAGTACTGATTGGTCAAAATATACCCGTCATCCTTTCGCCTGCTAATTTGCCGGAAAATATTTCTCCGTGGAAAGACGTTAAAGCGCAGTGCGTTGGAAGGTTGATTAAAATTAGCAACCCTGCCGACTATGTTGTTCGGTTAACGACGCAAGTCGATTTATTGCCAGATCGCAAAAAGATGACCTTGCCAAAGACCTATATTCTGCCGCTTGAGACGTTTAATCTTCCGCTACCTCAGGGGACAACCTGCGGTGCGAAGTCCATCCTTCTACATCCGGTCACTCGGTTTGGTATTTTAACGACGCCCTATGAGGTGAAGTTGTAATTCAGGCAGCTGCGGCTTCATGAAAAAAATATTATTTTTTAGTGCTCTGGTTTGCGCTGTCAGTTCGGCGGCGTCGGAAAAATTTGACCAGGAAATGTTAGAAGAACTGGGTTACGACGCCAGCGCATCGGATTTATTAAGCGCGGGCGCACATTTTCTTCCCGGCAATCATCCAACGAACATCATTATTAATAACCAGAATAAAGGGGTCAGGGTTATTACGTTTGATCAGGCAGGCTCGCCCTGCTGGACCGAACTATTACTGAATCAGCTGGGTATCGATTCGGGTCGATTCGATCGGCGCGAGCCAGCCTGCCTGAAACCCCTGGCGGATAGCGATATTCGTATCAAACAGCAAGTCGAGCGCAGCAGCCTTGAATTGCAGGTTTCAGCAGATGCGTTGCTTAATAAAATCCAGTATGCAACGGGCGGCAAAGCGCTGATAGTCAATTATGACGCCAGACGTTATGACTATCAGCCGCAGTCGGGGAAAGACTATCGCTCGGAAACGCTTACCTCCGAAATCGGGGCGAACGTCGAACAGTGGATTTTTCGGAGCGGGCAAAGTTATTCCCGCTTCGGCAGTCAGCGAAACTTCACTCGCCTTTACAGCTATGCGCAGCGCTCTGTGCCTGGCTGGGCATCCGTGGTGCAGATTGGCGAAATCACCTCAGCCGATCCCCTTTTTTCTGGAGTGACGCTGACCGGCGCGCAGATGACGCCTGAACGAGAGGCTCAGAATGGCGGTATGAATCAGGTTACGCTTGAGGTTCTCGTCGCGCAGGCGGGAACGGTTGAGATCTGGCAGAGCAATGTGCTGCTGAAAACCTTTCCTGTTGATGCGGGTATGAATACGTTAACCGGCATCCCTGCTCTAAACCAGCAGGATGACTTTATGATCATCAGCCATGAAGCGGGCGGCGGCCGTCAGCAGCAAACCATTCCCTATATTCAGGCCCGGCCTGCCGTCACGCTTATGGAAACCGGTACTTCTGTGGCTGCAGGGCAGCTGCGCTTAACGCAGAATAAGTTTCCGTTAATTATGGGTTCGACAGGTGTTTTTCAGAACAATAGGATGGGGTTAGCTGTTGGCGCCCTCGCTGGCGAACATTATCAGGCGAGTGCATGGCGCGCCAGCATTCGTCTGACGGATCATTTACTGGCGACGCTGTCGCAAACCTATTCTTTAGCCCGTAATACATCCCGGGAGAGCGAAAAGAAGCAGGGAATATATCAGCAAGCAGGACTTAACGTTCCGCTCACACAGCGTCTCTCCTTCTCGACCTCCGCAAATTTTCGCAGTCGTGATTATGTCGACACCAATAGCTCCTGGTCATCGAAAAAAACGGCCGCAGAGATGGGACAAATTAAATCTCAATATGCGGCAGGTTTAAGTTATAGCCATCCCTGGCTGGGCGTCCTCACCTTTTCAGGTAGTCTTTCGCACTCCTGGAAAGGGAATGATGCGTTGGGCTATACGTTGGGATGGGGGCGTGCCTTTGGCCGCATTAATGTTAACCTGGGGCTACAGAAAAACCGGCTCTCTTCCTACCTTCATCGTGAAGATAGCCATTATGCTTACCTGAATTTTTCTCTCCCCTTAGGGAATAACCGCAATCTACGTAGCTGGGTGAATAATGACAACAGACAAACCCGTATCGGCGCTGGCTACGATCAAACCGTTAACGATAAATTCGCGTGGAGCCTCTCAAGTGAAAAAAGTCAGCATGAAGAGGCTACGCTGGCCAGCTCTGCGACCTGGACAAACAAATATACGCAGATGAGCGGCGGTTTTTCGCATAGCGGGAGTACAACCAGCTACAACGCTGGCGCGCGAGGAGGCGCTGTCTGGCATAGCGACGGCCTGACGTTTACGCCGCGGACCATAGGCGATACCTTTGGCATCATTTCGCTAAATAGCGACCAGCCCGATGTGGAAATTCGTACGCCCGGCGGCGTAGTCTGGAGCGATCGTAGCGGACATGCTATCGCGTCCTGGACGGCGTGGCAGAAAAATACCGTGCAAATTAATCAACAGAGTCTGCCTAAAAATATTCAGGTTCCCGGCGGCATCGTTGATGTAACGCCTTATCGCGGAGCGGTAGTGCCCGTTGCGCTGCCCGCGTTTACCGTACGCCGCGCGCTGTTAACTTTTCAGGAGGCAGATCGACCCGCGCCAGGCAGCCCAGTGAAAAAGGCTAACGGCGCACTGGTCGCTTTTGTTAATGAGGATGGCACGCTGTTTTTCGACGATCTTCCCGAGGGCGCTCTTTTTAGCCAGCTGTCGGACGGGACATCCTGCTCGATTAAACTTCTTACACCATGGGTTACTACGCCGGGCACGCTTTATGCCTCACTAACCGCGAGATGCGTAATGTGAAACAACCTCTTTTTACTGCGCTTACTTTTTCTTTCGGCCTGCTGGCCGTGATCGCGGCGCATGCGGAATGCCAGATTCAGCTAAGCGAGGCGCAGATTACTTATGCGCCAGTAACGCGAGGCGAACTGCTCTCATACCCAGGCAACACGCTGACTTCCAGCGAGTTACGCATTGGCGATGCGCGTCACCTCGACATTATGGTCAGCTGTGACCGCCCTGCCACGATAGCGCTGGCGTTTAACGGAGCGGCCAAAGACAGCGGAAATTATCGTTTTGGCGCCGATGGCCGAGTGACGCTGATGCTGCATGACGTTTTTATCGATAATCAACCGGTGACGATTGATAGTGCAGGTCAGCGTGGCGTTGAGATGGCCTTTGCTCCAGGCAATACCCTGCGTTTCTGGCAAAATAACAGGCTCGCGGCGGGAGTGACGCTGCGCGGTAAAATCACTATTACCGCGTGGCAGCCCTCTAAAGCCACGCGAATAAACGAAAGCCAGACCTGGGAACTTAACGGCGCATTTGTCACCCGCAGCACAGAGGATTAACGGTGGAATCGAGAGCCGTGCGTTAAACATATCCTATTAGCTTCAGCATCGACTGCGCCTGATGCATCGCCTCGGCGCGATGGGAGACGCCCAGCTTCTGATAGAGGTTGCGGATATGGGTTTTAATAGTGGTAGCGGCCACATCCAGCTCGCCGGCGATTTGGTCGTTGCTGTAGCCGGAGTAGATCAGGCCCAGCACCTGCCATTCGCGCTGCGTCAGCGGGCTGGTGCGGATCAGCTCCGGCACGTCGGGATGGTTCAGCAGTCGGCTGACAAACCCCTCGTCGAAGTGAGCGAACTTATGGCGATGGTATTTATTGATTTCATTCAGGATGCGGCGCGCGCGATGGTTATCCAGCTCTTCCAGCGCGTTGAGCTGGATAAGCTGGCGCAGCTGCTGCGCCATGATCTCGCCTTCAATCACGAAATGGCTGATAAAGCCGGTGCCGCGCGCCAGCTTCAGCGCCTCGATGAGCGCGCGCTGCGCCTCGACTTTGCGCCCGGTCTGCCAGTAGATCTGATTGAGCAGCAGCAGGTTGCGGTTCATATCGCTCATCAGACGCAGCGCGCGCGCGTTTTCGTTGAGCTCTTCCAGCACCACTTCCGCCTGGCTGAGATCGCCTTGCAGGATCTGCGCCCGCGCGATGTTGCGCCACTGCCCCTGCAGGAAGTGATTATTGGCGAAGGCGGGCTTTGCAGTGT